>Ga0210377_10003487_pt1 | contig 13551 bp, 25 predicted proteins | sample PLM4_65_b1redo_FD_155480 | JGI IMG/M metagenome (GOLD analysis project Ga0210377, IMG submission 155480) | Groundwater sediment microbial communities from an aquifer in East River, Colorado, USA - PLM4_65_b1 redo | ecosystem: Environmental > Terrestrial > Soil > Riparian zone | place: USA: East...
TTCAGCGTCGATGATCTTCGCGATCCGGCTCGCCTCCTCCTCGGAGAGATCCTTCACGCGGACACTGGCGTCGATCCCGGCTTTGGCGAGGATCGAGTTGCTCCGCGCCACGCCGATCCCGTAGATGTACGTAAGGGCGATCTCGACCCGCTTCTGCCGCGGGAGGTCGACGCCTGCGATCCGTGCCATGCCTTACCCCTGCCTCTGCTTGTGCTTCTGGTTCGAGCAGATGATCCGCACCACGCCCTTCCGGCGCACCACCTTGCACTTGACGCAGATCTTCTTGACCGACGACCTTACCTTCACTTCCTAACCTCTCTCACCTAACTCCTCCGCCTCACGATGCGGCCGCGGGTCACGTCGTATGGCATCAGTTCGACGACGACCCCGTCACCGGGGAGGACCCTGAGCAAGGCCGACCCGGAAACGTGGGCCGTCACCTGCCCGTGGCTCTCGCCCTCCAGCTCCACCCGGTAGAGAGCGTTGGGCAGTGCCTCCACCACCCTCCCGTCCGCTTCGAGGGGAGTCGCCTCACGAGTCCCGGAAAGACGCTCATCCGCTGACTTCACCCTCTTCCCCCCGCAGAGTGAAGTGCGACGCCCGCGTTCACGGAGTCTTTCCCGTAGGGATAGGGCTCCGAGAGGATCCACGGCCCTTCCGGCGTTACGGCCACCGACAGCTCGAAGTGGGCCGAAAGGCTGCCGTCGGCCGTCACTGCGGTCCATCCGTCGTCCAGAACGCGGACCTCGGGACCTCCGACGTTCACCATGGGCTCGATGGCAAGACACATCCCGGTGACCAGCCTCTCGCGGCGCCCCGGCGGGCCGTAGTTGGGGACCTGAGGCTCCTCGTGAAGGCTCGTTCCGATCCCATGGCCCACGAACTCCCGCACCACCGAGTAGCCGTTCGCTTCGGCGTGGGTCTGGACCGCGTGGCCGATATCCCCCACGCGGCTGCCCGGCCGGCACACGGCTATCCCGGCGCGAAGGCTTTCCTCGGTGACTCGCAGCAGTCTCCGAGCTTCGTCACTCACGCGCCCGACCGCCACGGTGCGAGCCGCGTCGCCGTAGAAGCCGTCGACGATGCAGCCGAGGTCGAGACCAACCAGGTCCCCCTCCTGCAGGGAGCGATCACCGGGGATTCCGTGGACGACCTCCTCGTTCACCGAGATGCAGAGCGTCGCCGGGTATCCTCGGTAGCCGAGGAAGGCCGGCTTCGCGCCGGCCTTCTCGATCCGTTCCCGGGCGATCCGGTCCATCTGCCGTGTCGTGACGCCGGGTACGGCGGCTTCAGCGAGGGCCGCGAGGGTGTCGACGACGATACGACAGGCGCGGTGCATCTTCTGCAGCTCGGCCCACGACTTCTGAACGCTCACCGGCCGGCCTCCAGAATCGTCACCAGGTCCCCAAAGACCACATCCGCCGGTCTATAGCCGTCGATGGTGTGGAAGCGGGAGCGGTCCCGGTAGTACCCGATGAGGGGCTTCGTACGCTCGTCGTACTCGGCCAACCGCCGTGCCACGGCCACTTTCTTGTCGTCCTCGCGCTGGATCAGAGGCGTGGAATCCAGGTTGCACAATCCAGCCCGGGTCGGCGGATTCTTGTCGACGTGGTAGGTGGACTGGCAGGTCGGGCACCACCGTCGCCCCGACAATCGCTTCAGCAGCTCCTCCCGGGGCACCTCCACATCGAACACGAGGAACCCCGACGGCGGCCCGCCTCCCATGGCCTCGAGGCCCTGAGCCTGCCGCAGCGTTCTCGGGAAGCCGTCGAGGATGTAGCCGTTCGCGCAGTCGCTCTGGCGGATTCGCTCCCCGACCATGTCGATCAGGAGGTCGTCGGGAACGAGGTCCCCCTTGTCGATGTGCGGCGCCGCCTGCCGACCGACCGGCGTCCCCTCGGCAATGGCGTCCCTCAACATGTCCCCCGTGGAGACGCGCACGATCCTCCGCTCTGCCGCCAGGCGTCCCGCCTGTGTTCCCTTCCCGGCTCCCGGAGGGCCGAGGAAGATGATTCGCTCGATCGAAACCGGCTCGACATCCTCAACGCCGCCCACGGATCCTCCGTCCTTTGCCGGGCCCGGTGAAGCCATCGTAGTGACGCATGATGAGCTGTGCCTCGACCTGCGCCACGGTGTCCATGGCCACGCCGACCACGATCAGGAGGGAGGTTCCACCGAAGTAGAAGTTCAGCCCCAGGCCGCGGGTAACCCAATCCAGGTTGTTCTGGGTCAGGAAGGTGTCGAGGGGGACACCGATCACCGGAATCGGGTCCACGCGAAATCCTGCGATCAAGAATTCCGGGAGCAGAGCAATGAGGGCCAGGTAGATGGCGCCGCCGAAGGTGATGCGCCCCAGGACATGGTCCAGGTGCTCCGCCGTCCGCTTGCCAGGCCGGATCCCGGGGATGAAACCGCCGTACTTCCTCATGTTCTCGGCCACGTCGTCCGGGTTGAAGACGATGGACGTATAGAAGTAGCAGAAGAAGATGATGAAGGACACGTAGAGGAGGTTGTAGAGGGGCATCCCCCAACGGAGCTGTTCGTAGACCGCCTGCATCCAGGGGTTGTTGGCCTGAAGGAACTGAGCGATCGTCTGGGGGAAGGCGATGATCGACGAAGCGAAGATCACCGGGATCACGCCGCTCGTGTTTACCCGGAGGGGCAGATGGGTCGACTGCCCGCCGTACATGCGGCGACCCACGACGCGCTTCGCGTATTGGACGGTAATGCGCCGCTGCCCCCGTTCTACGAAGACGATGACTGCCACCACCAGGACCATCATAGCCACGAGCAACACCGCCGTGATCAGCGAGACGTCGCCGCGGGCGACCTTCTGGAACGTATCGAGGAGACCGCTGGGGAAGCCCACGACGATCCCTGCGAAGATGATGAGGCTCATCCCGTTCCCCACGCCTCGCTCGGTGATCTGCTCGCCGAGCCACATGATGAAGGCTGTCCCCGTGGTGAGGGTCAGTACCGTCATGAGCTTGAAGCCGAGACCGGGACTCTCGACGATCTTGAACTTCTCCGAGACCGTCATCTTCTCGAGGTAGGCGGCGATGGCGAGAGACTGGATGATCGAGAGACCCACGGTCCCGTACCGCGTGTACTGCGTGATCTTCCGGCGGCCCAGCTCGCCTTCCTTCGACAGCTTCTCGAGGAAGGGCCACACGACCGTGAGAAGCTGCAGGATGATCGATGCCGAGATGTAGGGCATGATGCCCAGGGCGAAGACCGTGACCTTGGCGAGGTTTCCGCCGGAGAACATGTCCACGAGGCCGAACCAGTTGGCCCGATTCTGCTCGAAGAAGTCGATGAGGGCCTGGGCGTTGATCCCCGGGGTCGGGATGTGGTTTCCGAGACGGTAGATCCCGAGGAGGCCCAGGGTGAAGAGCACCCTCTTGCGGAGGTCCGGGATGTCCCAGATGTTCCGGAGACTCTGCAGCATCTACCCCTCGAGGACCTCGGCCTTTCCGCCGAGGCCGGTGATCCGCTCCTGTGCCTTCGCGCTGAACCGGTGGGCCCGCACCGTGAGCGCCTTCGTCAGGTCGCCCTTGGCGAGGATCTTCACGCCGTCGCGGACTCTCTTGATCATCCCACGCTTCAGCAGGACGTCGGGCGTCACGATCGTTCCCGAGTCGAAGATCTCGAGGCTCTGAAGGTTCACCTCGGTGTACTCCTTGCGGGACCGGTTGTGGAAGCCTCGTTTGGGGACTCGCCGATGGAGGGGCATCTGCCCTCCTTCGAAGCCGTCCCTGTGGCTGAAGCCGCTCCTGCTCTTCTGGCCCTTCTCGCCGCGCCCCGACGTCTTGCCCATGCCGCTGCCCGGGCCCCGGCCGACGCGCTTGCGCTCCCGGATGCTCCCCTTGGCCGGTTTCAGATCGCTGAGACTCACGGTCGTCCTCGCTTCCTTGCTACTCATCGACGATCGCCACGAGGTGGGGAATCTTCTTAACCATCCCCCGGATCTCCGGGGTGTCCAGCCGCTCGACGACCTGGTGGATCCGCCGAAGCCCCAACCCGCGAACCGTGGCCCGCTGCTTTTCCGGACAGCCGATAACGCTCCCGATCATCCGGACCTTGATCTTCCCGGCGGCTTTGGCGGCTTTCTTCGTCCTGGTGACCATCGCTCAGCTCCTCGTGAGGTTTACGCCTCGGTGACCGGCGCGGGCTTCCGCTCCTCGATCCCGAGGACCTCGGCCACGGTCTTGCCCCTGAGGCGCGCCACGCGCTCCGGCTGCTTGAGACGCAGCAGCGCGTCGACGGTGGCCTTGACGACGTTGTGGGCGGTGGTCGAGCCCAGGCTCTTGGTCAGGATGTTCTGGATCCCCGCGGCCGTGATGACGGCGCGAACGGGGCCGCCTGCAATGACGCCCGTTCCTTCGGACGCCGGCTTGAGGAGCACGCTCCCCGAGCCGTAGGCGCCGGTGACGGTGTGGGGGATCGTGGCCCCCTTTTCCGTGATCGGAACCCGCACGATGTTCTTCTTGGCGGCCTCCACACCCTTCTTGATCGCCGACGAGACCTCGCGAGCCTTGCCCATGCCGTAGCCGACGTGGCCATGGCCGTCCCCCACCACGATGAGAGCGCTGAAGGAGAGGTTCTTGCCCCCCTTCACGACCTTCGTGACTCGGTTGATGGACACCACCTGGTCCTTGAGCTCCAGACTCTGGACGTCGATTCTTTCGATCGATTGCTTCATTGCCTCTCGCTCACCACGAAGGCACGATCATCCCCAGGGCCGAGCCGGCTCTTCCGCTCTCGTCTCGCTCCCGTGTTCGTGTCCTTGGGTTTCATTCCGTTAGAACTTCAATCCGCCCTCGCGGGCGGCGTCGGCCAGGGCCTTGATTCGGCCGTGGTACTGGAACCCGCCCCGGTCGAATACGACGGCGAGGATCCCCTTTTCCTTGGCCCGCGTGGCAATGAGCTGTCCTACGGCCTTGGCGGAAGCGACGTCCGCGCCACGTTTCGATTTCGAGCGGAGGTCCTTGTCGAGAGAGGAAGCCGCGCAGAGCGTCTTCCCCTCGTCGTCGTTGATGACCTGGGCGTAGATGTGGCTCTGACTCCGGAAGACCGCGAGACGCGGCCGCGTCGTGGTCCCCGAGAGCTTCTTCCGGATCCGGGCCCGGATCCGGCTCCGGATGTCTTCTTTGGTCTTGACCTTCATTTCGCCTCGCCGGGCGTACCGTGGTGGCCCCGCCACCACGCGTTCCCGTCCTCCTCGATGGGCGGCCTTGCTCCGGCCATGACTTCCCCAGGCGCGCCTTGGTGGGGCCGGACCCTACCCTGGCGTTCCGAAAGAAGCCGTCGCTGCAGGGAAGACACTACTTGACTCCTCCGGCCCCCGTGGCCCCGGCTTTGCCGGCCTTCTTCTTCAGCACCTCGCCCACATATCGGATCCCCTTCTGCTTGTAGGGGTCCGGGCGGCGGAGCCCGCGAATCTCGGCGGCGACCTGGCCTACCTGTTGCCGGTCGATCCCCGAGACGACCACGTGGGTCTGCTTGTCGATCGCCACCTTGATCCCCTCGGGGATCTTGTACTCCACCGGATGTGAGAACCCGAGCGAGAAGACCACCCTGCTCCCCTCGACCTGGGCCTTGTATCCCACGCCGACGATGTCCAGCTCCTTGCTGAATCCCTCGGTGACTCCCCTGATGGCGTTCTGGGCCAACGCCCGCGCCAAGCCGTGCAAGGCCCGCTGCTGTCGCTCGTCGTTGGAACGCTTGCACGCGAGCTCCGAGCCGGACAGGGCGAAACTGATCCCCGCGGGCACCGGCGTCTCCAGCTTTCCCTTGGGCCCCTGGACCATGAGTGCCGTGTCCGAGACGGTGACCTTCACGTCCTTGGGGACGGCGATCACCTTGCGTCCGACCCGCGACATCAGGCGCCTCCTACCAGACGTTGCAGAGGATCTCGCCGCCCACGCCCTCGCGGGCGGCGCTCCTCCCGGTCATGAGCCCTCTCGACGTCGAGAGGATGTTGATGCCCAATCCCCCATAAACGCGGGGGATCTCGTTCTTCCCGCAGTAGATCCGGCACCCGGGGCGGCTCACACGCTGAAGGTCGGTGATGACCCGCTCCATGCCGGGACCATATTTCAGGTACACCCGAAGGACGTTCTGTTGGGCGTCCTCGGCGACCTTGTAGTTGGCGATATACCCTTCGTTCTTGAGGATGCGGGCGATCTCAACCTTGAGCTTCGAGGAGGGCACGTCTACCTTCGGAAGCCTGGCCCGGACTCCGTTCCGGACCCGGGCGAGCATGTCCGCGACGGGATCGGTCATGTTCATCTGGTTACCTCTCGGCCCTTTCCTACCAGCTGGCCTTGATGACGCCGGGGATCTCCCCGGCCAGGGCCTGCTTCCGGAAGCAGATGCGGCACATCTCGAACTTCCTCAGGTATGCTCGAGGACGGCCGCAGGACTTGCACCGCGTGTAGCCGCGCACGGCGAACTTCGGCTTTCGCTGGGCCTTGGCAATGAGAGACGTCTTCGCCACTCTCTCTCCTCCTCTACTGGTTCCGGAACGGCATGCCGAGGTACTGGAGGAGGAGCTTCGACTCCTCGTCGGTCCTGGCCGTTGTCACGAAAGTCACGTTCATTCCCCGAAGCTTCTCCACCTTGGAGTAGTCGATCTCGGGGAAGATGATCTGATCCTTGAGGCCCAGGGTGTAGTTCCCCCGGCCGTCGAAGGAGCCCGTCGACACGCCCCGGAAGTCGCGCACGCGGGGGAGAGCTACGCTGAACAGCCGGTCGCAGAACTCGTACATACGGTCGCCCCGCAGGGTCACGGTCGCCGCAATAGGCATCCCCTGGCGCAGTTTGAAAGCCGCGATGGACTTGCGGGAGCGTCGCACGGCGGGCTTTTGGCCGGTGATCTTCCCGAGTTCCTCCATGGCTACGTCCAGGATCTTGATGTTCTGGGTCGCCTCGCCGACCCCCATGTTGATCACGATCTTCTCGAGGCGGGGGACGGCCATGACGCTAGGGTAGCTCCGCTCCCTCATCAGGCGCGGGGCGATCTCCTTCACGTACGCTTCCTTGATACGGGCGCTCATCTGAGTCTTGCCGGCGCTCACTTGTCCAACACCTCGCCATTCCGGCGGCTGACGCGGACCTTCCGACCGTCGGCCAGGATCTTGGTCCCCATCCGGGTTCGCCGGTCGTCCTCGGCGGACACGATCATCACGTTAGAGACGTGGATCGGCGCCTCGCGCTCGGCGATGCCACCCTTGATATTGCGCTGCGGGTTCGGGCGGGTGTGCTTCTTGATGAAGGCCACACCCTGGACGATCACCCGGTTCTTCTCACGGATGACCTTCAGGATCTTCCCGCGCTTGCCGGCGTCCTTGCCGGCGAGCACTTCGACGAGATCCCCTTTGCGGAGCCTGATCCTCACAGGGATGACGTGTCTCGACATGGCTAGAGCACCTCCGGCGCGAGGGAGACGATCTTCATGAACTTCTTGTCGCGTAGCTCCCGGGCCACGGGGCCGAAGACTCGGGTGCCCACGGGTTCACCGGCTTCGTTGATGAGGACTGCAGCGTTCTGGTCGAACCGGATGTAGGAACCGTCACGCCGACGCTGCTCCTTGCGGCAGCGCACGATGACCGCTTTCACGACCTTGCCCTTCTTCACCGGGTCCGGGGCGTCGGGGGCCGATTCCTTGACGTTGGCCGTGATGATGTCGCCCAGGCGGGCGTACCGCCCCGTGGACCCACCGACGGGTAGGATGCATGAGATCTTCCGGGCGCCGGAGTTGTCGGCGACCTCGAGGATCGTTCGCATCTGGATCATGGCGGACCTCCCCCCCTACCTAGACCTGGGCCGCCGGGATCGCGTCCGCATCGGTGACCGTGGCCTTGGCCACGATCTCTTCGACGCGCCACCGCTTGTTCTTCGACAGGGGGCGGGTCTCGACGATGCGGACCGTATCCCCTTTGGCCGCGCCCTTCTCGTCGTGAGCCATGAAGGTCGACGTGCGCTTGATGGTCTTTCGATAGACGTCGTGGCGAACGAGGCGCTCCACCGCCACCACCACCGTCTTCTGCATCTTGGCCGAGACGACGACACCGATCTGCTCGTTGCGTCGCTTCACGGCGCCCTTCACCTGCTCTTGCATTACGGTCACCTGCTAGGGTCGCGCCGAAGCGGACCCCTGCTTCTCCTTGAGAATCGTCTTGACCCGGGCGATGTCGCGACGGGTGTCCCGGATCTTGAGGGCGTTGTCGATCTGGCCGAGCGACTTCTGAAGGCGCAGGCGGAAGAGCTGTTCGTGCAACTCGCGCTCCTTGCCTCGGAGGTCGTCGACGCTCATCTCACGGACCTTCTCGGGCTTCACGCCTAAACCTCCGCCTCGAACCGCTTCACGAACTTGGTCTTGATCCCCAGCTTGTGGGCGGCCAAGCGCAATGCCTCCCGGGCCTCGGCCTCGGGAACCCCCTCCATCTCGTAGAGGATGCGACCCGGCTTGATCACCGCGACCCAGAACTCGGGGGCACCCTTGCCCTTTCCCATTCGAGTCTCCTGGGGCTTCTTGGTGACGGGCTTGTCGGGGAACATCCGGATCCAGATGCGTCCGTTCCTCTTGATGAAACGGGTGATCGCGATGCGGCCGGCTTCGATTTGACGGTCGGTCACCCAGGCAGGCTCTAGGGCCTTCAAGCCGAAGTCGCCGAAGGACACCTGGCTGCCGGTCCAGGCCTTCCCCTTCATGCGTCCCCGCTGCTGCTTCCTGTACTTGACCTTCTTGGGCATCAACATTCTGCGTCCTCGCTCCGGCCTTTACCTCATCAAACGCCGCGGCGGGAGTGAATCCACCGACTCGCGTCGTCGCTCCGATCGCCACCTCGGTCTACTAGACATGACCACGCACCACCTCACTCCCTGGCGACCTACAGCGCCTTGCCGGGTCGGAGGGCGTCCAGCTCGCCTTTGTAGATCCAGCACTTCACGCCGATCTGGCCGAAGTTCGTGCGCGCCTCCGAGAAGCCGTAGTCGATGTCGGCCCTGATCGTATGAAGGGGCAGCTGCCCGTGAAGGTACCATTCGGACCTGGCGATCTCAGCCCCGTTCAAGCGGCCCGAGACCCGGACCTTGATCCCTTTGGCGCCGAAGCGAAGGGCGGCATCGACGGCCTTGCGCATGGCCCGCCGAAAGGCGATGCGCTTCTCGAGCTGGAGGGCCACCGACTCCGACACGAGCTGGGCGTCGAGCTCGGGCTTCAGGATCTCCTGGATGTTGATGAAGACCTCCTTGCCCGTCCGCTTCTGGATCTCCTGCTTCAGCTTGTCGACCTCCTGACCCTTGCGGCCGATGATGATGCCGGGGCGCGAAGTGAAGATGCTGATCTTGAGCTTGTTGGCCGCGCGCTCGATGTCCACCCGGGACACGCCGGCGTGGTTGAACCGCTTCTTCAGCTCCTTCTTGAGCTGGAGGTCTTCATGGAGGAGCTTCGCGTACTCCTTTTCCGCGTACCAGCGGCTTCTCCAGGTCTTGTTGAAGCCGAGGCGGAACCCGATGGGGTGGACTTTCTGTCCCATTCCTACTTCTCCCTTTCGGCGACTTGGACCGTGAGGTGCGACGACCGCTTGATCACCTGGTAGGCCCGACCCATGGGAGCAGGACGCACCCGCTTCTGGGACGGGCCCTGGCCCGCGAAGCAGGCACTCACCACGAGATCGTCCTCGTCGAGGCGGCGCTTCTCGTTCTTGTCGGCCACGTGGACCGCATTGGCGATGGCGGAGCGCAGGGCCTTCTCGATGTCGCGGGCCACCGACTTCTTGGTGAACCGCAGGATCGAGAGGGCCTCCGACGCCCGCTTGCCCCGGATCAGGTCGAGGACCAGCTTGGCCTTCTGGGGCGAGGTCCTGACGTACTTCGCTTTGGCTCGAACCTCGAACATGGCTTATCCCTGCGCCTTCGGGGCGGGGCCTGCGGGGGCCCCGGGCGCCCCAGCGACCTTGGCGACCTTTTCCACCTTGGAGGAATGGCCCTTGAACTGGCGTGTCGGCGAGAACTCCCCGAGCTTGTGGCCCACCATGTTCTCCGTGATGTACACCGGGATGAACTTCTTGCCGTTGTACACGGCGAGGGTGTGCCCCACCATGTCGGGCGTGATGGTCGAGCGGCGGGACCAGGTCTTCACGACCTTCCGCTCGTTGGCCGCGTTCATCTGCTCGATCTTCTTGCTGAGGTGGACGTCGACGAAAGGCCCCTTCTTGAGCGATCGTGCCATGGCTACTTCCGCCTCTTGACGATGAACTTCTGGGTCCGCTTGTTGTTGCGGGTCTTGTACCCCTTGGTGGGCTTGCCCCAGGGCGTCACGGGGTGGCGGCCCCCCGAGGTCTTCCCTTCCCCGCCCCCGTGTGGATGGTCGACCGGGTTCATCGAGACGCCCCGGTTGTGGGGGCGCCGTCCAAGCCAACGCGCCCGACCCGCCTTCCCGAGGGAAACGTTCTTGTGGTCGAGGTTCCCCACCTGGCCCACAGTCGCCAGGCACTCGACGTGGACCTTGCGGACTTCGCCCGAAGGGAGCTTGACTTGGGCGTAGTCTCCCTCCTTCGCCACGAGCTGCGCAGCAGCTCCGGCGCTGCGCACCATCTGGCCCCCTTTGCCCTTTCGGAGCTCGATGTTGTGGATCATGGTGCCGGCGGGGATCATCTTGAGGGAAAGGCAGTTGCCCGGGAGTATGTCGGCCCCGTCGCTCGCCACGACGGTCGCACCGACCTTCAACCCCTCCGGGCAGAGGATGTAGCGCTTCTCTCCGTCGTTGTAGTGGAGCAGGGCCAGGCGGGCCGAGCGATTGGGGTCGTATTCGATTGCAGCGACCTTCGCCGGAACCTCGCGCTTGTCGCGCCGGAAGTCCACGATTCGGTAGCGCTGCTTGTGGCCGCCGCCGATGAAGCGAACCGTCGTGCGTCCGCGATTGTCGCGCCCCCCGGTCCGCCGGCGGGGTTCGGTGAGGGACTTCTCCGGCCGGCTCTTGGTGATCTCGTCGAAGGTGAGAGTCGTCATGAAACGCCGGCCGGGCGAAGTCGGATTGAATTGCTTGAGTGCCATCGCTTTACCTGTCCACCAGGCTCATGTCTTGCCTTGCATTCTTCGTGCTTTCGGCGGTGAGTCTCTTCATCGTCAGGCGTTCTCGAAGAACTCGATCATCTTCTCGCCCTTCTTGAGGACGACGAAGGCCTTCTTCCAATCGGGCCGGCGGCCGGAGTAGCGCCCCTGGCGCTTGACCTTCCCGTGGACCCGGGCGACCCGGACGTCGGCCACCTTGACGCTGAAGAGGGTCTCCACGGCCTTCTTGATCTCGGGCTTCGTCGCGTCCCTGTGGACTTCGAAGCAGACCGTCCCCTGGGTGTCCTTGAGGGCCGTCGATTTCTCGGTGATCAGCGGACGCCGGATGACTTCATAGAGGTTCTTCATGGAATTCGCGTCCTCCCTGCGGCCTTCACGGCATCAGGCGCGTCGCCGGAGCGACGTCCCCCCGCCAAGCCTCTGCTGCGGCAAACGCCCATCTTCGACGCCGTCACGGGGTCAGCCGCTCTTCGAGCTTCCCAAGAGCCTCCTGGGAGACCAACAGGTTCTTGCAGTCCAGAACGTCGTAGACGGTGAGATGGGACTCGTCCACGACCTTGAGATTCGGAATGTTGCGCCCGGAGAGCACCAGCGCATCCACCGGCTGATGCTCCACCAGGACCGTCTTGCCGCTGGCCCCGAGCCGGTCCAGGATGCCCTTCAGCTCCTTGGTCTTCGGCCCCGAAAGGGGGAACGCATCGACGACTCTGAGGGCCCCGTCGAGCAGCCGCTGCGTCAGCGCCGATCGCAGGGCCGCGGCCCTGGCCTTCTTCGGCATCGTGTAGGAATAGTCGCGCGGCGTCGGACCAAAGGCGGTGCCGCCGTGGCGCCAAAGGGGATTACGGGTCTCGCCGACCCGGGCGCGCCCCGTCCCCTTCTGCCGCCAGGGCTTCTTGCCAGAGCCCGAGACGAGGGCGCGGTTCTTGGTCATGTGGGTTCCCCGACGGCCACCGGCTCGGTACTGCTTCACGGCCTCGTAGAGAAGGTGCTCGTTGACGCGGACCCCGAAGACCTCGGGCGAGACCAGGCGCTCGCTCACCTTCTTGTTCTCGCTGTCGACGATGACGACGCTGGGGCCGTTGTCCGCCGCCGCGGGCTTCTTCGGCGCGGCCGCGGTCCTGGCCGCGGGTTTCGCCGCCTTCTTCCCGGCCGCCTTGGGCTGCTTTTCGGCCATGTCCCTATTCTTTCTTCTTCTTCCGAATGACCAGATAGCCGCCACCGGCCCCAGGAACCGATCCCCGGACCACCAGGAGGTTGCTCTCGGCATCGACCTTCACGACCTGCACGTTGCGCACGGTCACGCGGTCGGCACCCATCTGTCCTGCGGCCCGCATCCCCTTGAGAACCCGCGATGGGAACGCCGAGGCGCCGATGGAGCCAGGTGCGCGGTGGAACATCGAACCATGGGTCGCAGCGCCGCCACGGAAGTGATGGCGCTTCACCACCCCCTGGAAACCCTTCCCCTTGCTCGTGCCGATCACGCTCACGCTGTCACCGGGGGCGAACTGGGAGACGGACACTTTGTCGCCGACCTTCACCTCTGCCCCTTCCTCCACGCGGAACTCGCGGAGGACGCGGCAGGGGGGGAGCGATGCCTTCTTGAAGTGCCCTTCCATGGGCTTGGTCACGCGCTTGATCTTGCGGTTCTCGACGAGACCGATCTGCACCGCGGAGTAACCGTCCTTCTCCCTCGACTTGCGCTGGACGACGACGCACGGTCCCGCCTGAATGACGGTCACGGGGATCGCCCGTCCGTCCTCGGCGTAGACCTGCGTCATGCCGACCTTCCTGCCGATGATTCCCTCGACTGACATGGAATACTCTCTCGCCCTCTTACTCGGCGGTCGCCGTCATCCTGAGCGCCGCCCAGTCGCGCCGGCGGCGCGAAGGATCTGGTACGGGCCCTCGCCGATCACTTCGAATGCTCCTTGCCGAAAGCCTTGATCTCCACGTCGACGCCGGCCGGCAGGTCGAGCTTCATCAGCGCATCGACGGTCTGGGGCGTGGGCTCGAAGATGTCGAGGAGGCGCTTGTGGGTTCGAATCTCGAACTGCTCCCGGCTCTTCTTGTCCACATGTGGCGACCTGTTGACCGTCCACCGGTTCTTCAACGTCGGAAGAGGGATGGGACCGGCCACTCGCGCGCCCGTACGCTTGGCGGTGTCGACGATTTCCGTGGTGGACTGGTCCAGGATCCTGTAGTCGTAGGCCTTCAACCGGATGCGGATCTTCTCATTCAACATCATGATTGGCGTCCTCGCTGCGGCCTCGACGTCATCGCACGCCTCGACGGGAGTGAATCCCGGCTCGGCGGCACAGGAAAGCCTCCGCTGCGGAAAACGCATCGGCGTCCTCGCTGCGGCCTCGACGTCATCGCACGCCTCGACGGGAGTGAATCCCGGCTCGGCGGCACAGGAAAGCCTCCGCTGCGGAAAACGCATCGGCGTCCTCGCTGCGGCCTCGACGTCATCGC
>Ga0210377_10003490_pt1 | contig 13537 bp, 10 predicted proteins | sample PLM4_65_b1redo_FD_155480 | JGI IMG/M metagenome (GOLD analysis project Ga0210377, IMG submission 155480) | Groundwater sediment microbial communities from an aquifer in East River, Colorado, USA - PLM4_65_b1 redo | ecosystem: Environmental > Terrestrial > Soil > Riparian zone | place: USA: East...
CGCACCGACGCGCCTGAAGCGGGATCTGGCAGGGTGGTGTTGGGCAGCCGCTGCAGCGCGGCGGCGACTGTGAACAGCTTCGTGTTGGAGGCCGGCATGAAGCGCTCGTCCGGCCGGATCGCCACAACCTCGCGGCCTGTCTTTGCGTCGATGACCACCATCCCCCAGCGCGTACCCGCAACATCCGGCGCGTTGAGCCTCTCCAGCGTTCGGCTTTCCAGCGATGCGCATGCCGCGACGAGCACGACAAGCGCCGCCACGCCCAGGTTCCTGAGATAGATGCCGACTCCCATCCGATCACCCTAACAGCACTGCCGCCCGAAAAGGAAAACGGCGCCGGATTGCTCCAGCGCCGCTTCCTTGCACGCGGCAAATCTCGCTGCGCGCTCTACTCCGGCTCGGGATTCGCGCCTTCCACATCAAGCGGAATGTCGCGGTAGATGACGCGCTTGCGGATCTTCCACTCGCCGCTCTCCCGCACCAGGTCATCGCGGTAACGGCCGGACCCGCCCACGCGGGGGCGATTGTCGTCGCCCACGGAGATCAGAGTGAATCGCGACTGGGCGGTGGCGGTGTCGCCCTTCACCTCGACATGAACGTTGGAAAGTATGTGCCTCATGCGGATGGCGGGCGCAGGAGCGTTCGCCGCGCCGTCGGCGGCCGAACCGCCGCGCGTCATCGAGGCGATTATCCCCGCCGGCCCGCCCGAGGTCCTCCCGCGGCGCAGGATCATCTCGCCATCCTTCGCGAACAGGTTCGCGTACGCCTCGATCTGACGGGTTTCCTGGTATTCAAAGAATCGTTCCAGCAGCGCGTGGATGGCCTCCTTGTCCTCGAGGGCCTGCAGGCGCTCCGCCATGCCCGGCTGCTGGGCGGGCGCAGCGGCGCATCCCGACGCGGCGATCGCGGTCAACATCGCTGCCGCAATCAGCGGCCGACAGTATTTGAAAGTCGAGATCGTCACGTTCGTCCTCCCGAGTTTTTGTCTTTCGTTCTGCTCTCGCCGCCAACACGGTCGCTTCGATGGCGAGACCCAAGCCTAGCAGCGATAGGGAGCGAGGCGAAAGCCTCAACCCGAAGCAGCAGCCAAATGGAAACCGGCGCTGGATTGCTCCAGCGCCGGTTCCTTGCCCCCCGGCAAACCTGGCCTCTCGGCCAGGCTCGTAACCTAGTATTTGTAGTACATGTCGAACTCGACCGGGTGCGGGTGCGTCTCCATGCGGAGCACATCCTCCATCTTCAGGTCGATGTAGGCGTCGATGAAGTCGTCGTCCATCACGCCCCCCTTCTTGAGGAAGTCGCGGTCGGCGTCGACGCATTCGAGCGCTTGGCGAAGCGAGCCGCAGACGGTCGGGATGTTTTTCAGCTCTTCCGGCGGCAGCGCGTAGAGATCCTTGTCCATCGACGGACCCGGATCGATCTTCTTCTCGATGCCGTCGATGCCGGCCATCATCAGCGCGGTGAAGGTGAGGTAGGGGTTCGACGCCGGATCCGGGAAGCGGACCTCGATGCGCTTGCCCTTCGGACCCGGGCACCACGGAATACGGACCGAGGCCGAGCGGTTGCGGGCCGAGTAGGCGAGCAGCACGGGCGCTTCGTAGCCCGGCACCAGGCGCTTGTAGGAGTTGGTCGTCGCGTTCGAGAACGCGTTGATCGCCTTGGCGTGCTTGATGATGCCGCCGATGTACCACAGGCACATCTGCGAGAGGTCGGCGTACTTGTCGCCGGCGAACATCGGGTTGCCGTCCTTCCAGATCGACTGGTGGACGTGCATGCCTGAGCCGTTGTCCTTGTAGTAGGGCTTCGGCATGAACGTCGCGGTCTTGCCGTAGGACGCGGCGACGTTGTGCACGATGTATTTGTAGAGCTGCATGTTGTCGGCCATCTGGACCAACGTATTGAACTTCATGCCGAGCTCGTGCTGCGCTGGGGCGACCTCGTGGTGGTGCTTCTCGGGCTTGAGGCCCATCTCGCCCATCAGGGTGAGCATTTCCGAGCGCATGTCCTGCAGGCTGTCGACCGGCGGAACCGGGAAGTAGCCGCCTTTCGGGCCGGGGCGGTGGCCCATATTGCCGCCGTCATAGTCGCGGCCCGTGTTCACCGGCAGCTCGGGATCGTCGAACGAATAGCCGGTCTTGGTCGGGTCGGTGTTCCACTTCACGTCGTTGAACACGAAGAACTCGGCCTCGGGGCCGAAATACGCGGTGTCGCCGATGCCCGACGACTTCAGGTACATCTCCGCCTTCTTGGCGGTCATGCGTGGGTCGCGGTTGTAAGGCGTGTTGTCGTTCGGGTTGAGCACGTCGCACATGATCGCCAGCGTGGTCTGCTGGAAGAAGGGATCGATGCGTGCGGAAGAGGGATCCGGCATCAGCAGCATGTCGGACTCGTTGATCGCCTTCCATCCGGCGATCGAGGAGCCGTCGAACATCGTGCCGTCGACGAACAGGTCCTTGTCGACCATCGACAGGTCGAAGGTCACGTGCTGCAGCTTCCCGCGCATGTCGGTGAATCGCAGGTCGACGTACTGCACGTCTTTTTCTTTTATCGTCTTGAAGATTGCGTCGGACACCTAGTGTCTCCCTCCGTTTCACCCCGGCCTCCGGCGAGGCCGCTAAAAAAAACTTTCCGCACCCCGATCAGATGGCCTGATCGCCTGTTTCGCCCGTCCTGATGCGGATGACTTCCGTAATTTCGGATACGAATATCTTCCCGTCGCCGATCTTGCCAGTGTGCGCGGCCTTGGTGATCGCGGCGAGCGCGGCCTCGAGCTGAGCGTCCGAGACGACGACCTCTATCTTCAGCTTCGGCAGGAAGTCGACGATGTATTCGGCGCCCCGGTAGAGCTCGGTATGGCCGCGCTGGCGGCCGAACCCCTTGGCCTCGAGCACCGTCATCCCCTGCAGCCCGACGGCGTGAAGGGCTTCCTTCACCTCGTCGAGTTTGAACGGTTTTATGATCGCCTCGATCTTCTTCATGTCGTGTCCCGGAAGAACCGCTCACCCAACGCCGCTTGGGAATGCGCTCCGGCGGAGCGCCCGTCTCAATGCACGATGATCCTCGTGCGGTGTAGGTCAGGCGCCCGAAACACGTGCGTCGAGGGAAGGGGCGCCCGATTGTTGTGCATAGGCGCCAGGTTTTCGGGCGCAGAGCTTCCGCCTTATCCACAGGCTGGCGGTCTGCTAAAGGACTGGCTCATGAAAATCTCCAGCAGGCACGGGCATTTCGGCGAATGATCTACCTCATCAGGCATGGCGAGCCGGCGGGCAGTTGGGGCGCGCATCCGAACCCCGGCCTCACGGAACTCGGGAGCCGTCAGGCCTTCGCGGCGGCCGAAACGCTGGCCCGGGCCGGGGCCAAGCGGGCCATTACCTCGCCTCTCGCGCGGAGCCGGGAAACGGCCGCTCCCTTCGAAAAGCTGATGGAGACCCACGCCCGTATCGATCCGGCGGTCGGCGAGATCATCACGCCCGAGGGGATCAAGGATCGCGCCGCCTGGTTGAAGGGTTTCATGGCAGGGGACTGGACCGGCGCCGGGCCGGAATTCGCCGCTTGGCGGGCAGGCGTCCTTGCGGCGGTAGAGAAGCTGCAGGACGAGACAGCGGTGTTCTCGCACTACGTCGCGATCAACGTGATCGCCGGCCTGCTGACCGGCGATGATCGCTTGCTAGTGTTCCGTCCCGCGCACTGCTCGATCACCAAGCTGGAGCGGCGCGGCGGCAAGCTGCGCATCGCGGAGCTTGGCGCTGAAGCGGCAACGATTGTGACTTAGATGCATTCAGCCATCCTCACCTGCGATGAAGTGCGCGCCGCCGAGCAGCTGGCGGTGAAGTCGGGCATCTCGCTGTGGGATCTGATGCGCAAGGCTGGGCAGGCCTGCGCCGATGTGCTGCACGCAGAGTTTCCCGAGGGCCGCGTCGTCGTGCTGGCGGGGCCGGGCAACAATGGCGGCGATGCGTTCGTCGCGGCGCAGCGGCTGGTCGATCTCGAACGCGAAGTGGCGCTGTACGAACTCGCTCCGGGAGGGCCGCGCACGTCGGAGGGCGCCGAAGCCTCGCGCCACTGGACCGGCGAACATGCTCCTCTCGAAGACCTGCGGATCGCGGCGGGGGATGTCGTTCTCGACGGCCTCTTCGGCGCCGGACTCTCCCGGCCGCTGTCAGGCGAGGCTGCGTTCGCAGCGGAGCAGGTGAACGCTTCCGGCGCGAAGGTTGTCGCGATCGACGTACCCTCTGGCGTCAATGGCGACACGGGCGCGGTTTCTGGCCCAGCCATCCGCGCCGACGTTACGGTCACCTTCTGCGCCAAGAAGCCCGCGCACGTTCTGCAGCCGGCGGCGTCGCTGTGCGGCGAGATCGTGGTCGCACAGATCGGCTTCGGGGATTTCGTCGCCGAAGTCGGCGGCGGGCGGTTGATGGAGAATTCGCCCGAGCTTTGGTCGCAGGCGCTGAACTGGCCAGAGGCGACTTCACACAAACACCAGCGCGGCCGCCTCGGCGTCGTCACCGGCGGCGTTGCGAACACCGGCGCGGCGCGCCTCGCCGCCCGGGCCGGCCTGCGCATCGGCGCCGGGCTTGTCACGCTCCTGTGCCCGCCGGCGGCGCTGGTTGTCGTCGCGAAGTCGGTCGAAGCTGTCATGACGGCCGCCTTTGCCGACACCGGCGAACTCGTTGCGCTGTCGGACAAATCCAGCGCGGTCGTCATCGGTCCGGCGGCAGGCGTCACACCTACTACGCGCGCGAATGTTGAGGCTCTTGCGAAGGCCGGGCGCCCGCTCGTGCTCGATGCTGACGCGCTCACTGTATTTGCAGGGCAGGCGGATGCTCTGCGTGCTGTTCTGTCGGCGCCGGCGGTCCTCACGCCGCACACCGGCGAGTTCGAGCGGCTCTTCCCGGGCCTCCTCGATAGTTCGAAGAACAAGATCGAAGCGGTGCGCACAGCCGCCGCGCAAGTGAACGCCGTCATCCTGCTCAAAGGGCCCGACACCGTTATCGCCGGGCCGTCCGGACGCGCTGTGGTCAACACCCATGCCACGCCTTTTCTAGCAACCGCGGGAACCGGCGACGTGCTGGCCGGGATCATCGGCGGCCTGCTGGCCCAGGGCCTCGATGCGTTCGACGCCGCCAGCGCAGGCGCCTGGATGCATGGCGATGCGGGACTGAGGGCAGGTCCTGGCCTGACGGCGGAGGATCTTGACGCCGCGTTGCGCGAGACAATCTCTAGGCTCTACGAGAAGCGTCATCCGCCTGTGATGTAGCCGGGGCATTCCTCTCCAGAGCGAAACGGAGGGGTCCATGCGCAAACTGATTCCGGCGGTCCTGGTTCTTGCGATGCTGGCGCCTGCGCCCGCGATGGCGCACGACGGTCCTGACATCGCGCGCGCCCGCCGCGTCAATTTTCCGAAGCTGCTGGATGGCCGCTCGGTGCTGGCGGTCGATCTTCACACCCACAGCGTGTTCTCGGACGGATCGGTCTGGCCGGACATCCGCGTCGAGGAAGCCAAGCGCGATGGCCTCTTCGCCATGGCGGTCTCCGAACACCTCGAATACCAGCCGCACGCCGCCGACATCCCGCATAAAGATCGCAACCGTTCCTTCCAGCTCGCGACCCAGGCCGCTGCCGTGAAAGGAGACGCCACCGGCGTCAACAAGCAACCGCTGATGGTGATCAACGGATCAGAGATCACCAAGCTGGTGATCGAGCCGGGCCACATGAACGCGGTGTTCCTCACCGACGCCAACGCTCTCATGCCGAAGGCCGGCGGCAATCCGGTGGACCAGGCGCGCGAGCAGCTAAAGACCGCCAATACCCAGGGCGCCTTCGTCTTCTGGAACCATCCCTACTGGACGTCCCAAACGCCAAACGGCATCGCCACGCTCGATGCCGTGCATCGCGATTTCATCAAGCAGGGCCTGCTGCACGGCATCGAAGTCGCCAACGGCGCCGACATGTCCGACGAGGCGCTGAAGATCGCCCTGGACAACAACCTCACCATCCTCGGCACGTCCGACATCCACGGCCTGATCGACTGGGATTACGACCTCGAACATGGCGCTCACCGCACCGCGACGCTGGTGCTGACCAGCTCGGAGACGCCCGACGGCCTCAAGGCCGCGCTGAAGGCGGGGAACACGGTCGCGATCTACAACGACAACCTTGTCGGAAAGAAAGAGAACGTCGAGGCGATCGTCCGGTCGACCCTCAAGATCGAGGTCGACAAGCCGCTGCCGAGAACCACCGTCGTGCCGGTCAGCGTCATCAACGACAGCCCGGTCGACTACATGCTCGAAAACAGCGGCCCCGAAGGCGCATACGACGAATCCCACGTCTTCACGGTGAAAGCAGGCTCGTCCTTCACCCTGCTGATCAAGAACGTCCCCGACCCCTCGAAGCTCAGCCTGACCTTCAAGGCGCTGAACACCTACATCGCCCCGCGCGAACATCTGACGGTCCAGCTGCGGGACCTGACTCCCTAGGCGCAATGCCGCTTGAACCGGACCTGCAATGAGGCTTTATCAGCCGCGCCGGGATGCGGATGTGGCGAAACTGGCAGACGCGCTGGATTTAGGTTCCAGTGGGGTAACCCGTGTAGGTTCAAGTCCTATCATCCGCACCAGCCGTTCGGCCTCAAAAACGCCCGGAAACCGCGCGTAGACAGGTACGGACGGGCTGTGTAAGAAGCCCCGCTCGCCTTGCCGGACGCCCGCGTCCGGCAGGCTCATCCATTCTCGACATCCGGGGTTCCCTGATGAACGTCACTGAGACGAAATCGGACGGCCTTTCGCGGGAATTCCGCGTCTCGATTCCGAAGGCCGATCTCGCCGCCAAGCTCAGCGCCAAGATCACCGAAATCCAGCCCAAGGTGCAGCTCAAGGGCTTCCGCCCAGGCAAGGTTCCGCCGGCGCACATCCGCAAGATGTTCGGCAAATCGCTGATGGGCGAGATCGTCGAAGCGGCGGTGCAGGAAACCTCGTCCAAGGCGCTGGAGGACAAGGCGCTCCGCCCCGCCTCGCGTCCCTCGATCCAGCTCGATGTCGCCGCCGACAAGGTGGTCAACGGCGAGGCCGACCTCGACTATCACATGACGCTCGAGGTGATGCCCGAGTTCGAACCGGCCGACGTCGCCGGCATCTCGGTCGAGCGCATGGTCGCCGAGCCGACTGAGGAAGAGATCACCACCGCGCTGAAGCGCATTGCCGAGAACAACAAGGCGTATGACGCCAAGGACGGCGCGGCCGAGAAGGACGACGCGGTCGTCATCGATTTCGTCGGCCGGATCGACGGCGAGAAGTTCGAAGGCGGCTCTGCCGAAGGCACGACGCTGGTGATCGGCTCGGGCCGCTTCATCCCCGGCTTCGAGGACCAGCTGACCGGCAAGAAAGCCGGCGACGAACTCGACGTGAATGTCAGCTTCCCGGACGACTATCCGGTCGACACGCTGAAGGGCAAACCGGCGGTGTTCGAGACCAAGGTCAAGGAAGTGAAGTCGCCCAGGACGCCGGAGATCGACGAGGAGTTCGCCAAGACCCTCGGCCTCGAAAACCTGGACGCCCTCAAGAACGCGGTGAAGGGACAGCTTTCGGGCGAGTTGAGCATGGCCTCGCGCCAGCAGGTGAAACGCGTGCTGCTCGATGCGCTCGACGAGCGCCACAGCTTTGCGCTGCCGCCGCTGATGGTGAAAGCCGAGTTCGAGCAGATCTGGGCGCAGTTCGAGCAGGAGAAGAACGCCGGCCGCCTGTCCGACGAGGACAAGGGCAAGTCGGATGAAGAGCTCAAGGACGAATACGGCAAGATCGCCGAGCGGCGGGTGCGCCTCGGTCTGGTGCTCGCCGAGATCGGCCGCCGCGCCAGCATCGACATCACCAACGAAGAGCTTGGCCAGGCCCTGCGTCAGGAAGCCTCGCGCTATCCTGGCCAGGAAAAGCAGGTGGTCGAGTTCTACCGCCAGAACCCCAACGCGCTCGCCCAGCTCCGCGCGCCGATCTACGAGGAAAAGGTCGTCGACCACATCCTCGGCAAGGCGACCGTGACCGAGAAAAAGGTCACCCGCGAGGAGCTGATGAAGGAAGTCGGGGAGGAATAACCTCCCGAATCCGACCACTAACCGGGTTTAGACCTTACGGACCGGCCGGGGGCTTGCGCCGGGCGGGTGGCGTTCGGATATTGTTAGTTCCTCTCGTGATCTGAGTCTGTGCGCTTTTTCGGCGCAAACCGGCAGCAAAGACGGAAGTCCATGTCCGATCCCTATACGAAGATGATGAACCTCGTTCCCATGGTGGTGGAGCAGTCCAGCCGGGGAGAGCGCGCCTACGACATCTTCTCGCGCCTGCTGAAGGACCGGATCATTTTCGTTACGGGTCCGATCGAAGACGGGGTCGCCAGCCTGATCACGGCGCAATTGCTCTTCCTGGAGTCGGAAAACCCCAAGAAAGAGATCGCGATGTACATCAACTCGCCCGGCGGGATCGTGTCCTCCGGCCTCGCGATCTACGACACCATGCAATACATCCGCAGCCCGGTTTCGACCGCCTGTATCGGCATGGCGGCCTCCATGGGCTCGCTCCTGCTTGCGGCCGGCGAAAAGGGGATGCGGTTCGCCACCCCCAACTCCCGGATCATGGTCCACCAGCCTTCGGGCGGGTTCCGGGGCGTCGCCACCGATATCGAGCGGCACGCCAAGGACATTATCGACATGAAAAAGCGGCTCAACGAGATATACGTTAAGCACACCGGCAAGCCCTACGAGGTCATAGAGCGGACGCTGGATCGCGATTCGTTCATGACCGCGAGCGAGGCCCAGGCATTCGGGATTGTGGACAAGGTTTACGAGAAGAGGGCCACTCCGCCTGACTAGAACGGCGAATTAACCCCAGATTGGCTAGGTTTTGGCGGTCCGGGCCATTTCCAAGCGCAGCCCGTAACCTTGCGGCGCCTTGCTTGCTATGATCGATTGGGCTGCCTTGAACCTATCGGAAACAATTGAAATATAAGGTTTGAGGCTTGTGCTTGGCGGGGTAGCGCCCGCGGACGTGAGCGCTCGGGCGTTTCGAGGTGTCTATGAGCAAGACCACTTCCGGCGGCGACAGCAAGAACACGCTGTATTGCTCGTTCTGCGGGAAGTCGCAGCACGAGGTCAAAAAGCTGATCGCGGGCCCGACCGTATTCATCTGCGATGAATGCGTCGAACTCTGCATGGACATCATCCGCGAGGAGTCCAAGACGGCCCTCGTGAAGTCGCGCGACGGCGTGCCGACGCCCCGTGAGATCTGCGACGTGCTGGACGACTATGTCATCGGCCAGTTCAAGGCCAAGCGCGTCCTCTCTGTCGCCGTGCACAACCACTACAAGCGGCTCAACCACGCCGCCAAGAATTCCGACGTCGAGCTGTCGAAGTCGAACATCCTGCTGATCGGCCCGACCGGCTGCGGCAAGACGCTGCTGGCCCAGACGCTGGCGCGCATCATCGACGTGCCGTTCACGATGGCCGACGCCACGACCCTCACCGAAGCCGGCTATGTCGGCGAGGACGTCGAGAACATCATCCTCAAGCTGCTCCAGGCTTCCGACTACAACGTCGAGCGGGCGCAGCGCGGCATCGTCTACATCGACGAGATCGACAAGATCAGCCGCAAGTCGGACAACCCGTCCATCACCCGCGACGTGTCGGGCGAGGGCGTGCAGCAGGCCCTGCTGAAGATCATGGAAGGCACGATCGCCTCCGTGCCCCCGCAAGGCGGCCGCAAGCATCCGCAGCAGGAATTCCTGCAGGTCGACACCACCAACATGCTGTTCATCTGCGGCGGCGCCTTCTCGGGCCTCGAGAAGTTGATTTCCGACCGCGGCCGCGGCACTTCGATCGGCTTCGGCGCCAACGTGGTTGACCCGGAAGACCGCCGCACCGGCAAGGTGTTGGAAGAGTGCGAACCGGAAGACCTGGTCAAGTTCGGGCTCATCCCCGAATTCATTGGCCGCTTGCCGGTCATCGCCACGCTGGAAGACCTCGACGAAGGCGCTCTGATCCAGATCTTGACCGAGCCGAAGAATGCCCTGCTGAAGCAGTATCAGCGCCTGTTCGAGATGGAGAACGTCACTCTGACGTTCACCGACGATGCCCTTGCGGCAGTCGCCCGGCGCGCCATTCAGCGCAAGACCGGGGCCCGGGGCCTCCGGTCGATCATGGAGGGCATTCTGCTCGACACCATGTTTGAGCTGCCGAATCTCCGGGGGGTCGAAGAGGTCGCAATCAACGCCGAAGTGGTGGAGGGAAGGGCCCGTCCCCTGTACGTCCATTCATCCGAACCGCGCGAAGCGTCGGCCGGCGCCTCCTGATTTCGCTGGGTTTCCTGGCCAGAAGGCCTACTTCCTGTTGAGCGACAATCCTACGGGTTGAAGCGGGCCGCGTGACGGGCCATTTTTCGATACAAGTGACCGGCCCGATCTATTGGCATGGGCCGGCCTTCCTCCCGCAGCCGAGCTTCAAAGAAGGCGGTTGCGGCGACGAAAGGAGAAAAAAGAGTTATGGCAAACGTCCTCCCCGTCCTGCCGCTACGCGACATCGTGGTGTTCCCGCGAATGGTCGCTCCCCTGTTCGTGGGGCGCGACAAGTCCGTGCGCGCGCTGGAAGAAGTAGAAAAAGGCGGCGGCGAGATTCTGCTCGTCGCCCAGAAGGAAGCCGGCGTCGACGACCCGGCTGAAGAAGACCTGTATTCGGTCGGCGTCGTCGCGACGATCCTGCAGCTCCTGAAGCTGCCCGACGGCACCGTCAAAGTGCTGGTCGAAGGCAAGCACCGCGCGCGTCTCGAAAAGCTGATCGACAAGGGCGACTATTACGCCGCCGAGCATTCGCAGCTCAGCGAAAAGACCGCCGACACGGAAGAATCTTCCGCGTTGATGCGAGCTGTCGTCGAGCAGTTCGACGGCTATGTGAAGCTCAACCGGAAAATCCCGTCCGAGACGGTCGGCACGGTCAGCGCCATCACCGACCCCGGCCACCTGGCCGATGCGGTGGCCGCGCAGCTTTCAATCAAGCTGGAAGACAAGGAACAGCTGCTCGAGCTGACTGACGTCACCGAGCGGCTGGAGAAGGTCTTCTCCCTGATGGAAGGCGAGATCGGCATGCTCCAGATGGAGCGGAAGATCCGCAACCGCGTGAAGCGTCAGATGGAGAAGACGCAGCGCGAGTACTACCTCAACGAACAGATGAAGGCGATCCAGCGCGAGCTGGGCGATCAGGAAAACGAGCGCGACGAAATCACCGAGCTCGAAGAGAAGATCGCCAACACGCCGATGTCGGAAGAGGCTCGCACCAAGGCCGAAGGCGAGGTGAAGAAGCTGCGCCAGATGTCGCCGATGTCGGCGGAATCCACCGTCGTGCGCAATTATCTCGACTGGATCGTCTCGCTGCCCTGGGGCCGCAAGAAGGAAGTCACCCGCGACCTCCAGGTCGCTGAGGACGTCCTTAATGCGGACCACTACGGGCTGGAGAAAGTGAAGGAGCGCATCCTCGAACACCTCGCCGTGCAGGCGCGGGCGGACAAGGTGCGCGGTCCGATCCTCTGCCTTGTCGGCCCTCCGGGCGTCGGCAAGACCTCGCTTGGCAAGTCGATCGCCAAAGCCACGGGACGCGACTTCGTGCGCGTGTCTCTGGGCGGCGTGCGTGATGAAGCCGAGATCCGCGGTCACCGCCGGACCTACATCGGCTCCATGCCGGGCCGCATCATCCAGTCGATGAAGAAAGCGAAGACGGGCAACCCGCTCTTCCTGCTCGACGAGATCGACAAGCTGGGCATGGACTATCGCGGCGACCCGTCGTCGGCCCTGCTGGAGGTCCTCGACCCCGAGCAGAACGTCAACTTCAACGACCACTATCTCGAGGTCGACTACGACCTGTCGGACGTGCTGTTCATCACCACGGCCAACAGCCTCAACATGCCTCAGCCGCTTCTCGATCGGATGGAGATCATCCGCCTCGAAGGCTACACCGAGGACGAGAAGGTCGAGATCGCCAAGCGTCACCTGATGCCGAAGATCGTAGAGAACCACTCGCTCAAGGAAGGCGAACTGAAAGTGGAAGAGAGCGCGATCCGCGACCTCATCCGCTACTACACCCGCGAAAGCGGCGTGCGTTCGCTGGAACGTGAGCTGGCGCGCCTTGCCCGCAAGGCGGTGCGCGACATCGAGCTGAAAAAGGCGACGACCGTCACGGTCGACGCCGAGAACCTCAACAAGTTCGCCGGCGTGCGGAAATTCCGCTTTGGCGTTGCGGACCGCGAGGATCAGGTTGGCGTCGTTACAGGTCTGGCGTGGACCGAAGTCGGCGGCGACCTGCTCACCATCGAAGCCGTGCAGATGCCCGGCCGCGGCCGCATGACGGTCACCGGCAACCTGCGCGACGTGATGAAGGAGTCGATCTCGGCCGCCCAGTCTCTGGTGCGCTCGCGCTCCGTGCAGCTTGGCATCCGCCCGCCCGTGTTCGACACGACGGACATCCACGTACACGTGCCGGAAGGCGCGACGCCCAAGGACGGCCCGTCGGCGGGTATCGCGATGACGACTGCGATCGCCTCGCTCCTGACCGGCAACCCGGTGCGCAAGGATGTCGCCATGACCGGCGAGATCACCCTGCGCGGCCGTGTGCTGCCGATCGGCGGACTCAAGGAGAAACTGCTCGCGGCCCTGCGTGGCGGCATCAAGACGGTGCTGATCCCGGAGGAAAACGAGAAGGACATCCAGGAGCTGCCGGACAACGTGAAGAACGGGCTCACCCTCGTGCCGGTCTCCACCATCGACCAGGTGCTGGCGCGCGCCCTCGTGCGCCCGCTGACGCCGATCTCGTGGACCGAGACCGACGAAGCCGCCTACCGCGCCGAACTCGGCCGCAGCGGCGGAAGCACGAAAAGTCCGGAACCGCAGCTTCCGCACTGATCGTCTAAAGACTGAAACGAGAGGCCCGGCTGGAAACAGCCGGGCCTTTTGTTTTTAGGGCGCAAGCGCCTACGCTCGCGTGATGAAGCACCTGTTAGCCGCCGTAGGCTTTGCCGCTCTCTCTGCGCCCGCGTTAGCCCAGGAGCCAACCCCCTATGACGCGCGCGGCCCATACGCCGTGAAGCAGACGCAGGGAGGTCCCGGTTGTCACGTCTTCCGCCCGATCAAGCCTGAGCCGGAACCGTCCCCGGTCATCCTCTGGGGCAGCGGCACGAACGTGAATTTCGCGACCTATTCGCCGATGCTGGTGCAGTGGGCGAGCCACGGCTTCATCGCCGCCGCCGCGATGACGGGCAATGCCGGCTCGGGCAAGGAAATGCTCGCCTGCCTCGACTATCTCGAGAAAGAGAACGCCCGTACCGGCAGCGTCTTCAAGGGCGTCGTCGATCTCGCCCATGTCGGCGCATCCGGTCACAGTCAGGGCGGCCGCGGCGCCATCATGGCGGGCCGCGATCCGCGCGTCACCGCGACCGCGCCGATCCAGCCCTATACGCTCGGGGCCAGCTACGAAGCCGGCTCGGAGGCAAAGCAGCACGGCCCCATGCTCCTCCTC
>Ga0210377_10003491_pt1 | contig 13535 bp, 11 predicted proteins | sample PLM4_65_b1redo_FD_155480 | JGI IMG/M metagenome (GOLD analysis project Ga0210377, IMG submission 155480) | Groundwater sediment microbial communities from an aquifer in East River, Colorado, USA - PLM4_65_b1 redo | ecosystem: Environmental > Terrestrial > Soil > Riparian zone | place: USA: East...
GAGATGCTGGTGCGCGTCGACGCCTGCGGGATCTGCCCCACCGACCTGAAGAAGATCGAGAAGGGCCTGCTGCCCGGGCCGCGCATCTTCGGCCACGAGATCGCGGGAACGGTCGCGGCGCTCGGCTCGGGCACGCGCGCGTTCCGCGAGGGGGAGCGCGTCGTGGTGCACCACCACGTCCCCTGCGGCGACTGCTTCTACTGCGCGCGGCGCCTCTACGCGCAGTGCCCCGCCTACAAGAGGAACGGCACCACCGCCGGTTTCGAGCCCTCGGGCGGCGGCTACGCGGAGTACGTGCTCGCCCTCGACTGGATCGTCGCGCGGGGGACGATCCCGATCCCGGACGGCGTCCGTGCCGAGGAGGCCGCCTTCGTCGAACCTGTGAACACCTGCCTCAAGGCGGTGCGGAAGGCCGGCGTCGCGAAGGGCGAGTTCGTCCTCGTCGTGGGGCAGGGGCCGATCGGCCTGCTGCTGATGCAGATCGCCCGCGCCGCGGGCGCGGAGGTGGCGGTCTCGGACGGGCTCACGGGGCGGCTCGCCCTGGCTCGCGCTCTGGGCGCGCCGGTGGCGCTCGACGCGGCCACGGACGTGGTGGGGGAAGTGCTGGCGCTCACCTCTGGCCGTGGGGCCGACTGCGCGCTCCTCGCCGCGCCGGGGCAGGCGGCATTCGACCAGGCGGTGGGCGCCACGCGCCCGGGGGGGCGGATCCTCTCGTTTGCCGCGACGTCGCCGGGCGAGTCGGTCGAAGTCGACCTGGGACGACTCACCAACCTTGAGAAGGACCTGCTCACGGCCTACAGCTCGTCGATCGACGTGCAGCAGGAGGCGGCCGAGCTGGTGTGGAGCCGCACGGTTCGCGTGGCCGAGCTCGTCAGCCACCGGCTTCCCGTCGCCCGCGGCAGGGAGGCCTTCGAGCTTGCGATGGGCCGGGCGCCGGGGACGCTGAAGGTCCTCCTCGACGGTAGCGCGGCTTCATGACGCGGCGAATGAGGGCGGCGGTGGTGCACGGGCGCGAGGACGTCCGCGTGGAAAGTGTCGAGCTGCCCCGGCCCGGCCCGGGCGAGGTGCTGCTGCGCACGCGCGCGGCGCTCACTTGCGGGACGGACGTCAAGGTCTACCGGCGCGGGTACCACGCGCGGATGATCCAGCCGCCCGCCCTCTTCGGGCACGAGATCGCGGGTGTCGTCGAGGAGGTGGGTGCCGGGGTCCTGAGCGTGAAGCCCGGGACGTCCGTCGTGGCCGCCAACTCGGCGCCGTGCGGCGCCTGCGGCTACTGCCGCGACGACCGCGCCAGCCTGTGCGACGACCTGCTGTTCTGGAACGGCGCTTACGCGGAGTTCGCCCGAATCCCGGCCCGGATCGTGGAGCGCAATCTCCTGCCGCTCGAGCCGGGAATGAGCTTCCGGGACGGCGCGCTCGTGGAGCCGCTCGCCTGCGTCGTCCGCGGCATCGAGGCGAGCCGCGTGCGCGAGGGCCAGACGGTGGTGGTGATCGGCTCCGGGGCGATCGGTCTGATGCTGGCGGCGCTCGCGCGCCTGCGGGGCGCCTCGGTCGTCGTCGTGGGGCGCAACCCGGATCGCCTGCGCCGGGCCACGGAGATGGGCGCGACGCTGGCGATCGACGCCTCGTCCGACCTGGGTCTCTTGGAGCGGCTCCGGGCGTGCGGGCGCTCTGGCACCGGCCCCGACGTGGTGATCGAGGCCGCGGGTCTCGCCGAGACGGCCGAGATGGCGATCCGCGCGGTCCGCAAGGGCGGTCTCGTGAATCTCTTCGCGGGCTGTCCGGCAGACGCGCGCGTGGCTTTCGACGCGCAGCGGCTTCACTACGAGGAGCTGACCGTGACGTCGACCTTCCACCACACGCCGGCGAGCTTCCGTGAGGCCCACCGCTTGATCGCGGACGGTCAGGTCAGGGCAGAAGCTTTCGTCACCGCGAAAGCACCGCTCGAAGACCTGCCCGAGGTGCTGCGACACATGGCCGCGGGCGGCGACGGCCTGAAGACGGCGATCCTGCCCTGGGGGGAGTGAAAAGAAAGGGGCGCGACGCTCGCGCCCCTCTTACGGCCGCCCGTACGCCTGGCTCGGGCGCTTCTACTTCTTCGCCTTTCCGGCCTTCCTGCGGGCGGTCTTCTTCTTCGCGACCTTGCGCGCCTTCGACTTTCGCGCGGGCTTCCTGGCCGCCTTCTTCGCGGTCTTCCTCTTCGCCGTCTTCTTCTTGGCGGCCTTCTTCTTGGAAGCCTTCTTCCGGGCGGGCTTCTTCGTCGCCTTCCGGATGGCTTTCCTGGCCTTCTTCACGGCCTTCTTGACGTTGGCTCCGATGACGCTGCCCGCGGCCGCAAACGCTTCCTTGGCTTCCGCAAACGCGTCGGCCACGGTCGGCTCGGGCTTGGGGGCGTCCATCCCCGAAGTGGGTTCGTCCTGCATGCGATCTCCTCCAGCAGATTCGATGCGGTGCCGGCTCACCCTCGGAGCCGAGCCCCGGATGTCAGACGACTGCGCGACGTGGGCGCAGTTTCCCCCCGACCGCCCTCGCCGTCAAGGCGAAAAGGCTCACGCACGTCGACTGGTGGTCAGTTGAGCGTCAGGCCGGTCGGCAGATCGGCGAGAACGCCGCAGTCGTCGCACAGCGTGTAGCGGCGCCCGAACTCGTTTCCGATCGGTATCGCCCGCAAGTCGATGGCGAGGACCCTGCCGCTGCGGGCCACGGACAGAACGGGCGACCCGCACAGGGGGCAGTGCGCCTCGATGGCGTTCGGGATGCTGGTGCCCATGTCCGCTCCTTTCGGGAGGCCTAGGTGGCCCCGTCTCAATGACTTCGACGGGCAAAGGCACTAAAAGGTTCACGCCGCGCGCGCTTCGACACATGCTTTTGCCTCGCCTCCCCGAAGTCGAGGCAAGTCAGCGTGTTGGGGTGGTGGGATCAGTTCGCCGAGAGCACGTACAGCGAAACCGACAGCGGTGGCGAGACGAGCGCGGCCGGGGCTTCGTCGAGCGAGCTCTCGTGGATCGCGACCGCGCGGGGCCGGCTGGGTGCGTTGTACGCGCGCGCGTCCGGTCCCGCCATCACGAAGCGGCGCGCCGCTCCGGTGAGGCGAGCTCCGCGCAGGTCGAGGGCGAGCGTGCGCTCCTCGCCCGTCGGGTTCACGATCGCGATCGTCAGGTCGCGCTTGTCGGCGGTCCACGCCGCGGCGACGTCGAGCGGGAGCTCCACCCCGGTCACGCGAACCGGCAGCGTCCCGAACCAGCGCCGATAGAGGGCGAGCGCCAAGCCCGTCGTCTCCAGCTCGGCTCCCGTCGGTGTCGTCTTGATCGCGCCGATCACGTTCACGGTCTGGGCGTAGTTGGCCATCACGTAGATGTCGCTGTTGCGGAAGAGCTCGTGCAGGCCCGCCGCGATCCCCAGGCCGTCCTGCAGGAAGTAGCGCGTGCCGAGCTCGCCGTATTCGTTGGGTCCGTACCAGTAGTTCCACTCGTCGAGCGCGATCCGGATGTCGCGGCCCGCGAGCGCCGGGATCTCGCGACGGTAGGCCCGATGCGCGTCGGCGACCTTCTTGATTCCGTCGCGCGCCTGCGCCACGTGGGCCGGCACGTCGGGCTTGCTCTGCCAGTAGAGGTGCTCGCTGAGGTAGCTCATGTGGCGGCTCGCGTCCTTCAGCATCGTCTGGCTCCACTCGCCGAGCGCGCCCACCGCCACCGGCGCGATCGACGGGTCTTCGGCGCGCATGGCGTCCACGACCTGGCGGTGCTTCTCGACGTACTTCGCGAGCGGCATGTGGCCGAGCTGCCAGTCGCCGTACATCTCGTTGCCGATCGCCCACAGCTTGATCTTGAACGGCGCCGGGCTGCCGTTCTCGGCGCGGCGCCGGCCCTGCGGCGTCGTCGCGGCCCCGTTCGCGTACTGGACGAGCCCGGCCGACGACGAGGCCCCGGCGAGGCCCGTGTTCACAGCCACGTAGGGCTCCGCCCCGATCTCCCGCATCAGCGCCATGAACTCGTGGAGGCCCACGTCGTTCGACTCGATGCCCTTCCACGCAGGGTTCTTCCGCGGCGGGCGGCGGTCGCGCTCGCCAATCCCGTCCTGCCAGTCGTAGCCGCTCACGAAGTTACCGCCCGGCCAGCGGTAGACGGGGGAGTCGAGCTCCTTGAGCAGCGCGAGCGTGTCGGCACGCCAGCCCAGCACGTTGTCGGCGGGCATCAGCGACGCCGTGCCGATCACGAGCGTTCCCGTGCCCCGCGCCACGATCTCGAGGCGGCCGTTGTCGGTGGTCCCGCCGGCGCGGAAGCGCAAGGCATGCTTCGCGAAGCTCGTGCCGAGGCTCTCGATCACGACCGTCTGGCGGTCGCTCGCGCCTCCTCCCCAGGCGAGGCTCACCTCGACGGGCCCGGCGCCTCCCTCGCCCCGCAACACGACCCGGCCCACGTACTCGCGTCCGGCGAGGAGCCCGAGCCGTTCCTGCGCGAGACCCAGCCTGCGCTCGCCGCCCGGCAGCGTGAGCCTCGGGCTGTGCTCGCCGGCGTAGGCCGCGTCCTTCGCCATGCTGACGGCGGACCTCTCGCCGAGGACGAGCCAGGGCGAGCGGACGAGGAGCTCGTAGGGGTGCCCCTCGCCGTCCCACGATCTCGGGCCGGGCCGGTACATCTCCCACGCCGGCGCCTCGCCGGTCACCGGGTAGAAGAACTTGCGGTCTTCCAGCATCTCGGACCAGAGACCCCCGTAGATGCAGCGGCCCAGGTGCTCGATGAACTGCCCGTAGATCCAGGGCGAGATCTCGGTGCCGACCGCGGAGGCGTCGACCAGCAGCCGATCCTTCGTTTCCGCCGATTGGAGCCGCGCGTCCGCGAGAAGTGATGCGAGGGCGAGGGCGAGGCTGAGGCGGGCGCTTCGACGTTCCATGGGAGTCCTCCCGAGCGCCCGCATTCTAGTGCGACGCCCGAGCCGTGTGTTGGCTCAGAAGCGGAGGCGAACCATGACGAGGCATGGCCCAAGTCTGTCAGAATCGGCGCTTCGGGAATGAGGGGAGGCCGGGCGGCGATCCTCAGAGTGGGGTGGTGTTGCCCGGAACCGCGTGGACCGCGACCAGCGTTTCGAGGCGGAGATCCTGCCCCACCTGCGCTCCCTGTTCGGGGCCGCGTATCGAATGACCGGCAACGCCCACGACGCCGAGGACCTGGTGCAGGAGACGTTCCTGCGCGCCCACCGGGCGCTCGACCGCTTCGCCACGGGGACGAACGCCCGCGCGTGGCTGCACACGATCCTGCAGAGGGTCCGCACCGACGCCTTCAGGCGCAAGAAGCGCCGTCCGGAGACGGTCGAGCTCACAGGCGAGGGGCCGGCGATACGGCCGGCGCAGGACGCGCTCGCCTCGGGTCACGAGGACCTCGAGCGAGCGCTCGCGGCGCTACCCGAGGTGTTCCGAACCGCCGTCGTGCTGCGGGACCTGCAGGAGCTGAGCTACGCCGAGATCGCAGCGGCGCTCTCGGTGCCGGTCGGCACCGTCATGTCTCGGATCCACCGCGGGCGCGCGCTGCTGCGCGAGGCGCTCACCGGGAGGACGACTTGAGCTGCGATCCCGAGCGCGTCACTGGCTTCGTGGACGGCGAGCTCGATCCCCAGGCCACCGCGGCCGTCGCGGCGCACCTGGAGACGTGCCCGGCCTGCCGCACGCAGGCCGATGCCGAGCGGGCGCTGCGTGTGCGGCTGCGGAGCCTGCCGGGGCCCGAGCTCCCCGCGGGCCTCGAAGCGCACGTGCTCGAGGCGAAGCGGCTCCGGCCGAGCGCCCTCCCGGCTGCGGCGCGCTGGGCGCTTCCGCTGGCGGCGGTCTTGCTCCTCGGGGTGTGGCTGCGAGGCAACGCTCCCTTCCTGGCATGGGACCTCGCGCGCGACCACGACAAGTGCTTCTCGAGGCAGCCGCTGCCGGCGAAGGTATGGAGCGACGAGCCGGCCGTCGTCGCCGACTGGTTCCGGGAACAAGGCACGCAGCTCCCGTCGCTCCCGGCTCAGGTCGGCGAGCTCACGCTCGTGGGCGCGCGCTACTGCCCGCTCGCCTCGCTCGCGTCCGCCCCGCACGTCTACTACGCGTCCTCGGGCAGCCACGTCTCGGTGTTCGTCGTTCCGCAGGGCGTTCGTCTCGACGACCGGCACGTGTCTCACGCGCGAGGCGACAGCGTTCGGTTGCTGCGGCTCGAGGGCGAGGTCGTCGGAATCGTGGGCGAGCAGGAGGCCGACGTGCAGGCCTTCGAGACGGCGCTGCGCCCCGTGCTCGCCGCGTGGGCGAGCCGCTGATGCACTACGCGATCCTCGGCAACGGCGTCGCGGGGATCGAGGCGGCGCTCGGGCTGCGCGCGCGCGACTCCGAGGCACGGATCACGCTCGTCTCGGCCGAGCACGAGCACTGCTTCTCGCGGCCGGCCCTGATGTACGTGTTCGCGGGCCAGACGACGCTGCGGGACACCGAGCCTTACGACCGCGGGCTCTACGACCGCATGCGCTTCGAGCGCCGGAGCGGCCGGGTGGCGAGCCTGGACGCGCCAGGGCACGCCCTCGTCTTCGACGACGGCTCGCACCTGGGCTACGACAAGTTGCTGCTGGCCGTCGGGTCGAAGGGCCGCTCCGCGCCGTGGCCCGACGCCGAGGGGGAGGGCCTCCACTATTTCGTGACGCTTCGCGATCTGGAGGCGCTCGATCGCGCGGCGCGGAAGGGGATGCGGGCGGCGGTCGTGGGCGGCGGGCTGATCGGCGTCGAGGTGGCCGAAATCCTTCACGACCGGAGCCTCCACGTCACGTTCGTGATTCGCGAGGGCTGGTACTTCCCGGCGGCCCTCGATGCGAATGAGTCAGCTCTGGTGGCCGAGCACATGCGGGACCACGGCATCGACGTGCGGACGGGCGCCACCGTCGACCGCGTCGTGCGCGGTGACGGTGGGCGGATCCGCGCGCTGCGCCTGGCCGGAGGCGTCGAGCTACCGACCGAGGTGGTCGTCTCGAGCATCGGCGTCGTGCCCAACACCGATTTCCTGACCGGCGGAGCCCTGAAGCTCGCGGCGGACGGAGCGATCGAGACGGACGACGCGCTGCGGACGTCGGTCCCCAACGTATGGGCCGCGGGTGACTGCGCGAACGTGACCTGGGTCGACGCGTCGCGCCGGCCGGAGCAGCTCTGGTACACGGCCCGCGACCAGGGGCGCGCGGCCGCGCGCTCGATGCTGGGCGACGACGTGAGCTACCGCCGCGGCACCTGGTACAACTCCGCCAAGTTCTTCGACCTCGAGTGGACGACCGCCGGCCACGTGCCCGCGACGGTCGGCCCGGACGGCTCGGCGGTCGTTCCGCTGCCCGGGTACCGCACCTGGTACCAGCGCGTCCCCGGCCGATTCGAGAGCCAGCGCATTGTCGTGAAGGGCGACCGCGTCGTCGGCTTCAACATGCTCGGCTCCCGCTGGAACCACGAGCCGTTCCTCGAATGGATCCACGAGCGGCGGTCGCTCGAATGGGTTCTCGCGCGTCTCGCCGAGGCGCAGTTCGACGAGGAACTGTCGCCGCGCTTCCGCATTGACGCGGGGGCTTCGGTCTCGTGAATCGCGACAGGCTGTACCGGCCGGGCGGGGTGCGCACTTCGCTCGCTTACCGACGCGGCAGCGCATGCGCTCGCTCCGGCGACCCCGCCCGACCTCGGCCGTTTGTGGCAGTCGCGGGCGGGGTGCGCGCTTCGCTCGCTTACAGGCGCGGCGGCGCATGCGCTCGCTCCGCAGTGCAGGAGGCCTGATGCAGGCGGGGCTCATGAACACGTACCAGCAGCCGGTGAGCAGCCGGTCGTGGCCGGCGTGGGCGCTCTCGGCTCTGCTGTTCGCGGCCTACGTCCTGCTGTACTTCGGCCCGCTGCCCGCGCTCGGGCTGCGCTTCGGCCTGCTGCAGCGGGTGGCCGAGGTCGCAGGCCAGGCGCTGGGGCTGCCGGCGGTCCTGCACAGCAAGTGGATCCTGTACGGAACCGTCTACACGCTCGCGATGATCGCGGGCGGGGCCTTCGTGCTGCGTCGCCACGGCAATAGCCGCTACCAGCGGGTGCGGACGGTCACGGTCGTTGCGGTGCAGGTGCTATTCGCCTTCATGCTGCCGATCGTGCTGCAGGTCTTCGGTCGCAAGGAGTACTACTTCTCGTACTTCTGGCCGCTCAAGATCGAGTACTTCTACCCTTCGGTCATTCTCGAGCAGCCGTTCCTGATCGTCTTCTGGAGCTTCGCCGGATCGCTCGTGGCGTTCCCGCTCCTCGCCTATTTCCTGGGCAAGCGCTTCTACTGCTCCTGGGTGTGCGGCTGCGGCGGCCTCGCCAACACGGCCGGTGAGCCGTTCCGTCACCTCTCGAGCAAGTCCGCTCGCGCCTGGTCGATCGAGAAGGTCTCGATCCACACGGTGCTGTTCCTGGCCGTCGTCGCCACGGCGATCGTCTGGATCAACTGGGCGGTGGGGAGGGCGCACCCCGGCTTCGCGCGCTTCGCGTTCCAGGTCCAGGACTGGTACGGCTTCGCAATCGGGGCGATGTTCGCCGGTGTCCTCGGCGTCGGCCTCTATCCGCTGATGGGGACCCGCGTGTGGTGCCGCTTCGGCTGCCCGATGGCGGCGCTGCTGGGCCTCGTGCAGAAGCTCGGCCGCTTCCGCATCACCGTGAAGAAGGACATGTGCATCTCGTGCGGCAACTGCTCGACCTACTGCGAGATGGGCATCGATGTCCGCCAGTACGCGATGGCGAACCAGTCCTTCACCCGCGCCTCCTGCGTCGGCTGCGGGATGTGCGCCCACATGTGCCCCCGCGGGGTGCTCAAGCTGGAGAACAAGCCCATCCGCTGGAAGGCCGGCCAGCCGATCCGGGTCTACGCGATCGACCTGTAGGACGCCGCTGCCGCCGGGCTAACCCTTGGATCGGGGATCGGAGCCGCCGCCCGCGGGGAACCAGGGAAAGAACGCGTTCGTCCGCTCCGCGTACTCGCGGTAGGCCGGCTTGGTCTGCTGGAGCCGCCTCTCGAGGAGCGTCACCCCCGAGACGCGCATGAGAAGCAGTGTCATGAGGACGGGGCTGTAGACCGTCCACCACCCTCCGGGCGTCGCCGCGGCGAAGCAGAAGAGGCCCCACCACAGGAGCGCGTCACCGAAGTAGTTGGGGTGGCGGGTGTAGCGCCAGAGACCACGGTTCATGACCTTGCCCTTGTTGCCCGGGTCTCGCTTGAAGCGCGCGAGCTGCCAGTCCCCTCCGGCCTCGAACGCCAGGCCGACGAGAAAGAGCGCGAGCCCCAGGATGTCCAGCGGTGTGAGCGAGACCGGATCGGGGCGGCGCTGGGCCTGGTAGAGCGGTGTCGAGATCGCCCACAGGAGGACAGCCTGGAGCCAGAAGACGTTGAGCAGGCTGCGCACCGGAAAGGTCGCGGGGTTCCGCTCCCGCATCTCACGGTAGCGGTAGTCCTCACCCTGGCCCCAGTTCCGCCACAGGATGTAGACGGAGAGGCGCAGGCCCCAGAGGGTCACGAGGCCGACGGCCAGGTGGGCACGCGGGGAGTGCGCCTCGGCGACGACGAAGTAGACGAAGCCCAGGACCGCGAAGCCGGGGCCCCAGAAGACGTCGATGATGCTGGCGTCCCGCTTCACCAGGCTCGCCACCCACACGAGGGTCGTCATCGCGAGAGCGGCGCCGAGCGCGAGGGCCAGTGGGGGCCACGAAGCCATCAGCTGAGCCCCTCCAAGCGGCGCTCCAGGAACCGGCGCTCGGTCGCGTTGTCCGCGCGGGCGATCGCAGCCGCGTAAGCCTGCGCAGCCTCGGCGTTGCGGCCCAGGCGTCGGAGCAGGTCGGCCCGGATGGCGTGGAGCAGGCGGTAGCCCTCGAGGTCGAGGCCGTCGAGGAGACCGAGCGCCGCGTCCGGTCCCTCGACCTCGGCCACCGCGACCGCGCGGTTCAGGGCGACGACCGGGTTCGGGGCGAGCGAGACGAGCTGGTCGTACAGCTGCAGGATCTGCCGCCAGTCCGTGGCATTCGCGACCGGCGCGTCGCTGTGGACGGCGTTGATCGCCGCCTGGATCTGATATGGGCCCGGCCGGTTGCGCCTCAGGCATTGCCGGACGATGCCCTGGCCCTCGGCGATGAGGGCCAGGTCCCATCTCCTGCGGTCCTGGTCGGGGAGTGGCACGAGCTCGCCGCTGGCGCTCGTTCGGCTGGCCCGGCGCGACTCGAGAAGCAGCATGAGCGCGAGCAGGCCCATCACCTCCGGATCGTCCGGCATGAGCTGGGCCAGGACTCGGCCGAGACGGATGGCCTCGGCACACAGGTCTTCGCGCACCAGGCGGTCGCCGGAACTCGCGGTGTAGCCCTCGTTGAAGATGAGGTAGACGACGGCCAGCACTGCCTGGAGCCGTTCGGGAAGGTCCGCCTCGCTCGGGACTCGGTACGGGATCCCCGCATCGCGGATCTTGCCCTTGGCCCGGACCAGCCGCTGAGCCATGGTCGGCTCGGGCACCAGGAAGGCGCGCGCGATCTCCGCCGTCGTGAGGCCGCCGAGGAGGCGGAGGGTCAGCGCCACCTGCGCGCCCGGCGCGAGCGCGGGGTGACAGCAGGTGAAGATCAGCAGCAGTCGGTCGTCGGGCACGGGAGCTTCCTCCGCCGGTGGCTCGCGGACGCTCAGCAGCGCGGCCTGGGCGTGCCGGTCGTCGCGGGACGCCTCGCGGCGGAAGCGGTCGATCGCCCGGTTGCGCGCCGTGGCGATGATCCAGCCCGCCGGGCTCGGCGGCAGCCCGGTCGACGGCCACCGCTCCACGGCCGCGGTGAAGGCGTCCTGGACCGCCTCTTCGGCGACGCCGATGTCGCCGCAGAGACGGATGAGGACCGCCACCGCCCGGCCGTACTCCTCACGGAAGACACGTTCGATCTCGGCGGCAGGCGCACCTGGCATGCGACGATCAGCTCTCGGCTTCCCCCTGGAACGGCCGCACCTCGATCGGGAGGCCAGGGCCTCCGGGAAGGGTGACGGCCCGAGCGAACTTGCTACCCCACTCGAGCGCGGAGTCGAGATCCTTAGCCTTGATGATCGTGAACCCGCCGATGTGCTCCTTGCCTTCGGCAAACGGGCCGTCGGTCATGAGCATCTTGCCGTCCTGCAGCCGCAAGACGGTGGCCGTGCTCGGTGGGTGAAGGCCACCGCCGAAGACCCAGGCTCCGGCGGCCTTGAGCTCCTGGGTCCAGAGGTCCACGTCCCGCATCACCTTGCTCAGCAGCTCGGGCGGGGGAGGGTCTCCGTCGGGCTGATAGACGCTCAGCAGATACAGCTTCATCTCGTGTTCCTCCTCGTCTCACTCTCTATACGAGCGGCGTGAGGCGGGATCGACACCGCGCAACGAGTCAGGCTAACCGCTCGCCGGGGCGGCCAGCCGGAGCTCGTCCAAAGCGCACGGTCTCCCGACGTGGTACCCCTGAGCGTAGTCCACGCCACAGGCCCGCAGCACCTCGAGCGTCGACTGGTCCGGCACGGACTCGGCGATCGTCTCTGTGTCGAGGGCGGCCGCCATCTCCACGACCCCCCGGACGAGCTGACGCTCGGCCGGGCTCTGCGACACGTTCTGCACGAAGCTCCCGTCGATCTTGAGATAGTCGACGGGCAGCTGCGCGAGGTGGTGCAGCGAAGACATCCCCACACCGAAGTCGTCGAGGGCCAGGCGGCAGCCCAGGCGCCGCACCGCGAGGGCGAACTCCCGGGCCTGGTCGAGCTCGGCGACCGCGCTGCTCTCGCTGACCTCGAGCACGAGGCGGGCTGGGGCGACGCGCGCCGCAGCGAGCTCGCGCTCGATCAGGGCCGGCAGCTCGGGGTCCGACAAGGCTCGTCCCGACAGGTTGACGCTGAGGCTGTAGCCATGCCGGCCGTTCCCGTTCCGCGCGAGCAGCAGAACCGCCTGCCGGACCACCCAGCGTTCGAGGGCGGGCAGCAGCCCGCTGCGCTCGGCCTCGCCGAGGAACGCTGCCGGCGGGAGAAGGTTGCCGTTTTCTCCCTTCATCCGGAGCAGCAGCTCGTACTGCCGCACCTGGTTGTCGCGCAGGTTCAGGATCGGCTGGCCGTGGAAGAGGAAGCGGCCCTGCTCGAGCGCCGCGCGTAGCACCTCCTCGTTGCGGAAGCCGGCTTCGATCGTCCGCTGCCAGCGCTCGTCCGGGGCGTAGAGGCGACAGCCGTTGCCGCCCATCGCCTTGGCCTGGTACATCGCCCGGTCGGCGTGGGCGAGAAGCTCATCGGCGGTGCTCCCATGCTCGGGAAACAGCGCGATGCCGATGGCGGCGCTGATCTCGAGGGGCCGACCGGCGAGGTCGATCGGGTGGGATCGGATCGCCTCCAGCAACTGTGCCGCGAGCGCCTGGCTCTGGGTGGCGTCGGTGTGGGGCAGTAGCACGGCGAACTCGTCCCCGCCGATCCGAGCCACGATGTCGCTGTGACGCAGGCGCCCGCGTAGTCGTCGCGCCAGGGCAGCCAGAACCCGGTCTCCGGCGCGATGGCCGAGCGCGTCGTTCACGGACTTGAAGTCGTCGAGGTCGAGGAAGAGCAGGGCTCCGCGGGTGCCGTAGCGGCTCGCCTGCGCGAGGGTGAGGCGCAGCTCGTCGTGCAGGCGGCGCCGGCTGAAGAGGTTCGTGAGCGGGTCGTGGTCAGCGAGTCGCAGGAGCCGGATCTCGAGGCGCCTCCTCTCCGCGACGACCGTCCCGACGGCCACGACCGTGAGCGAGACGACGGCCACGAAGGACTGCAGCAGCAGCAAGGCCTCGTTGGCCGAGTCGCGGGCGAAGGGACCAAAGCCCCTGAGCGTGCCGACGATGGCGATCGCGGTGAGCAGCAGGGCCGCCGTCGCCGACTCGCGTTGCCCCAGGCGGAAGGCCGGCCACAGCAACACGGGCACGCAGAGGAAGTTGAGGGGGTAGTTGCGCCACCCGTCCGGAAGCATCCCCCCGAACACCAGCGTCCCGGTCAACGCGACGGCCACGGCGATCCCGGCGGCCTCGAGCGCCTGGCGAGCGCTCCACTGGGGGCGCGAGTGGATCGCCCAGAGGATGATCACGGGGGCCAGCACGAGATCGCTCACCATGTTGCCGAGCCACCAGGTCAGCCAGACCGCTCCCGAGCGGGCCGGCTCCAGGAACCCGCCGAGCAGGAGGCAGCCCACGCCGCAGCTCGCGCTGAGACTGGTGCTGCCGAGGGCTGCGAGCGCAGCGAAGCGGAAGACGTCCTGCGACTGCTCGAAGGCGAAGCGACCCCTGGCGTAGCGGTTGACCAGGTATGCGCCGACCACGGCTTCGAGCGTGTTGCCGGCCGCGATGCCGAGCGAGGTCGCGACCGTGCCCTCGGTGGTGACGTTCACCAGGAACGCGCCGACCGCCACGGCAGGCCAGAGCCCCACGCCTCGCAGAACGAGGGCCGAGAGTGCGATCCCGGTGGGGGCCCACACCGCGGTGGCGCTCGCGTGAACGAAGGCCAGGCTCAGCCCGAGCTTGCCGGCCACGACGTAGACGAGCGTCAGCAGCAAGA
>Ga0210377_10003492_pt1 | contig 13530 bp, 12 predicted proteins | sample PLM4_65_b1redo_FD_155480 | JGI IMG/M metagenome (GOLD analysis project Ga0210377, IMG submission 155480) | Groundwater sediment microbial communities from an aquifer in East River, Colorado, USA - PLM4_65_b1 redo | ecosystem: Environmental > Terrestrial > Soil > Riparian zone | place: USA: East...
CCGGCCAGGGGACCTTCATCGAGTACTCGCAAGTTCACGGCGTCACGCGGATGCTCGAGTACTCACTGCCGCTCTATGGTCGGTACGGCGTCCGGCGAGAGCGCTGGGGCAACTGGGACACGGAACTCTGCGTGCACGGGATCATCCAGTGCGGCAAGTCCTCCTACCCGGACTCCAAGAACCCGCAGGAAGCCGAGGTGGGCTACATCCTGGTCACCGCTCACCACGACGAGGACTTCAAGAAGCTGTGCGACGTCATCGGGAAGAAGGACCTCGCCGGGACGTTCGCCAAGCACGACGATCGCGTCAAGGCGGAGAACCAGGGAACCATCTACGAGGCCCTCGAGGCGTGGGCCAAGGACAAGACCAAGGAGGACGTGGCCACGCTCCTCGACAAGGCCGGCATTCTGAACCAGCCCGTGTGGAACGCGAAGGAGGTCTCCGAGCAGCCGCACTGGAAGCTGCGCGGCGCCGTTCAGTGGATCGACGACCCCATGTTCGGCGACATCCACCATCAGGGTTCGGCCTTCAAGATGTCCGCGACGCCGCCGCGTATCAAGTGGGCGTTCAAGCCCGTCGGCGCCGACAACGAGAGGGTATACGGCCGGCTCCTCGGGTGGACGAAGGCGAAACTGACCCAGATGGAAGAGGCGGAGGTGATTTGAGATGATCAACCAGGGACTGGTGCTCACTTGCACCAAATGCTCCACCAAGAACTTCCTCGACCCCTACCCGTTCTGGAACTTCAGCGGAAACACGAAGTGCGCCGGCTGCGACACCCTCTATGCCGTGACGTTCGTCAAAGGCCAGCTCGTGAGCGGGCCCACGGTTTCCTCCGGGAAGGCCGATCTGCTGCCGGGTTACGCCGAGGACAAGAACGGCGCCGGCATCGCCGGTGAAGGCAAGATCCGGTCGGCTCCGCAGGCGCGGCCCGATCCCTTCAGCGGAAAGCAGAAGCAGATCACGCAAAGCATCCGGGGCAAGCCGGTCAGCGGCCGTCCGGTCAAGAAAGAAGACCTTGTGGGAAGCCGGGCCAGGGTCATCGCGGACCTGCACAAAACCTGAGAGGAGACCAGATATGCAAGAGGCCGAGAAGGGAAAAGCAGAGTCGAACTACAAGTGCTGCGAGTACTTCGAGGCGGCGCTGGACCCGAACATCCTGAAGGCGTACCTCGGCTACTGCAAGGCGCGGGAGTGGCCCTTCACCGTGATGGTTCCCATCGGCGGGCTGGAGGGCCAGTGCCCGAAGCCCCCGATCAAGAAGAAGGCTGAAGGCGGCAAGGGATAGGCGTGGCGAACCTCCGTGAGGAGTTCGAGCGGCGTTACGGACCGCTCGGGTCCGGGGCGTCGTCTCTCTCGATCGGGGGTGTCACCTGTGAGCTTCACGAGGTGATGCATCGGCTCGGCTTCGGCTTCGAGGGACTCAAGATCATCGACGCCCCCTTAGTCGAAGCCGGCCGCCACGCCATCCGTTTCTTCGACGGTGAGGAGCGGCGCATCGTCTGCCTCGAGTTCGGGGCGGACTTGAACTACCTGGAGGAGCATCGCGTCCACGTCGCCGAGTGGCTGGGGGAGGCCTACTTCGAGACGGAATGGCAGGTGAACTGCCCCATGGATTTTTGAAGAGGAGAAACAATGAAAGCCAAGTTCTACTATTCGAGCAAGGACAAGCCGGGTGAGCAGTACGCGTGCAACAACGCGGCCTGCCTGGAGAAGATCAAGGTGCTGAAGAGCAAGGGCATCGACGCCGAGGCGATCGACGTGGCCGGTGTCGAGGACGTGTTTCGCTTCTACCACTCGGCCCTGACGGGTCCTCCCGCGACGGTCCGGGCCGTCTTCGGCATGAAGGGCGGGCTCGAGGCCGACTTCGGCCGCGCGACCCCCGCGGTCCTCATCTTCGGCGACCCGAAGGATCGCTACCCCACGGACGCCTACCCGCGGCAGGATCAGGCCCGGGGGGGACTCGTGGGCTGCGAGAAGGCGCTCGACGACCTGGCCAAGGCATAGGAGGCGACCCGTTGAGCCCGATCTCGCCGGACTACCTGCCCCCGAAAGAGTTCCAGCCCCAGCGGATCTACGAGCTGAAGGAGTTCGAGAGCTACCCGGATCCGCTGAACACCACCGAGGAGCTTCTGGACACGCAGGTGGCGGCCGGCAGGGGCGACAGCCCCGCGATCCTGTTCGGCGACAAAGTCATCACGTACAAGCAACTCCTGGGGGCGTCCAACAAGATCGGCAACGCTCTGAAGAAGCTGGGCGTCGAGGAATCCGACCGGGTCATGCTCCGCTCGCCCAACGTCCCGCCCGCCCTGTTCACCAACTTCGGCGTCTTGAGGCTCGGGGCCGTGATGGTCCCGACCTCGCACATGCTCTCGCCGAACGAGATCGCCCACATCGCCAACAACGCGGAAGCGAAGGTGATCGTCGTGGCGGCGGCGTTTCTGGAGGGGGTCGTCAAGGCGCGGCCGAACTTGAAGACCGTGAAGCACGTGATCGTCTTCGGCGGGCAGCCGGAGGAGCTGAAGGCGCAGGGCCTGCTCTCCTACGAGCAGCTCGTCGAGAACGAGTCCCCTGCTCTCGCTCCGGTCCGCCGTCCGCGCACGGCGGTCTCCGTCCTTCTCTACACGTCGGGAACGACCGGCATGCCGAAGGGAACGGCCCACTACATGGAAGAGGCCCTGATCGTCCCGGACACAATGGGCAAGTACGGGTGGAACGTCCAGCCCGATGACATCCTCTGCGGCCCCGCTCCCATCTCGCTGGCCGGCGGGTACTCCACCGTGGCGACGATCCCCTTCCGGTTCGGCGCCGCGGCCTCTCTGATTGCCAGGTTCACGCCCGAGGGGCTCTTCGAGCAGATCCAGAGCCACAAGGTGACGATCCTGAGCGCGCTGCCCACGGCCTACCGAAAGATGCTCGAGGTCCCGGGGGCGGAGAAGAAGTACGACCTGTCGAGCCTGCGCGTCCTGACGGGAGGCGGCGAATCGCTGACGGCCAAGACCTATCTGGACTGGAAGGCCCGCTTTGGCCAGGAGATCTACGAGGGCCTCGGCACCACGGAGATGATGTACGTCTTCGTCTCCAGCGTGGTCACCCGAAAGGTGAAACCAGGAGCGATCGGCACCGCAGTCCCCGGGTACGAGATCCAGGTCATCACGGAGGAAAACAAAGTCGCCAAGCCGGGAGAGCTGGGCAGGCTCTACGCCCGCGGTCCCACGGGAACCCTCTACTGGCGTCCGCTCGAGGAGGGCGGAAACCTGCTCGAGAAACAGAAATCCCTCATCCGCGAAGGGTGGGTGCTGGTCGGCGACTTCTGCACGCTGGACGAGGAGGGATACTTGAGCTTCGTGTCACGCCAGGAGGACCTGATCAAGAGCTCCGGCTACCGCATCGGCCCCGAAGAGGTGGAGGACGGTCTTCTCAAGCACCCCGCCGTGGCCGACGCGGGCGTGATCGGGGTCCCCGACCCCGTCCGCGGGCAGAACGTCAAAGCCTTCGTCATTCTGAAACCCGGCCACACGCCGAGCGAGGAGCTGAAGCAGAACATCATCGACAGCTGCCGCGATCACATCGCGATCTACAAGCTGCCGCGGATCGTCGAGTTCGTCACGGAACTTCCGCGCACGCTGCAAGGAAAACTCCTGCGGCGGGTCTTGCGGGACAAGGAGGTCGCCGTCGCGAGCTGATGTAGCATCCCGAAGTCCGAGGGGCGCATCGAGTAGCCATCCCTGAGTCGTCGTCTCGAGGCCGAGCTCGATATCGTCAGACGACCTCACAAATCTCGCCGTGATCGACCTTCCATCTCTCTTCGGACAGATCGACATCTACCTCTTCGATCAGCTCCTCCGTGGCCGAATCGGCCCTGGAATGACCGTGCTGGACGCAGGCTGCGGCCATGGACGCAACCTCGTCTTCTTCCTTCGCCACGCCTACCGGATCTACGCCGTCGATCCAGACGCGAATGCCATCCGCGCCGTGCGATCCCTCGCCGAGAGGCTTGCCCCGCAGCTTCCGCTCTCGAACTTCCGGGAGGAAGCAGTGGAATCCAGCAGCTTTCCAGATCACGCCGCCGATGTCGTCATCAGCAGCGCCGTTCTCCACTTCGCCCGAGACGAGCCCCACTTCCAGGCGATGCTCCGCGGTGCCTGGCGCCTCGTCAAGCCCAACGGCCTCTTCTTTTGCCGTCTCGCATCGTCAATCGGCATGGAAGGCCGCTTCACCCCCCTGGGCGGGAGACGATTCGCCCTGCCCGACGGCACCGAGCGATTTCTGGTCGACGAACCCTATCTCCTCGCGCTGACTTCTGAACTCGGCGGTGCGCTGCTCGACCCGCTGAAAACCACAGTGGTCCAGGATCGACGATGCATGACCACGTGGGTACTGAGAAGAGTCGCCTGAACCGGAATCCTGTCCTGATTCGTTCTCGAGGAAGCGTCGTATAGTCGCTGCCGCTATGAGCGAACCCGCCGTCAATTCCACTGCTTCCGCACAACTCACCGTGGCGTCCTCCGATCTCGCCAGTGCTCTCAACCTCGAGCCCGCGGACGCCTTCCCGCCTGTGTTCGCAACATCCCGCATGGTGGCCCTCATGGAGCTTGCGGCAGCGCGGGTTCTCCGCCCTCATCTTCGTGCGGGCGACCTCTCCGTTGGCGTCACTGTCGACGTCATCCACACGGCCGCTACTCCCCCGGGTGCCACCGTTACCGCCACAGCGAGGTTCGTGGGGCGGGACGGAAAGCTCTTCCTCTTCGACGTCTCGGCAGCGGACAACGCAGGCGAGATCGGTCGGGGCACGCACAAACGTGCGATGGTTTCCACCGAAAGGCTCGTCGCCGGTGCGGCTCGTCGCGGTGCGGAGGCCTAGCAGGCGGCCGGACTCCTCGTCGCAGCCGGCTGCCACCGGACTCGCGACGAGATGACGGATTCCGACACGATACGAGGCGGCGCGGCGAGGTTCGAAGTCCTCGGACAGCACCTGGAATATCGCTGGATCGGACCGCCGCCCGAAGCCGCGCCAACGATCGTTTTTTTGCACGAAGGTCTGGGCTGCCTCACGATGTGGCGTGACTTCCCTGACCGCGTGGCGTCCGCGACCGGCTGCGGCGCTCTCGTTTACAGCCGGATGGGTTATGGCGCGTCCGACCCTGTGCATGGGCCGCGGCCGGTTCGCTTCATGCACGACGAAGCGCTCGACGTGCTCCCCGCCGTCATCGAACGTTTCAAGCTCAAAGAGGTCGTTCTTTTCGGCCACAGCGACGGCGCGTCGATTGCGGTCATCTACACCGGCGCGCGCCCGGGGCCTATTCGTGCTCTGGTCCTCGAGGCGCCCCACGTCTTCGTTGAGCCCATCTGCATCGAAAGCATCACGCGAATCGCTCGAGCGTACGAGACGACCCGCCTGCGAGAGCGGCTCGGGCAGTATCACGGCGGCAACACGGACTCGATGTTCAGAACGTGGACCGACGTGTGGCTCAGACCGGAGTTTCGGCAGTGGAACATCGAAGAGTATTTGCCGGCCATCGAGAGCCCGGTGCTGGTCGTGCAAGGCGAAGACGACGAGTACGGTACCGTCGGGCAGGTCGATGCGGTTGTGACGCAGGTCAGCGGTCCGGCCAAATCGCTGGTGCTGGCACGCTGTGGCCACTCCCCGCACTCCGATCAGCCGGACGAGGTGCTCGAAGCCGCCAGCCGATTTATCCGAGAGACACTCGATCTCGGACACTGAGGCCCGAAAGAACGTGTCAGCGCGCTTCCGAGCGTCCACACCGCCGACGCCGGCGCGACCTTGACCACCCGGAGGTTAGTCATTATGATCTATTTGACCTTTTCTTTGGAGGGGTGTGGAGAATGTCCAGACGTATCTCCGCGGCTCAAGTGAAGGCGCGGTTTGCCGACTGTCTCCGGTCGGCCGAAAGAGGCGATTCGGTTTTGATCACGCGCCACGGGAAGCCGGTTGCGGCGCTTGTCCCGGCGTCCGAGCTCGAGCAGCTCGAGCGACTCCGGGCGGCGGGACCGGAGAAGGGTTTGGCCGGCATTGCGGGAGGGTGGAAGGGTTCGGAGGAATTGGTTCGCGCCATGGGCAGTCTGAAAAGAACCGGGCCCAGGCGAACGGCCCGGCTCGACTGAGGCCGGGTGCCTTACCTCTTCGACACGGATTCAATTTCGGAGGTCCTGCGGCCGAGACCCGCTCCCGCGTATCTCCGCTGGCTTTCGCAGGTGCCGCGCGTAGAGCAGTTCACGAGCGCTGTCGTCATCGGTGAGCTCTACAAAGGAGCCTTCAGGTCCCCCAACCACGAGAGGCACTTGGAGAACATCGAAAAGCTCGTTCTGCCCGCCGTGACCGTTCTTCCGTACGACGTGGCAGCGGCGCGCGTCTTTGGTGAGATTCAGGCGAGGCTTTCCGTTCGCGGCCGAACCCTGGCCGATGCGGATCTGCAGATCGCCGCCACGGCGATCCTTCACGGCCTGGAGGTTGTGACGGGGAATCTTCGGCACTTTGCGCGGATTCCCGGAATCCAGGTTCACCGGGCTCTCGCGGATGCGCGCGGGAGCGCCGGGTAGTCGACGACCGACCTCGCCGGTCAAGCCGTCTGAATGGGCAGGACGACCCGAGCGTCCACGACCGTCAGTCCCTTCTCGTGCACGATGACCGGATTCAAGTCCATCTCCTCGATCTCCGGGTGTCTCGCCACGAGGTCGGAGACCTGCACGAGAAGCTGGCGAAGCGCCGCCATGTCGGCGGGCTTGCCTCCGCGCACTCCCTGGAGCAACTTCGCTCCCCGGGTTTCGTCGATCATCTCCGCCGCGTCCTTGTCGGAGAATGGAACGATCCGGAATGAGACGTCGCGGAGAACTTCGACCAGGGTGCCTCCCATGCCGAACATCACGGCATGGCCGAACTGGAGATCGCGGGTCACCCCCACGATGATCTCGTGTCCCGATCGAGCCATGGCGCTCACGAGGACTCCGCCCTGACGCGCCCCGAGTCGTTGCACGATGCCGACAAGATCCCGGAACGCCTTCCGGACTCCCGTTTCGTCTTTCACGTTCAGGATGACTCCGCCGACATCGCTCTTGTGCGTCACGTCCATGGAGTTCATCTTCACCGCGACGGGATACCCGATCTCTCGGGCGGCAGCGACGGCCTCCTCCTCGGTCGGCGCCTGACGCGAAGGGACGACGCGGATTCCCTCGCGCGCCAGGAATCCGATCGAGTCGGCCGGGGAGAGGGACGTTCCGGCGGACGGGGTAGAGGCAGTTGCCACAGAAACCTCTGTCGCCCGTGGAAAGAGATCGCGGGCGAAATGAGCATGGCAGGACAATGCCTTGACGGCGCGCTCGGGCGTCGGAAACACCGCGATCTTCTTCTCGTGAAAGAGAAGTCGTTCGGCCCGTTCGACGTCGGCGCCGCCGAGATACGCCACGAGCTCAGGCCGGCCCGGATCCATGATCTGCGACGCGCCGGGGATCGGATCCCCGAAGATCGTCATGACGACGTCGTAGTCGCCCCGTGAGGCGGCGATGACACGGCGGAAACGCTCGGCGTCGCCGTCGCCGGTCAGATCGAGCGGGTTCCCGACGATGCAATGAGACGGCAGGATCTCCCGCAATCGCGACGCCAGAGGGCCGGGAAGGGGGCTCACGCGAAACCCGTTCTCCTCCGCGACGTCCGTGGCGATGATCGCCGATCCTCCGGAGCTCGTGACGATGAGCATCCGGGGGCCGGCGGGGGCAGGGACATAGGCCAGCGCTTTGGAGAAATCGTACAACTCCTCGAGCGACGTGGCGCGGTGGATCCCGAACTGCCGGAAGACGGCTTCATAGATCTCGTCCTTCCCGGCGAGCGACCGCGTGTGTGACTCGGCGGCCTTGCGTCCCTGCTCCGTCCGTCCGGCCTTGAAGATCACGATGGGTTTCTGGCACTTCTGGACGGCGGCCAAAAATTTCCGGGCGTCCTTTACTCCCTCGATGTACAGGGTGATCACCTTCGTGTTCGGATCGGAGGCGAAGAACTCGATCAGGTCGGCCTCGTCCACGTCGACTCTGTTTCCCATGCTCACGAACGCCGAGAAGCCGAGCTTCTCCTGGGCGGCCCAGTCGGCAAGCGCGGCGCCGACGGTCCCGCTCTGCGACGCGATGGCCATCGCGCCTCTCTGAGTGATGAGAGGCCAGGACGCGCAGAGGCTGTGGTAGGGGTAGTTCACGCCCTGGCAGTTCGGTCCGACCACGCGGATGCCGCACCGGGATGCGTTCTCCGCGACCTCCTCCTGGAGACGAGCTCCGTCCGGTCCCGATTCGGCGAACCCTCCCGTGATGACGATGGCCGCCCGGACCTTCCGTCGGCCGAGCTGGAGAATCGTGCCGGGCACGGAGGCCGCCGGAATGATGACGACGGCGAGATCGGTGCCGGATGGGATTTCGTCCACCGATTTGACGGAAGGGACGCCGAGGATCGTTTCTCCCTTCGGGTTGACGGGGATGACCTGGCCGCCGAATCCCGCGTCCAGGATGTTCTTCAAGATCATGAATCCCATCTTCTCCGGCTTCGCGGAGGCGCCGATGACGGCGAGGCGGTTGGGGCGAAAAAGCGCCTGGAGGGAGTCACTCATATTGCTCCTCGAGATCGTGCTCCGCGAAGTCTACCGCCGCAGGGTGGCGTGAGCAGCGAGACTCGTCGAAAGTGATCAGAGACCAGAATCGCGCGGACGAGAAGCTCTTCCCTCACCGGCCGGCCGGGAGCTTGCTCGTGAACTCCCCCCGCATCAGTTCGAAGACGCGAAGCATCTCCGTGACGGTGCGCGGAACGAAGTCCGATTTTAGGTAGACCCAGCCGGTCTCGCGATAAAGCTTCCGGCCGCGGATCCGGGCAAAGGCCAGGCGCTTGTGGCGCAAGTCGGGAGCGGCGGCCGCGTGGGAAAGAACCGTAATCCCGATCCCGCTCGCGACCATTGCCTTGATGATCTCCGCGTTCTCCGTCTCCATAGCGACGTCCGCGGGGACGTTTTGCTCCCGCAGGAAGTTCTCGATCGTCTCGCGAGTTCTCGAACCGGTCTCGTAGAGAATCAGAGGGAATTTCCCGATCTCCCGCGCATCCACGACCTGCTTGCGTGCGAGAGGGTGTCGCGGCGCGGTCACCACCACCATCTCCTCCTTCAGGACCGGGATGACCTCGAGGTCTTTCGCAATCACCGGAAGGGTGAGGAGCGCCAGGTCAATCTCGTGGCCGCGCAACTTCCGGAGAATCACCTCCGAGCTCCCGGAGCTGACGCGGACATCCACGTCCGGATGGAGTCTCCGATATCTCTTCAAGAGGCGCGGCAAGACATACATGCACACGCTCATGCCGCCTGCCAGACGCAAGCGCCCCCGGCGCAGCTCGTGAACATCAGAGAGCTGCTCCACGAGTTGTTGTATTTCCCGGAAGAGGTTGTAGGCGGTTCTGACGAGGATCTCCCCCGGGTGGGTCAGCGAGACGCGGCGGCCGTCGCGGTTGAAGAGCGGGCCTCCGAGCTCCTTCTCGAGCAGGCCGATCTGCCGACTGATCGCGGACTGGGAGACGTGCAGCCGCTCTCCCGCACGCGTGAAGCCGCCTTCCTCGGCGACGGCCAGGAACATCTCGAGCTGGCGGACGTCCATCGAGCTACCTTCCGGCTGGCATCTCAATATGGCATGAAGAGGGTCGATTCATTCTGTTTTCTTTCTGAATGCTCCCGTCGTATGAGAGACATTGCGGAGGCGCGCCGGGCACGGCCCATCCATATCGAAAATGCATGGACTCGATCAATTGATTCTATTTCACTTATAGCTTCCATCCCTCCATGCTCCCGGGAACGGGAGGCGGCGGCCGTGAACCACCGGGAGAGATCCGGAAGACAGGCGGGGCTCTACGATCCGGCCTTCGAGCACGACGCGTGCGGCGTCGGATTCGTGGCCGACCGGGCGGGGCGCGCGAGCGCCGAAGTCCTGCCTCTCGCACTGCAGGCTCTTTCGCGCATGGCGCACCGCGGAGCCGTGAACGCGGATGGCCGGACGGGGGACGGCGCCGGGGTAACGACGCAGATTCCCCACGCGCTTTTCGCGGACGAGCTCGCCCGCCGAGGCGCTTGCCTGCCGGAGCCGGGCCGCCAGGCCGTCGGGCTCGTGTTCCTTCCCGGGCGGGAGGACGAGCGGCGGGTCTGCCGCGAGGCCGTCGCCGGCGTGCTCCGCGCGGAGGGTCTGCCGCTGCTGGGTTGGCGAAAGGTCCCGATCCGCGAGGAGGTGCTCGGGCCCAGGGCGCGAGCTTCCCGCCCGATGATCCTGCACCTGATGGTCGGGCGCCCGGGCGGCCTTTCGGATGAGGAGTACGAGGGACGTCTCTTTCTCGCCCGCAAAGAGATGGAGCGTCGCCTGCGGCTGTTCTCGCCGGAGCGATTCTGCGTGGTCTCTCTCTCCCACCGCACGCTCGTCTACAAGGCGCTTGTGCGCGGGGTGGACCTGGCCGAGTTCTACACAGACCTCGGGCACCCCCTCTTCGCGACGGCATTTGCGCTCTTCCACCAGCGCTACAGCACCAACACGCTTCCTTCCTGGGCGCTCACGCAGCCCTTCCGGATGCTCGCGCACAACGGAGAGATCAACACGATCTCGGGAAACCGCGCGCACATGCGCTCGCGCGAGGCGGCGATCGCGGCCGGCGGTCCGTCGGAGCAGAAGGCGCTGTTGCCCCTCCTCCAGGAGGCCATGAGCGATTCGGCGAGCCTCGACAACGCGGCGGAGCTCTTGACGCGCACGGGACATTCGCTTTTGCAGGCGATCGCGATGCTGCTGCCCCCCGCCTGGGAGAACGACGCGGAGCTTGCGCCCGACGTGCGGGCCTTCTTCGAATACCAGGCCGGCCGCATGGAGCCGTGGGACGGCCCCGCCCTCATCCTCTTCACCGACGGCGTGACCGTCGGCGCCGCCACGGATCGAAACGGCCTGCGCCCCGCGCGCTACGTCGAGACCCGCGACGGCCTCTTCGCGCTCGCCTCCGAGGCGGGAGTGGTCGACGTGGCCGAGGAGAACGTCCTACGCCGCGGGCGGCTTTCGCCGGGGGACCTTCTGGCGCTCGACCTCCGGGAGCACGTCGTCCTCGAACGGACCGCGATTCACGCGCGCCTGGCGGCGGGCAAGCCCTACCGGCAGTGGCTCGAGAAGCACGGCTGCCGGGCGATTCCGACCGCCCATCGCGGTCGCGCCGCAGCCGCCGACGTGCGGCCGTCCGAAAACGTTCGGGTCCTGAAGTCCTTCGGTTACACACGTGAGGAGATGGAGCTGGTTCTCGGGCCAATGTTCCGAGAGGGGCGCGAGCCGCTGGGATCCATGGGGGACGATACGCCACTGGCCGCTTTCTCTGCCAAACCCCGCCTTCTCTTTTCCTACTTCAAGCAGCGCTTCGCGCAGGTCACCAATCCACCGATCGATCCGCTCCGCGAGACGGTTGTGATGTCGCTCGCTATGCCTCTGGGCCCGGAAGGGGAGCTCTGGACCGAGGGTCCGGAGCACGCGGCGCGGATCTGGATCGAGAGCCCGGTGCTGTGCCCGGAAGAGATCGAATCGGTTGCCGAGGGCGCGCGCGGCGGGTCGGCCGGGAGAGTCGCGCTCTGGTTCCGCGTCGCCGAGGGCGCGGCCGGCTTCCGGCGCCGGCTCGATCAAGCAGTCTCCGAATCCATTCGCGCCATCGAGGACGGGGCCTCCTTCCTTCTCCTGTCCGACCGGGGCGTGGACGCGGAGCACGCGGCTCTGCCGACGCTCCTCGCCGTCGCCGCCGTGCATCAGGGGCTCGTCGAGCGCGGTCTGCGGCCACGCGCAAGCCTTCTCGTCGAGACGGGCGACGCGCGCGACGACCATCAGGTCGCGTGCCTGTTGGCCTTCGGCGCCGACGCCGTCTGCCCTTACCTGGCGCTCGAGCGGATCCGCGCCGCCGCCTCCGAGTCCGCCGCGCCGGAGGAGTCGGCACGCTCGCGAGAGTCGCGCTACCTCTCCACCCTCGCGAAAGGAATTTTGAAGATCCTCTCGAAGATGGGGATCTCCACGGTGCGCTCCTATCAGGGCGCGCAGCTCTTCGAGGCGATCGGCCTCTCCGGCGAGGTGGTGCGCGCGTACTTTTCGGGGGCGCCGTCGCCGATTGAGGGCGTGGGCCTCCCAGAGATCGGCGAAGAGGTGCTCCGGCGCCATGACCTCGCCTTCGGGCCGGCCGCGCGCGACGTGCTCGAGGAGGGGGGTTTCCACCGGTACCGGCGCGACGGCGAGGCGCACGCCTTCTCTCCGGAGATCGTCCGGGCCCTCCACGCGGCGATCGGGAGCGGCCAGGCGCTCGACTACGAGACCTACGCGAGCCTGGTTCACCGGCGCGATCCCGTCGTCGTGAGAGACCTGCTCGAGTTCGCGCCGGCTTGCGCGGTTCCGCTAGAAGACGTAGAGCCGGTCGAAGCGATCTTTCGTCGCTTCGCGACGGCCGCCATGTCGATCGGGGCTCTGAGCCCGGAGGCGCACGAGACGCTCGCCATCGCCATGAACCGGATCGGCGGGCGCAGCAACAGCGGCGAAGGAGGGACGGATCCCGACCACTCCTGGGCGGTCTTGCGCAACGGGGACTCCGCCAACGACCGGATCAAGCAGGTCGCCTCCGCGCGCTTCGGCGTGACGGCCGATTACCTGGCGTCGGCCGAAGAGCTACAGATCAAGATGGCGCAGGGCTCCAAGCCCGGCGAAGGGGGCCAGCTGCCGGGCCACAAGGTCGCCCCCCACATCGCGCGTCTGCGGCATTCGCCGGAAGGCGTGACCTTGATCTCGCCTCCTCCGCACCACGACATTTACTCGATCGAGGACCTCGCCCAGTTGATCTATGACTTGAAGAGCGTCAATCCGCGCGCGCGGGTCGGTGTCAAGCTCGTCTCCTCCGCCGGGATCGGCACCATCGCCGCGGGTGTCGTCAAGGCCTTCGCCGACGCGATCCAGATCAGCGGTCACGACGGCGGCACGGGAGCCTCTCCCCTGGGGTCGATCAAGAACGCCGGCGCTCCGTGGGAGATCGGGCTCGCGGAAGTGCAGCAGGTGCTCGTGGCCGCGGATCTGCGCCGCCGCGTGCGCCTCCAGGTGGACGGCGGCCTGAAGACCGGGCGGGACGTCGTGATCGCGGCTCTTCTCGGCGCCGAAGAGTTCGGCTTCGGATCGGCGGCGCTCGTCTCCGCGGGCTGCGTGATGGCGCGCCAGTGCCACTTGAACACCTGTCCGGTCGGCATCGCCACACAGCGCGAGGATCTGCGCCGGAAGTTCCGCGGCACGCCGGAGATGGTGATCCGGTTCTTCACGGCGGTCGCGCAGGAAGTGCGGGAGATCCTGGCGCGAATCGGCTGCCGTAGCCTCGAGGAGGCCATCGGGCGTGTCGAGCTCCTCGAGTCGCGAGTGCCGTCGGGCAGATTCAAGATCTCGACGGTCGATCTCTCCCGGATCGTGCCCGGGCCGAGCCTGCCCCGAGGGCCGCGTCGGTGCCTCGAGGCCCGCAACGAC
>Ga0210377_10003493_pt1 | contig 13528 bp, 17 predicted proteins | sample PLM4_65_b1redo_FD_155480 | JGI IMG/M metagenome (GOLD analysis project Ga0210377, IMG submission 155480) | Groundwater sediment microbial communities from an aquifer in East River, Colorado, USA - PLM4_65_b1 redo | ecosystem: Environmental > Terrestrial > Soil > Riparian zone | place: USA: East...
GTCAAGGTCCAACCCGTGCGCGGAAGACGAGCGAGAAATCCAGCAAGAGTCATGTGCTGCACCCACAACCGAGCATGATGCCGGGGACCTCCAGCTTCGTTCCCCGGACAGTCTGATCGTAGAGAGCTACAGTGATTTCCTCAGCCAGTTCCCGGTCTGAATCATCGGGCAGCGAAGACTGAGCTTCGGCTTTTTTCACGCGCTCCAACCCTTCCTCAATCCACTCGGCAACTTTCGCGTAGGGAAATTCCCCGAGCTTAATTCTTCGAAGCCGGTCAGCCCCGGTCAGGGGAAACGAAATCGAATGCAGGAGGAGAAGCTGCTCAGCCTCCATGGTTACACGCACCGCGTGAGACAGCGCCTTCCAATCGACACCCTCGTTTTTTTCCGCGGCAAGCGCCCGCTTCCCGTACTCGGCGAAAATCCCGCGAAGCACCCCGAGAACGTAGGAGACCTTGAGCGTGTACGCGAATTTCCGATTGCAGACTTCGAGGTGCGGAAGCAACGGTCCATCCTTCCGGGACGGGATCTGAACGATGTTGACGTGCTCGCAGCGCTCGGAAAGCTCCTCCCACCCGGCAGCGTAAGCTTCCAGCCTGACATCAGGCGTCCTGTCCAACTCCTCCAGAGTCGCAATCGCTTCTCGTACTGCCGCCACACGACTCCCCTTGATCCCGTATTTCGCTGCCTGCTGCTGGCAGTAGCCGACGAAGGCCGTACACTTCCGGGAAAGGAATCGGTGCGACAGGGACAAAATGTCCCGCCACACGTCGCTTCGATTCATCCAGAAGCGTTCAGGAGCGAAAAGCATGTCTAACGCAACAGTTTGACCTTCGAGGAGCAGCTTGAAAAACTGGTGAAGAGAGAAAGTCTCTGTGTCCACGTCACCAACGGAATTCTTCACTAACTCGGGCGCCCGCGTGCTTGTGTTATACACATGCGGTGCCCGTTGGAGCAGAATGTCCCGACGCGATGGAATGAAGACGGCCTTCCAGTCCTCATCCGACTGCGGCGTCTCGGTGCCGTAGAGGTGGCTGCCGAATTTCATTTTCACGATGAGGCGTTCGTCGGGTTTCATTTCTTTTTCGCCAAAGCAAGACAGAAAGCCTGCGCTCTCAATGGGCTGTTTTCCTCTCACCCCTTTATATTACACCTGTAACGATAGAAAATCAAGGGTGCTGGCTACTTTCCACCTTGTCCACGAGCACCGCGTTCAACATACAGCTTTCGTCCCATCCCTCTGACGCTACACTCTTACCGGTCGAGTCGAACCCGTACTGCGTCCGGGATTTCTTCCGACAGACCGTGCAGACCCATTCCTTGTCGTCCGACGCGGGTGTTGTTCCACTCATGGGCACAGGCATAGGAGATGCGTGACCAAGGCATTCGAAAATCGGCTTGTGGCAGATCAGGCACTCGCTCACTTCACACCTCGCGTTTTCGTTTTCCGATACCACCTTTTCCAACGTCCAGCATTCGCAGCCCGACATTTCTTACAGCGGCAACGCCTGAATTGGTAGGCATAAACCGTACCATGGCGAATGGGACCTTGTTTCAAGAGTTCAAAAAATCCGCCCGAGCAGGAAGCCTCCCGAGTTCCGGTGGATCAGCAAGAAAACCGAACTTATGGAAGGTCGTTTCGTGTGAGCCTTTCAGCCTGATGCTCCGTGCAACCTTGATGAATTGAGCCTCTGCTACCTTGAACCTTCGGCCTTAAGCCTTTCAGGTTTTGGTGGCACTGGAAAAGCTCACGAGGAGCGCCAGAGCCGAACCTATCATCAGTTTTGAAGACTGATTAGCCATTGTCACAATATCGCCTGTAACAGCGTCTCGCTTTTCCCGGTTTTTATCTCTGCGCGTCGGAATCTCCTTTCCTAGTTTTCGATCAGGTCGGTGACGGCATTCACCACTTCCAGCGCAGCGTCGATGCGCAGCGGCTCGGCTGCGAAAATAGTGATCTTCTCGTCGCGCCGCTTGGCGTCGTAGTAACGCCGGATTTTCACGTCCCTCTGGACGCCCGAAGTCTGAGTGGCTGTACCTTCCCGAAGACCCCTGTCCCCGAGCCCCTTCCACATGGAGCCTTCCAGTTCAGCAAGCTTCTGCCGCCTGTGAACCCACTCGGCGATGGTCTTCTGAACCAGCGGCTCGCCTTCACCCGCCACGTCGATAGAAACGACCGTGGCAAGATTCGTCCGCTGGATGGCCACCTTGAGCCGCAGGATCTCTTTCAGGATGTCCGAGTGGGCCTGAAGCCAACCGTCCACGATGACCTTTTGATCGGTGTAGACCGGCGTTTCGAAATCGAGGTCGGCGCAGTGCTTCGCCACCTTCTCACGCAGGTCCTTCGCCTTCAGGTCCAGTTCCTTTATTTTCTTCATCCCCTCGATGATCTTCATAGTGAACCTCTCTCCTTGAGCCCACCAATGTAGATCCAACATTGTTAGATGTCAAGGGAAACTTTCTAACGATGTTTAGATTAAAGGTTTAGGAGTGGTTTCACCGCACATGCTCAATGGCCTTGCCGGGCTCGGCAATCCGCCAGTTAGGCCACGTTCGCGCTTCATTCTTCGCCTGCTTCTCGAAAAGAGCCATGGCGATTTCCTCTGGAGAAAACCCGTTCCGCCACGCCCCGTCGAAGGCAAGAATCACGAGGTCAATCCACTCGGTCACGTCGCCGGGGTCCTTCTCGATCTCCAGAAGTTCTTTCCTGATGTGGTCGAGTATTCCGGCATTTCGTTCGCCGGGACCAAAGGCTTTTTCCGAAAACGCTTTCTGCCGATGTAGATGGATGACGAGTGATTCTTCACGGGCACTGGTTACCTCGTCAAGCAAATCGAACAGAAACTCCAGTTGTTCCTGTTCACTCTTTTCATGGAAGTTCTTCCAGATATCCAGTTGTTCCTGTTTCATTCGTTTCCCGTCGAATATCTTTCCCATCTTTCCCCCATTTCTTTTCCCACTTCGTCACGAATCCCTGCGTCGGACTGTTCCTCTTTTTTCGACGCTCCCGTTTCGCAACCGAAGCCGCGATACGAACATCGTCCTTACCGTCACCCTTGTGCTTTGCCATTCAAGTCTCCCGAGCAGCCGAGCGAATCGCCCGGAGCGCTTTAACAGCCATCTCGGTTGTCGGACACACGTAGACCAGATAATCGTAGGCTTCGGCTACGAATGCCGCGTGAGAACGTGGCGGGGTCGTGAATTTCCTCCGATGAATTTCCTCCGAGGTCCTTTCACCTCTCGGGTCAGGCGCGATCCAGCCGTCGAATTTGAAGTTCTCGCCAGAGGAATCTTTCATTCAGTCCCCCAAAAAAGACAACGGACGGGTCTCGCACCCGCTAGGGCTCAGCAGCCCACCTTTCATCGGAGTCTTGGGTCGGGGCGGATGCCTGTGCTCCGGGCCGTTCATATCCGGAGATTCATCGGCTCTCGCAAAGTCAGGCTTACTAAACCTACTCACCCGCCCGCCTCGTCCGAATCCCGAGGTGTCATCTTGCCACACTCGCCGTTGTCACTATTTTTCCCCCGCCCGGAATTATCGGACCGGTGGACCAAACAAGCCACCCCATCCTGTCTGACGTACAAAAAATTCCAAGTGCCACGACACATCAAGCGCCTGCACGTCGAAAGCGAATTCCGGAGAGCCAGCGTTCGGACCAGAGGGGGGGCCGAGTCGTGGCTTGATGAACTTCTTGATTCGCGCCCGTTCGCCGTTCGGAAGGGTGATTTCCTGATCGAAGGGCATCCGTTTGAAGACCTCTTCGAGTGCAGCCTCGGCACGTGACTGTACCACCTGTTCGGTCATTTCAAATGTGGCGTTACTGATGGGAGGAACGTCCATTTTTTTACCCTTTCTTTTCCAGCGCTAAACGCGTGCGAAGGATGAGACTGCCGGGTTGCGGAGGCATCCCATTCAGAGAGCCGTTCGGTTCGGAATCGTACCATTCCTTCAACAGGTCTCGCAGAACGATCACCCGATTTCCTGCCGCATCCGGTTCGCGTTCGCCCACGATAGCTTCAAAGCGGTCTTCCCATGCTTTTTTTCTAGCGCGGGCGCGGCGAGCCTCGACGGCGAGAATGTCTACGTCACGAGACAGTGACCCGTCGTCGTCAATGGCCGAGAGAAGCCGCTCAAAATCCTCGTCAGTGTAGGCAGACTTGTCATTCAGGATATACTGGTGGCATTCACACGCACACGCGATGTGTCGGGTATCCTGACGGTCGCGGGCGCAACGCCAAGCGTCACTTACCTTGCAGCCATGGGGGCAAATGTCTGGAATGCCCGCAGCACGTCGTAACCCGTTGTACTGGTCGCCCGGTTTACTATCCGACACCTGCGCACGTGCTCTCGTGGTTTTGTTGCCGTGCCAGTCGGGGGAGGTAGGGTCGTCAGATGGTTTACTCATTTTTTCACCTCTGATGGTACACCGGGCGCGGGTCGTAGCGCGGACAGCCAGAGTCCGGGCATCGCGCGGTCTCGGCGGCTGTTAAAAGCAATTCGCTCCTCCAGACCGGGCATTTCCGCCCACCCCCCCAACACACCCCGACGTGTGCTCAACGTCGATAGTCCAGCCGTCCCTTGGCAGGCTCCGCAGCGTTCGCTCATCCCGTCCTTCCTCTGCGTGGCGAGGACGACGGGCGTCATGGGGCACACCATCTTCTCGGCGCGGAGAACGACGGTTGACCAATGGCGATGTAGCACGCGGTACAGACAAATTGGTTAGTTTTCAGGTTAAACGTCCCCTCTTCCTCACGAACAAATTGATCCGCTGTCTGATTCGGCTCTTTCACCATCGCGTATTCGTCTAGTTCGTCGGGTCGTTTACCGCAACGAAAACAGATTGGGCTCGGCATGGCGATATAATTACGCCAGCATCCACAAAAACATAACCGCCCGAGATGTAATTCGTGGTTACAGTCGATGCACTTCGCGGGCAGGTTAAATGGTTTGTCAAGCATGAGAACGCCACCTCTCATCCTCCATAGACTGTCTTTCGAGACTGCGCCGCAGAAAACGGTCGTCATCACCAGAGAACATGGACTCGAAGAGGAAGGCACCGAAGGTTTTTTCACCGACGCACTTCAGACCAGCCACATCACGAAGTAGAGCCCCGAGCGCATCTACTTGCATACGAGCACGGTCCAGCAACCTTTCCTGTTGATGGGTCATGAGGGATGGTGACATCGTGTCCTCCTTTTTCCAACCCCTCAAAGATATGGTGAGGTTCACGAAAGGTCAAGCTCAAACTTTTCCTCGATGCTGTAACAGCATTCAATCACAGGACTTTTTCGTCATCGAAATTACTTACACTCTTGGAATACATCTGCGACCAGCAGATTGGAACGAGCGGAGCGAAGTGGTCTTGGGTGGGGGAATGCATCGAGCGAACGAAGTGAGCGAGAGGAGTGACGGGGAGGGTAGGTATGTCAATTTGGCGTGTCAAGTGAAATCTCTATTCACTTGCTATCACACCACTTCCAAAACTGTCACTTAGACTGACTCTAAATTGGACTTGTGCAGCTTCAACTCACACGGAGCTTAGCAGGACCGTCAGGAAAACTTGTCCTCCTCCCCTCGAACAACCTGATATTCCTTCGGTGGACGGTCTCCGATTTCGACCTGCACAGTGTATGGAGTACCAAGCGGCATGTACGTTGTAGACACGTTATTCATGACACCTTGAATCGTAGCCTTCAGAGACATCCGATGAGAAAGATTTCCTCCACCGCCGCCCCCCTGTGGATTGTTCAGAAAATAATTCCACTGACTCGACGAGGTGTAGCGCGTGAGCCGGAGCATCCACTTTCCTTCGTCGCCTTCAAGCAGCTTATCCACAATTTTCGTAACGAAGAACACGTTGGGCTCCTTCACTTCAGGATCTCAATGTCCGTTACCGGATGTGCTTCCCATACAGTAGCCCGCCAAATAGTTCTATCTCGTCCGTGACAGTCAGGCTTCAGTTTTTTTCGAGTGTTCTGTGCTCCGCACTCGTGCTCTTTGTCAAAGAACAACCATCCCTTTACCCGAATGCGCCGTCCCTTAAGCGTCTGACGAAGAGTGCTCGTTGTCCAATCCACCCCGACCTCGGCTTTCAACAAACGAAACCGTGGAGTAACCTCGACGACCACACGTCTGGACTTGACAGCATTCTTGGTCGGAGCCAATTCTATGTGCGTGTCCTTGAATAAAGCATCGGTCGTACGACAATTACAAGTTTCAACACCACCCGGTTTCACATCGACAACATATCCATCCAGAATAACTCCCCCTTCCTCCCACCGCTCAGTGTCATCACCTTCCTTGAGAAATTCCGAGAGAGGTATGCTTTGGAACGTTTTGGGTTCGTCTTCCCGATTTTTTTGACGTGCCAGATCCACAGCGAGTTTTGCCTTGGCGTCACCGGTTTCCTCCGGACATTCCACCGAAAGAAATTCGTCGATGTTATGTGCAACCTGCTGAAGGTTTGTTACAGGCAGCATCAAAAAAATAATCGTGAACCACTTCATTCCTGCACACCTTTTCGAAGATCGGACTCGGGATAGATGTCATCCTCCTCCGCCGTCCGTGGCCTCACCTGAATCGACTCGGGACGCACTGGCTGGAGCACGATGTAGTAGGACATCGGGATCTGCGAGTTTCCAAAATAGTCCCCGATGTTGTCCTGTATTACCTTGAACGGATACCCCTGTACGACTAGGTGGTCACCCACATGCGGAGGGGTGAGCTTGTTTTCCTCGAAGGTGTGAGCAAAAAAATAGGCTTTTAGTTCCCGCTTGGAGTCAAGCCCAAATTTCGTCAGGATCGCGTTCCATTCAGGAAGCTCTGGAAAATACGCTTCGACCTGATACGTCGGCACGCCATCCGGACTGAATTCTCCGTATGTCTTGTCGAGTGCCTCACCGTACAAAGGGTCCTTGAGTCCGCGGTCGTAAATGTAGACATCGACCATGCGGAAAAACCGGGAGTAGTATTCTCGGTTGATCCTCTTCCAATACGAAAGATCACTCACTCAAAGCCTCCACAAGGATAATCACTTTTTCCTGAAAACCGGATTCACTAAGTCCTCCTTATCCACCGAACCGGGAATGTTCGGGCGTCCCGAAAAAACCACCGCGGCTTCCTCCACCTGAACTGGCTCAACTGCCGGACGCGGCACGGGTGCGGAGCGCCAGCCGCCGTATACCGCGGGGAACCCGAAGAGTCCGAAGCTCTGAACCCCCACGATCCCGGTCACGAAAATGGTTCTATCCGACGACGCAATGACTACCGGGGAACCGAGAGCCTCCTCCGAAGGAATGCCCGAGGGCAGGAGAGTGATTGTAGCAGGAATAAGCGCAATCGACCCAAACGTCTCTTCTGAAGCAATCCCGCTCGGCTCGACCTGTACCACGCCCGGCAAGACCGTAGGAGTCCCGAGAACCTCACCCGAGGGGATGCCAGCCGGGGACAGGAAGACGGCCTCCGGCAGGGCTGTGGGCGTTCCTACGACCTCTTCAGAGGAGATTGCCGAGGGTGTGACGGTGACGGCTCCGGGGAGAGCAGTATGGGTCCCAAAAGCCTCTCCAGAGAGGATTGCCGAGGGTGTGACGGTGACGGCTCCGGGGGAGACGATTATGGTCCCGAAAACCTCACCGGATGGGATGCCCGAGGGCAGGAGATTCGTGATGCTTCCGAGGGTCGAAGTCCCGAATACCTCTCCTGTCTCGATACCCGAAGGACTGAGGGTGACTGCCGCGGGTTGAAGAGCAGGTGTCTCGAAGGCTTCGCCCGTCTCAATACCTGACGGTCCAAGCGTGACCGCACCGGGCTGAAGCGTGAGGGTCCCGAAAGCTTCAGCCGATTCGATTCCTGTGACGGTGACAACCTGAACCCCGATTTGTAGAAGCGGTGTCCCGAACGTCTCCTCCGTTGAAATTCCAGATGGACTGAGGACCACTAAGGACTGGACCGCTACATCACCGAACGTCTCACCTGTTGGAATTCCAGTCGGAGAAATCGTCACCACACCGGGCTGAACTGTGGCGGTTCCAAAAGCTTCCGCCGTGTCAATCCCGGTCGGGGTAACCGTTTGAGCACCAATTTGAACATCCGGTGTCCCGAATGCTTCCTCAGTCGAAATTCCAGATGGGCTGACGGTTATCGCAGCCGGTTGAAGTGCCAGAGTTCCAAAAGTTTCTTCAGTCGGAATTCCGAACGGGTTGACAGAAATTCCAGCGGGCTGAAGAGCAGGAGTTTCGAATACCTCTGCTGAGTCAATTCCAGCAGGAGAAACCGTTGCCACACCGGGCTGTACAATTGCTGTCCCAAAAACTTCGGCTGTGTCAATCCCAACAGGTGAAACTGTCGCCACACCGGGCGTGACCGTGACGGTGCCAAAGGCTTCGGCTGAGTCAATCCCTGTCGGAGAAACAGTGGCTAGACCGGGTTGAACGGTGAGGGTGCCAAAGGCTTCGGCTGAGTCAATCCCTGTCGGGCTGATTGTAACCGCTGCCGCTTCAGCAGACTGACCAAAAAAGACGCGGCGAGCCATTTATCTCACGCCGTTGGAGGAATACAGATATAACCGTCTGCCCATTCTGGAGGTACTGTCTGGTCGGACCAAGCTACCTTGATATTCCCGCCAGTAAATTCACCAACCGCTAGAGTAACTTTAACCCATGCACTACCAGCGGGGGAAACTGTCGGTGTAGTACCAAGAGGTGCTTCATTACCATCGTCGATTGAAACAGTAAAATCGCCAGAAGCCAAAGTCGGATTTACTTTGTAACGTCCGGCAACGGCCATATCTTTGAGACGAACATAGGTGACGAAATCCTCACCGGACTTTGGCGGATTATAGGGGGCACCCATTTTCGTCTCCTCTTAAATTCCGATCTGACCTTCCGGTGTGTAACAATCCATGTTCACCGGAAACGTATTTATCCAGTTGATACAGGTTGTAATAGTACCCTTGTAAGTAAATAACGTTTGTCCACCGCTACTGTCAATTCGCGTTGGATCGCAAAATCCGAGATCCTGTGTCGCCCCCGGCCCTAGAATCAGCGGAACTTTGTTGGAGGCGTGGGAAGAAATAAATGTACACCTGATTGCAGTCGTGGTGCCAACCGTGCTGATAGCAGTATTAACACGATATGTATTTGTTTGTGTGAGCGTGAAAATACGTGAGACTGTAAGTGAAGTCATAGTCAATATATTAATTGTAAACCCGGCAGAACCGGCGAATGTTACAGCCCCATTTGGCAATGTAAACGTATCAGTAACAGTCAGAAGTGAATTAATAGTCAGTGTTTGTGCCACTGTCATTGTGATGTCATTCCAGTTTACCCCGGCAGTATTCATAGTACACGTTGCGCCAGTAAGCTGGAGTAACGACCCTGATGTAACCACAGTTCCCGTCGTGTAGGTTAGAGTAATTGCCGCAACCGCCACGGTGCCAGAAATGGTCAACGTTCCCGCTGTGTTAATTGTGATCGAATTTGAAATGATAGCCGTTCCGCTCCACGTCCCCGTATTTCCGAAAACAAGCGCCGTAGTCCCGCCAAGCGTACCAGTTGCTGTAAACCCACCAGTGGACCAAGTAAATACCCCGTTGATTAAGTTGGCAGTCTGATTATCCGTGAGCCCGGAAATAGTAACGTTTGCTACGATGGTGACAGTCTGCCCACCAGAAATAGTGCAGGAGGCAGCCGAAATCGCAAAAGCACCTACGAAAGTTGTGGACGTGGTATTTCCCAAAATAAACGCACCAGTCAACGAAAGTGTCCCACCTATAGTGGTTGTACCAGTTGTGGAGCCAGAAATCGTCATGGCCCCACCATTTAACGTAAAAGCCCCCGAATACGTTGCTGCACCAACTGTTTCAGTTAGCGTACCAGACCAATTCAATGCTGACTGAAGGGTGGTCGTAGAAGCTGTGACTATAGTAATGTCAGCCCATGTCATCTCCGACGTATTCAAGGTAGCCGCAAGTGCAATATTCAAAACAGGCGTTGAAGTCAGAGACATCGTACCTGACGTGTATTTCAACACACCTGTGTTATACCTGAAGGTTCCCGGAATTGTGATCGTTCCACCACCTGCCGCAAACTCCAGATTGTTTTTCAATGCACCAGAAGATGAGGGTCCAGTCACCGTAGCCGTGGCGACAATTTTAATGCTCGATGTTCCGCTCACGGTTCCTGTAGAAACACCTATTGTCAAACTAGAGCAGTTCAGAGTATTGCTGTTGAGTACTAAAGCGTTCGTGGTAGTCCCCAATGTCACCAGACCAGTAATAGTCCAGTTATCCCCCAAAACTTGAGTGACAGAACCGGTGAGAGTAAAATTCCACGGCACCGTAGACACGCCTGCACTTGTCAGGGTACAAGCCACACCTACAGCCACAGTACCAGTACCAGCGACAGCCATTCCAGAAGCTAGCTTAAAAACAGTTCCAGAAATTGTCCACGTTTGACTTGAATTCACAGTCATCGTAGACACATACCCAGTTAAATCCACAGTCAAAGCTGCCGCAGCCGCTGTAATAGTTAACTGACCTGAAGTTCCTGTAGCAACAACAGCATCAGCACTCGTAGGAGGGACTCCACCTACCCACGCACCAGCAGCGTTATAATTTCCTCCGGCATTGCTGATCGTACAGGTTGCCACGTCATGCTCCGCAATAAGCAGTTTCCGCGCCCATCAATTCCTCAAGCTCCCACTGTAAAGGAGGCGCGGGCAGGAAAACAGTTACGCTACCGGATTTTTTCTTACAGTCACCACACTTCATGGTGATGCCGTTCGGACAGATGATTCTTGCGGTTTTCAGCCACTTCGGCAACATGACTCGCCTGTGGCAGCAGGGATAGAAAAGTAACGCAGCCATCTTGACTGGATAGTGGGGTTACAAGAGCATCAGAGCTTGAAGATTTTATTGGCTCCGTTGTCCCATGCAATCGTGATGTCTCCACCGTTACCTGTGATAGGCAGGTTCGTGGCGGAGTCGATGTAGGCGAGTAGAGGACTTGTGCCGTCAACACCGGAATCCTTGAAAATCACAATGTTGTCACACGCGCCAGCGCCAGCAGGAACCGCCGTAATCGTGGCGTCGTTGGCATCCACCACGCCCGCCGCGGGGTCGATAAGCGTCAACGTCGGGCAGGCCGCACGCGTAGCAGCACCAGCATTTCCTACGACGTTCGCGCCAAGGTCGCTGAACCACTCGTGTACCGCAAGGTCCTGAACGTACGCCGCCTTTACGAGACACACTTTGATTGTGTCACCAGCAGACGCCAGCCAATTGATGTCACCACGAGCGAATTTGTTGCGTCCCTTGTCGTAGAGAGCGTTAGTCATGTTGTGCTCCTGTCACCGGGATAGTTAGTTCGTCCCTGTCAAAATCCATCTTGAGTCAGTGGTTGAATAAATAAATGTCGCACTGGACGGCAGATTGGTTCGGAGCACCACGTTAGAGCCTGTCAGGGTCTTTATCCGATTTCCAACAGTGGAGGAGGCGTCCTCGTTCACTACGGTCATTGTGAAATTGACGGTATTCATAATACGAAGAATCGTACCGTCAGCGGTAGGCGTAAACCCACCCACTGAAAACACCGCGCTCGGATTTGTGATGCGAACGAACCCGGTAGTAATGGCAATATTTGAGTTCAAGCCGTTGCTGAGAGTAGCGCCAGAAATCTTGTTAGCGGTTAAATTCCCGGAAGTATTTCCTGTGAGGTTTCCAGTTACATTGCCAACCACGTCGCCAGTCACGTTGCCAGTAACAGTGCCGACAACGACGCAAGGCGTGAACGTCGAAACTTTGTTCCCTACCTTCTGCCCGAGTAGAAATCCAGCGTGCGGTAAACTAAGAAGAAACGTGACAACGAGCGCAGCCGCGAAAGGTATTCTGAGTTTCATGGTCTCCTCACTGCACCAACCGGAACGTTGAGCCAGACGCTGACCGCATCAAGACCGTCAGGTTGCCCGCTGTTCGAGTCCAGACGACACGGACAAACGCAGGAGGAGACTCAATGTAAATCAGGTTGGGGAGCGTTGTGGTCGAAAAAATCTGGAAATAAGTAGCGGTTGTCGCTACTACCTTAGCGTTCGTGTCCAGTGTGCCAAATACGGCCAACGTTCCCGTACCAGTCCCGTAAGCCTGAATGTGAATCGTTTCGTTAGGGGCTACGACAACCATCGCATACGTGGCGGAAGTTGTCGTGATGGCCACGTTATCCATCACCGTGACCGGAGCAAACGACCCGAGATCGTTTTGTCCTAACGCGACACCGGCTGACAACATTACCGCGAGACAGACAGCCTGCAAAAATCGCTTCATTCGATCCTCCTCAGCCCCACGATGGGGCGAGATCCGTCCGCGTTGATTTCAAGTGCTCTTCTAGTGATACGAGGTCAGTGCGGCCTTCAGCAAGTAATTCTTTGCCGTCCAGAGTCATGCTTTTTCCGGCCCCGAGAATCTCTGCAAATTTGCCACGGATACGCCCGAGCGAGTTGGCTTTAATCCAAGCCAGCACATATTGACGCATCCACGATTGGTCGAAGGACCGCACGGTATCCGGCACTACATGGTCTTTCGTCAGAGTGGCGTAGCACTTGGCCTCCGTACCCGGTGCGTAAATCCAGATACCGGAATGATCGTCGTCTTCCTTGTAATCCGGCTCGGAGGACAATTCCCGCGCAGCGATCTTGGCCCACTGGCGCAGATATTCGTAGTACCGTATATCGTACATGGGCGAGCGCACACCATAGTAAGCGAACGCTCCAGACAACATTTGACCTTCGATATTCGGAGCCTGCAACCCTTCCTGAATTCCCGTTATCTGAATATCGTAAAGTCCACGAACACCCTTTGTGGTCCAGACATGGCGAGTAATTCCAGAAGGAGTTATCCACGATTCCGTGATATGCTGAGGTTTGTATTTCGAATATAACGCGAGAGCTTCGAGCAACGCATCCTTCACGACAGCTTCATCAATTTCAACGTCTACCTGCGGCCCACCGAGTTGACGTATCACCCACGCAGTGAATGACCCCTCGTCATACGTTTCGGTTTTGAGCGGCGGGTAAACAGTGCTCACGCGTTATTCCTTGGCGATAGGAGACAGGCGGGCAAGAAGCTGATTTCTGGTGCCTTCAATTTTCAGGTTCAAGCGCCCTGCGATCTTGGACAACTCTTCGCGTGAAAGGGCAGCGAGACGTTGACGGGAAGGTAGAGAAGGCGCCTCAGAGGCGACAGCAGAAGCCTCAACGGTTGGTTCCGAAGGCCGCATTACGGGCTCGGGGGACACCACCACAGAAAAGCTATCCGGAGGAAGAGACACCTCTTCCACGGTAGAATCGAGCACGTGCGCTGTCGCCTCTTCCGGCGCCGGAAACGTAAGAGCGTCAATAGCTGATTCGAGGAGGGTGGGGGGACTGACCGGAATCTTGATTTCAGGCGGAACCGTTACTTTTATGTCAACAGGCAAAGGAGGCGGACTGTAGAGAATAGGCCCGGCATAATCGTTCCCGACACGCGTCAAGGTTCCA
>Ga0210377_10003494_pt1 | contig 13523 bp, 9 predicted proteins | sample PLM4_65_b1redo_FD_155480 | JGI IMG/M metagenome (GOLD analysis project Ga0210377, IMG submission 155480) | Groundwater sediment microbial communities from an aquifer in East River, Colorado, USA - PLM4_65_b1 redo | ecosystem: Environmental > Terrestrial > Soil > Riparian zone | place: USA: East...
GACGTAGCGGCTCGCGCGGCGAACGGCGTCGTGTGCGCGCATGAGCTCGACCAGGAGCTCCCATTCCTCGGCCCGGATCCGACCGAGGCCCGGACGGAACGTGCGCAGGATGAAACGCCCCAGGCGCGTCGTGCCGGCGCGCGCGTTGGTCTGCGCGATGCGCTGGAAGCGGTTGATCACGGGAGCCGTCCAGTCGTGAAGCGCGTGCTCGCGGAAGCCGATCGCCGCGGCGCTCGCGCGGTAGCGCTCGAGCGGCTCGAACTCGTCGAAGCACCAGGTGTCGCGCACGAGCCGCTTCGGATCGAGCCGCTCGATCTCCTCCGGATGCGAGTCGCGCCAGACGAAGTCCACGAGCGCCAGCCGTCCGCCCGGGCGAAGCACGCGATGGCACTCCTCGAGGAAGCTCCGGCGGCCCTTCACACCGAAGTGGAAGGCGGCTTCGAGGCAATGCACGGCGTCGAACGCGCCGTCCGAGAGTGAAACACCTGCCGCTGTCTCCGGCAGCCGCGTGACGTTGGCCGTGGCGAAGTGCGCGCCGGGAACATCGCCGTAGCGCGCGATCGCCGCGCCGATGTTCTCTTCCAGCAGGTCGAGGCCCAGCGCCTCACAGCCCGCCTCGGCCAGACGCGCGGTCGTGTAGCCCTGACCGCAGCACGCATCGAGCACGCGCAGGCCGGGGCGCGGCCCGACCAGCGCGAGCGATCGCTTGGCGAGCCCGCGCTGAAACGGGCCGACGCCGAAGACGACGCCCGGAAAGGCGTAAGCAGGGTAGAAGCCGAGGTTTACGAGCTCCCCCCAGCCAGCCCCCTCGAGCGCGCGGAACGCGATGCTCGAGCCGTCATAGGCGGGGCGGATGTCCAGCTCGTCGCTCACCGCGCCATCTTACGCGACGGCATGGGTTGACGCGCGACGCCCGCGTCGGCCATACATGCGGGCCATGCAGATCGCTCGCTCAACGCGGCTACTCCTCGCGACCGCTGCACTCTTTGCGCTGCCCCACCAAACGGTCCTCGCCGCGAGCGGTGTCGCTTTGCCCGACCGCGAGGAAGCCGAGGACGCGCTGCCCGAGGGCGGCTCGATGAACGGCCGCGAGATCTTCGACCGCTTCCTCGAGAACCGGCTGCATTCCGCGGTCCAGTACCAGACGGTGTTCTCGCGCGACCCGGGCGGCAACGAGCAGGCGCTGCGCTTCTGGGTGCGCTGGAAGGACTACCGCGACAAGGACAAGAAAGCCGTCGACGGCGTGATCGCCAAGACGCTCGTCAAGTTCGAGGCGCCCGACGACATGCGCCAGACCGGGTTTCTGATGGTCGTGAACGACGATCGCTCGAACGACCAGTTCGTCTGGACGCCGTCGAGCGCGCGCGTGCGCCGCGTGCAGCTGCGCGGCGTGGGGGTGATGGGCACCGACTACACGTTCGACGACATCGCGTGGAAGAACGTCGAGGACGCCGACTACCAGCGCCTGCCCGACGACGAGATCGCGGGCACGCCGGTGTACGTAGTCGAGGTCACGATGAAGCCGTTCGTGAGCTCGCAGTACAAGACCATGCGCAGCTGGATCGAGAAGGAGCACTACATCCCGTTGCGCTCGCTCTACCGCGACGAGAACGGCGTCGACATCCGCGAGATGAATGCGCCCGCCGCGGGCATTCGCGATTTCAACGGCACGTGGGTGGCTTCGGAGTCGACGATGTCCAACCTGAAGGAGAAGACGTCGACCCGGATCGTCGTCGACAAGCTCGACGCGAACGTCGCCCTGGCCGACCGCCACTTCAGCACGCTCCAGCTCACGCTTCGCCACTGAGTGTTCCTTGTGGGACCCGGCGCGCGGGCGGCCGCGCGCCACCCAGCTACGTTCGCCTTCGGCTCACTGCGCGCTTCGCGCTTCGCGCTCCGCTTGCCGGACGCGCAATCAAACGCCGCTGGGCCAGCGGGACCTGGCGCGCGGGCGGCCGCGCGCCACCCAGCTACGTTCGCCTTCGGCTCACTGCGCGCTTCGCGCTTCGCGCTCCGCTTGCCGGACGCGCAATCAAACGCCGCTGGGCCAGCGGGACTTGGCGCGCGGGCGGCCGCGCGCCACCCGGCTGCGTTCGGGTGCATCAATCGGACGCGCCTTTCAGGTACTACCTGACTCTCACGATCGCGCTTCGCTTGCGGAGAGCTCGGCCGCGCGGGCGGCCCGGCGCGGCTCGGACAGGCGCTTCAGCACGACGAGCAGGGCGGGCAGCATGCCCACGTCGGTCGCGAGGCAGAGCCCCATCGTCATCGCCGTCAGGTAGCCGAACTGCTGCAGCGTGGCGAAGCTCGAGAAGAGCATCACGAGAAAGCCCGCGATCTCCATCAGCGAGCCGACGACCATCGGGCGGCCGTCCTCGACGATTGCGTGGAGCACGGACTCCTCGGCGGTCTTCCCCTCCGCGCGCGTGTACCGGAATACCTGCAGAAAGTGACAGGTGTCGTCGATCGAGATGCCGAGCGAGATGCTGCCGATCAGGCTCGTCGGAACCGAGAGCGGCGCGATGCCCGCGCCGAGCAAGCCATAGAAGTTGAAGACCGGCATCACGTTCGTGGGCATCGCGAGCAAACCGAGGCCGAGCCTGCCGAAGACGACGCTGACGATCACGAGGATCGCGCCGACCGCGATCAGCATCTGCACCGCCTGCCGGCCGGCGATCCCGTCCGACCCGCGGTTGATGCGGATCGTGTTGCCGGTGACATCGCCGCGGATCCCCGCGGGCAGTGGCTCGGCGGCGAGCTGCACGCGGATCTGTTCCTCGAGGTCGCGCAGCGCCGCGGAGCCGAGCCGGTCGGTGCGCAGCACGATGTTGGCGCTCGAGTGATTCGAGGTCGCGAACGAGCGCAGCTTCTCCTTCGGGATCATGAACATCAGCTCGGCCAGCTCGGCGCGCGTATCCGGAATGCGCGCCGCCGCCGGGTCGCCGTCCTCGAGCGCCTGGCGCGCGACTTTCACCAGATCGACCGCGGACAGCGCGCTCGTGACCCCGCGCACCGCCGCGATGCGCTGCTGCAGGCGCTCGACCGCGCGCAGCGCCTCGGGCTCGCGGAACGCGCCTTCCGTCTCGCCCTCCAACACGACGTAGATCGGCACGGCCCCCGTCAGCAGCCGGTTCACGGCGTTGAAGTCCCGGCGCACCTCGGAGTCCTGGCGGAAGAACGTGATGAAGTCGGTGTCGGTCACGATCCGCGGCATCTGCGTGGCGGCAAGCACCGCAACGCAGGCCCAGACGAAGAGCACCGCGCGCGCGTGGCGGACCTGAAAGCGGCCGAGCTTCAGGAGCGCGCGCTCCATCGCGTGCCGGAGCCGCTCGGCGAAGAGCGTCTGCGCCGCGTACAGGGCGCGTCCGTCTTCGCCCGGGGTCCGCAACGGCAGAAGCGCGAGCATCGCCGGCAGTCCCGTCAGCGTGATCACCGCGATCGAAGCGCTGCCGAAGACGCAGTAGCCGCTGAGCTCGTTCGTCGCCGGTATGTCGTTCACGAGCTGGGCGGCGAAGCCGACCATCGTGGTGAGGCCGCTGATCAGCACGGGCTGCGTCGTGAAGCGCAGCGTGCCCAGCGCGGCCTCGCGCGGGCTCGCCGACCGCGAGGCGATCGCCTCGTAGCTGGCGAACGCGTGCACGCCGAACGCGCCGCCCACGGTGATCATCATCGGCCCGAGCACGAGCGTGATCAGATTCAGATCCGAGCCCACCAGCGCCATCGCGCCGAACGCCCACAGGGTCGCGGTGAGATTCGCGATCAGCGGCACGAGCGTCCCGCGCAGCGAGCCGGTCATCAACCAGAGCGCGATCACCGCGACCCCCACCGCGATCGGGATCAGGCGCAGCATGTCGTGGATCAACAGAACCTGCGCCTGCGAGCGGATGTGAGGGCGGCCCGTCACGTAGAAGCGCACACCGTCGTGTGTCGCCGCGTCGAGGCTGGCGCGGATGCGCGCGTCGAGGTCGAGCTGCGCGAATTCCCCGTCGGTCATCGCGGCGAAGCGGACGTTGATTGCGGCGGTCCGGCCGTCGGGCGAGACGATCGTCTTGGGGTAGATCGGGTCAGCGAGCGCGCGCTGACGCAGATCCGCGAGCGCGGCGGGCTCGTCTGGCACCGCGTCGATGAAGCGGCCCATCTCGACGAGCTCGAGCTTCGGATCGTACCGGTAGGCATACACGTCCACGAGGCTCTCGGTGCCGCGCACGCCGGGGAGCTTCAGAATCTCGTCGCTGACCTTGCGCAGCGTCGCGAGGTTCAGAGCTGTGAAGACGTCGCCGGTCTCCATCGCGATCACGAGCAGGTCGTCGTCGCCGAAGTCGAGGATCGCGCGCCGGTAGAACGGTTCCCCGGGGTCGTCCGCGGGCAGGAGCGGCTCGCTCGACGCGTCCACGCCGATGCGGAAGCCGAGCGGGTCGGGGCGCACGAGCGCGGCGGCCATGAACAGCGTCGTGAGCGCCAGCAGCGAGAGGACCACGCGTGGGTAGTCGACGATCCAGGTCGGGCGACGCACGGCGACCAGTGCGCCCGCAGCGAGCACGCTCGCGCTCACCAGCCCGAAGACGAGCGGACTCACCAAGGTCGGATCGCTCCGCCGCTCCAAGAACCCATCGATTCCCCGCGCAAGCTCTCGTCGACGGAGCCCGATCGCAAGGAGAGTAGAGCACGGGGCCCGAGTCGATCCAAGCCGGGAGGCGCAGCGGGAATTGCCCGAGGAATGGGGTAGGACTGTCGCATGACGATCGGCGACCGGGCGGCCTGGCTCATGCTGCTGGGCGCGGCGGGAATCCCTGCGGCGCTCGTCTGGGATTTTTCGTGGGAGTCGACGATCGGCGTCGAGCGCTTCTTCGCGCCGCCGCACAGCGCGACGTACCTGGCGATCGCGCTCGCGACGTCGGGTGCGCTCGTCTTGCTCAGCGACGCGACGCGTACGCGCGCCGCGGGTGTGCGGCTCGGGCCGTGGCGCGCGCCGCTCGGTGCGTGGCTCGTGCTCTGGGGCGCGCTGGCCTTCGTCACGTCGGTGCTCTTCGACCGCTGGTGGCAGTCCGGCTACGGCCTCGCCGCCGGAATCTGGCATCCGCCGCAAATTCTCAAGGCCATCGCTTTCTTCGCGGTGACGCTCGGGGTCTGGCTCTGCTGGCTGCCACGCCAGGCGCGTACGAGCGGCGCGCTCGCATTCGCAGTCAGCGGCGGGATCGTGCTCGCGCTGATCAGCGTCGTGACGCTGCCTGCGAGCTTCGCCAACCTGCAGCACTCCGCGTTCTTCTTCCAGCTCGGCTGCGCCACGTATCCGGTCGTGCTCGTCGCGCTCGCGACCGCGGGTCGGCTGCGCTTCGCAGCCAGCACCGGTGCGCTCGCCGCGTTGCTCCTGCAGCTCGCGTTGGTCTGGATTCTGCCGCTCGTTCCCGGCGCGCCCGAGGTGGGCCCGATCTACAACCCGCGCGACCATCTGCTGCCGCCGCCGTTCCCGCTGCTGCTCGTGCTGCCGGCGCTCGCGCTGGATGCGCTGCTGCGCGTCTTTCCCGGCCGAGGCGAGCGCTCGCTCGGCTTGCCGCGGGCGCTCGAAGCGGGGCTCTCGTTCAGCGCGATCTTCGTGCTGGCGCAGTGGGTCTTCGCGGGCTTTCTGCTCACAGCGTCGGCGGACGGCTGGTTCTTCGCGGGCGGCGGGCGGCACTGGCCGTTCTTTCTGCGCATCGATCCGTCCGCGCGTGCGGCCTTCTGGCACGCGCCGGCCGACGAGCTCACGCTCGCTCGCGCCGCGCTCGTCGCGCTTCTGGGCGTGCTCGCTGCGAGTGCGGGGCTCCTGCTCGGAGCCGGGATGAAACGCGTGCGGCGATGAGAGCGCTCTGCGCCGGCGCGCTCGTGGCGCTTCTGCTCCCGCTCACGGCCCGCGCGCACGTAGGCAGCCCGAACGTGTTCTTCGAGGGCCGCGCCGGAACGAACGCGGTCGGCGTCGTGATCCGCCCGCCGCTGACACTTCCAGGTGTCGCCCAGATCGACGTGCGCGTCGCGGACGCGACCCGCGTCACGGTGCAGGCCGTGTTCGTCGACGCGCTCGCGGAGGCCGCGCCCGCGCCCACGCCTGCGACCGCGGTCGCCGGTGACGCACAGCTCTGGAGCGCCGCGGTCTGGCTGCTTCGCCGCGGCTCCTACGGGGTCGAGATCTCCGTCGAGAGCCCGCGCGGCAGCGGAACCGTGGCCATCCCGCTGCAAGCGGCGGCGCTCGCGCGCCCGGTGATGCCGCCCGCGCTCGGGGGCCTGTTGCTCGCGCTTGGCGCACTGCTCGTCGTCTGGGCCACGTGGCTCGTTGCAGTCGCTTCGGGCTCGCGCGGCGGGGCGCTCGCCGCGCTGGCCGTGCTCGGCGCCGCAGTCTACGGCGGCAATCTGCGCTGGCGGACGATGGATCAGACCTTCAGCAACGCGCTGTATCGACCGCTGCCCGTGCAGGCCGCGGTCGAGAGCGGCGCGGAGCGGCAGTTGCTGCGACTCGCGCCCGTCGCGAGCGGCGCGCCCGAGTCCACCTGGGAAACGCTCGTCACCGACCACGGCAAGCTCATGCATCTGTTTCTGATCCGCGAGAACGGGCTCGACGTGTTCGCGCACCTGCATCCGGTCCGGCGCGACGGCCGGATGTTCGAGGGCGTTCTACCGCCGTTGCCCGCGGGCAGCTACGAGCTGTACGCGGAGCTCACGCACGAGAGCGGCTCGAGCCAGACACTCATCGCGAAGGTCGCTCTGCCCGAGCCCGCCGGCGCGGCACGGGACGCGTTGCAGCCCGGCGAGAGTGACGGCTGGTGCCGGTCGGGGGTCGCACTCGCCGCAAGCTCGCCGGAGCCGTCGGCGCTCGACTTCGACGACGCGTGGCACCTGGGCCGGGTCTCCTCGGCGCGGGAGAGCCCGCTGATGGGCGGCGGTCGCATGGTCTTCGAAACCGCGGGCCCGCTCGTCGCGGACCGCGAGGTCTCGCTCCGCTTCTCGGCGTTCGCGCGCGACGGCGAGCCCGAAGTGCTCGAACCGTACATGGGCATGCTCGGCCACGCGGTCGTCCGGCGCTCGGACGGCAGCGTCTTCACGCACCTGCACCCGGTCGGCACGGTCTCGATGGCCGCGGCGGAGCTGCTCGCGCGCCGCGCGGGCTCGACGGAGCCGATGCCGACCCTTGCGCCCGGGGCCGCGCGCGAGGTCGTCTTTCCGTACGCCTTCCCGCGCGCGGGCGAATATCGAATCTGGGTACAGGTCCGTACGCGCGCGAGCGGCGGAGTGTTGACCGGCGTCTTCGACGTGCATGTGGGAGGCGTTTAAGAACGCTCATCGCGCTCCCGGCAGCGTAGGATCGACTCGGGATGGGGTCTCCACATCGTCTCAGCGGAATGCTGGGCGCGGCCGCGCTGCTCCTGCTCGCGTGCGCGCAGCCATCGGCCGAATCGCCGGCGCCGCCAGACGCCGAGGCGGAATACGTCGGCGATGCGCTGTGTCGCGGCTGCCACAGCGTCGAGGCGTCGCACTGGGACCGCACCGCACATGCGCGGGCGTTCGCGGCGAATCCGCGCACCGACCTCGAGCGGCGCACCTGCGAGAGCTGCCATGGCCCCGGTGGCGATCACCTGAAACAGCCGACGTCGGCCACGATCGTCGCGTTCACGCGCGCGTCCGCGCAGGAGCCCGAGCTTATGAACGCGATGTGCATCCAGTGTCATCGCTCCGGGCCACTTCTGTTCTGGACCGGCTCGACGCACGAGCTGCGCGGGCTGGCCTGCAGCGATTGCCACAATCCAATGGCGCAGACCTCGGGCCAGTCGCTGCTTCGGCTCGAGAACGCCAACCAGACCTGCTTCAGCTGCCACCCGGCGCAGCGCGCCGAGTTTTCGAAGCGCTCGCACATGCCCTTGCTCGAGGGGAAGATCTCGTGCGCCGACTGCCACAACCCGCACGGCTCGCCGACCGATCCGCTGCTGCGCGGCGACGACGTGAACCAGCTCTGCACGAGCTGTCACGCGGAGAAGCGCGGCCCGTTCCTCTGGGAGCACGCGCCCGTGCGCGAGAGCTGCATGAACTGCCACAAGCCGCACGGCTCGAACCACGAGAAGCTGCTCGTGACGACGCTTCCGCTCCTGTGCCAGGAGTGTCACTCGCCGATCGACAACCCGAACTTCGGCCATCCCGCGGGTCTCACGTCGGCGCAGAACATGCCGACCGGCAGCGCGGCGGATGACCGGCTGATGAACCGCGGCTGCTTGAATTGCCACGGGCAGATCCACGGCTCGAACCACCCGTCGGGTCCCCGCCTGCACCGCTGAGAGGACCTATGGCGCGACTCAAGCACTGGGTTCTGCTCGCCGTCCTCGGCGGCGCGCTCCCCGCCGCCGCAGAGCCGCCGCGCGACTCGCTCCACCCGGGGAACGCAGAGGTCTGGGAAGTCCCGGACCCGAACGGCCTGTCGCTCCTCACCGACACGCGCCGGCGCACGCCGAGCGGACTGCTCTACCCGTACCCGCCGGAGGTGTACCCGCTCTCCGACTTCGGCAATGGTTGGCTCGGACGCGGTGCGCTCGAGACCGGCTACTTCTGGGTCGGCGGCGATACGCGCGAGACGCGCTTCACGCGCTACGTCGAGCGCAAGGACGGACCGCTGCTCGACCTCCTCGACCTCGAGCTGTGGCGGCCCGAGAGCGGCGACTACCTGATGCTGCGCGCGGGCAGCGTCGGTCGGCACGATCAGTTCTACGATCTCGAGGTCGATCGCGCCGGCTGGCTGCGCTTCCGCGGCTCGTTTACCGGCGTTCCGCACAACTACGCGTCGGACGCCATCAGCCTGTTCGACGGCGTCGGTGGCAGCGTGCTGACGCTCCCGGCGAGCCTCGTGCCCGGCGCCAGCACGCAAGCCCAGGTGGCCGCCGCCTTCGCCGGACGCGGCGACGACAAGGTGGAGGTGCAGCGCGACCGCACCCAGCTCGGGTTGCGCGTGCGAGCGCTGCCGCAGCTCAATCTGATCGCGCAGTACGGGCTCGAGGATCGCAAGGGCGAGATCCCCACCGGCGTCGGCTTCGCGTTTCCCGAGTTCAGCACGAGTCTCGGCGAAACGCTCGAGGTGACCTCGCCGGTCGACGACCAGACGCAGACCGCGCGCGCGAGCCTGGAGTGGGGCGGAGACGTCGCGCAGCTGAACCTCGCGTACAACGGCTCGTTCTACCGCAACCGCGAGGCATCGCTCACGCTCGCGCAGCCGTTCGAGTCGCTCGGGCTGGCGCCGATCGTGGACGCGCGGCTCGCGCTCGCGCCGGACAACCAGTGGAACAACATCCGCGCCGACGCAGCCGTGAACTTGCCGCTGCGCTCGCGGATCACCGGCGTGTTCTCGTGGTCGCGCAGCACGCAGGACCAGGACCTGCTGCCGCCCACGATCGCCGACGTGACGATCGGCGCGATCGACCTGGCGAACTGGAACACGACGGCGGCGCTCTCGACGAAGAGCGCGCACGCGCGCGTCGACCAGCTGCTTCTCGACGTCGATCTCTTCGTGAACCCGTGGCGGCCGCTGCGCCTGCGGGGCGGGTTCCGTTACTCGGACCGAGACACGCACACCAACTACCTGGCGTTCAATCCGAGCACGGATCAGTACGGCTACGTCGTCGAGGACGGCGGATTCGCCGCGAGCCTCGGCTCCGAGTTCGTCGGCATCTACCAGCCGACCGTGGCCGGCAGCAACTGGCGCTACCGGAACATGCCGTTCGGTGAATCGCAGCTCACGCTCGACCTGGGCGCGACGCTTGCGCTGCCGCGGCGCAGCTCGTTCGACGTGTCGCTCAAGCAAGACGACATCGATCGCGACGTCAGCGAGCGCTCCGAGACGACCGAGCGGAGCGTGACCGTGAGCGCGAACTCGCGCGCGCTCTCGTTCGCGACCGCGCGCCTCTCGTACCAGTACGTCACTCGCGACGGCAGCGATATCGACTACGACATCTACGCGAACTACGAAACCCGGAGCTTCCCTGGCTTCGTGCCGCAATTCCCCGACGGCGAACCGGCGATCAACCTGAACCAGATGGTCCGCCCGTCCCTCGCCGACCTGAAGGGCCAGATCTGGAACGGGCGCCTGATCTTCTCGGTCGGTGAGCGCTCGGACCTCTCGCTCAGCGGGCGGGTCCGCTCCAACGACTACGACGCCGACTACGGGCTGCGCAGTGACCGCTTGCGCGGCTTCGAGGCCGAGTGGACCGTGCAGCCAACGCCCGCCGTCTCGGCGAGCGCCTTCGTTTCACTGGAGTCGCACACGCGCAGAATGGGCAGCATCCGCGGCTTCGCGACCTCCTCGAACGGCGACGCGGGCGGGCCGAACTACCCGCTCGACAACCAGTGGTCGACGAACGCGAGCGGCGACGCGATCGGCTGGGGCGGGCGGTTGACGGTTCAGCCGCTGCACTGGCTCGAGCTGGACACCCGATACACGTTCCTGGTGACGCGCGAGGAGGATCGGATTGCGTTCACCAACGCGTTCGTGCTCGCGAACCCCGATTTCAGCGCACCCGCGCCGGCAGACTTCCCGAAGTTGCGCAGCCGCGATCAGACGGTCGAGACGACCGTTCGCATCGCCCTGCACAAATCCGTCGCGTTGAAGCTCTACTACCGGTACTGGCGCTCCGGAATCGACGACTACCACCAGACCGATCTGCCCACGCAGATCGGGCGCCGCGTCTACCTGGGCCACCACGACCTCGACTACGCGGCCAGCTTCGCAGGCGTAGCGGTGCAGGTGGCGTTCGGCTCCGGCCGGTGAGAAGCCGCCCCGTACGCGGCGATATTGGCGAATCGTCGGAAATGCTGGGAATCCGCCCCTATTTCTGCGGCGCATATGTATCATCCTCGGACCATTGACCTGTTGACCGGAAGGGACGGCCATGAGGTTGCGCGGATCGCTCGTCTGTATCGCAGTGCTCGGCGCGCTCGCGCTGCCCGGCCCGGCACTTGCCGCCTTCCACCTGATGGAGATCGAGCAGGTGATCGGCGGCGTGAACGGCGACACGACCGCCCAGGCCGTGCAGCTCAAGATGCGCTTCGCCGGGCAGAATCTTCTGGCCGGCGTCGCCCAGGTCGTGGTGCGCGACGCCGCCGGGTTGAATCCCGTGACCCTGGCGACCTTCGCGCTGCCCAATAAGACGTCGGGTGCCTGCCGAGAACTCCTGCTCGCGACGGCAGGATTCGAGTTCAAGACCACCCCGCCGGTTGACGCCACGAAGCGCGACTACCTGATGACTGCGATTCCCGCCGCGTACCTGGCGGCCGGCTCGCTCACATTCGAGCAGATCGGCAACCCGACGCCGTGGTGGCGAACGAGCTGGGGCGGAGCGGGATACACCGGGAACTCGACCGTCGTCGCGGGCGCGTTCACGGTCGCGAACGACCTCGACGGCAGCGCGTCCCCGGCGTTTGCTGGCCCGCTCTCGTCGACGAGCCTGCAAGCGCTCCGCTTCACCGCGGCCTGTGCCACGCAGAGCGTGAACAACGCCGCGGACTACGCGCTCACGCCAGGCGCGGCCGTGTTCGTGAACAACGCCCTGACGAGCTTCACGGTTACGGCGCCGCCCGCCCCGGAAGTGCCGATCTTCCCCGGCTCGGCGGGGCTCGTGCTCGTCGTCGCGCTCGGAGCGCTGACCGCCTGCGCAGCCGTCGTGCGCAGGCGACTCGCCTAGAGTCAGAGCGGCGCTCGCGCTTCAGCCGTGTTTGTCGGGCAGCGCGCTTCTCGCCGCGGACTCTTCGGCCGCGCTGCCGAAGATCCCGCGCGCCATGAGTGAGAGCTCGGTCTTGCGCCGCGCGAAGTAGATCTCGGCACGCGCGCCGTGGGCCGCTCGGCTCTCCGGCTCCGCCTGCACGGCCAGCTCGACGAGCTCGCAGGCGAGGCGCAGCTCGCCCGCTGCGGCGAGCGACCGCGCGCGCGCGACGAGTGTGTCCGCTCCGCCGGCGAGCGCCTGAATTTCGCGAGCGAAGGCGGCCGCGGGCGCGGGCTTCAGGTGCGCCGGATTGCCGTCGTACCAGCCGCCGTATTGTCGCCAGACGTTGCGCACGACGAACTCCGGCTCGTCGTACACCGGCCGCAGGTACGGCCGGTCGAGCAGCTCGGCGGGCGCGCGCCTCGTCGACGAAGGCCTGCGACCCGCCGACGTGGTCCACGTGCCCGTGCGTGTACGCGATCGTGTGTACGCGCGCGTCCGACCAGCGGCGCAAGCTCGCGAGGATCGGCGCCGCGAAGCTCTCCAGGCTCGTGTCGAAGAGCACGAGCCCCTCGCCGGTGCGCAGCGCGACGACGTGCGAGAACGCCTCGACCAGCGCGATCCCGTCACCGAGCTCGGAGAGCTCCGTCGTCGTGCGGTTGACGGAGCCGGGCCCCTCGTAGATGCCTTCGTCGATGTAGCGCGCCGAGAGCCCGAGCAGATCCGCCATCGACCGATCATACACGCGGCGGGCGAGACCCCCGGCGGGCGCTAGACCCCGTCGAGCAAGCCGTGCAAGAGCGGCCGCGCGGTCGGCGCCGTCACGGACGGATCGGACTCGGGCGTGACGTAGACGGGCGCGGAGATGTCGATTCCGGGCGGCATCTCGGTGAGCAGCGTCGCCTCGCCGTTGTCCGCGACCTCGAGCACGCCGCCGCGCTGCGGCGCGCCGTCCTCGGTGGTGAACCAGAGCACGTAGCTGCGGCCCGTCTCGGGCTTGTTCAGCACCGCGGCGCGCAGGTAGCAGTCGCGGCTCTGGTCGTCCCAGTACATGCGCGCCCAGCCGCGAAAGCCGAGCGCCTGGCCCGAGAGGTCGAGCTCGCTCACGTGTGGCGAGGCGAGCACGCCGAGCGCTACGCGGCTCTGCTCGCTCTCGCTCACGAGCCGAGCGAGCTCGCGCTCGCGGGCGGCGACACGCGATTGTGTCACGAGCGCGCCGGCGCCGAACGCGACGAGCGCGGCGACGCCTGCCGCCAGCGCCGGCCGCCGCCAGGCCGCGCGCGCCGGAGTCGAGATCGACGCGGCACGAGCGCGCGCGCGCAGCCGTTCGCGCACCCTCGCGGGCGCCTCGAGCGGTTCGAGGGCGAGGGCGAGGCTGGCGAGCGCCGCCTGCGCCTCGGCGAGCGCGCCGAGACAGCGCGGGCAGTGGCTCTCGAGGTGCGCGACGAGCGCGGCCCGCTCGTCGGTCTCGAGCTGGTCCGCGGCCAGGAAGAAGATCGAATCGCGTCGCTCGTCGCAGGTCAATTCAGGCCTCCTTCTCCGTGATCATCGACGAGCAGCGCGCGCAGGCGCAGGAGCCCGCGCCGGATGCGCGTCTTCACCGTTCCCAGTGGCTCGCCGAGCATTTCGGCGATCTCGCTGTGCGAGAGCCCGTCGAAGTAGGCGAGCGTGACGACGCGTCGCTCCGACTCCGAGAGCGACTGCAGCGCCGCGCGCACGCGCCGCGTCTGCTGGCCGAGGATCGCGCCGGCGAGCGCACCGTGGTCGACGTCCGCGGCGAACGTCTCGGCGGCGAGCGCATCGGGACCCCCGGCCTCG
>Ga0210377_10003495_pt1 | contig 13523 bp, 10 predicted proteins | sample PLM4_65_b1redo_FD_155480 | JGI IMG/M metagenome (GOLD analysis project Ga0210377, IMG submission 155480) | Groundwater sediment microbial communities from an aquifer in East River, Colorado, USA - PLM4_65_b1 redo | ecosystem: Environmental > Terrestrial > Soil > Riparian zone | place: USA: East...
TCAGGGGGTCATTACCATCGAGAGCAAAATCATCTGTGTGCTGGGACCGTCGGGGAAAAGCCATCTTGATACCATTACGATCCACGACCTTACCCACTCATGGAGCGAAGACTTTCCCTTCGAGGTCCACTCCCTGATAAAAAATCCTGCTTTCCCGATAATTATGGCGACCATTGATATCGCCCTCGATATCGGCGCACTCGGGAGAGAAGGAAAATCCATCGGCACAACATTCGTCATCGGTGATGAACAGAATGTGCTTGATACCTCTCATCAGCTCGTCTTTAATCCCTTCAAGGGCTATCCCAAAAAAGAGCGGATGATCACCCGGCCCGAGGTCGTTGAAAGTATCAAGGAACTCGCCCAGCTTGACGGAGCAATCGTCATTGCTGCAGACGGAGCGGTGGAGGCCGCAGGAAGGAACCTCGATGCAGGCCGCGTGAGCACGAAGAGTCTCAGGGGGCTCGGTTCCCGGCACCGGTCAGCTGCAGGGATCACCCGCAAAACAGCTGCAGTGGCGGTTGTGGTGTCTGAAAGCACCGGGAAGGTGACGATCTTTGAAAAAGGCGCTATTGTTGCCACGCTTGAACCGCTTATCAGCAGAAGACTTGTTTAAATACCATCCGCCCGTCAGTCAGATCTTTTCTGTTTCGCAACCGGCATCAAGAGGAGTGCTTTCATGCAGCTCTCTTAACGCCCCATAAACTTCATCAAATGCCTTTTTCCCTGCAAATCCCTGAAGGTCCATCTCAAACCCGTCGGGCAGATACCTGAGCATTCCCTTCCTTTTATCATGCAGGCCGAAAATCTGCCGGGGCTGCACCCTCGTATCAGGAGAGAAAGAGACCCTGACACTGCCATGCGCATCCTGAACTTTCATTATCATAAGCTCTCTCGAGAGGTTTTTCAGCCTCATGATATCCAGCAGATTGAGGATTTCCTGCGGAGGAATACCGAACCTGTCCCTGAGTTCGGACGCGAACTCTGCGATCTCTTTTTCCGCTCTCATGGCTGAGATTCGCCGGTAGAAGCTGAGCCTGAGGGTCGCGTCAGTGACATATTCGTCAGGGATAAAGGCCGGTATCCTCACATCTATAAGCGGGTCGAACTCCTCTTTTATATCAATCCCCTTCAATTCTGCCACAGCCTTTTCGAGCATCTCGATATAAAGGTCGAACCCGATTTCATGAATATGCCCCGACTGCTCAGCGCCAAAGACGTTTCCGGCCCCCCGTATCTCAAGGTCCTTCATCGCGAGCCTGAAACCAGCACCGAGATAACTCATCTCCTGGATTGCCTGCAGTCTTTTTTTCGCCTCTTCTGTCATCAGCGACGCTTCCGGGATGAGAAAATATGCATATCCCTTGAGATTGCTCCTCCCGACTCTCCCCCTGAGCTGATAGAGATCTGCAAGACCCATCTTATCCGCCCTGTCTACAATAATAGTATTCGCCCTCGCAATATCAAGGCCCGACCCGATGATCGCGGTCGAGATCAGGAGCGTGACCTCTCCTGCAAAAAACCTGTGCATTATCTCCTCGAGTTCCCTTTCGGGCATCTGGCCATGGGCAACCGCTATCTTTGCAGAAGGCACGATCTGCGCTACATGATCTGCCACCCGGTAAATGTCTCCTATCCTGTTATGGACGAAAAAGACCTGGCCGTCCCTCTCCAGTTCCCTGGTGATCGCATCCCTGATCAGGCTGTCGTCAGACCGGGTAACGCTCGTCTTTACCGAAAGCCTCTCTTCCGGCGGGGTCTCGATGATGCTTACATCCCTTATGCCTGAAAGCGCCATATGGAGTGTCCTCGGGATGGGTGTGGCGGTAAGGTTCAGGACATCAACGTCCCTGCTGAGCTCCTTGATTTTTTCTTTCTGGCTAACCCCAAATTTATGCTCTTCATCAACGATCAATAAACCGAGCCGGTTAAAAACAACCTTGCCGGATAGAAGTCCGTGTGTGCCGATAATAATGTCAATCTCGCCTTTCGCAAGCCTTTTCAGTGTCATATCGATCTGTTTTTTCGGCTTAAATCTGCTGATGTAATCTATGGTCACGGGGAACCCCGAAAACCTTTCCCTGAAGGTCCTGAAATGTTGTTCGGCGAGAATCGTTGTAGGGACAAGGACAGCGACCTGCCTGTCGTCATAAAGCGCCTTGAAGGCGGCCCTCATCGCAACCTCTGTCTTGCCGTAGCCGACATCTCCGCAGATAAGCCTGTCCATAGGCCTGTCTGACTCCATGTCTTTCCTGATCTCTTCTATCGCCTTTACCTGGTCAGGCGTCTCCTCATAGGGAAAGAAACTTTCAAATTCCCTATGGAGCTCTGAATCGGAACTGAAGATAAATCCTCTCGCAATCTTTCTCCCTGCATAAAGGACGACCAGTTTCTCGGCTATTTCGTGCACCTTTTTCCTGGCCCTCTCCTTTTTCCGCTGCCAGGTCCTGCCGCCGAGTTTGTCGGTCTTCGGCACTATGCCCTCTTCTGCCCGGTACTTTGAAATCATCTGGATATTCTGGACGGGTATGTAGAGACGGCCGTCCTCGTATTCTATCTGCATGAGTTCCAGTTCAGCTTCATCCGCACCCTGTCTTACCGTGGCTGTGAACCTGCCGACGCCGTGTTCCCTGTGTACAACAAAATCCCCCGGTGCTATTTCATCCAGAGATGCGAGGAGCTTCGAGACTTTCGATTTCATGATCGGCCTGCCAGAAGGTCTCTCCCCGAAGAGTTCCCTTTCCGTAAGGATGATCAGCCCCTCGAGAAATATACCCGCGGACAGGGAGCCGACGGTCAGCGCGATATTCCCCTGAAAATCGCTTATCTCTCTCTTTTCAAGCGACGGCACTACAAGGTTTTTATCCCTGAAAAGATCCTTCAGTCTCTCTGCCTGTCCGTTCGAAGAGGCCACGATGATCACCCTGCTCCGGGCGGTGAGTCTTCCAACCTTTTCAGGGATTTCATCCAGAGACTTTCTTTCCTCTGGGAGAATGCCGAGCCCTTTCATCGAAAGCATGCCCGCGTCTGCATGCCTCGCCTGAGGTCTCTCCGCGCCGGTTTCATCATCAGCCCCGTGCCGGGTCTCAAAGGAATACCTCGACAGAAACAGGACATCTTCAGGCAGTGCGTCACCCCCGTCCGCGGCGTAGAGACAGTAAAACTTTTTCCCTTCAGCCACTGTGGCGAGGGGCAAGGTATCCTCAGGCTCCGCGGCAGGAAGGAGGAAGAGCGTTTCTGCATCTCCTTTTGAACGCTGTGTCTCGACATCGAATGTTCTGAGCTGCTCGATTTCATCACCGAAAAACTCAATACGGAACGGGTCCTCGCCCGTAGACGGGTAGATGTCCGTGATCCATCCCCTCCTGCTGTATTCGCCCTTTTCGACAACGATGTCAGCCTGCCGGTAGCCAAGCAGTATCAGCAATCCCTCGAGCGTTGAGCGGTCTGCGGTCTCCCCCTTTTTTATGGATAAGGAGTTTGCTTCGAGCTGCTTTCTGTCCCAGAGCGTTGTGAGGATGTTTTTTGAAGACGTGACGATCGAATCATCTGCTTTGAGGTTATATAATATCTCAGCCCTTCTGCCTGAGGACGCGGCACCGTTTCTGTCAGGCAAAAAAACTATTTTCCCTCCGGGGAAAATCTCCCGGTAAAAGTCCATGTCCCTTTTCAGGATTTCAGCCCGGGCCTCGTCTTTCTCGACCGCGGCAAACGGAGACTCTTCGAGGGCAAGCATCAATGCAGCAGATGAGCCGGTGAGATTATAGATGCCGGTATTCTGTGAAAGGAGTTGCCGGAAATATTTTTTTATGGAAGAAAAAGAGTTCACGCTGCAGGGTGCATTTCAGGGGAGAGCCTCACCCCTTGTCCTGATGATTTTTTCTATGATCCCTGTCGTAGAGACACCTTTCAGATACGGCAGACTGTACGTCTCTTTTGCGATATCAGACCCGATGATATCCTCTTTTTTCCAGTCTCCGCCTTTTACCAGGATATCGGGTTTCAGAGCTTTTATCAGGCTGTACGGCGTCTTTTCACGAAACACAACCACATAATCAACTGCAGCGAGTGCTGCCAGGACCTCTGCCCTCTGCTTTTCCGGATTGAGCGGCCTGCCGGGCTTTATGACGGATACAGACCGGTCAGAGTTGAGCCCGATGATCAGCACATCGCCGAGTCTCTTTGCATGCCGCAGATACCTCACATGGCCTGCATGGAGGATATCAAAACAGCCGTTTGTAAAGACGATCTTCCTTCCTTCGGCCCGGAGTTTGGCGGATATTTTTGTTATAGCCTTTCTGTCGAGTATCTTCTTCACGCGTTCATATGAAGGGTCCGGAGCTTTTCTACCGCCTTTTCTACCATGGCCCTGTCACCTTTATAACTGACTTTTTCCAGAGCGGTTTCCGGTGAAAACCATCCGGCCTCATCGACCTCGAAGTCGTGGTCATCGGTGTCACCGCTGAGATATTCCATGAGGTAGAAGAATACTGTTTTCCTGCATTTTATATTCTCTCCTTTTATGTAGTACCAGTAGTTTATTTCACCCAGGTCATCGATGATCCTGCCGGTAAGCCCTGTCTCTTCCCTGACCTCTCTCACTGCTGCCTCTTCTGTTGTTTCTCCCTTATCGACTATACCTTTAGGCAGGCACCAGGCCTGTCCGTCCCTCACGGAAATCAGGACTATCTGAAGACCGCTTTCGTTTTTCCTGTATATGACCCCTCCAGCAGAGGTCTGTTTCTTTAAGGAAGCCGGCCTCATTTCCTCTTCACTGAGAAAAACAACGCAGGTAAATAACAGGTGCATGTTTCATGAAATCCCATCTCCTTCTGTAACAGCCTCCAGGACATTCTTCCTCAGCCTCAGCGGTTTCATATCCCGGCTAACGCAGCCGAGCTTCACTGTCGCCTCAACGAGTTTTTCGCCGCTCAGATCCCGGCTGATTGTATGCCTGAATACTATGGATGCAGGGCCGACCCTGCCGACCGTCGTTTCTATCAGCAGTATATCTCCGTACCTTCCGGGAGACAGATACTTTAAAGCCGCCTCTGCAACAACAAAATATACCCCATCGTCCATCAGCTTTCTGAGGCTCACTCCCCTCGCCTCTAAAAACTCAGTACGCGCGCGTTCGACATATCTGAGATAATTTGCGTAATAGACCACACCGCCGCAGTCGGTGTCCTCATAGTACATGCGTATCTTGAGTGTATGACTCATTACTGGAACATCTTCCCTGCAAAAAGTCTCACGATGTCATTATAAAAAGCAAAGGCCATGAGAGACAGGAGCAAAACAAGTCCTACCCGCTGAGCGATCATGACCACATTTTCACTGAGCGGTCTTCTTCTCGCCGCCTCAATGCCGAGGAAGAGGATATGACCGCCGTCGAGTATGGGTATCGGCAGGAGGTTAAGCACGCCGAGGTTGATGCTGATGACCGCCATAAAGGTAAAAAAGTTCAAAGCGCCCTGAGATGCCTGCTCGCCTGCCATCTGGAATATCATGATCGGACCGCCTATGGTACTTGAAGGGATTACACGCTGGATGAGTTTCACCATCGAGAGAAGGGTGAGCACTGAAATATCCCATGTCCTCTTCAGCCCGAGCGAAACAGCTTCGGGCAGTCCGTACTTTTTGAGAAAATCATTTCCCGCAGGTTTTATACCGACAAGTCCTATCGCCTTTTCCTCTCCTTCCGGAGTCTTATAGGTCTCTTTCTTCGGGGTTATCGTCTTGTCCATCTCCTGTTCACCCCTTTGTATCCTGAACCGGAGCGGTTTTTCAGGGTTTGCATGTATCAGGGCCGTCATCTCCTGCCAGGTCTTCAGTGTTCTCCCCCCGATCTCTATGACCCTGTCGCCCTTTAACAGACCGGCCTCATCTGCGCGCGAGCCTTTCATCACCTCTCCCACCACAGGAAAGAGAAGCGGCTCTATTCCGATATACCAGATCTCTTTCTCTTCGCCAAAGATGTTCTTGTCTGCCTTTTTTTCAGGTTGTACCGGTATCTCGACAGCACGCTCATTTCTGATGACTTTAAATAAAAGTGTCTTCCCAAGATTATCATCCAATATCTCCGAGACGTCCTGCCAGCTCTCAACCGTCTTGCCGTTGATCTGCTCAACCCTGTCCCCGGTCAAAAGGCCGGCTCTTGCAGCAGGAGATTCTTCCTGGATATTCCCGATATCAGGCAGAGGCACCGGGACCCCTGAAAGAAAAATCAGGATAAAAACAAAAGCGGCAAATAACAGATTGAAAAAAGGGCCTGAAAAGACGATCGCAAACCGCTTCCAGACAGGCTGATAATTGTATGCCCTGTTTTTTTCCGATTCATCCAGTTCTTCCCCTGGTTCCTCCCCGAGCATCTTCACATAGCCCCCGAGGGGGACTGCGGAGATAAGGTATTCTGTATCACCGAACTTCCTGCCCAGCATTTTGGGACCGAACCCGAGAGAAAATTTCAGGACCTTCACTCCCATCAGTTTCGCCAGGAGAAAGTGTCCGGCTTCATGTACAAAGATCAAAATTCCGAGCAGTACCGCAGCATAAATAATTATCATGTTTTCAACTCCTTAATATATTGTTCAGCCTTTTCCCTCGCCCACCTGTCAGCTTCAAGTACATCGTCCAGCTCAGGCGCCAGATGAGCGGTATGCCTTTCAACCGTCTTCCGTATCACTGCAGGGATATCATTAAAACCTATTTTATCGTCCAGAAAGGCATACACAGCGATTTCATTGGCAGCATTCAGGACAGCGGGTACGGTCCCGCCTGTTTTTATCGCCTCATAGGCATACGAAAGACAGGGGAACATATCATGGTCTGGTTTCCTGAATGTCAAAGACCCGATCTTTTCGAGTTCAAGACCCGGGATCGGCTCTGCGAGCCTCTCAGGATAAGAGAGCGCATAGGAAATCGGCCCCCTCATGTCCGGCATGGACATCTGTGCCAGACAGCTCCTGTCTTTGAATTCGACCAGAGAATGTACGATGCTCTGCGGATGTATCAGCACGTCGACTTTTTCAGGGGACAGATCGAATAGCCAGCAGGCCTCTATGACCTCAAGCCCCTTGTTCATCAGGGTCGCCGAATCAATCGTGATCTTTTTACCCATGGTCCAGTTCGGATGTTTCAAGGCGTCCGTTGGTTTGATGTTCCTCAGGGCATCTTTGGTCTTATTCACGAAAGGACCGCCTGACGCAGTCAGGATTATTCTCCTGATCTCTTCGCTGTTATGGCCTTCGATGCACTGTGAAACAGCCGAATGCTCACTGTCCACAGGAATGACCTTCACCCTGTTTTTCTTCGCTTCCTTCATGACGATATCACCGGCCATCACAAGAGCCTCCTTGTTCGCGATGCCGACTGTCTTTCCTGCTTTTATGGCTGTTATGGTAGGGAGCAATCCGGCTGAACCGACAATTGCAGAAAGAACAAACTCAGCATCAGGATACGCTGCGACACAACTGATGCCTTCAAACCCGGAGAGTATCTCAACCCCCGGCAGTCTCTTCCTCAAGGCATGGGCAGCATCTTTGTCTGCTACAGCGGCAAGGTCGGGACTGAATGTTTTTATCTGTTCTTCGAACAGGTCGATATTGCTTCCTGCAGCCAGGGCGACAACCCTGAACCGCTCCCTGTTCTGGGCTATCACATCCAGGGTGCTCCGGCCTATTGACCCTGTAGAGCCTAAGATCGCAATATTTTTCATGGTTAATTTGTGCTTAAAGCGCCTAATGTCAGCGCGAAAATTGAGTTTTGATTCATTCCTGGTAACTTTGCCATACAACCTGGGTAGTTACGTTAATTATACAAAATACGCAGGCTTTTTATCGCTGATTTCGGAGAGCCGGTTCAATAAATCAGGCCTATCGTCAGACAGACCCAGTAAAAAACAGGGCCGGCAAAGATAACGCCGTCAAGCTTGTCCAGTACCCCCCCGTGGCCGGGGACCAGATGACTCGAATCTTTTACTCCGGCATCACGCTTGAACATCGACTCGACGAGATCACCGACCATCGTCGAAAAACCGATAGCCAATCCGATAATTACCGTCTGCGGGAGAGATATCTGGCCAAGGAGAGTGGCCTTTATAAATGCAGCACCGATGATCCCCCCGAGCAAGGAGCCCGCAGCCCCTGCAACAGTCTTGTTCGGACTTATCTCAGGGTAGAGTTTTCTCTTGCCGATACCCTTGCCGACATAAAAGGCCATACTGTCGGCAGCCCATACAGAGGTATAGAGCAGGACGATCCAGACAGGACCTGCCTTTACGAGACTCAACTGAAACGACAGGAGAGACGGTATATAGACCAGTCCGAAGACCGCGGCCGAGACCGCAGAGATGGAACCTCCCGGGTCCCGCTTCAGGAAAAGCCTTAATGCCATAGTCGCCAGCGCTGCACATAATAACACCTGGAGAAAAAGGGCCGGGACAGTGAAGAAAACGATAAGCAGCGCTGCTCCCCAGAAAAGACCCGAATACAGAAAGAGGCCTTTCAGCTTGTACATGGTATAGAACTCAGCAAGACCGATCGTAGAAAATAAAGTCATCAGGAAGAGAAAATACTCCGGCGGCAGGTACATCACATAAGTGTACAGGACCGGCAGGAGCAAGCATGCCATGACAAGCCGCTTAAGATGCATCTGATCTTGCAGAGATCCTCCCAAAGCGCCTGTCCCTGCTCTGGAAATCCTGTATGGCCAGCATAAATTCTTCCTTGTCAAAATCGGGCCAGAGCGTATCGGCAAAATAGAGTTCAGCGTATGCGCTCTGCCAGAGAAGAAAGTTACTCAAACGTCTCTCCCCGCTTGTCCTTATAATCAGGTCAGGCTGAGGCAACCCTGCGGTATCGAGCTGAGAACTGAAAACATTTTCCGTCAGATCTTCAGGCTTCATGTGAGCATCCATGACCTTTTTTACCGCCCTGATAATCTCGCTCCTGCCGCTATAACTGAGCGCAGCTACAAGGTGCATTCCGGTATTACCGGCGCTCTTTTCCTCAGTCCTCCTGATCAGCTCCTGTATATTTTCAGGAAGGCGCCATATCTCCCCTATCGCTCTGAAAATAACGTTTTTCTTGATCAGTCCGGCAAATTCGTTTTTCAGATAAAGCTCGAGGATTTTCATGAGTGTAGTGACCTCTGACTGGGGACGCTGCCAGTTCTCGGTAGAAAATGCATACAAGGTCAGACATTTGACCCCGAGTTCCAGGGCAACATCTATGATCTCCTTCGATCTTTCAGCCCCGCGGCGGTGTCCTTCAATCCTCGGAAGGCCCCGCAGTTCGGCCCACCTTCCGTTCCCGTCCATTATTATGCCGACATGGGCAGGTATTCTTCCCGACAAACTCACCCTCCTACCTTCCCTGTACCGAATATATGTAGAGCATCGCACCGAGAGGATTTTCACCCTTCAGGATATTTTCGAACTTCACCCCTAAGAACGGGCTTGCCAGGACTATCATTTTATCGCCTGCAAGTGCATAGTCCAGCAGCGTACCCTTTATGCCGTCCACCAGCACACCCTCATCCATCGAAAAACCGTTCCACCAGTAGTTTTTTATCCTGGAACTCTTGTACCCTATCCCTTTTGCCATTTCAGCAAGAGGGACCCTCTGCACGCCGAGAACCTCCCTGTTTCTGGGAATCAGTCTGTCTTTCACGGTCCATTCTCCCTTGTCCAGGAATACAACAGACGTCTCTTTTTTAAACGTGGTCAGAAAACCGCCCGTGTTCGTTTTGCTCCTCCACGTCCTGACCCCTTTTGCGTCGTAGAGGTTCAGGAACCCGGTTTCATCATAGCAAAAAACCATCTTCTCCTTGTCGGCCCCTTCGATAAAGGTAAAATCATAGATATTCACCCCTTTGGGAAGCTTGATCTTTTCAGACGTCTTATAATCTCCCTCCCATACCAGGGAGACTATGTCACCGGTAAAACCATCCGACACGGAATAGGCCTGCGCAACAAGACCGGTCCCGATTTTTCTGAGAAAATATTTCCCCTCCCAGATTTTTTTGAATTCGGAACCTTCCAGTTCATATATATCAGAATAGACATCTCCACTCCTCATCGAGGTAATAACAACCTCGTCCTTCCCGTTCCTGTTCAGATCGATCGCATCAATCCAGAGATGATCATCAGTAACTTTCCCCTTGATCTCCCACAGGAGCTGCAGGTCTGCAGCGGGCAAATAGGCCCGTGCATCTTTGCCGGTGCTCAAAATAATCTCCTGTTTGCCGTCTCCGTCAAAATCTCCTGTTGCTACAAACCGTGCCCCGAACGGGAGACTGTACATTAACACCGCTTCCCCTGTGCGCGGGGCAAAGTACTCTTCACCGAACTTGAGTTCCTTGGCGTATGCTACATCGACTTTGACCTCTGTTTCAAAAAACACCGAGCCGTCGGAAACCCATATGAGTTTCTCTTTGACGAGCGTCCCCTTGTCAGCCTCATTCGACGTCAGCATAAGAACGATCTCAGCTCCGAGTTTTCTGGCGTCATTGAGCGCCAGCGTCTCATCGCCGGTTTCAAGAGAGGTATCAATCATTTCTATCCTTCCGGTATCTTTCAGTTTTCGATAAAATTCATCCGCCAGATACCAGTCTATCTTCTTGTCCTGACAAAACAGCACCTTCACCTTGGTGCCGGATATCCTGACCTTGTCCCCTGCCTTTGCTTTCCCCTCAACTAACAAGCCGGTTGATATTTCCGGCTGGGCATCTTTTACTTCCACCTTCCCTGTTACAGACTCCACCCTGCCCAGCATCTCCTTCGTAACAGGATGAATAAAAGGCTCTCCTTCACTCAGGATATTCAACCGCATACCAGGCATTATTTCGTTCTTCAGACCGATATCCATCACAATCTTATTCCCTTCCACGCCGGTTATCTGTCCGGTCACCGGATGAAAAAACTTTAGGGTACTGTCCTTAAGTCTGTTTATCGGATCATCTTCTGCAAAGGCAGAAGAGGCCATGATCAAAAAACAGATAATAATCAAAAAAAACCGTCTCATCTATATTCCTCCATGAAGTCAATTGGACATGAAAGGCTCTCTATTCAAACAGTTATACACTATAACACAAACATGGAAAAGGTTAAAGAAGTCAGACCCTTCCCGGGGTCGTCAGGCAAGCACCGGATATCTTTTTTTGGGGAGAATTTTCGGCCGGAAGGCTCAGCTTCTTTTCAAACGAAGAGCGGCTCTTTCCCCTATTATCTTTGCCACTGCCCTTTGTGCTGATTCAGCATCCCAGTATGCGAATATTTTCGCATCATGCGCTTTTCCCGCAATATCCTGAAACAGGTAAGGGCTGCCGAAAGAGACAAAAAGGTCGGTCCTGTCCTTTAGATATGCTATCTGTTCATAGAGCCAGTTGCTCACGCCGCCCTTCCAGCCCCTTGTTTCAGAGAATACGGCAACGACGACAAAAGATCCGTCAGGGATCTTAATCTTCCGGATATCAGGACCTTTCCTGATGGTCCTCGCCTTCAGGGAAGGGACCTTTTCCTTAAGCATCCTGGCAAGGGCAGTCCCTTTCCTTTGCCCATCATCGTCCAGAATGATCAGAAAAAGACCGCCCCGTATCCGGAAATCGGCCGTCAGCCTGACAGCCTTCTCTGTCAGGAGATCAGAAATTTTTTCGTGAAGTTCAAAATCAGGCATTCTCCCTGCGCGGCCCCGGCCGAGCTCTGAACGAAACCGTGTCAGGCGTTCTGCATCAAACGCGATCTTTTTCGCCTCAAGATAGGAAACAACCTTTTCCGGATCCGTTGGATGGAGCAGGAGGTCAACGCCCGCATCGAGAGACATGAATGCAGCCCTTTCCTCTGAAAATGCACCGATCCCTCCCATATTCATGGCATCGGTTATCACGATGCCGCTGAACTTCATCTCCTCTCTGAGGAAATCGACAGCCTTCTTTGAAATCGAGACCGGAATCCCTGAACTGTCCAATGCAGGGACCTTGAGGTGGCCGAGCATAATCATCTTCACCTTCTCTTCTATCGCCTTTTGAAAAGGCAGCAATTCATACTTTTTCAGACTCTTCAGGTTCTTGTCGACAAGAGGGAGTTTGATATGGGAGTCCACTTCAGTATCCCCGTGGCCGGGGAAGTGCTTCCCGCACGCTGCTATGCCGCGGGACTGAAAAGCCCTGATCATCTCGCAGCCGAAGAAGGAGACTGTTTCAGGGTCCTCTCCAAACGCCCTTACCGAGATTATTGGGTTCCTCGGGTTCGTATTGATATCAAGGACCGGCCCGAATATCGTATTTATGCCCGCATACCCTGCCTCGGCTGCGACCGCCCTGAACGAGGCCCTCAGCAGTCTCAAATTTTGAACTTTGAATTTTGAATTTTGAATTCCCTTTACAGCCGACGCCATTGCCATCGCCGGAGGGAAAAGTGTGCCGCCTTTTACCTGCTGCCCCAGTCCCCGTTCAAGGTCAGAGGCGATTATCAGCGGCAGTTCAGAGGCATCCTGGAGGTCTTTCAGGTACTTCCTGAGGGTCTTCAGCTCACCACCGAAGACTATGAAACCGGCGATCCCCTTTTTCACGAGCGAACGATAGTACCTGAAGTTTTTTCTGATCTCACCGCCGTTCAGACGGGGGACGATAAACTGGTAATAGTTCTGCATCGCTCTATTATACACATTACGGTTGCGTAAGACGCAGGTCAGAAGACACTGGAAATGCGGTCTCACCGGAGTGAGTCTTCAAAGACTTTGAAGGCATTTATGTCCATGCGAGCAGAATTCAATTGCAGTTTTCGGGTTAACGGAGAGCCACACCGATAGGGTTTCTTGATTATCCCATCCCTGACCGCATCAACCGTTCCCTTTGACTGCCCTAAACAAGCCACCTACAGTAAATTGCGAAGTGGTCACTTTTGTCTCACCGACATATTCCACCTGGATAAAACCTATGCTTTTCATGAGGTCCGTTAGATCTCTAACTGAGATCGCACCCCCGATTCAATTTGACCATGCTTCGAGGGTGCTGCACATGGCACCACAGTCTTCCCTTTGAATGATATCTGCAAACTGGAGACGACCATTCGATCTGAGGACTCGATATATTTCTCTGAAACTCTTTTCTTTTAAAGGTGAAAGATTCAACACTCCGTTTGAGATTACTACATCAAAGGTGTTTTCAGGATACGGAATGGACTCCGCTCCCGCTACCTGAACATCGCAGTTTTGGACTCCATAATGGTCCAGATTAATCTTGGCTTTCTCGGCCATTTTGGGCGTGAGGTCAATTCCACATACCTTGCCATTTTGTCCTACCATACGACTTGCAACAATGAGGTCAAATCCAGCACCGCATCCCACATCAAGTAGGGTTTCTCCTTCACCGACCGGACCAAGGGTAAAGGGATTTCCGACACCGCAGAAAGACGTTATCAATTCATCAGGCATACTCCGGATGATTGCAGGGTCATAACCGTGCAAGATTGCGCCATCCCTTCCTGTGGGATAATTAAACTTGCCCTCTGCCGAACTTGAGAC
>Ga0210377_10003496_pt1 | contig 13520 bp, 14 predicted proteins | sample PLM4_65_b1redo_FD_155480 | JGI IMG/M metagenome (GOLD analysis project Ga0210377, IMG submission 155480) | Groundwater sediment microbial communities from an aquifer in East River, Colorado, USA - PLM4_65_b1 redo | ecosystem: Environmental > Terrestrial > Soil > Riparian zone | place: USA: East...
GGCGGCCGTTGAAGAGGCGGCCGAAACCACGGTCCGCACGCTCCGGAGGACCGTTCCAGCGGCGGTCCACGGCATCGTGTTCCTGTCCGGAGGCCAGAGCCCCGAGCTTGCCACCCTGCATCTGAACACCATGAACCTGAGGGGACCCCATCCCTGGGAGTTGTCCTTCTCCTACGGCCGCGCCTTGCAGGACAGGTTGCTCAAGACCTGGAAGGGGTCGACGGCAAACGTCGCGGAGGCACAAAGAGAATTTCTTCACCGGGCAAAATGCTGCGGCGCCGCGCGCTATGGGACCTATTCGGAAAAGATGGAGAAGATGGCCGCTTGATGGCAGTGGGTCAGTTTGACCCGCTACCCGCTTGATGCTCTACGTGTCGCGCCCACGGCGTGATACCTGCTTGACGCATCCGCGCGCATGAGGTATGATGCGCGGGTGACGATACGATTTCAGGAGCTTGAACGCTTCACGGCAAGGGACATCGACGCCGCGCTGGAACGGAACGATCCGCAAGAGCTTCAGTTGGTCTCGGTCACGGTGGCCCTGGCCTGCCCCGACCAGGCCGCCGCACAGGACGCCTGCCTCAGGCTTTCCCGCCACGCACACAACAAGGTCCGCGGCAACGCGGTGATGAGCCTCGGACACCTGGCCCGTCGCTTTCGCACGCTGGACGAACAAGTCGTGAAGCCCCTCATCGAATCCGCGCTTCATGATGCCGATGAATACGTGAGGACGCGCGCAAAATCCGCTGCTGACGAAATACATCAATTCCTGGGCTGGAGCATCGCCGGTCACGTGTACGGCTGATCAAGCAGACCGTTGACCGTCCTGTCGCATACCATGATAAGAAAAGAAGAATGAACGCACTTACGAACTATCTCGAAAAATATGCCCTGATCTCGCTCGAAAAACAGGAGAAATTGGCCCGTTTGATCGAGGGACAAATGATCGCAGATGTCGATTTCGACGCAGGCAGGCTCCGTTTCAGCGAGGGGCCCGAGTTCCGCTTTCAAGTGCTCGGGACGGAGTCCGATAACACGCTGAACTGGCTCTGGGCATGGGCCGAGGAGCAGGAGGACCTCGCGTCCGGCCTGCTCACGTCATCGTTGCAAATGAAAGAGTGGGGAGCGAAGGCCGGCATCCCGGAATTTACCGTTCCCTCCGTCGATCTCGAGAAAGCCGATGGCCGCATCCTTTCCCTGATCGCCTCAGAGGTGTGCGCGGCAAGCTGCTATTATCCGGACTCCTATGACGGCGGCGCATCGTTCCTGCTGCTTTTCGGCGGGGAGCTCGAACGGCAGCCGGGATTCGATGTTGCCGGGCTTTCCCGGCAGTTCTCGGACCTGCCGGCGCTCTATGAGCTTAACCATCGGAATGCGTTCGTTTCCTATCTCCGGGCGAAGGGCCTGCCTTTTACGGAACAGGGAACGGTCATGGACCTGGAACTGGAATCGGGAGAGCATGTCAGGCTGGAGTTCGATTCAGCGGGAAGTTTGAAAACGATGAACGGCAGGAGACTGCCTCCCCATTGAGCCCGTCATCCCGGGGGGTTACCGCGAACATACTAGGCGTTGCCGGCGCTGCTTTTTTCATCGGAATCGAGCACGCGCCGGATGCAGGTGAGCAGAGAAGCTCCGTCGAAGGGTTTTTTCAGAAAGCAGTCAAGGTGCCGGGTCTCCCTCACCATGTCGCCTTCGTCAAAGCCGGATATGCCGATCACTTTCACGGTCGGACTTATTTCCTTGAAGATACCCGCTAATTCCGCTCCGCTCATGACCGGCATGACGATGTCGGCTATGACCACGTCGATATCGCCGGAAATTTTTCGAAAGAGGTCCCTGGCATACTCGGGGCTGTCCGCTGTAATAACCGTATATCCCTGCGCGTCAAGCGTGTCTTTGATGTAGGACAGGACATCTTTCTCGTCATCCACGACAAAGACCCATTCTCCTTGTGCAGACTCCGGCAATGCCGCAGCGATCGTATCACCGGCAGGCAAGGGGGCCTCCTGTTTCGAAACGGGAAGGTAAATTTCGAACGTCGCCCCCCCGCCTTCCCTGCTGTCCACGCGGATCTCTCCTTTGTGGCTCTTCACGATACCATACGCCATCGCGAGGCCCAGTCCGGTCCCCTTGCCCGCCGGTTTGGTCGTGAAGAAGGGATCGAATATCCGTTCCATGAGCTCGCGCGGAATGCCGGTCCCCGTGTCCCTGATCGTAAGAACAACGTAGTTGCCCGCCGGCAAAAAGGGCGACACCTGAGGGGTATCGTGCCCCAATTGGCGCTGGACGGTGGAGATCGTTATTGTGCCTCCGCCGGGCATGGCGTCCATGGAGTTCATCACAAGGTTCGCGATGACCTGCTCGAGGTGTATGCTGTCGCCGCTTACAGCCGGCACCCGCGGATCAAGCGCCACCTGCACGGCGATGTCCCTCTCGATAAGGGCCCTGCCGAGGAGTTCAACCGTGTCCGTCACGACCGCATTCAGTTCCGTGGGGACCAGTTCCAGGCTTTCCTTCCTGGCGAAACTAAGCAGCTTCGAGACCATCTGCCCGGCGCGGCGCGCCGCGTCCTCGATGGTCTTGATACTCCGGTTGCCGAACTCATCGCTTTTCACATGTCTTCGCAGCACTTCAGTATGGCCGAGTATGGCGGTAAGGACATTATTAAAATCGTGGGCAATGCCGCCGGCAAGCACCCCCATGGCCTCCATCTTCTGGGACTGGAGCACCTGCTCCTGCAGTTTCATTTTTTCCGTGATGTCGCGAAAAAAAGACTGGATATGCGGCACCCCGCCGATGTCGATCGCCCGCGAGCTGATCTCGAGGCGTATCCGGGTACCGTCCTTGCGATAATGCTCCGCTTCATAAACAAGCGACTCGTGGTTCAATATTCGCTTCAGCCGGTCGTCGATCTCTCCCCTGGTGCTCTCGATCTCCAGGAGCCGGAAATTGGTCCCCAGGACCGGTTCGCATTCGAAACCGTGGAGCTCGCAAAAGCGCAAGTTGGCGTCCGTTATAACGCCGGTCCGGTCGAGAACCGCGATCCCGTCATTGGCGTTGTCGAACAGCGCCCGGTATTTCTGCCCGGAGATTTTCAATTCCCCCGCCAGGCTGTCGGAATGCAACTCGAGCTTGCGTTTGTCCTCGGAGAGCTCCGCCCTGAGCTGGAGCTCCGTAACGATCAATTTCTGATTGTTATAGCGGAGAAGCAGGCCGATGACGAAGGTAGCTACGAGGAAGGCGTTATTGCTCACGAAAACGCCGCCGGTGATGGTCTCGGAGAGCATGATCGGCGCAACGTAGATACCGTAGATGATCCCCACCAGGATGAACGACCGGGACATGTTGAAAGGCACGAAACTCAGGCAGCAGATCGCCAGGATGATCATGGCGGCATAGTATGTGGAACTCTGTCCGCCGCTCTGGAGGACCGCGAGTTCGACAGTTACGGCGCATAATGCGGTGCCGGCTACAGCGATGCCGTACTGATAGGTTTTACTGCGCTTCAGCCCGTTGAGATAGTATAATATTATCAGAATGCCGGAAATGACCAGACGGTAGATCATGAACCGTTTGAAATTTGCGGGTGAGGCGAAATAGTCCATGAACTCCAGCACCGGAAAGAGAATGGCGCCGATTATGAGGATGGAGCCGATCCAGGACTGGGTTAATTTTGAGAGATGATCCTCCGGAGAATAGCGCTGTTCCATGCCACATAGTATATCACGATAATTATGGTATGGGCAAGGAAATATTGGTTTTCCAGCTTCCCCTTTCGCGTCCTCAGTCAACTTGACAAACCGTGATCATTCACGGTATTCTAGCCGCGATCGATCGTCAACTTTATATCATAAGGGAGTTATCATCATGGGCCTGCTCGACAACCTGGAGAAAAAATTACGCCGCTACGCGGTGCCGAATGTCACCCTCTATCTCATCCTGGGGCAGGTGTTCTTTTTCGTGTTCGAGATGTCGGGCAGGTTCATTCTCGACCGCATCGTACTTATCCCCGACTTTGTCATAAGGGGCGAGTGGTGGCGGCTCATCACGTTCCTGTTCATTCCGCCGTCCATGAGCCCGATCTTCATTCTTTTCGCCTGGTACATGTTCTATCTGATGGGGAGCGCACTGGAAGGCCGTTGGGGCGCGTTTCGGTATAACCTGTATCTGTTGGTCGGGTATATCGTGACCGTGGCGGTGACCTTTCTCTTCCCCTACTCCGCCGCGACGAACATCTTCATCGCCGGCTCGGTGTTCCTGGCCTTCGCGTTCCTCTACCCCGATTTCCAGATCTACATCTTCTTCATACTTCCGGTGAAGATCAAGTGGCTGGCGCTCCTGACCTGGCTCGGCTACGCCTATGAGCTCATCTTCGGCACCTGGCACCAGCGGGTCCTCGTGCTCGCCTCGATCAGCAACTTTCTCCTGTTCTTCGGCAAGGACATCTCCTGGCGGATGAAGACCGGCAGGCGGCGCATGACCGAGCAGGCCCGCCGGTTCTCGGGCAAACGGGAGGCGTTCCACGCCTGCGCGGCCTGCGGAAAAACGGACATCTCCCATCCCCAGATGGAATTCCGCTACTGCTCCGACTGCGGAGGCCTCGGCTACTGCATGGAGCATATCTTCAATCATGAACACAGGAATAAATCAGGGAGTAGGTCCTGAAGGAGAATGACGAGTTCACACGCCGCGTAGCGGTCGGCGTGGAACGACATGTTGGGTCTATTTTATCGTCATTTCAATATCATTGCAGTTTAACTTGTACTGGAGGCCGGCTGTTATAAACGCCATCAAATAACATGTCGAAATAATACTCAACCGCTTTTCCTTCGTTGGGTTGAATTGCAGGCAGGGTACACTCGAAAGTGAGCCTATCACGCGCGTTCAGCTGTTCAGGAGTGGCAGCATCAGGCACCATATGGATCGGCTTAAATTCCTGATTTGGTCCTAGACGATAGTGACAAGTCACGTTTTTATAACGCTTAATAATTTTACCGAATCCAGCCCCCCAAACCGACACCTCAAGTTTCAATTCAGTTGGTGTTCCATACCGAATAGACGGTGGTGGATTATGGACACTACCTCCACCGCCCGCACAGCTGCAGAGCAGTAGGCAAACAACCAGTATCGTTTTTTTCATCTTCACTTTCATAAGCCTAACACGCGGGTGAGACGCGCGTCGTTTGCGCGTCGGACTCGACCCGCAGGTTAGGTCCTCGTATCAGTTTTCCTGTGTTTACACGACTGACTAACAAAAGAACTATTCCCCAACTTTACACGTTTTTTTACCATCATTAATTTTCGAGCTGATAAGTTTGCCAGACTCATCCCACATCATTTCACGACCAGAATACTTACCATCTCTACACTCTACGAAACCGGCCAAAGAACCATCATCGAAAAAAGATATCGCTAAGCCGATCTGCTCATTCGTTGTTCCTAAATATGTGCTCACGACGCCGGCTTCATTATCAGTATATGAAAACCATTTTTTTTTACCTTTTTTGTCATCAACGACAGACTGTGCGGGTGCAAGAGCGTGGCGATGGTCATAATAAATTAACTCTACTTCGGTTTTACCGTTATCAATCAAAATTTTCACAAAATGGCTCCCCGTGCCCTTTTCTTCCTGCACAAATCCTTTCTCTTTTTTTGCTTGCTCCAGGGTTATGAAATATTTTTTTGCTAGTTTTTTAACGTCACTAGCTATTTTCTCTATGTCCGGATCCAATATTTGCTTTTTTTGCTCAGTAAGCATGGTCTTATTTTCATCACTATTCATGCCAAATGATATCTGCGGCAAAACGAATGCAATAGTTATGAAAATCAACCCTATTGATGTGCTTTTTATACTCACGGTAACCCATCCTCCTTATTACAGTACTACGAGTGCCTAACGTGCGCGTGAGACGCGGGTTTCTTGCGCTTCGTTCTCGACCCGTTCGTTATCTTTTAATTCTAGTGACCAGCATGATACTCAAAGCACTGGTAATAATCGGCATTGCCAAGGATCTGTATCGGGAATCCATCTTGATTAGGAACACGAAACTCTTCCATTACTTTTACCAGTTCTTCCAGGCTTAGTTTTACTTTCGACAAATTGTCCTTAAAGATTCCGGCTTTGTCCAAGACGCTATTGTTTGATGAAAAATAAGCGCTCTGTACCTTGCTTTGGTGTATTTCGATTTTAATAAATTTGATTCCGAACCGAGCGAGGCTATCCTTATCGTTTAATGTCCATTCTTCTTCCCTGCCATACTTAGGATTAGCACTAACGACGATCTCAAACTTTTCTTTAGGGATAGGCAACATCTTTTCAAGAGAACTGGCAGAGCTTCGGCACACTTTTTTGATATCAAATATAACTTTTTGATCGTCATCTAATGTGCCGCCGAAACTATTGCTTAGAAGGAAGGCAAATATGCATACGGTAACTGCCGATATGACCATAGTGGTTTTAAAACGTGAATGCATATGCTTCTCCTCCCCGGATTAACACGCGGCTGACGCGCCGCTCCTGGCGCGTCGCTGTCGAGCCGCAAGTTATGTTCACTTCTAAAGTGCCTACTTGAAAGCCCGATAAATATATTGAACGACAAATATGATAGAAACCATGATGAAACTAAGAACTGCAGCAGCTGAAATGAAATATGGAAGATTATATTTAATTGGCGCAAGTGAATCGCTATAGTGAGAAAATTGACTTCCTTGAATAAGACCTGTACTTCTGAGAATGAGATGGTATGTAGGCTCCATTGCCCAATATGCGGGATCAATATTGACTTGGACATGATTTACCAGAAAGAGGGCAAGATAGACAATAGAGAGGCCAACCCAGAATGATCGATATTGGAACAAATATTTTATCTTCATAATTTAGGGTTCAATAACTCGTGCTACTTACTACCAATCAATATGAACATTCACGGGGAGTAATTCACCGAGAATAAAACTATAGGCAAAGATAATCGATGACAAGAAGAAGATGGTACACGCGACGACATTACTCCTTTTTTTTAGCTTTCCACTCAGGTGAAAAGAATAGGCAGCATCCATTAAGACAATGTATCCGGACCCTAATAACGCGTATTCAACAAAACTTTCACCCCATTTGGTTTTGTTGAGCACCCCGACTAGCAACACGAGTAGATTCAGCGCAATCAACAATGAAACTATTATCCGCCGCTCTTTTCGGCTCTTCGCAAAGAAGAATATGTAAATTGATAATGAGAAAGCGAGAACCAAACCAATTGAATTGATCACTATCGAATGATGATGGGACCAATTATACGAAAAGGCATGAAATTGTTCGCGCAGTCCTTCTATGGTTTTTATCATATGGCTGTGCCCGCCGAATCTTTTTCAGGAAATAATGGGGCGAATGAGCGGCTGACCCCGCAGGGGTCAAGTCCGTTTCGATTCGCTTTGTTCTGCCGCGCTGTTTTCGCGGCAGAACAGAATCGGCCGCTCATTCGCCCCATTCTGGCGTCGCGAAGCGACGGCAGAACACGCCGGTCACGCGCCGCCTTCTGGCGCGTCGCTGTGGACCGGCAGGTTGGAATCATTGTGTCGGGTTTCGCATTGCTCTACCCGACCTACGAACCGTCAAATTATCTTTGGGTAAGCTAATTGCCGAATCTCTTCCAATGTCTTTTTTCCATATTCAGAAAAAGAAATCAGAACGAGCAGACATGCAAAGCAATCATTGACAACCTCGATACTGATCACTTCTTTGCTCTTTCCATGAGCGATATTATTTCTTTTATTTTTAAGATCACGCAAAAGGCCGGCAAACTCGCCCCAAAACTTAATTGAATTTAAGTCATTCGTTTTCAAGCTGTCTCGTGCTATTATGCGAACTTTGTGATCAAGTTGTAAATTCTCCAGCGGTTCGTGTAATTCTGGGAATAAATTCTCTTTAATCGATTCTAGCGTTTCAGACACGTAGGCTTCAATTGCGGTAAAGTAACTAAAAAAAGCCATACGATATGATTTCTCTATCTCAAGCAGATAACCCTCTAGTAATAATTCTTGATAAAGCTTCAAATCTGTGAGATCAGCAGCTTTGAGACCGAATATTTCAATATCTGCCGCCGCTTTTGAATCAAGGTCTTCTGAGTTTCCGAACAAGCTACCATTTAGCCGAACTTTACGTTCGCGATAATCGACCTTATCTATTTGAAAATGTAATTTTCCTAGTCCACCATCGTCTTTTTCTCTCCAAAGTTCTTCGTATCCATCAACGATGTAGCCAAAATCTTTGAGGTCAACTCGAAAAATGAGCTGATATGTTTCAGACAGATTTAGTTCCTCAGTCAAAAAATATTCTTTATCTGTCAGGCCATCATATTTATTAAGATTGGAATCAGGATATAGCGATAAGCGAACGCGCTCCTTGTAAATACGAAGCTTGGAAAATAAATATATCGGCAATAGTTTGTTTTGATCTAATTTTTCTCTCAGTTTTATCATCGTTATAGAAACCTAGCTTCACGTCTGGTTTATGTCATTGAAAGCTATTTGAAATGTTTTTTCTTGAAATATTCTAGGCGCTCCTCTTTCGTAAGACAATCCAGTTTATCGGCAGACAATTTTGTTTCTCTTAACAAATCTACGGCGAGTTCCCAGTATGGCTCAGCTTTTTCTCTATCTGTAAGTTGTGGATATATATGTTTCGCAGTCCAGCCGAGCATATAAGCATTTAAAGAGCTAGGGGCCGCGCCCGCGCGATGCGCTAACGCCACATATTCGCAAGCAGAAAGAAATTCATGAAACTTGAGTTCCATTGCATCGTTATTTAAATCTCTTTTGAAAGTGCCAGCTTCCATAGCCTTCAAATTTAATGCAACATAGCCATCCGAAGGATAGAGCCTATCAAGAAACTGCAAATAACGAAGAGCGTTATCAATTGCTCGTTGCCTTTTTTGGGCAAGGGAGTTCAAAACATAGACCACAAGGGCGGCAATGACGCCGATTATGGTAAAAATATTCCGCCAATCATTCAGTGTCATGCCAAATATTGAGATCGACATTTTCTTTGCCCCCATGCATTTTTTCTTCTACATAATGCGGCAGCTGAGCCATGACCCCTTGGGGTCATTGGTCTCCAGCTCCTGGTTCTCCCGGCGCGGTTTTCGCGCTGGGAAGGAGCGCATGGCTCAGCTGCCGCATTCTCGCGGCGCGAAGCGCCGGGAGAACGAGCGCGTGAGGGGCGCAGCCTTTAGCGACCCTCTCGACGCGAGTGGTTAAATAGTCGGGTCTTTTATCGGCTGTTTTTTCGCAGCAACAATATACTTGATACACTAAAAAAGCATAAACATGCAACTATAATTGCGTAGATTCGACCCGTATCTTCGAATCCTCCCATAAAGATGTACGCAGCGCTATAAAGAAGCATGATACTCGATACCAGTAGTAATAGTATACGACCCCAATTCATATTTCTCATGAAGCCTGTTGCACCAAGAACGCAAAGACAGCTGAAAATCAGACTAATCAACGTAGCTTTGAAGGCGCCACTATGAACACCCAAATAGGAATTAGTCGCAATTTGCCACAATTCAATAGCAGACCACATCAGCAGTATTATGCCTGCAAACAGCCAGACTGAACCAATTATCTTATGTGTTCGGATTGATTTATTCATTTTTTCGATTTAACACGGCGGTCACGCGCCGCCCTTTGGCGCGTCGCTGTGGACCGCCAGGTTGAACCTGCGCGACTTTACTTTCCCGATAATATTTTCTTGTAGCAAGGTGTATTACGGAAGCGGTCAAATTCCTTATCGTGCCTCAGAGATTCATAATCGACGTTGCCGAACTTGGCATATCGCTCTAACCAAGTGCATGTTTCGTTTAAATCGTTCTTCTTAGCGTATAGCTGTGCAAGATTGTAATAAGTCACTGCGTAGTTTGGGTCCATTGTGATTGCTTTATTGTAGTCCGCAAGGGCTTGGTCGAACTGGTTTCTTCCAGAGAAAACATTACCTCGGTTCATCCAAACTAATGCATAATTTGGCTGCAACTCGATTGCTCTATTGTAATCAAGGAGCGCTTGGTCCGGCAGACCCTTTTTTTCATAAGTTATACCACGACCCACGTAGGCGGAAGCTGCACCTGGGTTCAATTCAAGCACCTTATTGTAATCTTGTAGGGCTTTGTCATATTCACCCTTCAAGAAGTAAACGCTGCCGCGATATATATATGGCGATTCATACCGATTATTTAATTCGATTGCTTTACTGCAGTCTGCGAGTGCCATATCGAATTGTTTCTTGTCAAAATAGCCAGCACATCGGTTGTTGTAGGCAACGTCCTGTTGGTAAAAGAATGAGCCAATTACTTCGGTGCATGCCTTTATTCGACTATCTGGATCTTTGGAAGAGTAGCAGGGATCAGAAGAGAAATCACAAGCGGCAGAATATAGTGTAATAACGATTGTCAGCAGCAATAACATTATGTTGCTTCTCACTAGGCCTCCATTAAACATCGAAACAGTTAACGAGTCTGTAGAAAAAATCCCTTTTCAAACCCCAATGCGCCAGGTTTTGTTTAACGCGATAAAACCGTTTTGAAGTCATTCAATGCTAATCAGATAAGATAAAGCGCGTCATTTGGGCTCAGAATCGCTTAAGACGACCTTTCTAATTTAATCTGTGAAATTGACGTTCCAGCTTGATCGGCAAAAAATGGCCTTTCTAAGGGTTTTTCTACAGGTTCAACCCGCGCCTCACGCGCCGCCTTTTGGCGCGTCGCTGTGGAGGCGCTGGTTGAATCTCACCGTTTCTAAATATTGGAAAGCGTTTTTTTATGTTTCTTCTTCAGTCTGGCATTCGGTTGATGAATCCATTCTGCGTTTGGACAGAATGTGTTAATAACAGAAGCCAATCGATCATAAACTGTCTTGCCAATCACAATTACTCTCTCGGGTTTGATGTTATTAATTATTGGCGCACAATAGTTCTCGAAAGAGCATTCCACAATTTTGGTGTATTCAGTCGCATCCGGTTTTAAGCCATCATTATACAAGCCGATAATGCTTGCGTCCAAAAGCCAAACGCCGTCTTCATCTCTCATCTTGTTTAGCAACTTTATTTTCTGCTCGATTTTATCTGTCCGGTTGTGGTTGTTGGCAATCTTGAAATTACCTTTTACAGACTCATTAAACAATTTCCAAAATTGCGGTGTACCTTTTCTGGAATCAATTATTTCGTTCAATCTGTGATTTTCACCATATGAAAGACAGTACACAAAACGAACGTACCGACATGGATAATTGGGCAGTTCTTTGAAATCGTGCTTGTGATTGGTTGCCTCTATTTCGGTATAGACATGTGATTCGGCAAGCAAAAGAGTTTTCACTTTCTTCGGCTTCCAATACATCCTGTAATCATGCACAAGCTTAACGACCTCCAGCGGCTCTACGAGAAAACTCAATCGGAGCGCGGACAATTTGGCGTATGTCTCGTTCAAGTAGTTGTCGTACATATTCACGAGGGAGTTAACGTAAAGTTGAGGGGCGCGCCGCTCTTGGCGCGTCCCTCTCGAACGCCATGTTAGGCGTCACTGCGTACCTTCCGCTGAAGAACAACATGAGTGGCTTTCTCTGATGCTGCGAACTGAACGCATTCGTATCCTAAAGCTCTCAAGTCAACTTCCTCGAACAGCCGTTCTCCGCTACCCAGCAGAACCGGTGCAATTGCGACGTGCAGTTCATCAATAAGACCAGCACGAAGATACTGCCGTATGGTGTTGGGCCCACCGCCGATGCGCACATCCATCCTGTTAGCTGCCTTGCGCGCCTGGTCCAGGGCTTCATGAATGCCGCCGGTAACAAAGTGGAATGTGGTGTTCCCCTCCATCTGGATTGAGGGGCGCGCATGATGGGTCAAAACGAAGACAGGAACGTGGTACGGCGGATTGTCCCCCCACCAACCTTTCCAACTTAGGTCGGGCCAAGCGCCACGAATCGGTGCGAACATATTCCGCCCGAGAATCCATGCACCGACGTTTTTGAAGCCCCGTGCGGCGAAGTCGTCGTCAATTCCCGTTGTGCCACTATCGACACCAAATAGGTTCTGCTGGAAGGTACGCGTCGGAAATGCCCATTGGTGCAACTCTGTCCCGCCTACGCCGAGTGGATTATTGATGTCCTGACTCGGACCGGCTCCGTAGCCGTCAAGTGAGATGGTAAAGCTCTCGACTCGTACTCGTGTCATCTTCCTATCCTCCATATGGACTGATGCCCAACGAGTCTGTAGAATAAGTCCCTTTTTAAGTACCAACGCACCAGGCTTCGCTTAACGCGATAAATCTTGCGCGCTGTCTCTCGATGATGGTTAGGTGAGATAAAGCTCGTCATCCGGGCCTGGAATCATCGACGACACTATTCTTATTGGCATCAGTGAAAATACGTCGCCTCCAGAAAGGGCTAAAAAGTGCCTTTCTGGGGGTTTTCCTACAGGTTCAACGCGGCGCTGACGCGCCGACTTTGGCGCGTCGCTGTCGAGCGCCAGGTTGGTATAGTTTATGGCATTTTAGTCAGTCTATGCCTTGGATGATATCTAATTGTCAAAACGAGCACTTTTATATATCCATGTATTTGCAGATGCGTCAATGCCCTCTAAGCTTTTCTTATCTGTAACACATATGTATAAGTCTTCGGGCTTCTTCGGATCGCCATCTTGTCTTGCATAATATATCCAGCCGCTCCCTTTTGTATTTGCAGACCACGCGACGCTAAATGGACCAAAGTTGATTTGCGCTTCGCGTCCACTCCCGGTTTTGATAACGGTACTTTTCTTGTCAAAAATGCCCATGCCATCTGTCCTGTAATGCCATGTATAAGATGTTTCTTCAGGGTCAACATCTTGTTTGTTCAAAATAAAAGCTCCGTAGGTTTTATTCTTATGCACGAGCACAACGGTGCCATCGCGCACAGGATTAATTACAGCGGAGCTTATACCATCTTCCCAATTGTGGACACCGTGAGAATAATCCTTGCTCTTGAATTTTATGGTCACCTCTGTGATTGTCGGGATAAATCCCATACGATATTTCGATTTAATCATTCTTGTCGAATTGCAGATTTTGCATGTTTGAAGTGTCGTACAAGTTCGCTGGTTGCATCCAATAAGAGAAATAGTAAGGACAATGGAACTTATGATTATGAGTGCTTTGAATTTCAGAGTCATAGTTTGCATACAGTACCCCTTACCAACGAGTCTGTAGAAAAACCCAATTTCAAAAGCCTGACTGTTCCCCGTTATATGGTCCCGTGTCTCCTGGTGTAAGGAAGTTCTATCGACTCTGCTGATTTTTTGCTTCGGGAGGCCTGATTTGTTCTCGCTACCGCATTTTTATTCCCTTTCGGCTTCCCTTTACCTCAACTACCCGCGAATCCAAACCCATATCGATGCACCTTCAATAGATTGTGAACCGTGCAGTAAAGCCGCCACTGAATGCTCGCTTTCTTTTTCCCTCTGAGACTGAATCGATCTAGGCCGAGGCTGGAGCGGACAT
>Ga0210377_10003497_pt1 | contig 13518 bp, 12 predicted proteins | sample PLM4_65_b1redo_FD_155480 | JGI IMG/M metagenome (GOLD analysis project Ga0210377, IMG submission 155480) | Groundwater sediment microbial communities from an aquifer in East River, Colorado, USA - PLM4_65_b1 redo | ecosystem: Environmental > Terrestrial > Soil > Riparian zone | place: USA: East...
TAAGCTGATCAATCGTTATTGGATTCTTGGAAAACTTGCGGATCGTCAAGGTTGGTCCTACCAGGGAAATTGGCGGAATAACAGCATTAACACGAGACCCATCCTGCAGACGGGCATCTACATAGGGGCTTGACTCGTCAATACGACGGCCAAGCGGGGCTACAATTCGATCAATTATTCGCATGACGTGGTCATTGCTCTCGAAGGTCACAGGAACGCGATGCAATCTTCCCTTGCGTTCAATATACACATTCTTCGGTCCATTGACCATGATCTCAGTGATCGTGTCATCTTCAAGCAACGGCTGAAGAGGACCAAGTCCTAATATTTCAGCTGCAATCTGTTCAAAAAGGCGAGCTCGTTCAGGTCGGGATAAAACAATATTCTCTTCCGCAAGAATCTGCTCGAAAAGATCCTGGATCGTTCGGCGGACGTCATCCGTTCGAGTAATATCCATTGACGGGTCCAACTCAGACAAAAGCTTGTTTTGGACGCGTGTCTTAAGATCAAAATAAGAGCCTGCTTGAGGGGATGTTATGGGGGCATTGACGCGCCGCGCCTGCAACGATGATAGTCGCGAACTTTCCCCGCCCCCTTGACCCTCAGGGGGTTGCTGTCCCCCCGATGATGAAGAACCACCTTGTCCTTGTTCAATACGTTTTAAGAGAGACATCTATCCTATCTCCTTCTAAAGCTATCTTTTGCCAATTCGATCCGACTCACCACTAGATTCAAGGGCTGTCACACGAGCTCGAACACTTTCAGCCAGGGAAAATATTCCGCGTGAAGCCGGTTGATTCTTACTATCGATCACAAAGGGTACTCCACGATTAACTGCCTTCGTAACTGTCTGCTCGTCCAACGGGATAACAGATGAAACCTCCTGTTTCAAATTCTCAGCGACACGTTCAGGTGAAATATTGATTCGTTTGTCGAACCTGTTCATTGTGAACAATATGCGTTCACGTTCAACACCCATCGTCTGTAATAAATCAAGGAAGAGGCGGCAGTTTTTGATCGCAGGAATATCCTGGGTAGTTACCAAAACGATTAGGTCGCTCACATCGATGGCAGCAAGAGTAATATCAGTGAGGTAAGATGACGTATCAACAACAACGTATGCGTACAATTGTCGGAGATATTCCAACACTCTGGAGAACTGGCTGCTGGAAACCTTTTCAGCAAATTCCGGACGGCTCGGGGCAGCCAGGATATGAAGACCAGACGAAGAGTGTTTAACCATCACTTCTTCAACGATTTCAGGATCAAGCTCCTCTGCGCGCGGCGCAAGGTCAGTGATTGTATTTTTCCCCTGTTCATTCACAAAGACAGCCACATCACCAAATTGAAGATTGCCATCCACTAAAGCCACACGAGTGTCCTCGTTATGTAACGTCAAGGCTAGATTAACAGCAATCGTTGTGCACCCTGCTCCACCTTTAGGACTATAAACAGTTACAATCTTTCCCTTAGGTCCGCCAAACCCAGCCACAACGCCACTAATATTCATCGTGGGAATTGCAGCATGGATTTGAGCACTCTTGGAACGTTCGGTCTGTGCCATTGCTCCTGCTCGGCGGATCGCAGAAATTAACTCGTCACCCATCGGGGGTTTTGTGAGGAAATCCCGGGCCCCCGCAAGCATGGCACGACGCATATAATTTTGATCGCTCTGCACGGAGAGAATTACAACTTGAACGGTAGGTTGTTTGGAGCGAATGGCCTCCGTCGCGGAAATACCATCCATATCCGGCATGTTGATATCCATCAATACAACATCGGGATTAAACTCCTGGGAAAGCTGAATCGCTTCTTTTCCGGTACGGGCAACACCAACTACATCCACATCGGATTCAAATTGCAACAGCTTCCTAACGTTTTCTCTCGTCTCAGAAACGTCATCGACGATCATAACGCGAATTTTATCTCCAGCAGGCATTCTGATATTAACCTCAAATAGAATTAAATATTTTGTTATTGCTGGGGTTGAACAGTTACAGTATCGTTTGGCAAAAGTGGCGGGAGTAATAAATCAACTCTGGGATTCATGGCATATGGCAGCTTCGATGGCAGGGAAATATTATATTGTGTAAGCAGACTCGTCAGTGTGGCAGACTGCGCATCAAACCGCGATGAGTCATTCGGATTCCGCAGTGACAACGACAGGATTGCGCCACTGTAAACAAAATAATTCAACGAGATGGAATCTTGAGGATTCACCATGAGTGTAATGATATCAGGCGAAGATTGCTGCTGTACCTGCGCAGGCGAGGGTGTTACATTAGGATCTACAGAAGGGGCCTGCAAATCAAAATTGCCTAGCCTCATTACAACAACATCCTGCAAGATCATCTGGCAAACCAAACGCGGTCTTTGAGCTTCGGATGGCACCGCATAGAATGGTTGCTGTAGTGTTGGGTCCAACTCCACCCTACCCTGCTTGGAAGCATCCCCAGCAGAACTTGCCGAGACAGAGAGAACGGGCAATGCATCAGGCGGAAAACCGGTTCCAATTAACACTGAAGTGAAATTAGGAAGAACCGATTGGTAAGCCGGGTCTACATCAACAAAGAGCATACATGCATTTACATTGACATGCGCCCCATTATTCACACCATAACCTACTAAAGAAAGGCGATTGGTTGGGACCGTTGCGGCAACCATCCCTGATGGGATTTGGACTGCCCAAGCTGGACCAGATATTTCCACCGGACCAGTGCCAACCATGGAAGACGTAATAATCACGCCCTGTTCCAATGTAAAACGTGCCGTTTGCCCGACCAGATTTGACTCTTCACCGACTGTAAACTCAACCTCCGCTACATTTTCTGGAGGGATAGCGAGTTTTCCAAGCATTTCCTGCGTTATGCTTGTTCCCTGTGGAATATTTTGCGCTGCAAAATATATTTCAGTGAGGGTAGCGGCCTGAGTTGGTGGCGTAACCTGACCTCCACCAAATTGATTAAATGCGAACCAAAGTAGGCCCAAACCAACTACAACAATCAACACAAGCAATATTAGTATTCTTCCGCGACGCATAGAATGTTTCTCCTCTCTTGGCTTCTCTGCCAACCATCCAGGCAGGTGCTTCAATGCAAATATTATACAGTATAAATCAAAATCAATAATAACAAATTGGTTAAAAAGTAGGACTCTGCCCAGGCAGAGTCCTTTTTACTTTCGTTCCCGTCGAAATTACAGCAGGGAGTTATTGATGGTACTGAAGGTGTTACCGATCTTGGGTCCGAGCAAGCGCATTACTGCAATAACGACAATAGCGACGAGAGCGAGAATAATCGCGTACTCAACCAAACCTTGACCTTTTTCTTTTGGAGCGAATAACATGGCAGCAATTCCTTTCATGAATAATAAGTTTTTCCTGAGAACCGCTCTCAGAACTTTACTTATTTTACCTACAACAACAAAAAAAACAAGGGGCAAATGACGGATTTACTTACAATCCTGTTATGTATTTCTGACAAGTACTTTATGTCACAAAACGAATTAAGATCGGGCTGGGACAGTAAACGATATACGCGTTCCCTTTCCTACAGCGCTATCGATCTCAAAATTTCCTCCCAACATTTCAGACCTCTCACGGATCAGTTTAAGCCCGAGACTGCTTCCCTGCATAACAGAATCTGCATCAAATCCTTTCCCATTGTCATCAACACTCACCCGGACCCGATCATCACCCAAATCAAGCATAACCTTTACCAGGGTGGCCTGGCTGTGACGGGCTGTATTTCCCAGTAATTCCTGTATGGCGCGAAAGAGCATAACTTCCAAATAAGGTGCTAATCGACGTTCGTTTCCTGTTACCGTGACACTAACATCAAGTCCTGCCTGCTCTTTAAACGCGTCGGCGTATCGTCGAACCGTTGGCACTAATCCCAAATCATCAAGCATCATCGGGCGCAATTCGAAAATAAAGTTCCGAACTTTTTGGAAGGTACCCATAGCAGATGTTTTTAAACTATTCAATTCATCCCGCGCCTGTCCAGCGTCAATTTCCAACAATCGCATTGCGATCTCAGTTTGAAGAATGAAATTTGACAGGGCTTGGGCGGGTCCATCATGCATTTGCCGCGATAGCCGTTGTCGTTCAGTTTCCTGTGCATTGACCAGCATTTCGACACTTGCCAATGGACTTTTTGAACCACCGGAAGATGCTGACGCTAAGCTTCCACTTGATAGATCGCGCGCACGCTCAAGGGTCGATTTGAAGCGCTCAAGGTGGGATTTTTCAGTCTGTAATTTTTCCAACTGACCACGCATAACAAACAATCGTTGCTGGGCATCCAAAGCAGAATCATACGCATTACGTACTTCCTGTGGCGGCAACCTATCGAACTGGTTTTGAACCTGTTGAAGATGAGTAGTGATGGCGGCATTCCGCTGGGAAAGCTTTGTTACCTCTCCCTGGCTTTGCTCGATCATTAATGTAACTTCCCTTAATGCTCTTACGGTTTCATCCAATTCAGCCTGCAAATCCAATACGCCACCAGCAGATGTGTCCTTTTCCATTACCATAAATACTACTCCTGGCTCTTTACTTGAGTGTCCTGCAATTTTACCCAACCGCGTTTCAATGCATAGACCACTGCCTGAGTCCGATCTTCGACGCCGAATTTGCGTAATATGGATGTTACATGATTCTTTACTGTCTGATGACTAATTCCCAGAAGACCTGCGATCTCCTTATTACTCATACCGCGTACGACACAGGAGAGGACTTCCATCTCACGGTCAGAGAGCGGATGGAATGGGGAACCAGGTTCGCTGTATGATCTGCGCGCGCCTTCCATCTGTTCATCGATCCAATGATCCAGTTCCCGCCGTGCGAATATGTGACCAGCAACAGCATATTTTCCATCAGCCACAGCCCGGATGGTCCGAGAAAGGACTTCAGGTTCTATATCCTTCGCACAATATCCCACAGCCCCAGCCAAAACCGCATGAATAGCCTGTTCAATATCATCATACCCCGTCAATAAAACCACACGCGTTGGCAGATGTTCAGAAGTGACCTGATGAGTCACTTGTTGACCATTTAAGCCCGGCATGTTGACATCAAGAACCGCGACCTTTGGTTTGAGGGATCGAATCAATTCAATCGCTTCACTCCCATCCGCGGCTTGAGCAACGATCCGAAAATCTTTTTCCAGTGAAAGCGTGTCAACCACCCCTTGACGAAAAAGTGGGTGATCGTCTGCGATTAGCAGGGTTATCTCATTCATGCGTTGCCTGTTCCCAAAAGTGGTCTTGACATGAGTATAGCACAGGAGCGGCGAGCGGGCAATTTATCAAATCAAAATATCTCATATCAGTTTCGTATTAGTGTCACTTTAATGGATAAACATGCAAATGTTCGCCAATATCATTGTCGCCAGTACCCGACCCGGCCACGAATACAGGTTTAAGTTGTGAAGTAAGCCCTGGGTATAGCCCGGGAAAAGTGATCAAATAGTCCGCCGAATTTGCATTTAGATATTCTGCAAGCTTCTCTTCATTCCGGATAAATGGAATAATCTCAGGGTTGATCAGCCCGGCCATGTCAATGAGCGGATTCTGGACATAATATCCCAAGGCGCCGATATCATGAACTGCCAGCGAAACACCGGGAGGCAGATTTTGCTCAACCCACTTTGCAGTGAGAACCATTTCGCTTTCGACCCAATGGACATCATTTGCATTTTGACGCGCGCCTAGAAATCCAAAAGTAAGAGTGAGTAAAACAATGACGGTCTGCCATAAAAGAACAATCCGCTTATTAGCTTTAGGCGATGTTATGAACTCTATCACGCCCAGCATCCCCCAAAGATATAAAATAGGTAAAGCCGGGATAATATAGCGTCCATGCTGGTAGGCAGGGAGCCGCATGAAATAGATCGCGATATATCCCAAAAACCAAAGGACGCCAGCCAAAGCACCCCAATTACGCAGGCGAATAATTTTTATCGACCAAATCAAAGCGCCAGGCACAAGAACAAGAAACGGGCTTGCAATGAGTACGTTTACATAATTGCCAACTCGTTCCATCAGAGATGTTGACAACCAAAAGGCTTCATACTCTGCCTGTTTGGCATAGAAGGTATTCGGCATGGGCTTTCCAGATAATGCCAGGTTGAAAAGCAGATATAAGAGAAATAATGCACCAAACCCGATGACTGTCTTCAACGCTGCCTGACCGCGAGATGACCACGAGTCCTCAGCTAGAAACGCGGTAAACAATATCGGGCCAAGCAGAGTCAAACCATCGGGGCGAACCCAGACGCTTAGACCGGCGAGTAGGCCTAAGGTCAAATAACGACGCGAGCCATTCATCAACGCGGCAAGCACTATCAGGACAACAAACCCATGAAGAAGGGTCTCCATTCCTGAAACAGCGGACCAGGTCAAATGCCATTCGAGGACAAAGAAAATCCCGACCGAGGGAATTCGTGGTTGATATGATTTAACAAAATACTGTGCGGTGTTTTCTGCATGTATCCCAAGGCAAGTTAATACAAGCCAGCCAAGAAAATAGGTCGATGCGTAAGGCGCAAGCTTCAGAAAATAACCAATCGAAAGCAGGAAGGTCCATAAGGGTGAAGTGGAACCAGCCGAACTTTCTCCGAGCCGGAAAGCCCATTCCCCATGCTCGGCAAAATTACGCGCGTAGGTTAAGTGAATCCAGGAATCGTCGAGAGGAAAGCCAACACGAAATACCAGCGCGCTAAATAGCAGATAAAAACCCACCGCGACCAGCGCGGCTATGGCGGTTATAAGGCGAATATCAAGGCGCAAGTTCGATTTGGTAGAGACGCGCACCTTCCACCTCTCCCAGAAAAACAAATGAAGGATTGCCTAGTGGATGATCAAACAAATCCTGGATCGCTTCGAACGTGCCATCCTTCTCGATCACAAGATAGCGGGCGTTGTATCTTTTTGCCACGGCCAGGATCGTAGACTCATTACCGAACGGAAGCACAACTCCAGAACGCCCTGAAGCGATAAAATACCCTGGCGGATTACGGACGATCACAACATCCTGCGGGCTGATTCCGTTATCCAGAAACATCATCTCCACGAACGGATATATGTAATCGTCATCAGCCCACCCACTTGCGATCACTCGAATATTAACAAGATAAGAGGTCATAAATATTGCGAGCAAAACAAGAATCCCCTGAAAGACAACGGGCGCATTTTGATCTGTAAATTGACCGCGAGTGCGCGCCCATGAGATCACCGCGTCCAGGCCTAACGGAGCCGCTATCCACCAGAACAACTGAAATGCTGCCCCGGCGTGAAAGAAACTACCTCGCGCTCCCGCAAACGGAAAAATGATTGTCATCACTGCAAACAAGATCGACCAACCTGTAACCGCGATCTTCGCACGCAAGTCCTTTCGCAGTTGCCAGATCCCGAGAAGGATAAATGGGAACAGAAAGATCCCGCCTTGTGCAGCAAAAGCATTACCAAGATTGGAATTGAATGCACCGATTCGATCCTGCAATGCCGCGTTCCAGCCTGCCTTCAAGAATCCCTCACGGGCCAGGTTTTCGGCAGGATAGATAAATGTCTGGTTGTAATTTTCAAGCCAGAGCAACCTCCCACCTCCCGGAGCCATCAACGAGCCAAAGAGATTCATATTCCTCAAGTGCCAGGGACCCATCACGATGAGATATCCAAGTACAGCAAGCAACCCTGCAGGGACAATCAGCACGAACCAATCTCGAAATGAGTTCTTTGTTCCATCTTCTTTATTTGCGGATTTCCACATGACTGTTAGACCCGCGAGGCCCAACCAGAGCAAACCATCACTTCGTGCAAGGGTCATCAAGCCAGCCAATGCACCAAGCGCGGCAGGAATCCATATTTGCTTGCGCGGCGCGAGACAAAGGAATGTCCCTCCAAGCAGCATAAATAATGCATAGTTGTCAGGAACAGGCATAAAAGGAGCATAATAAAGCGAGAAAATTGACAGTAATCCCGACACCATTGCGAGGCGAACCTGGTGGGAAATGCCAAAGGCGAGAGTCGCTGTCAGTAACGGCACGCAGGCCGAAAGGAGAATGAACGGAAGACGTCCAGCCGGGTATATCGTTTGACCAGAAATCCACATCCCAAACGCGGAAACGATCGAAGCAAGGGGCATCCAATAGGTATGTGAGGGGTGAGGCAAGCCCGAGGGATCGTCCAGATAATTCCAAAGATAGGGCTCATTAAATCCCCTGCCGCTTGCAAGTTGGATTCCACCAGCGTAGTAATAGTCGGCATCCATATAACCCGGCAGGGATTGAAACTGCGATACAGCGAAAGGGACAATTAATCCAACGGCAAAGAGAAAAGCGTAATGTCGCCAGTTCATCTACGAACTCCCAATTGATCGATCCAGGTGCGCGGTGAGTGGACGACCCACCAGCGCATCCAGTATAAACCAATGACAGTTGCTATGGGTGGAACGGCTGAAAGCAGATCGGAATAGAGGCGGTTATAAACATCCGAAGTTTGCAGATATAAACCAAATGGAACCAATAATGCAAGAGCAAGGATAAGAATGGTCATGAAGACGCGACTTCGTGACCATCGCTCCCAGACAAGAGCAAGGATCAGGACAAGCGACGGGATCAAAACCACATGGTTGGACGGAAAGATCGCGAATCCAATCAGCGGTGTCGCTGCAAGCGAGAGGGATGCCGCCCACACCACGCGGCGGAAATGGGATTGCACAGCACCAATCCACTCGATGATGACAGCCGTACCAAGAGCAAGTGAGACCACTGTCCCCAGATTAAACCAGACGTTTGGAAACCAAACTGAGAGAATGGAGTTTAAGTTCAAGTAGGGAGTTCGGTACCAATCTGATAGCACAGCACGAATATACGGGAGCCCCCATCCTGGATGAGCCAGAAATGAAACTGTGATGAGTAAAAACAGGGACATTGCGAATCCGGTTAGTACATTCCAGCGGCGATTCGCAAATATGAATACAACAATGAACAGAAAGAATAAACCACCCACTTCCCATTGATAAGCCACAAGGGATAGAAATGCACCTGCCAGTTCGTCTTGGCCTGACCGCAGAGCTAGAAGAATCGAAAGATAAAGAAATGTCAGAATGATGGCGGGAGTACCAACTGCCAGTGCATTCAAACTGAAATATCCGAATAAACCGAACCCGATCAGAGAGGCAAATAACCAACGCGGCGGCTCCCATTCCGCGAGATTGATGGAATATAAAACGGTACCGATTAGGGCGACTTCAGATAAAATCATCCATAATCCCCTCATGAGAGGAAAACCAAAAAGGGATGCCGTAGATGGAGAAACAAAGGCTACCAGCTCCCGCAGAAATGCCAGAGGGGTATATAACAACACAATGAAAAATGGATCATTCAAGGCATACGGGTATTCGCTGGAAAACGCAAACCTGCCATTGTATGCAATAATCTGAACCCGTTGGGCAATTTCCGGTCCGTACGGCTCGATTTTTTCGACCAGAAATGCACGTGCACCCGTCCAGCGCCAAAAAAACAATTCTCCACCTGGTAGAACACCTGCGAGGGTATTATTCAGCGCAAATGCTGATATTAGTATTACCAAAACAACAACGAGGAGGCCAATCTCCTCGCGGCTCAACCATTTTCGGGATTTACGTATATCCTTGAATGCCATTCTTTATTCAATCACCTTACGCAAACGTCCCACAGGATTCCTGCATCCAAGCTTAATGGTATTAATTATTCGATCACAAAACGGAAAATCGGACGCGTGGGCGAGTTCCTTGCCACTTCCTTGAAGCCTGCCTGTCGAAAAGCTGACGCCGTACCCGTATAAATAAACGGTGCGGGCATATCTTTCTTCGTATCAACTGGATACCCTTCAACGATACTGCCGCCCTGTTTTTGGACATGTTCGACCGCGGCTTTCAGTAATTCCACAGTGACGCCGTTTCGCCGATGTTCCTTCGCAACGAAGAAACAAGTCACAGACCACACCGGCTGATCATCCACAGGCTTGAGCGCGCGGGAATGTGCGAGTTTTGGATAGGCGTCACGCGGTTCGACCGCCACCCACCCCACCACCTCGCCATGCAGGTAAGCCAGCAAGCCGGTGGATATGCCCGAATCAATCACGGACTTGTGCATCTGCCGCGTCTCAAAGCCTCTGGCTTCCTCATAGGCCTTGCCGCGTAGTTTCCAGAACATGCACCAGCAACCGGCACACGCGCCGTTCGGACCGAACAATTCTTCAAGATCTGTCCACAAATTCCGTTTGAGGGGTTTAATGGAGAGTTCGCTCGTCATTTCAGGGCACGAATATGTTCAGTCTCTTTGGAAATATTTCGTACTCAAAATCCTGAATCCATTCCGGGAACAACTCGCCGTCGGTGTGCGCAGGTGAAGGCTTATCGAGGTGGACGGAAATCCGTGTGGCATGCAGTTCGCGCATCCCCTCCATTTCGACATAACTGCCTTTGTCTTCGTTGAACGCCCGCGGTAAAGCCTGGAACAGTCCAAGTCTGGTCGGGCGATAACCAAAGGCGAGGGTCAATTTCCCGTCAAAGAGATCAGCATGCGGCGTCATGAAGAAACCGCCGGTACGTCTCCCGTTCCCAATTGAGATCAGTGAAATCGGACCGCTAAAATCCCCACCATCCCATTTGACGTCTGCGCGCCACTCGGGTTTATCCATGATGGCCTGAACCGCTGCAACCAGATAGCGCGCCATGCCTTTGATCCAATGGATCTTTTCATGTTTGATCGTGACATATGGTTCCAACCCAGCCGCCGAATTATTGGCGAAATATCGATTGTTTAATTTTCCGATATCCATCGCCTTTGTTTTCCCCGCCGCAATGACCTTCGCAGCTTCAATCAGATCAGTGGGAAGTCCCAGCGCAAAAACGATGTCATTCGCAGAACCGGTCGGCATGATCCCAAGCGGACCAATCGCATCCTTCCCAGGACCCGTGGCTTGCATCAAGCCATTGAGTGCATCGCCAATTGAGCCATCTCCGCCAGATACAATGATGGGTGAAAATCCATCCCGGACGGCCTTCTCTGTCAATTCAGTGATCTGCCCTTTGCGCTCCGATATTACCATCTCAAAATCCACGCCCGCGGCTTTCAACGCGGCTTCCGTTTCGGGCCAGCGTTTCAGTGAGTTCCAGCGATTCGAGTAAGGGTTAAGGATTACTTTTGCTGTCATCTGCCTTCCACTAAGTGATCGTGGTCAATTGTACCTGAATTCCATTCCTTGAATTGTGAAAGGAGAACTGCAACGAAAATGAGAGCGCAACCGAATATCTGGATTGCAACAAGTCTTTCATCCAATAAAAGCCAGCCTGATAAGACAGAGAAAACAGATTCGAGACTCAATATCAAAGCGGCGTCGGCAGGAGGCGTATGCCGTTGCGCCCAAACTTGCAGTGTATAACACAAGCCAAGCGAAAAGAGTGCTGTATACACGATGGCAAACACAAGCGGCCAGCTAAACGACATCATTGGTTCGACAAATATGCCGATGCCCAGATTCAGGACTCCGCATACGACAAGTTGCCCCACCGAAAAATACATGGCTTCGAACTTCAACGCGAACTTTCCCAACACAATAACATGTAATGCCCAGAACAACGCGCCGGCAAGTTCCAGCGCATCCCCCGCGCGGACCTCGAACCTGCCTCCCGTTGAAAGGAGGTACGCCCCCACCCCAGCCAGTACAAAGGCAGCGATTAACAACCAATGCGGTTTCTCGCGCCAGAAAACAAACAACACAACCGGAATCAATACAACATACAGACTCGTGATAAAACCCGCATTGCCAGCCGTTGTATATAACATACCCGCTTGTTGAAGCGCACTGGCAACAAAAAGCAGGAATCCCGCAACTGCCATCCATTTATATTGGCTTCGCGGTAGGGACGAGATACTATCTCGTCCTACGAACGGCAAAACCACCAATGCCGCCAGCAAATAGCGAAAGCCATTGAACAAATAGACACTTCCCATTTGCCCGGCAACGCGTTGGGCAACGAAGGCAGAGCCCCAGATAATGGATATGATGAAGAGAGTCAAATCGGCTTTGAGACGCATTTAGTGGGATACCTTGGTTTGATTGTCCGAGTGTGGGGAAGATTGTATAATGCTGTATATAGGATATTATACAGAAAGTTTCTGTATAACACCACCATTTAGGGGTCTTATACAGAAAGGCTCCGCATAAAACATAGTTGAACTAAGCGCTGCGCGCAGAGATCCCCGGAAGAACAACTCACAATAGATATTCATTGCTCCTGGTTCGGGCTATATTTCCTGTATCGGATCCATTTCCATACAGGAGGTATAGCTATGACTGTTTTAAGACAGAAGATGCTGGACGATATGCAACTGCACGGATTTGCGGAGCGGACCCAGGAGGCGTATCTGCTGGCCGTGCGCCAACTGGCGAAGCACTGTCGAAAATCACCAGACCAGATCAATGAAGAAGAACTGCGCCAGTATTTCTTGTTTCTCAAGAATGAAAAACATGCTGCGCGCGCCACCTGCACCATTGCCCTGTGCGGGATCAAGTTCTTCTATGAACGGACACTGGGGCGGGACTGGAAGACCTTCGAATTTCTGCGCCCACCGAAGGAGAAAAAGCTGCCGGTGGTCTTGAGTGCCGCAGAAGTCGGGCGTGTTCTGGCCTGCGTCCATCGCCAGCTTTATCGAGTGTGCCTGACCACGATTTATGCTTGTGGGCTGCGCCTGCTGGAAGGCGTGCGCTTGCAAGTCAAAGATATCGATGGGCAACGCCAAGTGCTGCATATCTGTCACGGAAAAGGTGGCAAAGATCGCTATGTTCCCTTACCCTCTGCCTGCCTGAAAATGCTGCGAGGACACTGGCTCACCCACCGCAACCCCCTCTGGTTATTTCCATCGCCGCGGGAAGATGCCAACCAGCCCATGAGTGAAGCAGGATTGCAGCGCGCCTTCCGTGCAGCCGTGAAGGAAGCTGGGATCCACAAACCAGCCACTGTGCATACCCTGCGCCATTCGTATGCCACGCATTTGCTGGAAGCCGGTGTCAATCTCCGCATCATCCAGAGTTATCTGGGACACGCCTCGCCCGCCACCACTGCGATCTACACCCACCTGACTTCCATCACAGAAACGCAGTCCCGCCATACGATTGATGAGCTGGTGACCAGCCTGTGGCTCTAGAACTGGCGGATATTTTCCGCCAGTATGGTCCTGCCTATCGCCAGAAGTACACCAGCCGCATGCCTGCCAACCACTTCAAAGCCATGCGGGCAATTGAACAATGTCGTACGCAAGCCCTGGGTGGACAGGTTTATCGCTGTCCGAATTGTGAGCAGGTGCAGTACAGTTATCATTCCTGCCGCAATCGCCATTGTCCCAAATGCCAGCATGAAAATGCCCAAGGCTGGTTGGACAAGCAACAGGCTTTGCTGCTGCCGGTTCCCTACTTCCTGTTGACCTTCACCTTGCCCTCTGGCTTCAACGAGGTTGCTCGCTCTCACCAGAG
>Ga0210377_10003498_pt1 | contig 13516 bp, 24 predicted proteins | sample PLM4_65_b1redo_FD_155480 | JGI IMG/M metagenome (GOLD analysis project Ga0210377, IMG submission 155480) | Groundwater sediment microbial communities from an aquifer in East River, Colorado, USA - PLM4_65_b1 redo | ecosystem: Environmental > Terrestrial > Soil > Riparian zone | place: USA: East...
GCGGTGGTCGCCGCCAGCGTAGACGACGAGTTCGAGGGGGCGAGCGCTCGATCGTTGGACAAAATCCACGCTGCCCTCGATCGGCACCGACGTATCAGCCGTCCCGTGCAGGATCAACGTGGGCGTCTGGTACGCGGCGAGTAAGGTCTCGACTGGGTACCGGGCCGCGTCGTCCACCAACCCGCGCCCGATGGTGGCGGTGACCCACTCGTTCCGGATCGTCAGGCTTCCCGCCTCGCGAAGGCGCGCGAGCCCGGCCTCGCCGAGATCCCGCACACGATTCTCATAGAAGCCGAATGCGGGGGCGATGAGCAGGTTGGCGGCGATCAGCTCCTGGCGCCGCGCCGCGGTCCACGCGGCGACCTGGCCGCCGAGCGACGACCCGATCACCACGCACCGCGCAAACCGCGCGCGAGCCCAGTCCAGCACCGTCTCCAGATCTTCGATCGCCCGCGAGACGGTCAGATCCTGCATCGTCCCGCTCGACGCCCCATGCCCCCGTAGGTCGAACGTCAGATAGGCCACCCCTTGCGCCACAAACCGCTCGCCAAAATACACGGCCTTCTCGCCCCGCTGGTGGGAGGCAAATCCGTGAACATAGACCACAACGGTCTCAGGGTTCTCGCAGGTGTGGGGGGTGAGGAGGGTGTAGTCGAGGTGGTGAACCGGTGAGAGCTGCAAACGCGGCATGGCGCGATCATACCGTGGGCACATGCCCGCTGCAACCCGTGATGTGACGACGGCGTGGTTTGGGGCCACGCCGTCGTCGAATCTCTTATGCGATACTCTCTATCCCGCTTTGGCTTTCGCCGCTTCGGGCTTCTGTTTTTTCGCCGCCTTGCCCTTCTCGGGTTCGACCTTGGTCACGACCTTGGGCTTGAGCTCGGTCAGTTCGAGGATCGCCATCTCGGCGCCGTCGCCCGTGCGGCGGCGGGTGCGCAGGCAGCGCGTGTAGCCGCCGTTGCGGTTGGCGAACCGGGGGCCGATGTCCGAGAACAGCGTCTTCACGACCGACTCCTTGAGGATGAACGCCAGGGCACGGCGCCGAGCCGGCAGATCGCCTTGCTTGGCCAGCGTGATCATCTTCTCGGCAAAGCTGCGGGCCTCTTTGGCTTTCGGAACCGTCGTCTCGATACGTTCGTGCTCGAGCAACGATGTGACCAGCGCGCGAAAAAGCGCGCGGCGGTGGCTTGTGTTGCGCCCCAGCGGGCGCCCTGCCATTCGATGGCGCATTTAGACGACTCCCTCTTCGCGCTTGGCTTCGGTCTCCGCGCCCTCGGGCGGCATGATGTCCTTGATGTCCATGCCCAGCGACAATCCCATCTCGTGGAGCAGCTCTTTGATCTCGTTCAAAGACTTGCGGCCGAAGTTCTTGGTCTTGAGCATCTCGTGCTCGGTCTTTTGCACCAGGTCAGCGATCGTCTTGATGTTCGCGTTCTTGAGGCAGTTGGCCGCGCGCACCGACAGTTCGAGCTCGTTGACGCTCCGGAAAAGATTCCGGTTGAGATCGCGCCGCGTCTCTTCGGTCACCGGGACCGCCACCGCATCGCCCTCATCGAAATTGATGAAGATCGACATGTGGTCCTTGATGATCTTGGAGGCATGCCCGAGCGCGTCCTCCGGCGTGATGCTGCCGTCGGTCCAGACCTCCATCACGAGGCGGTCGTAGTCGGTGATCCGGCCGACCCGCGCCGGCTCCACGGCGAAATTCACCCTCTTCACGGGGGGGAAGATGGCATCGATCGGGATCGTGCCGATCGGCATCCCCTCTTCCTTGTTACGATCCGCAGGCACGTAGCCGCGGCCCAGTTTGATCGTCAGCTCCGCGCGGACGTGGGCGTCTTTGTCGAGCGTGGCGATGTGGATGTCGGGGGTGAGGATCTCGATGTCCGCGTCGTGGACAATGTCTTCACCCGTCAACTCGCCGGGGCCCCGTTTATCGATGCTGACCACCTTGGGCTTGTCCCCGTGGAGCTTCACGCGAAGCCGCTTGAGGTTCAGCACCACGTCGGTCACGTCTTCCTTCACGCCGGGGATCGTAGAAAACTCGTGCAGAACCCCCTCGAATTTGATCGACGTCACCGCGGCGCCCACGATCGACGACAGCAGAACCCGCCGCAGCGCGTTCCCGACGGTTGTGCCGAAGCCTCGCTCGAAGGGTTCGGCCGTGAACTTGCCGTACGTGTCGGTCAGGCTCTCCTTGTCGCACTCGAGCTTCCTCGGAGCCTGAAAATCGCTTGTTTTAATGATCATCGATGTCTCCCACCTGGAGCGACGCCACCGGTGGCGTCGCTACGACACAAAAAGGTCTCGTTACCGCGAGTACAACTCGACGACGAGCTGTTCATTCACCGGGAGGGCAATCTCTTCCTTGGTCGGAAGCTCCTTCACCCGCCCGGTGAACCGCGTCTTGTCCAGCTCCAACCACGTCGGCACGCCGCGGCCGTCCACGCCTTCCAATCCCTTCTGGATGGGCAACACCGTCTGGGACTTCTCCCGGATCGAGACGGTTTGCCCCACGGCGACCAAATACGACGGGATGTTCACTTTTTTCCCGTTGACCAGCAGGTGGCCGTGCCCCACCAATTGCCGTGCTTCCCGGCGGGAGGAGGCAAAGCCGAGGCGATAGACGACGTTGTCGAGCCGCCGCTCGAGCAGGGCGAGCAAATTCTCGCCCTTAATCCCCTTCATCCGCGCGGCCCGCATAAAGTACCCTCGGAACTGGCGCTCGAGTAAGCCGTAGATCCGTTTCAGCTTTTGCTTCTCACGGAGCTGGAGGCTGTACTCGGACGTCCGCATCCGGCCCTGGCCATGCTGCCCTGGTGGGTAGCTTCGGCGGTCGATGGCGCACTTTTCGCCGTAGCACCGTGTTCCCTTCAAGAATAATTTCGTGCCTTCTCGGCGACACAGCCGGCACACCGGCCCGATGTAACGTCCCACTGATTTCCTCCCCTGATTCTCTGTTTACCGCTGGCTACCTTGCACCGCTTGAGCCTGTGCAGGAAGGGACAGATGCAAGGCGGAGCGAGCACCGGAGCGCAGCGTACTGGGTCGTACGTGAGCACCGGACGCGCAGCGACAACGCAGCAGGTGGCCCTTCATCCACAGGCTCCTACACCCGCCGACGCTTCGGCGGCCGACACCCGTTGTGGGGAATCGGCGTCACGTCGCGGATCAAATTGATCTTCAAGCCCGCCGCCTGCAACGCCCGAATGGCCGACTCGCGCCCCGAGCCCGGCCCCTTGACGTAGACATCGACCTGCCGCATCCCGTGCTCCATCGCCTTCTTGGCGGCGGATTCCGCCGCCCGCTGCGCCGCAAAGGGCGTACTCTTCCGCGAGCCCTTGAACCCCTGGTTCCCCGCGCTGGCCCAGACCAGGACGTTCCCCGCCAGATCGGTCACGGTCACGACCGTGTTGTTGAACGAGGCCTGAACGTGGGCAACCCCGGTCTGGACGTGCTTGCGTTCTTTCTTCTTCCCTACCTTCTTATTCACCATGCTTATTTCTCTTTCTTCTTGGCGCCGATCGAGCGGCGATTCGGGCCCTTGCGGGTCTTCGCGTTGGTGTGCGTGCGCTGACCGCGGACCGGCAACCCTCGCCGATGCCGCAAGCCCCGGTAGCACCCGATATCCATCAGCCGCTTGATGTTCATCGCCACTTCACGGCGGAGGTCGCCTTCCACCTTACACTCGCGGTCGATGATCTCGCGGAGCCGGACCACCTCGCCCTCCTGGAGGGCCTTCACCTTCGTCCCCGGGTCCACCTGGGCCTTCCGGATGATGTTGAGCGCCGACGCCCGGCCGATCCCGTAGATCGCGGTCAGCCCGATGTCCACTCGCTTGTCTCGGGGAAGATCTATTCCTGCAATGCGCGCCACGTGACGACTCCTTATCCTTGCCGCTGTTTATGTCTGGGATTATCGCAAATCACCCGGATCACGCCGCGACGTTTGATGATCTTGCACTTCGTACAAATCGCTTTGATCGACGACCGCACCTTCATGACGATATCCTTTGTTCGTGGAGGGGCGTCTTGCAAGACGCCCCTCCGTGGCCTTACACCCCTATTTGCTGAACCGGTACGTGATCCGCCCTCGGGTCAGGTCGTACGGCGACAGCTCCACCGTGACCTTGTCTCCAGGGAGAATTTTGATGTAGTGCATCCGCATCTTGCCCGAAATATGCGCGAGGACCCGGTGGCCGTTTTCCAAGGCGACCCGGAACATCGCGTTGGGCAACGGCTCGACGATGGTTCCCTGCACTTCGATGGCGTCGTCTTTTGGCATCGGCTCCTTGTTAGGCGGCGCGGGTGAGCACCTTCGGACCGTCGGACGTCAACGCGACGGTGTGCTCGAAGTGCGCCGAGAGGCTCTTATCCCGCGTGACCACCGTCCAGCGGTCTGACAAGACCTCGACCTCGTGTTTCCCTAGGTTAATCATCGGTTCGATCGCCAGCACCAACCCCTCTTTCAGTCTCGGCCCCTCGCCCGGTTTGCCGAAGTTCGGCACCTGGGGATCTTCGTGCAAATTGCGCCCGATCCCGTGCCCGACGAAGTCGGTGACCACCGAGTACCCTTCGGCTTCCGCCACCGTCTGCACGGCGTGCGAGATATCGGACAGTCGGTTCCCGACCTTGACCTGCGCCAGGCCGGCCGCCAGCGCGGCTTCGGTCACCTCCATCAGCCGCGCCGCCTCGTCCGACACCCGGCCCACCGGGAGCGTCACCGCCGCGTCGCCGTAGTACCCTTCCACGATCGCGCCGACATCGATGCCGATGATGTCGCCTTCCTTCAGGCGCTTCTTGGGTGAGGGAATCCCATGGACGACTTCCTCGTTCACCGACGTGCAGAGCGTCGCCGGAAACCCGCGATAGCCCTTGAACGCGGGGCGCGCGCCCTCTCGGAGAATAAATTCTTCGGCCAGGCGATCGAGATCCGCCGTCGTCACCCCCGGTTTCACCCGCTCGCGAAGAAACGCGATCGTGAGGGCGACGACCCGGCTCGCCTTGGCGATCAATTCGATTTCCTGTGCCGACTTCAAAATGATCATACCGGTCGCGGCGCGCTCAACACTTCATCGAGCCGCACCGCCACGTCCTCGATCGGCGCCGATCCATCGATTTGCGCCAAGAGGCCCCGCTCGCGATAATAGGCCAACAGCGGGGCGGTTTCCGCTTGATACACGGTGAGCCGCCGGCGGACCGTCGACTCCCGATCATCGTCGCGTTGGACCAGATCGGCGCCGCAGGCGCTACATCGCGCGCCCGCAGGCGAGGGATCGTACCGCACGTGGTAGACCTTCCCGCACAGCGGACAACCCCGGCGTCCCGACAGGCGGTCGACGATCACCTCCGGATCGGCCTCGAAGGCGATCACCCGGTCGAGGGCTTCTCCCCGCGCATCGAGCATCGCGCCCAGCGCCTCGGCCTGGGCGATGGTCCGCGGGAACCCGTCCAGCAGGTAGCCTCGCCTGGTGTCGTCCGCCTTCAACCGCTCCGCCAGCATCCCGATCACCAGCTCGTCGGGGACCAACGACCCGGCATCCATGAAACTCTTGGCGCGCACGCCCAAGGGTGTCCCCAGCCGCACCGCCTCGCGCAAGACGTCGCCGGTGGAAATTTTCACCACCCCGCGACGCTCCGCCAGCCGTTGCGCCTGCGTCCCCTTGCCCACCCCCGGCGGGCCCACAAAGACCACGCGCACGGCTATCCGCTCCGGCCTTTCAGCCGTCCCTTACGCATGAATCCTTCGTAGTTGCGGGTGATCATGTGTGTTTCGATCTGCTGCGCCGTATCGAGCCCCACCCCCACCACGATCAAGAGGGAGGTCCCCCCGAAAAAGAAGGGTAGTCCCGCCTGGTAAATCAAAATCTCCGGGATCACACACACGACCGCGAGATAAACGGCCCCCGCGAACGTGATTCTCGTCAACACCTTATAGATAAAATCCGACGTCTTCTGGCCGGGGCGGACGCCCGGGATGAATCCGCCGTACTTCTTCATGTTATCGGCCATATCGACCGGATTGAGCACGACGGCGGTGTAAAAAAACGCGAAGAAAATAATGAGTGCGACATACAGAATCGTGTACAGCAACGATCCCGGCGCCAATTGCGTCGACAGGCTCTGCACCCAGGCGACCTGGATGAAGCCGGCGATGGTCGCCGGAAACGCGATGAGGGAGGAGGCGAAGATCGGCGGAATGACGCCCGCCGTGTTAATCTTGAGCGGGATGTGCGTATTCTGCCCGCCGTAGACCCGCCGCCCCACCACCCGCTTGGCATATTGCACCGGGATTTTTCGCCGTCCGGTTTCCAAAAAGACGATGGCGGCGGTCACCCCCACCATCATCACGAACAAGGCCATTAGGAAGAACGTGTTGAGCTGGCCCGTTTCCCATAAGGTGTAGGTGTTGATCACCGCTTTCGGAAGATTCGCGACGATCCCGGCGAAGATGATCAGCGAGATCCCGTTTCCGATCCCTCGTTCCGTGATTTGCTCGCCCAACCACATGAGAAAGGCCGTGCCCGCAGTGATCGTCAGCATGGTCATAAGCCGGAACGACCACCCGGGGTGCTGGACGAACACGCCCCCGTTCATCTTCTCCAGCCCCACCGCGATCCCGAACGCCTGAACGAGTCCGATCCCGATGGTGCCGTACCGGGTATACTGGATGATCTTCTTCCGCCCGCGCTCCCCTTCCTTCGCCAGCTTGGTCAGGGTCGGCACGACCACCGTCAGTAACTGGAGGATGATCGACGCCGAGATGTACGGCATGATGCCCAGCGCGACAATCGTCACCTTGGACAGCGCCCCGCCGGAGAACATGTCGAGAAATCCCATCAACGCGCCGCCCTGCGCGTGGAGGAATTCGCTCAGCTTCTCGCCGTTGATCCCGGGCGTGGGGACGTGCGCCGCCACGCGGTACACGCCCAGCATCGCCAGTGTAAACACAATCCGGCCCCGGAGCTCCGGGATTTTAAAGATGTTCTGAAGATTGACGAGCAGCCGTTCAAACACGCTGCGACCTCGGCCCCTCGATCACGATCGCCTGGCCACCGGCTGCTTCAATCTTCTCTTTCGCGCTCTGGCTGAAGGCGTGCGCCCGGATACTCAACGGAACGGACAAGGCGCCCTGCCCCAACACCTTGATCGTCGCAGTGGCGGACTTGATCAGTCCGGCCGCCTTCAGCCGTTCGGGCGTGACGGGGTCCTTCGCATCGAACCCCGCCAACCGCTCCAGATTGATCACCACGACTTCCACGCGGAAGATATTCACGAATCCCCGCTTCGGCACGCGGCGAATCAGCGGACTCTGCCCGCCTTCGAAGCCCGGAGCCTTGGTCCCTCCCGAGCGCGCCGCCTGGCCTTTGTGCCCCTTGGTGGACGTCTTTCCGTGGCCAGATCCGATGCCGCGGCCGATCCGTTTTTCCTTTTTTCGCGAGCCCGGCGCGGGCCCCAATCGCTCTAGTCTGATCATGCGCGTTCCTCGACCTTCACGAGGTGGGGAATCTTGGCGATCATCCCCCGGATCGAGGGGGTGTCGGGGCGATCCACGGTCTGATTGAGCTTACGAAAGCCCAACCCCTTCACGACGGCCTTGTGCTTGGCCGGGCGGCCGATCGCGCTCCGCACCAGGGTGATCAGCAGCCGCCGCCCCGCCGTCACGCTCCCACCTCGGCCGGCTCAATCCGCCGCATCCGAGCCAAGACCTCGGGATCGCGAAGCGAGGTCAGCCCGTTCAGCGTGGCCTTGACGACGTTATGGGGATTGCCGCTTCCCAACGACTTGCAGAGGATGTTGCGGATCCCGGAGATCTCCATCACCTTCCGCACTGCGCCGCCGGCGATGATCCCCGTCCCTTCCGCCGCGGGCTTCATCATGATCCACTCGGCTCCGCACCGCCCCACCACCTCGTAGGGGATCGTGTCGTCTTTGATCGGCACTTTCATCAGACTCTTCTTCGCGTGCTCGACCGCTTTGCGGATGGCTTCAGGCACCTCGGCGGCCTTCCCTTTTCCCACACCGACGTACCCCTGGCCGTCCCCGACCACCACGACCGCCGAGAAGCTAAACCGCTTGCCGCCCTTCACCACCTTCGCCACGCGATTGATGTAGACGACCTTGTCTTTCAGTGTCAATTCGTCCGGATTAATCCGTTCCAAACACAGCCCCCTTCCCTTAAAAACTCAGCCCCGCTTCCCGGGCGGCTTCCGCCAACGCCTTGAGTTTGCCGTGATACTGGTACCCGCCCCGGTCGAAGACCACCGCCGTCACGTTGGCGGCCTTCGCCCGCTCCGCCAGCGCCGTCCCCAAGGCTTTGGCGGCGTCGATCGTATGGCCTTTGACTCGGTCCCTGATCGAGGGTTCGAGCGTCGACGCCGAGACGATGGTCCGGCCCGCCAGATCGTCGATGATCTGGGCATAGAGATAGCTATTGCTTCGAAACACCGACAACCTCAGTCGGTCCTTCGTTCCGACCACACGTTTTCTCACGCGCCGGTGGCGCCGCTGTCTCGCCTCCACTTTGGCTTTCGCGCTCAGACTCATGAATCGTCACTCCAATCCAACAGGTTAACCGGCCACAAACGCCCGTTCAGGAACGGGCGTTTCACTTGCCGGTCTTGCCTTCCTTCCGGATGATATGCTCGCCCGCGTACTTGACACCCTTCCCCTTGTACGGTTCGGGCTTTCGCATCGCTCGGATCTTGGCCGCGGTCTCTCCCACCAGGTACTTATCGATTCCACGGATCGTCACGGTCGTCTGCTTGTCGACCGCGGCATCGACTCCCGTGGGCAGGGGGAAATCGATCTGGTGGGTGTACCCCAGGCTGAGGAGCAAGCTCCGTCCTTGGAGTTGCGCCCGATACCCCACGCCCGTGATTTCGAGCACTCGCGCGTACCCCTGGGTGACGCCGACCAGCATATTCTGGATCTCGTTCCGCAGCGTCCCGTGCAGCGATCGGGGGAACTTCTCGTCCGACCGCCGCGCGACGCGCACCTGCCCGTTGTCCAGGCTGACCGAAACATCGGGGTGAATCGCCTTGGAGAGTTCCCCCTTCGGCCCCTTCACCCGCACCACCCCTTCGGCAATCTTGACCTCGACCCCCTTGGGGATCGGCAGCTCCTTACGACCGACTCGCGACATAGTGACTCCAGGGCTTCAGCAATCAGCTCATAGCTCTCAGCTCACAGGAAAGCCAAGACGTTCCTGTCAGCTATGAGCTGTGAGCTTCTCTTCATCCCTACCACACATAGCAGAGCACTTCTCCGCCGACACGGCCCTGCCGCGACTGCTTGTCCGTCATCACCCCGCGATTGGTGGACAAGATGGCGATGCCGTACCCGCCCTTCACCTTCGGGACTCGGTCGGACCCGACGTAGACCCGCCGACCCGGCGTGCTGACACGGGTCAGCCCGGCGATGACGGGCTCGTCCTCGTTGAGGTACTTGAGCTCGATCTTCAACGAGGTCCGTGGGCCGTCGCTCACGAGTTTGTACTGGCGGATAAAGCCCTCTTCCTTCAACAGGCGCGCAATCTCCCCTTTGAGGCGGGAGGCGGGCATGGCCACCGATTCGTGACGCCGCATCACGGCGTTGCGAATTCGAGTCAACATGTCAGCCACGGGATCGGTCATACTCATCCGGCATTCACTCCTCGCTGCGTCGCGCCCTGATCGGACGACACGCGGTTGATCGCGGCGGTCACCAACTTGATTTCACCACACCCGGGATATCACCCCGGAGGCTGAAGTTGCGAAAACAGATCCGGCACAACATGAACTTGCGCATGAAGCCGCGCACGCGCCCGCACACGCCGCAGCGATGGTATTGTCGCACGGGAAATTTCTGCGGTTGCTTGGACTTATTGATCAGGGCGGTACGTGCCATCGGCTCCTCGTCTCCTCGCGCCTACGTGATATTGCGAAACGGCATGCCCAGGTGCTTGAGCAGGGCCATGCCTTCGGTGTCGTTCTTGGCGGTCGTCACAATCGTGATATCCATTCCGTGGATGGCACTGATCTCGTCGTACTTGATCTCGGGGAAGATCAACTGCTCCTTCACCCCGAGCGTGTAATTGCCGCGCCCGTCGAACGACCGTCCCAGCACCCCACGGAAGTCCCGGATGCGGGGCAGGGCGACGTGCAGCAGGCGTTCGAGGAACTCCCACATCCGCTGGCCACGCATGGTGACCTTGCACCCGATCGAGACCCCTTCGCGCAGCTTGAACCCGGCGATCGATTTACGCGCCTTGGTCACCATCGGCCTTTGACCGGTGATCTGGCCCACTTCCTTGACCGCGGCCTCCAGCAGCTTGGCGTTGCTCGTTGCCTCGCCCATCCCGACGTTGAGCACCACTTTCTCCAGCCGGGGCACCTGCATGGGGTTACGATAGGTGAATTCCTTCATCAGAAGGGGAACAACCTCCTGCTGATAGCGGGTCTTGAGCGGAAGCACATCGGTGGTCGCCGTCTTGGCCATGGGTTATCCCTTATCCACAATCTCGTCGCAGCGCTTGCACCGTCGGAGCCGGCGGCCGCCTTCCAGCACCGCGACCGTCAGGCGGGAGGGCTTCGCGCAATGGGGACAGACGACCATGACCTTCGAAAGCGCCAACCGGCCCTCCTTTTCAATGATCCCCCCCTTATTCAATTTGCTCGGGCGGGTATGCCGTTTGATGAGATTGAGCTTCTCGACCACCACCTTCGAGAGACTCGGCATCACCTGGAGCACCTTCCCCTGCTTGCCACGCTCCTTCCCGCTGAGGATGACGACCGTATCCCCTTTTCTGACGCGGGATTTCGCTGGACTGGCTTCAACCACCATAACGCTTCCTTCTCATTGTCATCCCCTACAGCACCTCGGGCGCGAGCGAAATAATCTTCATGAACTTCTTCCACCGCAGCTCCCGCGCCACCGGGCCGAAGATGCGCGTGCCGATCGGCTCCCCCTGAGGGTTGATCAACACGGCTGCGTTGCGATCGAACTTGATGTACGATCCATCGTCGCGTCGCACTTCCTTCGCCGTCCGCACGACCACCGCCTTCACCACCTCCCCCTTTTTGACGCTGCCCTGGGGGATGGCCTCCTTCACCGTCACCGTGATCACGTCGCCGATCGTCGCGTACCGCTTCTTCGATCCGCCGTGGACGTGAAAGCACATGACCTTCTTGGCCCCGGAGTTGTCGGCCACTTCGAGCATGGTATAAATCTGGATCATAGCGCCGCAGGCTCCCGCACTGCCGGCTCGACACCACCGGTCCGCTCCAGGATCGACGTCACGCGCCAGCGCTTCCGTTTGGACAACGGCCGCGTCTCCTCCAGCCGAACCAAGTCCCCGATGCCGCAGCGCTGCTCGTCGTGGGCCATGTACCGGCTCGTGCGGCGAACCACTTTCTTATACTGCGGGTGGATGACGGTCCATTGCACCGCCACCACCACGGTCTTTTGCATCTTGTTGCTAATCACCCGTCCGACGATCGACTTGGGTGATTTCCGCTCGGCGGTTTTTTCGATCCCCTGTTGGCCCATCACGCCCTCTTCGCCACGGCGAGTTCGGTCTCGCGGGCGATCGTCTTGACCCTGGCAATATCGCGCCTGACCGTCTTGATCCGCGCGGGACTCTCCACTCGCCCGGTTGCACTCAGAACCCGGAGGTGGAACAATTCCTTCTTCAAGTCTCGCTCCTTCTGGAGCAACTCAGCCGGCGTCAGTCCCCGTAAGTCTTTCGGATCCATTTAGACCGCCGCTCCCCGTTCGATGTACTTTGTGGCAATCCCCAATTTATAGGCCGCGAGTCGGAACGCCGCCTTCGCCACGTCGGGCGTCACCCCCTCCATCTCGTACAGGATCCGACCCGGCTTGACCACGCAGACCCAAAACTCGGGGTTGCCCTTGCCCTTCCCCATCCGTGTTTCGGCCGGCTTGCGGCTGATCGGTTTGTCCGGAAAGATTCGGATCCAAATACGCCCCCCGCGCTTCACATAGCGGGTCATCGCGATTCGCGCGGCCTCGATCTGGCGAGCGGTCACCCAGCCAGGCTCCAGGGCCTTGAGCCCGAAATCCCCGAAGGCGAGTTCGGCGCCGCGGTAGGCTTTGCCCTTCATTCGGCCCTTGTGCATCTTGCGATATTTGACCTTCTTGGGGCTAAGCATGGGACCGGCCTCCCCGTTCTTCGGGCTTCGCGAGCACCGCGGCCGGCGTCGTCTCACCCCGATAGATCCATACCTTCACGCCGATCTGGCCGTAGGTCGTCTTGGCTTCCGCCAACCCGTAGTCGATATCCGCGCGCATCGTGTGGAGCGGTACCCGCCCTTCGCGGTACCACTCCGTCCGAGCGATCTCGGCCCCGCCGAGCCGGCCGGCGCAGTTGACCTTGATCCCCTTCGCCCCTAACCGCAGCGCGGAAACGACCGCCTTCTTCATCGCCCGGCGAAACGCGATGCGCTTCTCCAACTGAAGGGCGATGTTCTCGGCGACCAATTGCGCGTCGACCTCCGGTTTTTTGATCTCCTTGATATTGATCACCACTTGGCGCTTGGTGAGCGCCTCGATCTCCGCCTTGAGCTTATCGACTTCAGCCCCCTTTCGCCCGATGATGATGCCGGGGCGAGAGGTGTGGAGATTGATCCGCAATTGGTTGCCCGAGCGCTCGATCTCGATCCGCGCGATCCCCGCGTGATAGAGTTTGGCTTTCACGATCTTCCGGACCTTGAGATCCTCGTGGAGCAGGACGGCGTATTCTTTCTCGGCAAACCACCGAGAATTCCAGAGCTTGATATACCCGAGGCGAAACCCGATCGGATGAACCTTATGCCCCATGCTGCTTGCCTCCCCCACGCCGTGGAGCCGGGCTGACCACCACGGTGATGTGACTCATACGCTTATGGATGGCGTGCGCGCGGCCCTGTGGCGCCGGCTGGATCCGCTTCAGCGTGGGCCCCTGGTCGACGAACGCGCGGCTCACCAGCAACTCATCGACATCGCCGATCTCCCGATCTTCCGCGTTCGCGATCGCCGATCGCAGCACCTTCTCGATCACCCGCGCGGCCCCACGGGCCGTGAACTTCAGCGTGGAAATCGCCTCACCCGCCCTCTTGCCCCGGATCAGATCCACCACACTCCTGGCCTTGCGGGGCGAGATCCGCACGAATTTTAAGACTGCTTTCGCTTCAGCCATGTGTTTGCCTATCTCTCCTTTGAGACTGTTGCAAAAGCTCCAGATGCAAGGCCGCAGGGAACGAGGAGACCGGAGCGTACTGGGTCGTACGTGAGAACGCGACCTGTGCGTGGCGAAGCAATCTCCGAGGGCCCGAGAATCCGTCCCGCTCCGAGGGAGCGGCTGTAAACCTCTCTCCTTACGGATCGCGGAGCAACGCAGCAGATGGATTTTTGCGACAGTCTCATTTCAGCGCGGTGGATTTCTCGGTCTTCGCTGACCCATGCCCCTTAAACAGCCGCGTCGGCGAGAACTCGCCGAGCTTATGGCCGACGAGATTCTCGGTCACGTAGACCGG
>Ga0210377_10003499_pt1 | contig 13514 bp, 12 predicted proteins | sample PLM4_65_b1redo_FD_155480 | JGI IMG/M metagenome (GOLD analysis project Ga0210377, IMG submission 155480) | Groundwater sediment microbial communities from an aquifer in East River, Colorado, USA - PLM4_65_b1 redo | ecosystem: Environmental > Terrestrial > Soil > Riparian zone | place: USA: East...
CAAGAGCCTGATCGAGCACGACATGGCGCTCGATGCGGCCGAGGCGCTGCACCTGGTCTGGATCGCCTCCGGCGCGGGCGGCCACTACCTCGACAACCTGTGCCGCGCCTGGAGCGATGCCCTGGACGACTTCCGCTACACCTCCTTGACGGCGAAGGGCGCCCTGTCCGACGAAAGCGACCTGCGGGGCCTGTTGCAGCAGGTGCTGCAGGACCATCCGCGGCTGGGCGACTGCGATGTCTACGTCGCGGGGCCCGGGCCGTGGGCCGCCACGGCCGAATTTCAGCTGCTCGAGCGCGGGCTGCCGCGCGGGCAGTTGAGGCTCAGCGCCCTGGAGGACTGAAGAATGACAGGATGGGTCACCGGATCCTGCGCCCGGAGCGCCTTCATCCAGTGACCCCGCGAAAGTGCCGTGCGCCCAAGCCATCCGCGCGTTACTCGCCTTTCGAGTCTGGAGCGATCCTAGGGCCTGGGCTCAGGTGCCGCGGAAAGCTCAACTTCAAAGATTCCGGTCGTGATCCAATAGCCGCATGCCAGCCTCGGACCTGTACGCGATGTTCAAGCCATCGCCTTTGGGTAGATCGGAGATCGGCCCCCATCACAGCGCGGAGGGCTTTTTCGGGCTCGCCGGTAGCTATCTCAAGGCAGCGGATGTCGCGAACGTCCAAGGCCCGGCGCTCACGGCCCCGGCGCTCTCGTGCCTGGGGCAGGCACTCGAGCTTCTCCTAAAGGCTTATCTATTGGCCGCGGGCGTAGGCGAGAAGGAACTCAGTCGACTACCGTATAGCCACGATCTCCTGGCTTGCCTTCAGGAGGCTGAGCGCCGTGGCCTGTATGGCCGCTTCTCGGAAACGGAGTCGCAGGAGTTCTTAAAATTCGGCCAGCTTTACGCCACGAAGGAACTGCATTACCTCTACGAGTATGCGAAGTCGATGCCCGACTTTTTCGTCGTTCGAGGCATAGCGAATCGAATCCAGGAGTACGTCTTCGCATACCTTTCGAAGTCTTACTTCGACGCCCAGAAGGCGGACTGACGAAGGTCGCTCGCTACCGTTGGCAGTCCTCGATTTGAGGGAGTCGTGGACCTTGCGCCTTGGGCCAATTTCAGATGCAATGGGTCACGGAGATCATCATGTCCCTCTACCTGAAGCCGCATACGGCGGAGTGGTTCGCCGCGCTCGAAAAGGTTGCTCCGCACCAGGCGGAGCGGACCCGTTACATCATCCGTCTGGCTGGCCGCGAGGATATATGCTCGATCTGCGGAGACGTAGAGTCGGATGACTACAAGGTGGCGAGCGAGCAGTCCCTTCCTGGAGTCATCGACACGCTGAGGCTTTGCAGCGATTGCGTCGAGATGCGCAAGCTGATGGAAGGGGAAGTGTTTCATCCGCTAGGAAACTGAAAGGGTTAGACAAGCCCATGTCGTGGCAGGACGAAGCCAAGAAGCAGGTAGAGGGAATTGCACTTGACGGCTTTTTTGACGCCTACGAGCATGCCACGGGCCAGAACCTGAGCGTCCTCGCCGCCGGCGAGAACCCCGATTTCGTCTGCGCGCGTCCTGATGGCACGCCCGTGGGCCTGGAGCTGACCCAAGTAAGGCGCGACCGCGATATCGCCCGTGCGGAACGCATCCTCGAGCGCAAGGACGAGATGGATCCCTACGAGATGTTGGAATTTACCTTATGGCAGCTCGGGCGCAAGGAGAAAGCGAGGGTCCAGCGCTATACCCAAAGCGTTCCGCAGACCATGCTCGTGTTCCAGCTCGTCGACGGATCGCTCTCGCCCGCCTTTTGTCGGATGCTGGAAGGCCTCGAGGACGATTTTGCCGACCACGGGTTCAGCGAGGTCTGGCTCGCGGACTATTCTGGCGTAGATGCCTACGGCGACATCGAGCTTTTCGGCGTGTATCCCCAAGAGATCTACGGCCACTATGAGCGACCAATGCCCGACCGCAAGCCGTACGGCTAAACCGAAGTTCTGGGTTTGACTTAGATTGCAGTCAAGGGAGGCGAGGATGAGGGTCGATGGTCCCGACACCTATCAGCTGACATTTGATGCGCAATCCTTCGTAGTGCGTTGTCCGCGTGGCACGGACAAGTTCTCAGGCTTCTCGACTTCCAAGCGGCCGAAGCTGTACGTGGTCAGCATCAGGCGCCGTCCTGTATATGTTGGCGTCACTCGCCGTTCGATACGAGCGCGCCTTCGAGGCGGCTGGAAGGCGGACGGACGTGCTGGCTACTACGGGTACGCGTTTCGCCACAAGCTCGTCAGCGCGCAGCTAGATATTTGGTGCCACCAGAACGCGAGCGGTGAGAACCCGAATCTCGCCCTCGAGACCGTAGAGGCAGAAGTGGTCTACCACATCCGACAGGCTGGGCAGTGGCCGCTCTTCCAGACCGAGATCCATTTCCGGCCTTCGAAGGCAGTCCACCGGCGCTTGGCGCAACGCATCCTTTCGCGCTACCGGTTGCGCAAGCGCTGATGGCGACGCGCCCCGATCGTCTGCCGGACGGAATTGAGCGCAACCACCTACTTGCGGCGATCGCGGACTTCGATCGCGGGGTGGAGCACGAATTCCGCGATTCGACGACGTATGATGTTCTCCACAACGGCCGGCGCTACCCTCCGAAAGTGATCGTGGGTCTCGCGGTTCGCCACCTCCTCGGAAAGGCGCTTGGTCCCCGAGACTTCCGGGGGGGCCTGGGGACGAAATGCTTTCGCATCCTCGAGGCTGGCAAGTTCACGGTCGCGCAAAAGGTCCCGGCTGGGCCGTTTCCCGAGGAGCTCGCCAGCGAACAAAACTACGAAGGCGCAGCTAGCACCGTACAGGTGAATCGGTTCGAGCGCGATCTGGCAGCCCGTAAAGATTGCATCGACCACTACGGTGCTCGCTGCCAGGCATGCCGGTTGGACTTTTCGCAGGCCTATGGCGCCATCGGAGATGGGTTCATCCACGTGCATCACATCGTGCCACTCTCGGAGGTCCGCGCGAGATACGTGGTCGACCCGGTGAAAGACCTGCGGCCGGTGTGTCCTAACTGCCACGCCATGCTTCATCGCCGAAGGCCCGCGTTCTCCGTCCCGGACCTAAGAAGGCTGCTACGGAAAGCGCCGTATCGATAGCTTGTACATGACGGCGTGGCAGACTTGTAATATACTTAAAATATACTTAACAAAGTCTTAAAAACGCCTTGAGCGATACTACTCCAATACTGAAGAAGGTGAGATGCGGCAAGGTCTCCTTGCAGCAGCTGCGCCGCATTGCCCTGCCGCCAATCCTGACGGAGAACATGGGGATCGCTGAGGGCGATGAACTCATGCTTTATTTCGATCCGGACAACAACGCTGCGGTGCTGGTAAAAGCGGATGCTCAGTCGCAACCGGCGGCTAAGCCCGCGAAGAAGGCTCGGACGCGATGAACACCGCTGTTCGAATGGAAGAACGATTCTCTGGACATGAGTCATTCGTCTGCCGCTACGGATGGCTACGCAAGGCCTACGACGGCGTGGCAAGGTCTCCGCAGCTATTCGCAGATGAAGAAGATGCGGTCGTGAAGCTTGGCGTCGGAAGCAATATGGTGAAGTCCCTTGAGTTCTGGAGCCGGGCTTTCGGGATCATCGAAGGTCATCGCGGCGGCTACCAGCTCACTGCGTTGGCCAAGGCACTTCTCGACGTGAAAAAGGGCAAGGACCCCTACCTCGAGGATCTTGGAAGCCTGTGGCTGCTGCACTGGAAGCTCGCCACCAGCCACGCCAACCTCGCAGCTTGGAACCTCGTTTTCCAGGATCTGCAGGAGTGGCGCGTGCCTCGTGCTCGCCTGATCGATATGCTGGCGCGCCGGGGTCGGCGGGCGAAGGGGGCACTGGCCGATTTCACCATCAAGCAGCACCTGGACATCCTTGTTAATACTTATACGAGTCCCAGGACGAGTGACGTGCGCGCGCTGGAGGAGTCGTTGGGTTCGCCATTGCAGGAGCTGGGGTTGCTCACCCGAGTTGAGCTCGATTCAAGCGAAGAAGTCATCGAAGTCCATACGGGTCGGAAGCCGACGCTGCCGACGGAGGTGTTCCTGAATGCCGTGGTCGACCATTGGGAGCGCACCCAGCCGACTTCCACATCCCTGTCGCTACAGGAGATCACCTTCGGCAGGAAGAGCCCCGGCGTGGTCTTCCGCCTCGACGAGAGCTCTGTGATTCACTACCTCACCGAGTTCAGGTTGCTGACGAACAAGAAGCTCGACTTTCAGGAGGGTGCACTCGTGCGGGGGTTGCAGCTTACACGTAACACTAAGATCGGCGAAGTACGTGCCAAGTGCGGGCTGATATGAAAGCGAAGAACTCGGCCGTACACGCTGCAAAGATCGCCGAGCACCTCGAGATCGCGCCCCGGTATGTCCGCTCCTTCGAGATCGAGCGCGACTTCGTCGATCCGGCCGCAACCGAGGGTTACATTCTTACCCCGGCGGTCCTTTTCGCAGCCCACACACTTTCGAAAGGACTGCGTAAAGGTTCAACGCAACGCGCCTGGCGCATTACCGGTCCCTATGGTGCGGGGAAATCGGCCTTTGGGCTCTTCGTCGCGCATCTCGCGGCGCGCAGCGCTCCCGGAAAGAAGCTTCTGGCACAGCTCGCCGAGCAAGCCCCCGAAGTACATACGGATTGGCAAGGTGTCCCGCGCTATCTCCCCATTGCCATCACGGGTAGCCGGGCCCCGTTCGGCCAAGCGCTGGTCGGACGCCTACGTCGGGCGGTTCAGGTCATCAGCACGAGGCGTCCGCCGAAACTTCTAAACGACCTCGAGCGACTGGAGAGTCGATCCCATCTTGGCGATGAGCAAGTGAGCGAGGTTTTAGGGCGCTTCGTTGAATACGCCGTGTCAGCGACCGCGCACCAGGGCGCTCTTCTTCTTGTCGACGAGATGGGTAAGTTTTTGGAGCACGCTGCCCTTCGGCCCGAGCAAGCAGACGCGCATGTCTTTCAACGGATCGCGGAAATGGCTGCCGGCGGCTCAAAGCATCCGCTCGCCGTGGTGGGTTTCCTTCACCAGAACTTCGCCGACTACGCCGCAGGCTACGGCGAGCGTGCCCAAGAAGAATGGTCGAAGGTGGCGCAGCGCTTCGAGGACATTCCGTTCGATGAGTCCTTGGAGCAGTACGGCTTTCTCCTTGGCAAGGCTATGCAGTACAAAGAGGGCGTCCTCCGAAAGACCGGAATCGAGGTGCGCGCACGCGAGCTGTATATGCGCACTCTGCCTTCGGATAGGGAATCAGGGCGCTCTGGTGCACTTGTGGAGAGCTCGCCGAATCTCTATCCGCTGCACCCAAGCGCATTCCTCGCTCTTGCGACGGCCGTAAAGCGGTTTGGACAGAGCCAGAGATCGCTTTTCAGCTTCCTCCTAGCCGGTGAAGCGAATGGGTTGCAGCAATTTATCCGCGCGACGGAGCTGGACGCGGCAAACTGGTATCGGCTGCCCCGGCTCTACGACTACCTCGCCTCGCTCGATGGCGTGACATTCCGACAAGGCGACCGTGCTCGAAAATGGGAGCTCCTGCGAGATACCTTGACCCACGGACCGGTGCTTGAAGCTCTTGAGAGCGAAGTACTGAAGACTGTAGGGCTGCTCAACGTTCTAGACCCAGTCGCGTACCTCGGGACGGACTTGAAGGCTCTTTCGCTTGCACTGACGGATACAGACAACAGCAAGGACGTGCAAAAGGCACTCGACGCACTCGTCGAGAAGGGCATCCTCTATCACCGGCGCGCTCAGGGTGACTTCTGCATCTGGCGTCACAGCAGCGTCGACCTGCAGATGCTCTACGAGCAGGCCGCGATGCAGACGCGGGCGATTACCACGCTCGATGATCTCCTCGGAGCCATTGGAGAGGGTCGCTCCCTTATCGCTCAGCGTCACTACCAAGAGACGGGCACCTTGCGCGCTTTCCGGGTCAGGTTTGCCTCGCTCGCCCAACTGCCGCCACCAGGAAACAACGAACCAATCAACGAATACGACGGCGAAGTTCTCGTCGTGCTCCTTGATGCCGGCGCGAACATAACCAGGGTCTCCATCGAAGTGGGCAAGCATGCCCTCGCAGCTAACCCGGCGCGCCTCATGGTTCTTCGGAAGATCGAGCAGGCCGACCTCAAGGTCGCTACGGAGGTGCGGATCTACGAGCGCATACAGGCGACTTGTAAGGAACTGCGCGTCGACGACTTTGCTAGGCGTGAGGTTGAACAGAGCCTGGACCGCGTGCGCCGGCAACTTGAGGAACGTCTCGCGAAGGTAGCCACATTCGGGCAGACCGCGGGTCCCGAGGACATCGTCTGGCTCCACCTTGGCAAGGTCGCGAAGATCGATTCGCGGCGAGAACTCAGCAAACGCCTCTCCGCGATCTGCGAGGCGGTCTACGGTTCAGCGCCTTCCATCCGCAACGAGCTGATCAACCGCCACAAACTCTCCTCTGCTATCTCCCTAGCGCGGCAGAAGCTGCTGGGCGCGATGCTGACGATGGGCGACAACCTCGGGTTAGGCCTCACCGGAATGCCGCCGGAACGGGCGATCTATCTATCGCTCTTCCAGGAAACCGGTATCCATCGCAAGGAGAAAGGCGCGGTGGGTTTTCATCCGCCACGCGGAGCAGGCGACGACAATAATTGGGGCCCCGTTTGGAAGGGACTGCGCGAGCACTTGGCAACCAAGGGGAACCTCACCTTCGACAAGGTACTCGCCTTTCTCAGGCAGCCACCCTATGGGATGCGCGAGGGGCCTGCGCTGCTTCTCATCTTCGCGCTCATTCTGAGCGAGCGGCGCAACATGGTGCTCTTCGAGCGCGGGACGTACGTCGTCGATTTCACTGAGGACCATGTCCAGCGGTTGGTGAAGTCACCGGCGAATTTCGCCGTGCACCTGCAACCGCCCATGGGTGGCGTACAGGGTCTCTTCGGCGCCTATGCTGTGGCGCTCGAGCCGATCAAGCAGCAGAGCGATCTCCTCACCGATGCGCATGGCGTCGTGTCGTGCCTCTACCGGTGGAATTCGAATCTTTCGGAATACGCGCATCAGACGAATCGGATCTCCGCGACCGCGAAGGAAGTGCGCTCAGTTCTAAAGCGGGCGATGGACCCGGTGGAGCTTCTGGCGAAAAACCTTCCGACCGCTTGCGGGCAACAGGACATCGAAGGCGCGAAGAAGAATAGCCTCGACAAGTTCGCTCAGGCTTTGAGTGGCGCGCTGCATGAGATCGACCAGGCGGACAACACGCTGCGGCAAAACATTCTGTTCATCTTCAATGATGTTTTCGGCATCCAATGCAAAGTCGGCGAGCTTCGGAATTTCCTGCAGAACAGATTTGGTCCCTACAAGGACGTCCTCGGCGATCACACTCTGAAGGCCGCGCTAACACGGGCGGTCGACAAGGAGCTCGGCGATGCCGCATGGATCGACTCCATGGCTGGCCTGCTTGGGGAGCGCTCCATTGCACTCTGGAAGGACGAGACGCTCGAGAAATTTAAAGCTGAAACCCTCGACTTCGCCGGGAAGTTGAAGCGCTGGGTCGGCCTCATGCTCCAGCTAAAATCAAAACCCGGGGGAGTGGCGCCTTCACTGGTCAGCGTATATGTGACCGGCAAGTCGGGCAAAGAGCATTCGCTGCTGGTGACCGACCCGCCCAATGCCCGTCCCTCCAGCGAGGAGCTCAAGAAGGAGTTGCGGCGCGTGATTGCGCTCAATCCTGAGGAGGCGCCCTTGGCGCTTGCCCAGGCGCTCGCCGAGGTGCTCTCGGAAACAGCGGTCCAGGAGACGAACAAGCGTGGAAGAACAAAATAAGGCGACCCGGCACATCCTGAGCCTTTCCGGCGGTAAGGACAGCGCAGCGCTCGCGCTTTACATGCGCGACCGCGTGGCGGACATGGAGTACATCTTTAGCGACACTCGCAAGGAACTACCGGAGACCTACGAATATCTTGAGCGCATTGGCGACTACCTCGGGAAGAAGATCAATCGGCTGAATGCAGATCTGGGTTTCGACCACTGGTACGAGGTCTACGGTGGCATGATTCCGTCGAACCATCGGCGCTGGTGCACGAAGCTCCTGAAGCTCAAGCCCTTCGAGGAGTTCGTGGGCGAGGACACGGTACTCAACTACGTCGGCCTGCGAGCCGATGAGGATCGCGAGGGTTACATCAGCCACAAGCCCAACATCACCCCGGTTTATCCTTTCCGCGATGCGGGGCTGCGCCTACGCGATATCGAGCAGATCCTCATGGATACCGGCGTGGGCTTGCCGCCGTACACGAAGTGGGGACGCTCGCGCTCAGGCTGCTACTTCTGCTTTTATCAGCAGAAGATCGAGTGGGTGCGCCTGAAGGAGACGCATCCTGATCTCTTCGAAAAGGCCAAGGAGTACGAGAAGGTCTACGAGAAGAGCGGCAACCTCTTTACGTGGAGCAACGGCGAGCCGCTCGCGGAACTCGAGAAGCCTCAGAGAGTTATCGAGATCAAGACCGAGCACGAGATGCGCCGGAAGCGGGAGGTGGCGCGGCGCGAGAATCTGCCGCTCAGCGAGGTCTTCAAGGAAATCCACGGCTACAAAGAGCCGCTGGAGGATGAGGAGCAGGCATGCCTTATTTGCACCATTTAAGGGTCCGGTTCAGTGGTCTTCAAGATTAAGGCCCGCGTACTGTTGGAGTTGGGCGCCGAGCTCATTAGCTCTGATGCGATCGCGCTCTACGAGCTGATAAAGAATGCGATTGACGCAGGGGCTAAGACCACCGAGGTAAAGATAACGGCGGCAATCCAGCATTCGAGTTACCTGCAGCTTCGCAATGAGCTGCGCGACGCGAAAACCGTCGATGTCGCGGAATTTGTGGCTAAGGTCGAGGCGACACTCGAACCGTCTGTGCCTGCCGCTCGCAAGAAAAAGGTACTCAAAATATTGGAATCTGCGCGCTCTCTCGTTCAATTGCGCAACTTGTTCGAGGATGCCTACCGAGCGGCAAACACGCTGGATGTGCTAGATGATGGAAGCGGAATGTCTCTTTCCGAGTTGAAGAACGTTTACCTTACGATCGGCACTACAACCAGGCTTAAAGAGAAGCGAGCTCTGTTCGACCGCTTGGAGGGTGAGAAAAAGGATCCCACCAAGATCCCGCTCGGGGAAAAGGGCATTGGCCGTCTTGCTGCCATGCGTCTTGGAAACGTACTGGATGTTCGCACCGCAAGGAAGGACGATCGCCACTGGAACTTATTGCATGTCGACTGGGAAAAGGTCAGGAGTGATCTTGATCAGGACTTGGAGGATATTCCCGTCGAGCCGAGCCGTGGAGGCGAAAAAGAGCGGCCCTCGGCTTCGGGCACTCGTATTCGACTCCGTGCCCTCACCGGCGACTGGACGGAGGACAAATTAAGGGAGCTTGCGAGAACAGACTTTGCAAAGCTTTATGACCCCTTTTCCAAAGGGACCAAGCGGGACGATATTCTTCTGTTCTTCAACGAGCGCGAAATTGTCCTTCCCGCATTCGAACGTTATCTGCTCAAGAACGCCGACGCTTTATGCTCGGGACATTTTTCGGTGGAAAACGGAGCCCCCATGCTTTCCGGGCGCGTGCAGTATAGCCTGCATGGGCGCGAGAAAAGTTTCCGGCACACAGCTGAGCACCTCAACAGCAGCCTGCGCCAAGAGCCTGGCCGGCCTCGTAAGAAAAATCAGAAATGGATTCCTACTGACGAATCGGTCATCGGTGCGTTGCAGACAGTTGGTCCATTTGAATGGGAGTTTCACTGGTTCAATCGTGGCCGGCTCCAACGGGACCATCGCGAGCTCTGGACTGAAACGCTTCGTCCATTCTTGTTGGCTTGGTCCGGCGGTCTTTTGGTCTATAGGGATGGGTATAGGGTCTATCCTTATGCGGCTCCCGACGATGATTGGTTAGATCTTGACCGACCTGCGCTTGGTGCTTCGGGATACAAGGTCAACCGTGCGCAACTTGTCGGTCGGCTTCGAGTCAGTAGTCGCCTCAATCCGCAGCTGGTCGATCAGACAAACCGGGAGGGATTCCGAGATTGTCCAGAAAAGGCCGCTCTTATACGCATGATGCGCCACGTGCTGATAACTGAGTTCCGAACGTTCCTTGAGGACGTAGCCGACGAAGTTACGTCTGTCGGCAAGGATGAGATTGAGAACATCGAACGGCGGCTCGAGACCTCACAGAAGGAGGCTATAAGGCGCATTCGCGACATCGGACGGCGAATTCCAGAAGAGAAACAAACTGTCGGGGAGTTGCTGGACTACTTGCGCGATGTAAGTCTCGCGTGGGAACGCGCCAAGGAAGTCGCATCGACGTTTGAGACCGAATTGGAGAAATATCTGCATCTTGCCGGCATTGGGTTGATGGTGGAATTCATCGCGCATGAATTGACTCGAGCTACTCAGCATGCGCTGCAGACCCTTGAGACGATGGGCGAATCCCAAACGACGTCAACGATGGAAACTTTGCGCGCACAACTGAAGACGATAGAAAAGCGCCTTCGAATACTGGATCCTGTAAGCGTTCCCGGCAGGCAGAGGCGCAAGGATGAGGACGTTCGCGCCATCGTGGCCGAAGTACTGGACTCGCACAAACCCCAGTTCCAGCGCCATGAGGTAACGGTCAAATGTGACCCAGTAAAGCTGGAAAGGTTCGTACGCCGTGTGGAGAAGGGTCAGATTGTCCAGATCTTCGAAAACTTCATAGCCAATTCAGTTTATTGGCTGAAGGAAAAGCGGCTACGGCAAGACTTTGAGCCCGCGATCGCGATTACCTTTGATGAAGAAAAAGGAGAGATTGCGTTTCGTGACAACGGACCAGGCATACCTGAGGAGAGAGGCGAAGAAGTCTTCAAGCCGTTCTTCACAACCAAGCCGCCCGGAAGGGGACGCGGGCTTGGGTTGTACATCGCCAAGAAGCTTGCCGAGTATAACGAGATCGAATTGAAGCTCGACGCGCCGACTCGCATGGGGGTTCATCGCGGGTTCGTGCTGAAGTTCAAGGACAAGACCTGATGGCCGTGTCAATGAAAGAGCGTCTCGCAGATCGAGGGCTGAAGGCCGCTCTGATAATAGATGACGCTTATGAGGACCCCATACCCGAGAAAATAGGGGCCGAAGCCAAAACACAATTCTTGCGCGCCGCAAGGGGTGAGGCGGCACGCGCTTTATTGCTGAAGGAGTTCCCCGGACTGGATATTGAGGCAGACGACGCAGTTCAAACTTTGCTCGAAGAGAGCCTGCCGCTACAACAACTGTGGAACCTGTACTCCGAAAAGGCAGAGTTTGCCTGGTGTAAATCTGCTTTCAACCAATTTGAAAGCGATCGAGCATCCAAACGCTCACGCTTGCTTCCTTTAGAGAAATTTCTTGAGGAGGCAGGATTGGCGATTCAAACATTGCCTGGTCTGGATGAGGACCAAGCTATTGAAGGGTCGCCCAGTCTCGTTTTTATTGATTTCTTTCTCTTAGAGGAGCAAGCGGACCAGGCGCTTACTCGGGTCACCAATATCGGCAGGCGATTCGGCGGAGTCCATGAGCGCGACCGAATTCGATTCCGTCCCCTTGTTTTCCTTATTTCCAACCGCGCCGACTTAGTTCGGCCTTACCAAGAAAGGTTCCGGGATGGTTCCAACATTAAGGGAAGCTTCTTCAGATTTATCGACAAAGCTAACCTTGGCGGTGCGAAACTCGTCGACTTGTTGAACGGTCTGCTTGACGCGTATCCGTCCGCGACCCTACTGGCTGACTATGTGGATGAATTTCGGGCCGCGGCGGTGGTGGCACTGGATGGTCTCAATCGCCTGGAGCTCACGGATCTGGCTCTCCTGCACCTGTTTCGCGTTGAAGCTGAAAACGAGATACTTGGAAATTATCTAAATTGGCTTCTTTCTGAGGCAGTGAGTGGTGGGGTGCAATCGAGTATCAAGTTGAATGAGGTCGCCGAGAAGTTGAACACGCTGACAAATAGGCCGATAGATGGCCATATCGTCGCGCCCCGCAATGAGCTGTTCAATATCTATGCGAAAGCAGTGTGCCGATACGACGTTCGTGACAGGGAGGGGAACCGGGGTCTTCCGATCGGATTCGGCGACATTCTGCTCGACACAGCAGCTGACGAGGGCAAACATAAATACCTTGCTGTCTTGCATCCGGCCTGCGACATCATCAGACCACAAGTGGGGCAGGAAGCCCTCTGCGTTCTGGGCGATGCGACTTATGAGGGTCCGGCTAATGTAAAGGGCCTTTTGAAACGAGAACTCTATGACAAAGGACGACACCTCATCGAAGTGGCTGAGGGCGAGGAAGCTCTGTACAGAATTCTGGAATGGGATGTAAAGGCTGTAAAAACCGTCCTTGTATCAGATCTCGAGAAACCTGAGCGGTACCAGCGCTTGGCACGCCTCCAACCGCTATTCGCTCACCAGTTAAGCGAGGTGGTTCTGCGCGACCTTGGACGCGTTGGCGTTCCAGTCACGCCCTCCATTGTAGAGGTCCTGGATGCGGAGGTAAGGATGAAATACAAGGAGCAGGAAGTAGCGTTTACGTCGAAGGGAACAGAGATTTTCGCCGCAGTCCGGGCGCAAAAGCGCCTTACACCATCAGAAGAACTTCAGCAGAAGAAGAAAATTAGCATAGCGGTTTGCTTTACTCTCCCGTTCCTCGAAAGGATCAAGGCGGACGCCGAATCCCTCAAGGCGAATGCTGGGCAAGACGCAAGTAAGTTCGACGAAATCATTGCAGCGTGTACGGATGGCAGGCTGGCAATGGTGTTTGCCGACAAGGATCCCGTAACGGTGGGTAGAATCAAAATATGGCAAAAGACGCCCGACAATTGGGACGGTCTATGCAATATCGCACTTGAATCTACTGCTTGATCTGCATCCATAGATCAACGCTTGCTTATCGCTAAGACCAGCAGAAGCGGAGCTTGAAGGACGACGCTGCTATAATGCGCCCTCGTAGTTAGACCCTATCCAAGCTGGCCGCGGCCAGCTTTCTTGTTTCTGGAACCCACCCTATGATCGTCGCCTCCGGCATCGCCATGCAGTTCGGGGCCAAGCCCCTTTTTTCGGATGTCTCCGTGAAGTTCGGCGGCGGCAACCGCTACGGCCTGATCGGCGCCAACGGCTGCGCGTAGTCGACGTTCATGAAGATCCTGGGCGGCGAGCTGTAGCCCACCGCGGGCGCCTTGCGATCGACGCCAGTGACCCGAATCACCCGCCGGGCACCGGCCCGGCCTTCCGCTTGTTCCTCCCCAGGCCGTGCTCCACCGCGGCCACCGCGGCCTCCACGCGCGAACGCATGCCGAGCTTGCGCAGGATCGCCTTGACGTGCAGCTTGACGGTGCCGTCGGTGATGTCCAGCGCGCGCGCGATCATCTTGTTGCTGGAGCCGTCGGCGATGCACTCGAGGATCTCCAGCTCGCGCGGCGTGAGTTCGGCAAAGTGCGCCGCCGGGCGCCGCGCCGCCGGTTGCGGCCCGGTGTTGCTGC
>Ga0210377_10003500_pt1 | contig 13514 bp, 13 predicted proteins | sample PLM4_65_b1redo_FD_155480 | JGI IMG/M metagenome (GOLD analysis project Ga0210377, IMG submission 155480) | Groundwater sediment microbial communities from an aquifer in East River, Colorado, USA - PLM4_65_b1 redo | ecosystem: Environmental > Terrestrial > Soil > Riparian zone | place: USA: East...
ACTGGATGCCTTCGTGCGACGTGCGCGGGATCACGTTTTGATGCACGAACTCGGCGCCGTCGTTGCTGTCAGGCGTCAGCGGGTTGGTGATGCCCCAGGCCGTTGTCGGATTCTTCAGTTCGAACAGCCGGCCAAACGGGCTGGTGGATCCCGCGGCGGCCGTGGCCCAACTTTCCTCCGCCGTGATCAGCGTTCCCCAGGGCGTCCAGAAGCACGCGTCGAAGGACACGTGCATCCCCGGCGCCGGGCTTTGCCAGATCGTCTCGGTCTCGTTGGTCACCAGGTCCGTGCGCTGCACGCCGGCGTGCCCGGTTTCGAAAACGGTGAAGAGGTATCGGCCCTTGTGGGGACCGGTTTCGTTGACGGTGTTCATGTCGAACGACCCGGAGTTGGGCTTGTTGGCCAGCAGCTGCGTCGCGCGCTCGGCGATCGACCGCTGCTCGAACGACGGGTTGCCAAGGGTGATCGGCGCGTCTTCGCCGGCCACCGGGACCGCTGGGGCCGACCCGGCGAGGGCGGTGAAATCGGAAAAGCGGGTGCCGTCGGCAAATGCGACAGTGCCCGCGAGCAGCAGGCCACCGATGGTGACGAGCTTCGCACGTTCAATTGACATCTTCATAGTGACTTCTCCAGTCGCCTCGACTTCCATTGCGAAGCGGATGGAGGAGTTTTAGCGGCCGGGTGTTGCCACCGGGCTTCAGCGGTGTGACGTTCCGGCAAATCCCGCAGGCATGACAGGCGTCATAGGTCGGCGCCTCTTCCGCTGGGTAGATTGGGGTAGGCGCATGCGATTCCTTTACCTCGCCTCGGTGTGGCTGCACATTCTGGCTGCAATGACCTGGGTCGGCGGCATGGTGGTGTTCGTCCTGGCCCTGATGCCGTTTCTTCGCCGGCAGAGCGGCGCCGTGCGTGCGGCCCTCCTCGAGGACTTCGGCCGTCGCTTCCGTAACGTCGAGTGGCTGTGTTTCGTGGTGCTCGCGGCCACCGGGACCTTCAATCTGTGGATGCGGGGCGTGCGGCTGGGCGACTTCGCGAGGCCCGAGTGGCGGGCCTCCGCGTTCGGCGAGCTCGTGTTGCTCAAGGTCTCGCTCGTGTTCGTGGCCATGGTGATCACCTGGCTGCACGAGCGGGCGGTGTCGAGCCGGCACGCGCGGTGGTTGGGACGTCTCACGCTGGTCGTGGCCCTGGCGATCGTCGCGGTGGCGGTCGGGCTGGTGCGAACGTGATGACGCCCCTCATCCGCGTGACCGCCATGATCGCGTGCGGCGTCTTCACGGCGCTGTTCGGCCTTGGTTGCGTCACCGTCAGCACGGTCCAAGCGCGGCCCGTCGCCGGGGCGCACGTGCAGGGCGGGGAGTGGTTCGTGCAATCCGGTTGCACGCCGTGCCACTCCGTGTCGGTTTACGGGTTGTCGACGCCTACCGTCAATGCCCCGGACCTGTCGATCGCCGTCGATGACGTGCGGGTCCGGTTCGGTCGCTCGCTCGAGGACTTCCTCGGCGCCCCGACCGGCACGATGGCGATGGTGCTTGCCAGCCGCATCGCGCTCGACGACAACGGCCGCCTGGTGGCGATCGAGAAACTGAAGGAAGCCCACGCGCTGCACCTGCAACAATCCGGAGCCGCTCGACCGGTGGCGAGCCATTAGGTGACCCATGCAAACACCCGCAGACGACGCTCCGCTCGACGAGCTCTGTCAATTCATCGTCTTGCGCCACCATGCCTACCTGCATCGGGCGCTGCCCGTGATCGAAGCGCAACTGGCACAGATTCCCGGGGACGAAGTGCGAGCGGCCTTCGCCGATCTCGCAGGCCAGCTACACAGCCATCTGGCCAAGGAGGAGAACCTGCTGTTTCCGGCGATCGAAGCGCTGGCCCGCGCGGATCGGCAGGGGAGCGGCCGCCCCGCGCTGCCGTTCTCCACGGTCCTGTATCCGATTCGCTTGATGGAAACCGAACACGCGCGGATCGAAGCGGCCATCGCACGCCTCCGCGACCTCACGCAGGGGATGGGCCTCGCCGAGCTGACGCGGCTCGAGGAGGACGTGCACGAGCACCATCGCGCTGAAAACGAAGTGCTGTTTCCGCGTGCGCTCGAACTGGAGCAGCGGCTGTCGTAGTCAGTTATCATGCAGCGGTGACGACGCAACCAGGGGATGAACTGCTTCGCGGGATCGCGCTGTTTCGCCGGCTGTCGCCGGCCGCGCGCGCGCGCGTGGCCGAGGTTGCCCGCCTCAAGTCGTACGATCGTGGCGACCTGATCTTCTCCGAAGGTGAAGCCGCCGATGCCTTCATCGCCATCGTGTCCGGCCGCGTGAAGGTGTTCAAGTCCACGCCGGCCGGCAAGGAAATCATTCTCGAGATTTTTGGCGCCGGCGATCCGTTGGGCGCCGTGGCCGTCTACGAAGGCGCGCCGTTCTTCGCCTCGGCGATCACGCTCGAGCCCACGCAGTGCCTGCGCATCGAGACCCCGGCTTTCTTCCGGTTACTCGAGGCGGATCCCGGCCTCGTGCGCGGGTTGCTCTCGGGTCTGACGATTCGTCTCGCCGAACTGACGCGCCGCCTGGCCGAACTGACCGGCGCCCGCGTCGAAACCCGTTTCGCCCGTCTCTTCCTGAAGTTGTGTGAGCAGATCGGCCGGCCGGATCGCGGCGGCGTGTTCATCGGTATGCCGCTCTCACGCCAGGAACTGGCCGACCTCACCGGCACCACCATCGAAACCGCGATTCGCATCATGAGCCGATGGCAGAAGGAAGACGTGCTGCATACCGAGAAGGACGGCTTCGTCGTGCTCGACCGCCGCACGCTCGATGAGGCGTCGGCTACTTAGACCGGGAACCGGAAGCCGGGATCCTGAAGCCCGAAGCCTGAAGCCCGAAGCCTGAAGCCCGAAGCCCGAAGCCTGATTAGATGTCGGCGCGGGAGAGCGCGCGAATGGCGATCAATAGGGGCGTAATCAACCACGCCGCGAGCGACAGGCCCACCAGTGCGGCGACCATTCCAGCGCCGCCCGTGAAACGCAACAGCGCCAGCGACGCCGCGCCGAATGCCGCCGTGCCTTCGATGGCCAGCAGCGCACCGGTGCGGGCCGCATCCACCGGGTTGATCAACGTCGCGGAGATGAGGAGCCGCGACGCCGTGCCGGAACGGAGCAGCGACGCCACGCCGAGCGCCGCCACGTCGAACATCACCACCGTGACGAACCACACCACCAGCGCCGCGGCCAGGACGCGGGTGCGCCGGCCGGCGTTGACGCTGGCCAGCAACGCCGCGATCGCCAGGAACACTCCGGTGATGGTGACGGCCGTCAACACCAGCGCGCCGTAGCGCCAGAGTCCATCCGGCCCCGCCTGGGCCTGCATGACGAGCCCCGCGACGCCGAATCCGATCAGTTCGGCGGCGGCCAAAGCCAGCCACACACCCAGCATGCGGCCCACCAGGATGGCGCCCCGGGCCACCGGCTGGGAGTAGAGCAGTTCCGCGGCGCCGCGCTCGGGGGTGAGCGCCAGCCCGCCAAACACCAGGGACGCCAGCGGAACCAGCAGCAACACGATCTGCACGAGCGACACGGCCGTGCGCGAGAAGTCCTGGACGCCATGACCTCCGGAGAGGATGTAGCCGGCGCTCGAGACCGCCAACGCCAGGCCGGCGAAGACGATGGCAAACAGCTGCAGCCAGCGAGACCGGATCGCCAGCACGAGTTCGTACCGCGCGCAGATCCAGAGCGCCGAGCGAAGGGAAATCATGGGGCAGGGCTCCGGGCCATCGATCCAAGAATGTCGCTCACGGCCGCCGGCGTGCCTCCGGCGGCTTCCGGATCGGCGTCGCGAGACGCCACGCCGGCATGGGCGAGATAGCCCGACGCCATCGGCGTGGACACCGAGGTGCGTGTGAACACCGCGTCACGCGCATTGACCCAGGCGCCGGTGCGATGGTCGGCGACATACACCAAAGCATCGCCTGGCAAAGGGCTGTGACGGAGGTAATCGCGCAAGCACGCGATCTCGTCGAAGAACACGGGTTCGTCGCCGCGGCGCGCAATCTGCGCGGCGGTCGACCGCGACACCACCGTCATGCGGCACTGCGCGCAGGCATCCTGGCCTGTGGCGAGGTCTGCCGGAGCGGGCGGGCCGCCGCCGCACGAACCAACCACGACTGCCGCGATCAGGAGCCATCGCCTCATGACGACGCCCCAACCAACTCGCGATAGAACGCATCGAGCCGGCCCTCTTCGGCGGTGAGGCCGCGGATCTCGGCGCCCGTCTCGCGAATCAGGTCGAGCACCGCGGGACGGATCGACGCCGGACCCGGCACCACCAGTTCGTCACCGGCCCACATCGCCTCTGGTGATCGTTCGCGCACGCGTTCGAGCAGCGCCGGGCGGCGCTGGTCCAGCCGCACGCGCATCACGCCGCGATCGGCCAATCGTGCGGCGAGGTCGCGTGAGGTGAACGTGGCCACGAGCCGTCCCGCCACGATCACGGCCACCAGGTCCGCCAGATGCTCGATGTCGCCCAGTTGATGTGAGCTGAAGAACACGGTGCCACCGGCCCGCCGGCGGGAGTCGATCAACGCGAAGAACGCGGCCAGTCCATCGGGATCGAGTGCCGCCGTGGGTTCGTCGAGCAAGAGGATTTCGGTGGTGCCCAACGTAGCCACCGCCAGCCCCAATCGCTGCACCATCCCGCCGGAATACGTGCCCACCGGCTTGGCGCCTGCGCCGTTGAGCGAGGCGAACTTCAAGACGCGATCGACCGCTTCCGCGGGCGCTTCGCGCAACCGGCGATAGAACTCCACCACTTCGCGGCCGGTCAGGGTCTCGGGAAACGACACCCGTTGCGGCAGGAACGCCGACAACCGTCGTCCGCGTGGGTCGAGGGCATTGAGACGTCCGCTCCCCAGCACGACCTCGCCGGCGTCGGGCCGGATCAGCCCGGCGGCCGCCTTGATTGACGTGGTCTTGCCGGATCCGTTCGGGCCAAGCAGCGCGACCACTGAACCCGAAGGAACCTCCAGCGTCAAGGCATCAACCGCAGTGCGGCCGTCGTAGCGCTTCGTGAAGGCGCGGTACGCGATCATGACCGCTCACCCATAGGCGACCCTGAAGGGTCGCCTCCACCGTCAGGTGGGGGCAAGCCACCGGCAGGTGGGGGCAAGCCTTCAGGCTTGCCCTTCGCCCACGATCGCCCGCCCGTCGCGAGCAGCCCGCCGCCTAAGAGGAGGAGGACGAGGGGCGGGCCGGCGCTCGCGACGGAGCGGGTGAGTTCGGCCGGCGCGGGCGCCGGCACCGCGGCCAGCACGGGCGGCCGTGCCAACGGATGCGCGTCGATCACGGGAATGGGATCGAGGACCGGGAACGCGCGTTCGGCCGCGCCGAGGGCGGACGCCGCGAGGCTCCGCGAGAAGAGGTCGGCGGCCGTCAGGTTGCCGCGAAGATGGTCGAACACGTTCGAGAGCCGGTACGGGCGGTCGCGGATGCCGTCGCCATCGAGATCCGGATCGTCATCATCCGACCAGTAGTTGCGGTCGAACCGCGTGTCGGTACGCTTTCCCGAGAGGGAAAGCGGGGTCAGATTGCCGATGAAGGCGTTTTCCTCGAACACGTTGCCGCTGCTCGAGTCGTAAATCACCAGCGCCATGTCCGACATGGCGACGATGTTCCGGCGGAACTGGTTGCGATACGAACCCTCGAGAAAAATGCCCCGGGCATTGTCGGCCAGCAGGTTGTCCTCAGCCACCACGTCGTCACACGCCTTGAGCAGGAGGCCCACCGACGCGAAGCCGCGGTTGCGCAGGAACCGGTTGCGCCGGAAGGTCATCCGGCTGGAATACATCAACGCCGCGCCGGCGGCGCCGTTCTCGAAGACGTTGTCTTCGAAGACGTTGTCGTCGGAGAACATATAGTGCAGGCCATACCGCAAGTCGGCAGCGCGATTGCCGCGCACGAACCCGCGGGATGACGACTGGATGTAGAAGCCGTCGCGCGTCCCGATGATCTGGTTGCCGGTGAAATGGAACCGTTGGCTGTTCCAGACGTGGATGCCGCTGCCGACCTCGCCAGGGTCGCGTCCGGGAATCCCGGTGACGGTGCTGCCGTCGATCACGGCGTCGTCGGCCTCGCGGAGGTAGATGCCGAACAACGCCTGGCGGATGCGGCAGTCGCGGATGATCACGCGCGGCGCCGCGACGTGAATGCCCGAGGTATCACGTCCCAGGTCGCCCTTGCCGCCGCCGTCGATGTCGAAGCCTTCGATGGTCACACCGGCCGCGCGCACGCGCACCACGCTGCCGGTGCCCGAGCCTCGCAGCGTGGGACGGCCGGTGCCGCGCAGGGTCAGAGGACGATCGATCAGCAGGTCGCCGTCGTAAGTGCCGGCCGGAATGGTCACGACGTCACCCGGCTGCGCGCGATCGATCAGGGCCTGGATGGGCGAGGTGGCGCCGGCGTGCGGACGCCCCTCGAGCCCCCGGGCCGGAGCGATGGCATCGGGGGCCTGGTCCTGCAGCAGGCTCAATACCAGGAGCAAGAGGGCAACGGTCATGGTGTCATCCCACCATCGTCCGCTCTGACCGGGCGCGCCGCCGGGACTGCCACCACGTCATGATCAACGCCGAGAGCAGCAACACGATCACCCCGACCATCGCGTAGGTCGCCGGCCGCGGGTAGGAATAGACCTCGAAGTTCGCGATCTGCCGACCGCCGAACATCGGCGGCATGAACGGCGGCACCTTCACGGCCGCCGCCGGCGACAGGTTGTGGCCGTAGCTATAGAGCTTGTAACCGAACGACCACAGGGAAAACGCTCCAAAGTAGACAAACAGCATCGTGACGTCGACGAGCGCGGCCACCGTGCCGTGGACCATCGCCCGAAGTACGAGCAAGCCCAGCGCGCCGATCACGAACGGCATCCACTTGAATTCGGTGAACGACTCGTTCACCAGGTCCTGCATGCCGATGTAGTGGTTGAGCAGGTTGATCTCCTTGGTGTCCTGCCCGTTGTTGCCGCCAACCAGCGTGTAGGAGTAGATGTCCAGCCGCAGCCCATCGGGGTACTGCGGCGCGAACATCGTCAGGTTCCAGAGCGGGAATAAATAGGTGGCCACCAGCAGGACCGCCGCGGCGAGGAGCATGAATCTCGCCGCGAGGCCGATTGGTTCCTCGAGGAACCGGTTCGCGCGTTGGAGGAACGCCTGCATAGCAGCCACCTAAACTCTGAACTGTGAACTGTGAACTGCAAACTTACAGCTCACTTGACGATCATGTACCCCTGCATCTCCTGGTGGAGCGCCGAGCAGAAGTTGGTGCAATAGTAGGCGAAGACACCGCTCTTCTTGGCCGTGAACGTCACGGTCTTGGTCTCGCCGGGATCGATCACGATGTTGATGTTGTAGTCGAGCAGCCCGAAGCCGTGCAGTTCATCGGTGGTCTGCTCGATATTGGTGATGGCCACCGTGACCTCATCCCCCTCGTTGATCTCGAACGATGTCGGGGTGAGGGTCGACCTCACGGCGACCACCTTGACCAGCACCTTCTTGCCGTTGCGGGTGACGCCGGCGTCCTTGACGTCCCACACCGCCAGCGGGTGCTTGTTCTCTTCTTTCGGATAGACCTCGATCGGGTGGATCTTGTCGGCCTTGATGATTTGCGCGTAGTGCGGCTCGGGTTCGGTGAACGCGTCGTAGAGGAGCTTCATCTTCTCCTCGGTGATGTCGAGCAGCTGCGACGATTCCGGCTGCGACGGTCCGACGTTGAGGTGGCGGCCGTGCGACAGCTTGTTGAGGCCGACCAGGTAATTGCCGTCCGGGCTCACGGTATCGCCTTCGGCGGCCGCGAGGTGGCCGATCGAATAGGACATCGGGGCCTTGTCGACGACCTCCCAGGTGCCGAGCTTCCACTTCGCGATGGCGCTATCGACGAAGAGCGAGGTGTAGGCCCAGCCGTCGGGGCCGAACTGCGTGTGCAGGGGGCCGAGCCCGACCGCCACCTCGGCGTCCTTGATCGATTCGTACTTGAGGACCGGGATGCCGTCTTCCTCACCCGTGAAGTCCTTGTTGCGGATGGCCGTCTGGACCTTCTCGAAATTGAACGCCGTGGTGACGCCCTGCAGTTTTCCCGAGCCGATGATCCATTTGCCGTCGGGCGACACGTCGACGCCGTGAGGCGACTTGCCGCACGGCATCAGGTAGACGATGCCCGGCACTTTCTTGGGATCGATCACCTTGACGCCGGCGATGGTATCGAACTTGCCGTCGGCGATCGCCTTTTCCGCGGCGTGCCAGTCGACCGCCGCGATGTAGTCCTGGTCGCGTTGCGACGCCGTGACCTCGAGCTTGCCGGTGGCGCGCTCGGTGTTGTACGAGCTGAAGAACATCCAGCCGTCCGACGCCAGCTTGCCGGCGTCGCCGAGGTCGTAATCGAAGGGCGGCATCAGGATCTGCCAGCCGAGCGACATCTCGCCGGACTTGGGATCGATCTTGATGCCGGCGATGATGCCCTTGTACTCCGTGGCGTACTTGTCGATTCCCACCGCCCGATTCGGCACCGGCCGGGAGAACCGCGTGGCCATCATCGCGTATTCGGTATTCGGCGTGACGAACGACGAGGCATGGTTGCCGTGCAGGTTGACGATCGGCCCGAGAATCTGCTTGGTCTTGAAGTCGCGCAGGTCGATGCGCGCGATGCGCCCGTTCATCTCGTTGATGAAGAGCCACCGGCCGTCGTAGTCGCCCTTGGTTTCCGACAGGGCGGGGTGGTGCGCGTCTCCCCAGGTGAGCTCGCCGAGCATCTTCTTGGTGTCGTCATCGAAGCCGTAGCCGGTGGCCGGATATGGCGTGTAGACGGGAATGGTCGACAAGTGACGCATCGACGGGATCCCGTAGACGTAGACCTGTCCCGAATGCCCGCCCGACGAGAACATGTAGTACTCGTCGAGGTCGCCCGGTGCGACGTAGGTCTTCTGCGCCGCCACGGCGGCGTCCGACTGCGCGCCACCGGCGGGGCGGCGCGAGGCGGGCGCGCTGGGCGTGCACTGGCTGGCCGCGAGGGCCAACACCACGAGGGCGGCCGTGCCCGCCCACGCCGTTCGAGTCTGTCGAGTCATAACAATCCCCTCCTGCTACTTTTCTTTGGCCGGCGCCGCCGGCGTGCCGCGCTGCCGTTGGTATTCCGCAAACGCTTCGCGGAGCTTTTGAATGGCTACTTGCTTCTGTTCGGGCGTCAGGATGATCTGCCGCGACAACACCACGCTCATCGTGCCCGTCGGATTGGCGAGGAAGGCGTCGATGGTCAGGCCGAACCGGCTCTGCACGTCTTCGACGGCGTTGGAGAGGTCCGGTCCGATCTGGGCCGGGCTCTTGACGCCGAGCGCCGCAATCGAGTGGCACACGAAGCACCCGGTCTGCACGAACCATCCGCCCGGCCCGGTCTTCATTGCCGCCTCGGCCTTCAGCTCGTCGGCGTTACGCGGATCGGTGCGCGGCGTGCCCGACACGAATCGCGCCGGCACGTCGCGACGCTGCCACGACAGCATCAACATCGCCAGCGACTGCGCCTGCTCGGTGCTGAAGTTGAAGTTGGGCATCACCGTGCCCTCGGTCATGCCGCGCGGATCCTTGAAGTGCGACACGTGCCACGCAAACGCCGTGCGCTGTCCCGACAGCCGGCTGAGGTCGTATTGCTCCGGCGCTTTCTCGCCGACGTTGGTGAGATCGGGGCCAATCGTGCCGCCGTAACCGTTCACCACGTGGCAGGCGCGACACCCCTTCTCGTTGACGAGCCGCTTGGCCAGGTTGATGGCGTCGGCTCCTTTCGTCTCGCGGTCGTAGCGGTGACACGTGTTGCAGTTCATCTGCATCAGCGCGTTCTTGTTGCCCGCCAGCGTGTAGGTCTCGCCGAGCGATCGGCTGAGCAGCGGTTCTTCCCAATGCGCCACTTCACCGTGCGCCGCCGCGGTGTCGATGGCCCAGCCCTGCCCGCCGTGGCAGGAGGTACAACCGAACGCTTCAACCGGATGCAGCTTCAGCGGCTCAACCGGATGCGTGCGATACGGATGCTCCGCCTGTTCAAAACCCTTGTAGGAAACCGCCTGGTGACAGGTGACGCAACGATCCGCGCGCGAGAGATCGGAAGCCCAGATCTGCCGGACGCCGGACGGCAGCACGGCCGCTTTGTCCTCGCCAAACTTCTCGGCGACCAGTTGCTTGAACTCCAACTGGTAGTAGCGCCAGTCGTGGGCGCGGTCGCTCCACATGAACAGCGCCGTGCCAACCACCAGCACGACGCCGACGATGGCGAGGACGAGGCGGTCCAGGCGCGGATAGGGAGAGGAAGTTCGCTTTTCCATCTCAGATCCTCCCCGGGATCTCCGGCCAGGCTTCCCACGGCCAGTAGAGGTGCCAGTACGGTCCGCGCATCGCCATCCCGACGAAGGTCAGCGCCAGTACGCCGAGGATCAGGACCAGGAACACCAGATTTTGCCGGCGCCGCTCGCGAGGCAGCCAGACACCGGCCGCCAGGTGCGGCGAGCGATCGATCCAGGGCCAGAACGTGAGGAGCCCGATCAAGACGCCGGGCAGGATGACGCCGCCGACGAACGCGCCGTTCAGCGTGAACGACCCGAGCCGGATCGTCGTGTCGGTGACGATTTCCTGCAGCCACAGGAAGTACCACGGCGCCTTCGCGGGGTTGGGCGTGATCAACGCGTTGGCCGGCTCTTCGAGCGGCGAGGCGATGAACACCGACATGATGCTGACAATCGCAATGGTCCCGAGGATCGCGATCGCCGCCCGCCGCGTCAGGTCCGGGATGGCGTTCACCGTCGTGTTCGCCGCCTCGAGCGTGCGCGTCGTCACGGTGGGCGCAGTGCCGCGGGCGACGCCAAGCAGGGTATAGGTCTTGGTGGGAACCGCGTCCGTGGTCCGCGGCTGTTCCACCACGCTGGCGGCGTCGGAGCGGGCGAGGCCGCCGTCTTTCCTCACTCGCCACATGTGATAGGCGAACAGCACGCCGAGCCCCGCTGGCAAGAACACCACGTGCAGCACGTAGAAGCGGATCAGCGTGGCCTGTTCGATGTTGCGGCCGCCGATCATCAGCTCCCGTACCGCCGGCCCGATTGCCGGGATGGACGAGGCGATGTTGGTGCCCACCGTGACCGCCCAAAACGCCAGCTGATCCCACGGCAACAGGTAGCCGGTGAACGAGAGGAACAACGTGACGAGGAACATGACCACGCCGATCACCCAGTTCAGCTCGCGCTGCTGGCCGCGGCCGACGCCGTTCTTGTAGGCGCCGGTCACGAACACACGGATCAGGTGCAGGGCGACGACGATCACCATCAGGTGCGCCGAAATGCGATGCACCGCCCGAATCCACGAGCCGAAGGTGATGACGAACTCGATGTCCTTGACGGATTGATAGGCGCGCTCCACCGACGGCACGTAGAGGAAGAGCAGCGGGAGGCCCGAGAGAATGGTCAGGAAGAAGAGGGCGCCGGAAACCGTGCCCAGCCAGAACGAATAGTTCCAGGCCATCGACGCCTTGCTGATCTTGGCCGGGAACCAATGCAGCATGAAGTTCGAGACCACGGCGTCGCCGGCTTCGCGGTCCGACTGCGGCCGGAAACTCCACAGCCGCTCGGCGTGGACGCCGGGTGCTTCTGGCTTGGTGCGACGGAAGGACGGCAGTGTCATCGCGTTACCCCAGGGTCAGCCGGAAATCGCGACCCACTTCGTCCGCGAGATCGATTACGAGTTGCCCATCGTCGGGCGCGAGCATCAGGCGGAACCACGCCAGCGGCTTCGGCGCCGGCCCCGAGACGTTGGTGCCATCGCCCTTGTATTGGGAGCCGTGGCACGGGCAGAGAAAGCGATGGGTGAGGCGGAGCGTCGTGCCGGCGGCATCGGTGGTCTGCGGGTTGGGGAGGGCCTCGGCGCGTACCGTGCAACCGAGGTGAGTGCAGACCGCCGAGATCGCGTGAAAAGTGTTGCCGTCGCGGAACACGAGCACGCGTTCGTCGGGGAGAAACTTGAGGCCATCGGGAAAATCGGACGGCGGGCCCAACTTGACCGTGGTCGGCGCGTCGTACGACACGTTCGGCACGAGCGAGCGCAACGACGCCGCGGCCTGGACGCCGATGGCCGCCACGCCGGCGCCGGCGCCCAGCTTGAGAAGGAAATCGCGTCGGTCGGAGGGTTGCTTGTTGTCGCTCATCGCGAATTGCTCCCGTTGGGCACTGCGTTCGCGGGCCCTGCACGCCCGTAGGGCACCGCTTCAGCAGTGCCACCGTCAGTCCATCGCTCCGTGATCGTGAAGCGCTCCATCGTCATCGCCTCGGTGGGGCAGCGGATCGCGCACAGTCCGCAGCGAATGCAGCGGTCGTCGTCTTTGATCAGCGCGACCAGCGGGAAGCCGTGGCTGTCGGCGCGTTGTTCGACGGCCGCGCGCTCCGCTGCCGGCAGGTCGAGCGCGTCGAGCGGCACGAACGAGAGGCAGTATTCGGGGCACACGTCAACGCAGCGGTTGCACAGCACACAGCGCTCGGGGTCGTAGATCGTCTGCACGTGACACACCAGGCAGCGTGCCGCCTGTACGCGCGCGGCGTGCTCGTCGTAGCCGGTCTCGACTTCGGTGATCCCGGTGCGGCGGCCGACATCGAGCGTCGGCGGCGCCTCGCGATCGAACTGCTCGAAGCCGGCGGTCATCCGGTAGCGCGACGTGACGAGCGTTTCGATGTCGAGGTGCGATTCGAGTTGCGCGCCCTGGCCGGCGAGGAATTCGTGGATGGACCGTGCCGCGCGCTTGCCGTTGGCCACTGCTTCGATCAGGTTGCGCGGACCGAAGGCCACGTCGCCACCCGCGTAGATGCCGGGTGCGGAAGTGGCGAGGGTGGCCGGGTCGATCCGGATCGTGCCGCCGGGCGCGAGCGCGATGCCGTCGCCATCGTTGAGGAACGAGAGGTCGGCCTTCTGACCAATCGCCAGGATGCAGGCGTCGGCTTCGAGATCGAGGACGTCTTCGTCAACGAACTGGGGAGCGAAGCGGCCGTTGGCGTCGAAAACCGATGTCACTGCCCGCAGCTCGATGCGCTCGAGCCGCTCTTTGCCGAGGAATTGCTTGGGACCGCGGCGGGTGATGAACCGCACGCCTTCACGCTTGGCCTCCTCGAACTCTTCATGCCCCTGCGTGGTCCGCAGCACGGGCATCTCTTCGAAGGCTTCGAGCGAAACGACGGTGACCTCGGTGGCGCCCCCGCGGATGGCTGCGCGTGCGGAGTCCAGCGCCTCTTTGACTCGCGCATCGGTTTCGGCATGGTCGGCTTCGGGCTCGCCGTCGCGGCCGGCGCGAAGCGCCGTGCGCGCCGCATCGAACGCAACGAAGCCGCCGCCGATCACCACGACCCGCCGGCCCAGGTCCATCCGATAGCCGCGATTGACGTTCAGCAGGTAGTCAACGGCCTTGATCACGCCGTCGAGTTCGACCCCGGGCGCCTGCAAATCGCGACCGCGCGATACGCCCA
>Ga0210377_10003501_pt1 | contig 13512 bp, 15 predicted proteins | sample PLM4_65_b1redo_FD_155480 | JGI IMG/M metagenome (GOLD analysis project Ga0210377, IMG submission 155480) | Groundwater sediment microbial communities from an aquifer in East River, Colorado, USA - PLM4_65_b1 redo | ecosystem: Environmental > Terrestrial > Soil > Riparian zone | place: USA: East...
GCGGGGCGATCATCAACATCGCCTCGATCGCGGGCAAGAACGGCTCTCCGGGTCTCGCGCACTACTGCGCGTCGAAGTTCGCCGTGGTCGGCTTCACGAACGCGCTCGCGAAGGAGGTCGCGCGCAGCGGCATCCGCGTGAATGCGATCTGTCCGGGCATCCTGCGCACGCAGATGTGGGAGTACCTGGCGGAGAATCTGAAGCGCGAAGGCGAGACGCGCGAGCAGTCCTGGGACCGCTACGTCTCCGACCTGATCCCGACCGGCCGGGCCCAGACACCCGAGGACATCGGCCAGCTCGCGGTGTATCTCGCGAGCGCGCCGAACGTCACCGGTCAGGCGATCAACGTTGACGGCGGGATCGAGCTTCACTGAGGGGCGAGACGCCCTCTACGCTGTCTCGCGGTTCAGTTGCTGCGGCGCTGCCGGATCACGGCGAGGCCCGCGATGCCGAGCCCGACGAGCAGGGCGGCCATCGGCTCGGGCACGGGCTGGACCTCGAAGTAGATCGGGAACACGGCGCGATCGCCGGGGGTGAGCTCGAAGGTCACGACGCCGCCGATGTTCGTGAGCACCGCGGGGCCCGGAGCGCTCGGAATCGGCGTGCCGAACGCGAGCTGTGAGACGGTGCCGGACACGCCGGGTCCGCCGCCCGCGGTTGCGGTGAAGATGCCAAGGTTCTGAACGTCGACGCCGTCGATGCTGGGGACAAAGAACGGTGTCGACCCGACGGTGTTGATCTGCACGGTGCTGTTCAGGCTCGTGTCGGTGTACGTCACCTGCCCGAAGTAGCCGCCCATCACGCTCGATCCGGGGATCTGGGGTGAGACGGGCAGACTCACGGAGAGCACGAACTGCTGCGTCGACGTGCTCGTGTTCACGATGGTGAAGTTCGCGAGGTAGAACGGATCCTCTTCGTAGGCCACCGACCAATCGACGCCGAAGGTCACGTTTCCCCCAGAGCCGGCAGCGCTGTACGTGATCCCGTCGGGATTCAATGTCCCTTCGAACGTCCCGCCGTAGTAGGCGCCCGACACGGTCCTCACGCTCATAGAGATCGGAGCCGCCTGTGCCGTCGCGCTGGCGACCGCGAAGACCGCGGCGGCACAGGCAATTCTGCAGGCGATGCGTCCCAGAACCCGCACCATCGCTTCCCTCCCTCGAAGGTGCATTCCACTCGTAGGGGAAAGGCTACCAGAGAGACGCAGGGAAAAGGCAACTTTCTCGTGGCAGTTGCGCACGAAGCTGGGGTGAAAGGTGTCGGCTCGGGCCGGTCGCAGATCCCACCCTAGGGATCGGTGGTGTTCGGGACCCTCGGCTCCACCGTCACTCCGAATCCGCCATTCACGGACTCGCCGCCGATTTCGCCCGGATCCTCGGCGGCCTCTGCTTCATCGTCTGAGGGCTCGAGCTCGGGCGCGGGCGCGGGCGCGGCCGCGCCCGCGGCCTCGGGCTCGGGCTGAACCCCCGGCGTCTGCTGGGGAAGCTCGAGGCCCGGCACGATCTGGACCTTTCCGGATGCCGGTGCCGCGCCGCTCTCGAGCTCCGCGAGCTTGCCGGAGAGATCCTCCGCGAGCACGCCGCGGCCGGCAACCAGGATGGCCAACACCGCTGCGAAGAGCGCGATCCTCATGGGGACTCCCGCGCCTCCTGCCTGCTCTTCGGCCAGATCGGCCGGAGGGCTGAGGGCGCGCTCGGGACGCCGCGCGGAGTACGATCCCCTTGGCGGTCGATCCGCCCGGGGGAGCTCGATGACGGCCACGTCCCAGAACGGGCCCGCACTCGCAGGCATGCGCGTGCTCGACATGACGCAGTACGAGGCCGGGCCGAGCTGCACGCAGCTGCTCGCGTGGCTCGGGGCCGACGTGGTGAAGGTCGAGCGGCCGGGAACGGGCGAGCCGGGCCGCATGCTGCTCGGCGCGACGGGCGCGGCGGCGTACTTCCTGTACTGGAACACGAACAAGCGCTCCGTCACGATCAACCTCGAGAAGCCCGAAGGGCGAGCGCTGCTGCTGCGCATCCTCCCACACTACGATGTGTTCATCGAGAACTACGGCCCCGGCGTGGTCGAGAAGCTCGGGCTCGACTACGAGACCGTGCGCGCGCTGCACCCGAAGCTGATCTACGCGCGCATCAAGGGCTTCGGCAGCGACGGCCCGTACGCGGACTACAAGTGCTTCGACATGGTCGCGCAGGCGATGGCCGGCGCGTTCTCGGTGACCGGCGCGAAGGACGGTCCGCCGATGTGCCCGGGCCCCACGATGGGCGACTCCGGCACGGGCACGCAGGCGGCGCTCGCGATCGTGGCGGCGTACGTGCAGCGGCTGCGCACCGGCGAGGGCCAGCTCGTCGAGCTCTCCATGCAGGAGGCGATGACGTACTACATGCGCACGCGCCTCGCGAACGGCTCCGAGTTCGGGAAGGCGGTCGTGCCGCGCGGCGGAAACGGCGAGGGGCCGATGCTGAACCTGTATCCGTGCGCGCCGGGCGGGCCCAACGACTACGTGTACCTGGTCATCGCGACGCCGCGCATGTGGGAGCAGCTCTGCAACGCGATGGGCCGGCCGGAGCTCGCCGGCGACGCGCGCTACGCGGGCTGGATCGTGCGGCACGAGAACGGCGCGGCGTGCTACGAGGAGATCGCGCGCTGGACGCGCGAGCGCTCGAAGCACGACGTGGTGCGTCTGCTCGCGGGCGCAGGCGTGCCGTGCGGCGCGGTGCTCGACTCGCGCGATCTGTTTGCGGACCCGCATCTGGTGGCGCGCGGGTTCGTCTCGCAGCTCGAGCACGAGGAGCTCGGCGCCGTGCCGCATCTCGGAAACCCGCTGCGGCTCTCGAAGAGCCAGGTTCCCATGCGCGCGGCGCCCGTGCTCGGCAAGCACACCGCGCAGGTGCTGCGCGAGGATCTCGGTCTCGCTGAGGACGAGCTGCGCGCGCTGGTGGATTCCGGCGTCATCGCGCCGGCGGAGGGGTGACATGGCGGAGATCACCGGAGCACAGGTCATCGCGCGCAGCTTGAAGGAGCAGGGCGTCGGCGCGCTGTTCGGCGTGGTCGGCTTCCCGGTCGTGCCGATCGCCATCTTCGCCCAGCGCGAAGGCGTTCCGTACTACGGCTTCCGCAACGAGCAGGCGGCGAGCTACGCGGCCGGCGCGTACGGCTACCTCACGGGTCGACCGGGCGCGTGCCTGGCGGTGTCGGGCCCCGGCATGATCCACGCGATCGCGGGGCTCGCGAACGCGCAGGCGAACTGCTGGCCGATGCTGCTCATCGGCGGCGCGAACGACTCGTTCCAGAACGGCATGGGTGCGTTCCAGGAGTGCCCGCAGGTCGAGGCCGCGCGGCCGTTCGCGAAGTATGCCGCGCGGCCGGACTCGCTCGGGCGCCTGCCGTACTACGTGGAGCAGGCCGTGCGCGCGTCGCTGCACGGGCGACCCGGTGCGGTGTACCTCGACGTGCCGAACGACCTGATCGTGGGGAAGCAGGACGAAGCGCAGATCGGCTGGCGCCCGCGAAGCGCGGAGCCGCCGCGCGCGCAGGCAGATCCCGATGCCGTCGAGCGCGCGCTCGCCGCATTGCGCAGCGCCGAGCGGCCGCTCGTGATCGTCGGGAAGGGCTGCGCATGGGGACGCGCCGAGCAGCCCGTGCGCGAGTTCCTGCAGCGCACGCAGCTTCCGTTCCTGGCGACGCCGATGGGGAAGGGCGTCGTGCCCGACGATCACGCGCTCTCGGTCGCGCCGGCGCGGAGCTACGCGCTGCAGCAGGCCGACGTCGTGCTGCTGCTCGGCGCGCGGCTCAACTGGATGCTCCACTTCGGGCTGCCGCCGCGCTTCGCGAAGGGCGTGCGCGTGCTGCAGCTCGACATCGACGCGGACGAGATCGGGCGCAACGTTCCCACGGAGGTCGCGCTCGTCGGCGACGCGAAGGCCGTGGTCGCGCAGCTGAACGGCGCGCTCGAGCGCGAGGCGTGGCGGTACCCGATCGAGACGCCCTGGCGCGTCGCGCTGAAGCAGGAGATCGCGAAGAACGAGGCGAGCGTCGCGCCGATGTTCGCGGACGACGCGACGCCGATGAACTACTACCGCGCGCTGCGCGAGATCCGCGAGCAGATGCCGCGCGACGCGATCATCTGCTCCGAGGGCGCGAACACGATGGACATCGGCCGCACGGTGCTGCCGAATTTCGAGCCGCGCCATCGCCTGGACGCGGGCACGTTCGGCACGATGGGCGTCGGGCTCGGCTTCGCGATCGCCGCCGCGGTCGCGCACCCCGAGAAGAAGGTCGTCGCGGTCGAGGGCGACAGCGCGTTCGGCTTCAGCGGCATGGAGGTCGAGACCGCCTGCCGCTATCGCCTGCCGATCACGTTCATCATCCTGAACAACAACGGCATCGGCGGCGGCGTGGACGAGTTCGATCCCGAGAACGTGCCGGTCTCGGTGTACACGCCCCGCGCGCGCTACGAGAAGCTCGCCGACGCGTTCGGCGGTCGCGGCTTCTTCGTGACGACGCCCGCGGAGCTCGGCCCGGCGCTGAAGGAGGCGCTGGCCGAGCCGCGTCCCACGATCGTGAACGTCATGCTGAACCCGCGCGCCGATCGAAAACCCCAGAAGTACGGATGGCTCACGCGATGAAGGCGATCGTGGTCTCGAAGACGGGTGGACCCGAGGTGCTCGAGCTGCACGAGCAGGACGTGGCGGCGCCTGGACCGGGTCAGGTGCGCGTGCGCGTGCGCGCGGCCGGCGTGAACTTCATCGACGTCTACTTCCGCACGGGACTCTATCCGCGGCCGTTGCCGTTCGTCTCGGGGCTCGAGGCCGCGGGCGTGGTCGAGGCGCTGGGCGCGGGCGTCACGTCGCTCGCGGTCGGCGATCGGGTCGCGGGCGCGTCGTTGCCCGGCGCCTACGCGGAGCTCGCGGTCGGCGCCGCGGACAAGCTCGTCCGCGTGCCCGACGGGATCGACGACGACGTCGCGGCCGCCGCGATGTTGCAGGGCATGACCGCGCACTACCTGTGCCGCGCCACGTTCCCGGTGAAGCGGGGCGACACGGCGCTGGTTCACGCGGCCGCGGGAGGCGTGGGGCTCCTGCTGGTGCAGATGCTGCGCGAGCTCGGCGCGACCGTGATCGGAACGTGCTCGACCGCGGAGAAGGAGAAGCTCGCGCGCGAAGCCGGCGCGACGCACGTGATCCGCTACACCGAGGGCGACTTCGCCGACGAGGTGCGGCGCCTCACGGGCGGCCGCGGCGTCGAAGTCGTCTACGACGCGGTCGGGCGCACCACGTTCGACGCGAGCCTTCGCTCGCTGCGGCCGCGCGGCATGCTCGTGCTCTACGGACAGGCGAGCGGACCGGTTCCGCCGTTCGAGCTTCGGCGGCTGAACGACTCCGGCTCGCTCTACATCACGCGCCCGTCGCTCGCGCACTACACCTTGGACCGCACCGAGCTCGAGCTCCGCGCGGGCGAGGTGCTGGGCGCGATCGCGGCCGGACGCCTCGACGTGCGGATCGGCGCGCGCTTCCCGCTCGCCGACGCCGCGGCCGCGCACCGCGCGCTCGAAGGACGCGCGACGACGGGCAAGGTCTTGCTGACGCCCTGACGCACAGGCGTTACCCTGCGCGGCATGAAATCACTCGCCGCCGCTCTTCTCCTGCTCGCCGGAATCGCGCACGCGGAGCCCTATGCGGTCGGCAGCGTCCTGCCGCGCATCGACCTGCCCGACCAGCACGGCGAGGCGCGCGCGATCGACGACTCGGTCCGCGTCGTCGTCTTCACGCGCGAGATGAAGGCCGGCGACGTCGTGAAGAAGGCGATCGAGAAGGCCGGCCCGGACCTCTTCGACCGAAACGGCGCGGTGTACGTCGTCGACGTGAAGGGCATGCCCGCGATCATCCGCACGCTCTTCGCGATGCCGGCCATGCGCCGCCGCCCGTACAAGCTGCTGGTCGACGACGAGGGCACGAAGACGGCCGACATCCCGAGCATCGAGGGCAAGCCCACCGTGCTCGTGCTCGACAAGCTGCGCGTGACGAGCCTCTCGAATCCCGCGACCCCCGACGAGCTGATCCTCGCGGTCGAGCCCCCGAAGCCCTAGTCGCGCTCGACTACCAGTACGCGAGGTCGGTGTAGGGCCGCGTGACCGCGGGATCCGGCAGCGGCCAGCGCAGGTAGCGGCGCTCGTTCACGGGCTGGAAGATCTCGGCGCGCTTCGCGAGCGCGGGGAGCTGCTCGAGCGGCGCGAGCAGGAACGTCCGCTCGAGCGCGTGCGCGCGCCCGCCGAGGAAGTCGAGCAGCTCGAGCATCGCGTCCTCGGCGCCCGTCTCGAACCCCCAGTCCATAAGCGCCGCGTGCGACACGGTGCGCTCGGCGCCGCTGGCGCGTTCGCGGTAGCGATCGCGCTGATCGCGGCCTCGATCCCAGAGCCCGGCACAGGCGCGCACGCGGCCACCGGACTCGAGCACGAAGAAATCCTCCCAGCCGTACACGTGCGGGGACCAGGGGGCGCGCGGTCCCCAGTAGCCTTCGTCGAGCCGGTCGGAGAGTCGCTCTACGGTGTAGGGACGGAACAGATCCTGACCCTCGTGCGTGCGATTCACGAGTGCGACGCAGCTCTCGAGGTCGGCGGGACGCGCGGCGCGGATGCCGGTGCCGGCGCCCTCGGCCCTGCGCGCGGGCAGCTGCGCGACGCCGACCGGGATGCCCGGCACCTGTCCCTCTTCGCGCGGGATGTCCTTCCAGAAGCCGGGGCTGTGCTTCTCCCACCAGCCGACCACCGCGAAGTTGCCCGCGCGCGCGTAGTCGTACTGGGTGAGCGCGGGCAGCGAGCCGTTCATCGCGCTCGCGACCGTGCGCACCGCGTCGCCCAGACCCATGCGCCGGTAGTCCTTGTGCACGCGCAGCGCCTGGCCGTAGCTCACGCTCACGCGGCGGCCGGAGACGAGCACGTTGCGCCGCGCCCAGCCCACGCACGCGATCAGCACGTTGCCGTCGGCGATCACCTGCAGGGTCACGCGCTCCTGAAGGCGGAACTGCGCGAAGCCGTTCGGTCCACGCAGGGTCGTGATCTCGAAGTCGCCGATCTCCTCCGGGGAATTCTCCCAGAGCTCGCAGAACGCGTCGTGATCTCCCCAGGTGACTTCGCGCGCGCGCAGGTCGCCGCGCGTGAGTCGCTCCTGCCACGCGATCTGACGCTCGATGTCCGCCGCGTCGGCGGCGCGCCAGTTCAGCCAGCCGGAGATTCGCCCCGGCTCGATTCCCGACTCGAGCGCGCGCTCGAGCAGCCCGTCCGGCCAGCCGCGCGCACGCGTCGCGGCGCGCAGCTCCGCGGAAACCTCGACTCCCTCGACCCGGTCGCGCGTGCGGCGGGGCATGGCCCCATTATGTCACGCGCCCGAGCTCCCCTCTAGTGCTCGCTCGGAAGAAAAGGCCGGCACGCCGACGGGTGTCGTCGCCGGCGTCTCCTCTTCGGCGCCGATCACGATGCAGCCCTTGAAGCGCGCGCCTTCCTCGATCACGATGCCCGCGGTCTGCAGCTCGCCGACCACGCGCGCGGTCTTGTGGAGCGTGATCTTCCGCCGCGCCCGGATGTCGCCGTCGACCGTGCCGTGGACGATGACCGCCTCGGCGCGAATCGAGGCCTGGATCTCGGCGGGCTCGCCCACGATCACCAGGCCGCCCGCGCGGATCTCCCCCTCGGCCCGGCCTTCGATGCGGACCGACTCGCGGAAGCGCATCTCGCCGGTGATCTCGCAGCCCTGCTCGATGAACGTCGAAGGGGTCGCGGTCCCGTCTTCGATCCGCTGTCGGCTCTGCCGTCGCCGCCACCAATCGAACGCCATCGGCGCCTCCTCGCACTCCCCTCGCGCGCGCTCGGATCGGCAGGCGCGAGGGGGGCACGAGTGACGGCCGTCACGCTGCCTAGCGGCTGCGCGCCGCCCGCATCTTGCTCACCGGCGCCTCGCGCGCCGCCGAGACGTCCCGGGCGTCCTCGCGCTCGAGGATCATCTTCGCGCGCTCGATCTCGTCGCCGTTCTCGAGCCGATGCGTTCGCCAGGCGTTCGATCCGACGGCGCGCGGTACAAATCACCGGCGCGCTCTTACAACACGTCCGTCGGCGCGCGATTTCCACGCGCTCCGATTGGCACGCCGCATGCTCCACCCGCGGGCATGACCACGCGAACGCTTTCGCTGATCACGGTCGTTCTAGGAATCGGGCTGATGGGCTCCGTGACCGCCATGCCCGTCGCCGAGCAGCGGATGATGATCTCGGGCCAGATCGAGGTGATCGAGGAGGATCTGCACGGCGAAGCGAAGGCGGTGGAGATCATCTCTCCCGAGCTCGGCCGATTCCGGATCGCGCCGGACCGGCGCGGCGACAAGCTGCTCGCGCACATCGGCAAGTGGGTCACGGTGTTCGGTCACGTCGAGATGGAGAACGGAATTCGCGTCGTGCACGTCGATGGGTTCCGTCCGCTCGAGCTGTACTCACGGAGCTGAACGCGCGGGGCTGAACAAATCACGGCGCAGGTGATATGGATTCGCCATGGTGCCGGCATGAAGTCCCTGGCGCTCCTGATCCTCGCGCTGGCAAGCCTTGCGTGCGCATCGCCCGATCCGATGGCATCGCCCCCCAAGCTCGAGGGCACGCACTGGTCGCTGGTCCTGCTGGCCGGGAAACCGGTCCCCGCGCCCGCGTCCAAGGAGCGCGAGCCGTTCGTCATCTTCGGGCCGGAGGGCAATCGCCTGGTCGGGTCCGGGGGCTGCAACCGCTTTGCGGGCAGCTACGAGCAGAAGGGTGGTGACCTGAAGTTCGGCCCGATCGCCGCCACCCGGATGGCCTGCGCGGACGAGATGGCCACCGAGGACGCCTTTCTGGCGGCGCTTTCGGCCACCGCGCGGTGGAAGATCACGGGTGAGCAGCTCGAGCTCCTCGATGGCGAGGACAAAGGCGTGGCCACGCTCGAGGCCCGCCGCTAGAAGCCCGATCCGGGGTGCCGCAGATCACGGCAATTCCCATGGCGCCGAGTGAAGTCCTTCACAGCGCGGCCCCGACCCCGGGCCGACCTTCCAGTCGTCTTCCGAACTCAGAGCAGGAGACGGCGATGAGCACCTTCGAGAACTACGCATTCGGGCTGTTGATGGGCAGTGTGGTGATCGCGTTCGGCCTCATGGCGCTGCAGTGGGTGGGCATCGGCTAGCAGACCGGGCGCGCCTCGTTCCGGCAGAATGGCCCCGAGGAGGCGACGCCATGTCCACGGGCCGGACGATCGACACGGGAACGGAGCAGCTGATCGCGCGCGTCGAGGACGGCGTCGCGACCCTGACGATGAACCGGCCGGAGCGCCGGAACGCGCTGTCCGACCCGATGTTCCAGGGCATGGCGCTCGCGCTCCGCGAGGCGGAGCTGGCGCCCGACGTGCGCTGCGTGGTGCTCACGGGCGCCGGCGGCGCGTTCTGCTCCGGCGGCGACGTGAAGGGCATGGCCGCGGCGGGCGAGGGCGGCGGCGCGCGGGCTGCGCTCACGCTCGATGAACGCATCCACCGCCAGCGGCTGAGCCAGCGCGAGACGGCGGGGCGGATCTGGCGCATGCCCAAGCCCGTGATCGCGTCGCTTCCCGGTGCGGCGGCGGGCGCGGGGCTGTCGCTCGCGCTGGCGTGCGATCTCCGCATCGCGGCCGAGAGCGCGATCCTGACGACGGCGTTCGCCAAGGTCGGCTTCAGCGGCGACTACGGTGGGAGCTTCTTCCTGACCCAGCTCGTCGGCGCGGCGCGGGCGCGCGAGCTCTACCTCCTCTCCGATCGGCTCGACGCGAAGGAAGCCGAGCGTCTCGGGCTCGTGAATCGCGTGGTCGCAGACGCGGCGCTCGAGAGCGAGACGCGCGCGCTCGCGAGCCGGCTCGCGAACGGCGCCACCGTCGCGTATCGCTACATGAAGGAGAACATCAACCGCGCGCTGACCGGCGCGTCGCTCGAGGAGTGTCTCGACCTCGAGGCCACGCACCACGTGCACACGGGCTTGACCGAGGACCACCGCGAGGCCGCGAAGGCGTTCGTCGAGAAGCGCACGCCGACGTTCAAGGGGCGCTAGACGGCTCCGCGCCGCGGCGGCCGTGCTCGAGCCAGTCGGAGGCGGCCGGGGAGAGCAGATCGGAGACGCGCTTCGCGTAGACCTCGAGGTCTTCCGGCGTGAGCACGTCGCGCCAGCGGCCGTTCGTGCCTTTGAACAGGAACCCCTTCGCGCCACCGTCGAAGATTGCGAAGTTGCCGATCTCCTCGCCGCGAGCCTTCATCGCCTCGAACGTGCAGCGCTCGACCACCGCGGGCCACTTCGACTCGGGCACCGGCGTTTCCAGGAACCGAGCGATGCGCCGGATCTCGCCGGAGAGGTCGGCCTTCAGATCGTTGTAGTGAACGAGCAGGAGGTTCGGCTGGCGGCGCCGCTCCCAGAACGTCGCGACGTGGGCAATGAGCGAGCGGTCCTCGATCCAGTGCGCGAAGAAAGCCCGCACGTCGCCGTCCCAGGGCGGCATCGGCGGCACGCCGTCGGCGAGCGCGCGGGCGTTGAGCGCCCCGACCACCTCGGTCTTCATGACCTCGCGGTGGTGGCACATCGACATGAAGGCGTCGCGTCCGTCGCGCGCGACGAAGATGTACTTCGCGTCGTCGAAGAACGGGAGGCCGTCGGCAGGCGTGTGGCTCTTGACCGAGCGGCGGTGCGTCTGCGCGGCCAGCCGCTCCAGGAGGCCGTCGATCGGGTGGAACTCCGCTTCGAGCCACGGCGCCACGGTCATCACCGGGACCGGCCCGTCGCCGTCGGGCCAGAGCAGGCTGTGGACGATCGTCTGCGTCCAGGTCGTGCCGCACTTCGGCGGCGTACAGACGAAGATGTCGTCCGGCTTCGGCTCGAAGCGCGCCCAGCGCGCGTTGTCGAAGACCGCGGTGCGGTAGGGTCGGAGCGATGCGACGGGGTTCGTCATGGCGCGCAGGATCCGCCCACGGACCGCGCGGTGTCAACGGCCGAAAACGAGACGGGCCCCGGAGCGATCTCCGGGGCCCGTGATTCGCGAAGGAGTGCGGCGTTCCGCACTCACATGTCGAAGTCGCCCATGCCTCCGCCGCCAGGCATCCCGCCGCCGCCCTTCTTCTTCTCGGGCTTGTCGGCGATCATCGCCTCGGTGGTGAGCAGCAGGCCCGCGACGCTCGCCGCGTTCTGCAACGCGCAGCGCACGACCTTGGTCGGATCGATGACGCCGGCCTTGATCAGGTCGCCGTACTCCTCGGTCGCTGCGTTGAAGCCGAATGCGCCCTTCTCGTTCCGCACGCGCTCGACGACGACGGAGCCCTCGTGGCCCGCGTTCTCGGCGATGCGGCGCAGCGGTGACTCGATCGCGCGGCGCACGATCGATACGCCCGCACGCTGGTCGTCGGAGAGGCCCTGCTCGATCTTCTCGAGCGAGGCCTGCGCGCGCAGCAGCGCGACGCCGCCGCCGGGCACGATGCCCTCTTCGATGGCGGCGCGCGTGGCGTGGAGCGCGTCCTCGACGCGCGCCTTCTTCTCCTTCATCTCGGCCTCGGTCGCCGCGCCGACGCGCACGATCGCGACGCCGCCCGCGAGCTTGGCAAGGCGCTCCTGCAGCTTCTCCTTGTCGTAGTCCGAGGTGGTGTCCTCGATCTGCTTGCGGATCTGGTTGATCCGGCCCTCGATGTCCTTCTTCGCGCCCGCGCCGCCCACGATCGTCGTGTTGTCCTTGTCGATCGTGATCTTCTTCGCGCGGCCGAGGTCCTTGAGCGTCAGGGTGTCGAGCTTCACGCCGAGCTCCTCGGCGACGAGCTGGCCACCGGTGAGCACCGCGATGTCCTCGAGCATGGCCTTGCGCCGATCGCCGAAGCCGGGCGCCTTCACCGCGGCGGTGTGCAGGGTGCCGCGGAGCTTGTTCACGACCAGGGTCGCGAGCGCCTCACCTTCGACTTCCTCGGCGATGATGAGCAGCGGCTCGCCGCTCTTCGCCACCTGCTCGAGCAGCGGCAGGAGGTCCTTCATGTTCGAGATCTTCTTCTCGTGCAGAAGAATCCTCGGGTTCTCGAGCTCGACGGTCATGCGCTCGGGGTTCGTGACGAAGTAGGGCGAGAGGTAGCCGCGGTCGAACTGCATGCCCTCGACGGTCTCGAGCTCGGTCGTCATCGACTTCGCTTCCTCGACCGTGATCACGCCTTCCTTGCCGACCTTCTCCATCGCTTCCGCGAGGATCTTGCCGATGGACTCGTCCGAGTTCGCCGAGATCGTGCCGACCTGAGCGATTTCGTCGGAGTTGCGCGTGGGCTTCGAGAGGCGCTTCAAGTCTTCGACGATCGCCGCGACGGCCTTGTCGATGCCGCGCTTCAGCTCCATCGGAGACGAGCCGGCGGCGACCATCTTCGTGCCTTCCTTGAAGATCGCCTGCGCCAGCACGGTCGCGGTTGTGGTTCCGTCACCGGCGATGTCGGAGGTCTTGCTCGCGACCTCCTTCACCATCTGCGCGCCCATGTTCTCGTACCTGCCCTCGAGCTCGATCGCCTTCGCGACCGTGACGCCGTCCTTGGTGACGGTCGGCGAGCCGTAGCTCTTCTCGATGATGACGTTGCGCCCCTTCGGTCCGAGGGTCACCGCGACGGCCTGGGCCATCGTGTTCACGCCCTCGAGGAGCCGAGCGCGCGCCTCCTCGTCGAAACAGATCATCTTTGCGGCCATGGATCTTTCTCCTATTCCAGAATCGCGAGGACGTCTTCCTCGCGCATGATGAGGTGGTCTTCGCCGTCGATCACCACGTCGTTGCCGGTGTACTTACCGAACAGGACGCGGTCGCCGGCTTTCACGTCGAGCGGTACGCGCTTGCCTTTCTCGTCCGTCTTGCCTGGGCCGACGGCGACCACGCGAGCCTCCTGGGGCTTCTCCTGGGCGCTGTCGGGGATGATGATGCCGCCGGTGGTCTTGGCTTCGGCGACGACTCGCGTCACCAGGATCCGGTCGTGCAAAGGTCGAACTTTCACGTTGCTCCTCCTATGGGGCACGCTCTGCGTAGGCCCGGGCTGCGGGCTGTCAAGCGGACGGGCATGGTAGCGTGCCCGGGATGAAGCCGGTCGCCCAGTACAACCCGTTCGATCCCGCAGTCGTCGAGACCCCGTTCGAGTTCCACCGCGCGTTGCGCGAGCAGGCGCCGGTGCACGAGGTGCCGGGCCTCTCGCTCTTCCTCGTCTCGACCCATGCGGGGGTGCTCGAGGTGCTCTCGGACCCCGCGCGCTTCTCCTCGCGGTCGGGTCCGGCGGTCGGCGGGATGGCGCCCCCGGCCGAGGTGGTCGAGGCGATGTCGAAGGGCTATCCGCAGGTCGACACCCTGATCACGAGCGACCCTCCGGACCACATCCGCTACCGCTCGCTGGTCTCGCGCGCGTTCTCCGGGCGGCGGGTCGCGGGCCTCGAGGGCTACATCCGCGGGGTCGCGAACGACCTCGCGAGCGCCTGCCTGCGCGGCGGGACGATCG
>Ga0210377_10003502_pt1 | contig 13512 bp, 7 predicted proteins | sample PLM4_65_b1redo_FD_155480 | JGI IMG/M metagenome (GOLD analysis project Ga0210377, IMG submission 155480) | Groundwater sediment microbial communities from an aquifer in East River, Colorado, USA - PLM4_65_b1 redo | ecosystem: Environmental > Terrestrial > Soil > Riparian zone | place: USA: East...
TGGGAGCGCCGCGAGGAGGTCGAGCAACTCGCGGCGGTTCTTCAGATTTCCGCATGCTAGCTCGCCGATGACGAAGGGATGCGTCATCACCTCTTCCCGCTCCAACGCCTCGCCGAGGGCGGACGATCCTCTCCGGAGGTGATCGACCCAGACCGAGGTGTCGACCAGGATCATGACGCCCGGCGCCTGCGCGGAGCGGTGAGCCGCGGCTCGCTTCCGCCGAGCCGGCCCAGCCGCCGAGCGCTTTCTCTGGCGATGAGCGCGCGCAGACCTTCGTGAATCAGCGCGGTGCGCTCCTGCGTCCCCGTCAAACGCCGCGCCTCCTCGATCAGACGCTCGTCAAGATTGATGGTCGTGCGCATGGCAGCTCCTCAGTGATGCATCGATGATACATCAACTGATGCATGCTGCAGGCCGCAACCGCTGGCGCTCCCCCCGACCGCCGAGGTCCTTTCCGCCCAGCCCCCACCCGCCGGCGGACCAGCCGCCGAGACGGCGGCGCTCCGAGCGGCGGCTCCGATCGGGCTCATTTCGTTCCGGTGCGGATGTCCTGGACGTGAGCCGCTTTCACCGTGATGCCGGTGGGGAGCGACAGATCGACGTACACCGTCTCCGGCAACCCGAGGGTGGAGCGCGCCGCGTCCAGATTGGAACGGAGCTCGGTCACATCCACCGCTTTGATGAGGGCTCCGGCATTGATCACGTTCGTATAGGTCGCATTCGCCATCCCGGCCGCAGCGCGGACGGCATCGACGGCCGTTCGCAACTGGGTCAGATGAACGGCCTTGATCACGGTCGAGCCGGCAACCACCGGATCGTCGGTGAACATGACGCTCGTGGCGAGATCGACGTTGCTCGGAGGGCTGACTGTGCTCGAACCGTTCACCGCAAACACCTGATAGAGATACGTCGTGCTCCCGGTCAGTCCTGAGTCGGGGAATGTGGCGCCCGACGGCGTTCCCACGAGCACGAAAGGACCGCTGGGATCTTTGCGGTACACCCGATAGCTCACCGCGGTCGTCACCGCGTCCCAGACGACGCTGATCTGGGAAGTCGATGTGGCCGTGGCCACGAGGCGCGTCGGCGCGACGAGCCCACTCAGGTCCACCGCCGTCGGATCGCTTGCGGTGTCGTTGGCCGTGTTGGTGTCTCCCCGGCCCGACACCGACGCCGAGTTCGTTACGATTCCCGCCGCATTGCTGTTGACGTTCACCGTCACGGTGATGACCGGATAGCTCGCTCCCGCGGGGAGGACATCGCTCTCGGTGCAGGTGAGCGTGCCGGGACTGCAGGTCCAGCCGATCCCGCCCATCGCCCCGGCGGTGAGTCCCGCAGGCAGGTTGTCGGTCACCGTGACCGTTCCGCCGGTCGCGACCGGACCGGAGTTGCTGACCGTCAACGAGTAAGACGCACCGGTCTGACCCTGTGTGAAGTTGCCGGTGTGGCTCTTGGTGATCGTCAGATCGGCACACGCGCTGAGGAGGATCGAGACGTTGTTGGAAAGGGAGTTGGCGACCGCGAGGTCGGGCTTCCCGTCACCGTTGAAGTCGCCCGCGGCGACGGATAGTGGGCTCGTGCCGGCCGCGTAGTTCACTGCCGACCCGAACGAGCCGTCCCCGATCCCCGGCAGGATCGACACGCCGCCTGCGTTCGCGACCGCGAGGTCGAGCTTTCCGTCGTGATCGAGGTCGGCGGCCGTGACCGAGAAGGTACCCGTGCCGGATGTGTAGTCGACCCTCGATCCGAACGAGCCGTCCCCGTTCCCGAGCAGAATCGTCACGTCCGCGCCAATCAGGTTCGCGACGGCAAGGTCGAGTTTCCCGTCGTTGTCGAAATCACCAACGACGACCGAGCGCGGGTCAGCGTTCACGTAATAGTTCCCCCCGTCCGCGAAGAAGGTCCCGTTGCCGCTTCCGAGAAGAATGAGAACGGTGCTGGCCCCCTGGCTGGTCACGGCGATGTCCGTCCTGCCATCGCGGTTGAAATCGCCACTGGCGAGGGCCGTCGGGGCGGCGTTGGTGAATTGACTCACGGCCGGCGCGAACGTGCCGTTCCCGTTCCCCAGCATCATCGAGAGGTTGTTGGAAGTTTTGTTTGCGGCCGCGAGATCGAGCTTGCCGTCGCCGTTGAAGTCGCCGACGGCGACGGCGTTCGGCAGGGTGCCGGTGTTGTAGTTGACCGCCGAGGCGAAGGTGCCGTCGCCAACTCCCAGGAGGATCGAGACGTTGTTGGAACTGGCGTTTGCGACCGCGATGTCGAGCTTCCCATCGCCATTGAAGTCGCCAAGGGCGACGGAAGTCGGTCCGTTGCCGACGCCGTAGGAGACCGCCCCGGCGAAGGTTCCGTTGCCGTTCCCCAGCAGGATCGCGACGGTGCCGGGAGACAGGTTGTTTGCGACCGCGAGATCGCCGTTCCCATCGCCGTTGAAGTCCCCAATCGCTACGGATTGAGGATTGTTGAGCGAGGGATAGTTGACTGCTGCCGCGAACCTGCCGCAGTTCGTGGCGCCCGGGCTCACCGTGGTGAGGTCGCTCGAGATGTCGTTGGCCGTGTTGAGCTCCCCTCCCCCCGAGACGGTTGCCGTGTTGGTGACGGAGGCCTGGGCGTTGCCGGCGACGTTGACGGTCAGCTTGATCGGTTGATAACTCCCCGATGCGGCCAGGACATCGCTGCGCGTGCACTTGACGATCGCCGGGGCGCAAGTCCATCCCGGCCCGCCGATCGTGGTGAGGGTCAGGCCTGCCGGAAGCGTGTCGGTCACCGTCACCGTGCCATCCGTCAGTCCGGGCCCGAGGTTGGTCACCAGGAGGGTGTACGTCCTGAACATCTGTCCCTGCGTGAAATTGCCCGTGTGCGACTTGATGATGATCAGATCGGCAACCGGGATGATGCCGGTGGGGTCACTCGCGGAGTCATTGCCCGTGATGAGCTCTCCCCCGCCTGAAACGGTCACCGTGTTCGTGACCAGAGCCGGAGCATCGCTCGCCACATTCACCGTCAGCGTGATGGCCGGGTAGCTCCCCGCTGAGGCGAGGACGTCGTTTCGCGTGCAGGTCCGCGTGCCGAGAGTGCAGCCCCAGCCGATTCCGCTGATCGCGGTGGCCGTGAGTCCCGTTGGGAGCGTATCGGTGACGCTGACGGTTCCGCTCGTCGGTCCACCACCGGAGTTGTTGACCGTGATCGTGTACGAGGCGCCGGTCTGTCCCGGCGCGAAGGTGCCGGCGTGAGTCTTGGTAACCGTCAGATCGGCGAACTGATTGATGGTGGTCGGGTTCGTCGCGGTGTCGTTTCCGGTGTAGAGCTGGGCCCCGCCGGAGACCGTGGCGCTGTTGGTCACCGTGGCCGCGGCGTCATTGGCAACATTGACCGTGAGCGTGATCGACGGATAGCTGACGCCGGATGGAAGCGAGTTGCTCCGCGAGCATGTGAGCGACGGAAGGCAACTCCAACCGATTCCGCCCATCGCCGTCGCCGTCAGGCCGGCCGGCAGCGTGTCGGTCACGGTCACCGTTCCGCTCGACGCTGCTCCTCCGATGTTGTTGACCGTGATCGTGTACGAGGCGCCGGTCTGTCCCTGCGTGAAGTTGCCGATGTGAGTTTTCGTGAGGGTCAGGTCGGGCATCGGCAGGATGGTCGTCGGATCGGTTGATGAGTCGTTCGCGGAATTGACTTCGCCGCCTCCCCAGACCGTGGCCGTGTTCGTGACCGATGCCGCGGCGTTGCTCGCCACACTGACCGCGAGCCCGATCGGCGGATAGCCGCCGCCGCTTGCCAACGAATCGCTCCGCGTACAGATCAGCGTGCCGAGGGTGCAGTTCCACCCAACTCCGCCGATCGCCGTCGCGGTCAGGCCGGCCGGCAGCGTGTCGGTCACCCTCACGAGGCCGCCCGTCGGTACCGCTGCGATGTTGTACGCCGCGATCGTGTACTGCCGGCCCGTGTCCCCCTGAGTGAAGGTGCCGATGTGATTCTTGATGACTGTCAGGTCTGGCGGCGGGCAACTGTTGAGCAGGATCGAGACGTTGGCGGACGTGTTGCTGTTGGCGATTGCGAGGTCCGGCTTTCCGTCGCCGTCGAGGTCCGCAGCAGCAACGGAAGATGGCGTCCCGCCGACGGCGTACGCGGCGGGTGACGCGGCCGTGAATCCGCCGCCTCCGTTCCCCAGCAGGATCGACACGTTGCCTCCACCGCTGTTGGTGACCGCGAGGTCCAGCTTTCCGTCGTTATCGAGATCGCCGGCGGCGATGGCTGACGGATTCGCGCCGGCTCCGACGCTGACAGCTGGCCCGAAACCCCCGCTCCCGTTCCCCAGCAGGATCGAGACGTTGCTCGAACCGAAGTTCGGGACGGCGAGGTCGAGATTTCCATCGCCGTCAAAATCGCCGATCCCCACTGCCTCGGGACCGATGCCGATGGCGGGGTTGCTCGTCAATGCGAACCCACCGCTCCCGTTCCCCAGCAGGATCACGACGTTGCTCGCATTCACACCATCACCGAAGTCGGCGATGGCGAGGTCGAGTCTCCCGTCGCCGTTGAAATCGCCGGTCGAGACTCCCCGCGGACCGAGGCCGCTGCCGACGGGAAGGTTGCCGGCCGATGCAAAGCTCGGCCCGAATCCGGGAGTGGCCGTGTTGATCAGAATCGAGAGCTCTTTCGAAGTACCGCAGGTGACCGCGATGTCCGGCTTCCCGTCCCTGTTGAAGTCTCCGACGGCGAGGGATTGCGGACCGGACGGACTCGTGCCGGCCGGAAAGCTGGCGGCCGTTCCGAAGCCGCCGTTCCCGTCTCCCATCAGAATCGAGACGCTGTCCGAATCATGGCTGGCGACCGCGAGGTCCAGCTTCCCGTCGCTGTTGAAGTCTGCGATCGCGACCCACATGGGAAGCGCGCCGGCCGAAGGATTCGAGGGCAAGCCAAAGCTGCCATCCCCGCTGCCGAGCAGGACCGTGACGTTGTTGCCATTTCCGTTTGCGACCGCGACGTCGAGCTTTCCGTCGCGGTTGAAGTCGCCGGCTGCCACCGAAGAGCCGCCGAAAAACCCGCCGAAGCTGGTTGCGTTGCCGTATGCGCCGCAGTTCGCGAAACAGGCGCTGCGATTCAGCAGGATCGAGACGAGGCCCGCTCCGTACTCCGCGGAAGCCAGGTCGGGCTTCCCGTCTCCATTGAAATCCGCGACGGCGAGCGCGATGGGACTGCTCGTCACTTCATTGAAGGCCAGCGCGAAGCTGCCGCTCCCATTCCCCGCAAGGATCGAGACAGTGCCGGAGTTGTAGTTCGCGACAGCGAGGTCGGGTTTCCCGTCGCCGTTGAAGTCTCCGGCGACGACCGCGTTGGGAGCAGTTCCAACAGCAAAGGTGGTCGCGGCTCCGAAACTGCCTGCGCCGTTCCCAAGCAGGATCGCGACCCTTCCCGAGGTCCAGTCTGTAACCGCGAGGTCGAGCTTCCCGTCGCCGTTCAAGTCCGCGGTGGTGACGGACGTGGGAGAGGCAACGAGCGCGGGAGGAGTGGCAGGGATGCTGACGGAAACCGCGGCTCCGAAGCCGCCGCTCCCGTTGCCGAGGAGAATCGAGACATCGTGGGAATCGAAGTTCGCGACGGCGAGGTCGCGCGTCCCGTCACCGTCAAAGTCCCCGATTGCAATCGACTCGGGATACGTGCCGGCTGCGACGTTGGTGGCCGGCCCGAAGCCGCCACTCCCGTTCCCCAGCAGAATCGAGATGTCGTTGGAACCACCGTTCGCGACCGCGAGATCGAGTTTTCCATCGCGGTCGAAGTCTCCTGCCACAACATAATGGGGACCGGTGGGGTTGGCGTAGGTGGTGACCGCTGGCCCGAAGCCGCCACTCCCGTTTCCCAGCAGAATCGCCACGTTGTTGTCCGACGAGATGGTGACGGCGAGATCGAGCTTCCCGTCGCCGTCGAAATCGCCCGCGGTCACGGACGTCGGGGAGTTTCCGAGTGCTAAGCTGACTTTCGGGCCAAAGGTTCCGTCCGCGTTCCCCAGCCGGACCGTGACGTTATTCGAACCGGCATTTGCAGTCGCGAGGTCGGGCCTCCCGTCGCCGTTGAAGTCTCCGATGGCGACGGATTGGGCGCTGAAGCCCGCGCTGTAGCTGACTGCCGCGGCGAAGTCGGTGCAGGCCGCGCGGGCCGCTGGCGCCATTGCGATCAGCACAATGAACGCGATCGCAACTTGCGCGCGGCGCAGCGCGCAGAAACGCAGCGTCTGCGGAGTCGATTCCGTTTCGTCGATCAGAGAAATCCACGTTGTCGCGCTTGCCCACAGGACGCCATGACGGGTCTCACATAAGGCAGTGATCGTGTAACCGAGGAACGCCGCCGTCCTCTGGCCGGCCGTCGAAACGACGGCGCTGCTTTGTGCGTCGCGCTCGGACCGCCTGCGTCGCAGAGCTGGTAGGATGCCCACCTCTTGTCCCATCTGCGTTTCGCCCTTTCCGTGCTGGCCATTGCCAGTCTGGCGAAACCGCAGGCGCTGATCGCCGCGTGCCCGAACTTCGCGGCCGCGGTGGACTACGTGGCGGGAGCGGGTCCCGGCTCGGTGGCGGTCGGGGATTTCAATGGCGACGGGAAGCCGGACCTCGCCATCGCGAACCTTCAAGGCGACACCATCGATGTGCGGCTCAACATCGGGAACGGGTCGTTCGGCGCGCCGACAACCCTCAGCCTCGCTGTGCTCAGCCGTCCGGACGGCATCGTCGCCGCGGACTTCAACCGCGACGGCAAAGCGGACCTCGCGACCTCGGACGGGGGAACGAACAAAGTCTCGATCCTCCTCGGCAACGGGCTGGGCGGATTCGCCTCGCCCGTTGACTACGACACGCACACCGCGCCGTACGCAATCGCGGTCGGAGACTTCAACCGCGACGGCAAGCCCGACCTCGTCGTCGCGAACTACAATTCGAACGATGCCTCGATCCTCCTCGGCATCGGCGACGGCACATTCGCGGCGAAAGTGGACTACTCCTACCCGGCCGGCAGCAGCCCATCGTTCGTCGCCACCGGCGACTTCAACGGCGACGGAGCGCTCGATTTCGCGGTCACCAACCAGGATGCGAACAACGTGTCGGTCCGCTTCGGCGTGGGCGATGGCACGTTCGGTACGTTTTCCAACTTCGGCGTCGGCACGAATCCCTCATCGGTGGTCATCAGGGACTTCAATCGGGACGGCAAGCCCGACCTCGCGGTCACGAACATCACTTCGCACGACGTTTCGATCCTGATCGGATTCGGGACCTCATTCGGGCCCGCGACCCCCTACCCGGCCGGAGTTTTCGCGACCGCGGGCGACTTCAATGGCGACGGCAAGATCGACCTCGCGATCGTCGACGCCGCCGACACGGTGTCGGTGCTCATCGGCGACGGCAACGGTGCGTTCGCGCCGAAGATCGCGTATGCGGTCGGGACGGGAGCGCCCGGGCAGCCTGCTGTCGCCGATCTCAACGGCGACGGCAGAGCGGACATCATCGTGCCAAATCAACAGGCGAACACCGTCTCGATCAAGCTGAGCACCGCGACCTGCTCGGCGAACTGCGGCTCCTTCGCCGCGAAAGTCGACTATCCCGTGGTCGGTTCGCCGTACACAGCCGTCGTCGCCGACTTCGACGGCGACGGAAACTCCGACCTCGCAGCTCCGAACTATCTCGGGGGAAACGTCGCGGTGCTCTTCGGGAACGGAAGCACGCTCGGATCCGGCGTCACATTCGATGCGGGCTCCGGCGCCTATTCGATCGCCGTCGCCGATTTCAATCGCGACGGGAAACCCGACATGGCGGTCACCAACCAGTTCGACGGCAGCTTCTCGGTCCTGACGAACTTCGGAGGCGCCTTCACGACCGCCGACAACTCCCTCGGCTTCACGCCGTGGTCGATCGCAAGCGGCGACTTCAATCGCGACGGCAAACCCGACCTCGCCATCGCAGACTTCAGCTCTGGCAGCGTGTCCATCACGCTCGGCGCCGGCGACGGCACCTTCGTGTTCAACAACACGCACGCCGCCGGCACTCACGCATTCGGAATCGCTACCGGCGACCTGAATGGCGACGGGAAGCTCGACCTGGCGGTCGCGAACGAAGGCTCGGACAACGTCACGGTGATGACGGGAATCGGCGATGGCTCGTTCGGGACTGGACAGGACTACAACGTCGGCGCGAGCCCGCGATCCGTCGCGATCGGCGATTTCAATCGGGACGGCAAGCCCGACCTCGCCGTGGTGAACTCCGGCACGACGACGGTGTCGATCCTCCTCGCCAACGGCATCGGCACGTTCGCGACCAAAGTCGACTACACGGTCGGCAGCAATCCCGAGTCGGTTGCGGCGGCGGACATCGACGGCGACGGCAGGATCGATCTCGTGACCGCGAACGTCGTGTCCGCCAACGTCTCGTTTCTCCGAGGAAATGGGAACGGGACGTTTGCGGCGGCGGTGCCCCTGCCGGTGGGCTTGCAACCACATTCGGTGGCGGTCGGCGATTTCGATCGCGACGGAAAGCCCGACCTCGCGGTCGCGAATGTTGCTTCGAGCAACATCTCGATCCTCGGCAACACATGCCCGTTCGCCAACCTCGCGATCACCAAGACACATCCCGGCGACATCGCGCAGAGCCAGTTCAACCGATACACCATCACCGTGAGCAACGTCGGAACCGGGCCGACGAGCGGAACGGTGACCGTGAGCGATGCGCTCCCCGCAGGCCTGACGACAAGGTCTCTCTCGGGAGTGGGATGGACGTGCAGTAAAGCGACGCTCACGTGCACGCGCGGCGATGCGCTTGCCGCAGCATCGGCTTACGAGGTCATCGACCTGGACGTCACTGCGTCCAGCAACGCCCCATCGAGCGTGACGAACACCGCGTCGGTTTCGGGCGGCGCCGACATCGACCCCGACAACAACACCGCCAGCGATCCGACGAACATCAGCGCGACGGTGCTCGGGCCGCCGACGAATCTCACCGCCACCGCCGTTTCGACCTCACGGATCGACATCACGTGGGACGCGTCGACGGGCGCCGCGAGCTATCAGCTTTTTCGCAGCGCCGACTATTCCAACTGGATCCCCATTGCGAGTCCGACGACCACCAGCTTCAGCGACACGGGGTTGCCCGCGGACACGACCTATCTCTATGAGGTGGTGGCTGTCGATGCTCTGAGTAATATGGGAAATCCCGGGCGGAGGGATCTGGCGACGACGATCCTGTTTACAGACGACCCGATCCTCCCCGGCGTGACGCCGATCAAAGCGATCCATCTGAACCAACTGCGAACCGCGGTCAATGCGGTCGCGGTCGCCGCGGGCAACACGCTGCACACTTACACCGGCGTGATCGCGCCGGGAGGCGTGATCAAGGCGGAATACGTGCAGGAGCTGGCCTCGTACCTGTTTATCGATCGCTTCTTCATGAGCAACATCGATTTTCTCTATCTGACCGAGAGCGCTACGGTCGGGTTGCCGGTCAAGGCGCTTCACATCCAGGAACTGCGGGAAGGCGTGAAATAGCGGCGGCATGGCCGCCGCTCTCCAGACCCCCGCCCGCGAAAGGCGTGAGATACCGCCGTTCCCATCTCTCCGATCGGGTGTTTCTCGACGATCCCGCCGAAGTCTGCGCGTCCAACATCGCCACGATCCCCACGAAGTAGTCAACGATTCCCTAAATCCTGTCGAGGATCCCATGAGATTTGTACCGTTGGTTACAGACCCGATGTCACATCGGTAGTTAAAGTCCGCAAACCACCGGACTACATAAGGAGCGAATCATGAAGAAAGCAGTCGCCGTCACCGTTCTCGTCGTTCTACTCCTGGCAACTTCGACGTTCGCCGGCAATTGGAATCAGAGCCCGTCGAGCAGGACGCCCGTCGTGAGCTGTGCTCAGGTTCAGGCGTTTGCGGCTGCGCTGATCGCCTACATCAGCGGCAGCAGGTTCATCCCTGAAAACCTGAAGCCGGTGCTCATCAAGGCCGTGCAGGATGCCGCAGCCAGGACTCCCTGCACCCCGTAACGAGCGGCCTGACCCTGGAGTCGAATGGTCCGCGAGTACACATCGCGATATGAGTCATTGAGGCGCGTTCTCAAATGGGGCACCGCGGCCTCGACGGTGCTCTGCGTGGCAGAAGAAGCGCCGGCGCCCCACTGAGACGCGCCGCGTTGCGACGCGCAAGCCTGGTGTGGTGATTCCCCACGCTAGTAAGATGCTTTCCCGTGCGCGATCGTGACGACGCGGTCGTCTTCCAGATCATCGGACACGACTCGTCCTGCTCCGAGTGCGCACGGCCGCTTGGGGCCGGCAACTTCCTCCGAAAGGAGGGCGACGCCGGACTGTGCATGGATTGCGCGGATCTCGCGCACCTCGCGTTCGTCCCGGCGGGGGACGCCTGCATCACGCGGCGCGCCTCGAAGCATTCCGCTCTGCGGTTCGTCGTCGTCAAGTGGAGCCGCGCACGCAGGCGGTACGAGCGGCAAGGCATTCTCGTCCAGCCGCGTGCGCTCGAGAAGGCCGAGGAGGAGTGTCTGGCCGATGCGGACGTGCGCGAGGTACGGCGTGCGCGCGAAGCATTGCGCCGCGGCGAGCTCGATGCGGCGTTCGTCGCCGCATTCGCAGTCGCCACGCGCGAGCGCTACCACGGCGCGCCGCCGGGAGTCGAGCGCTCGATCGCCGAACACGCGTGCCAGCGCTGGTCGGCGCGCATCGGCCGCACCGCGGCGGCGAAGGAACTCGATCCGCGTGCGATCGATCTCGCCGTCCAGGCGCACATCCGCCACCTCCACACGCGCTACGACGAGATCCTTGGCAGCGGCACGGATCGCGACACGGCCCGAGCCATGGTGCACACGGACATCGATCGCATCCTCGCGGAGTGGCGGGGATGAGCACGGCACGCAACGATCCCTGCCCCTGCGGCAGCGGACGCAAATACAAGAAGTGCCATCTCGCGGCGGACGAGGCATCGCGCGCCGCGGAACGGCATAACGACGCCTCACCCCTTCACGAGCTCGACAACGCGCTCGTCAAGAAAATGATCGCCTTCGCCCAGCGCCGCTTTCCCGGAGAGATCCAACTCTCGGGGCAGTTCGCCGGACTCGAGAACGACGACGCGGCAATGCAGTTTCTGGTGCCGTGGGCTGTCTACGTCGCCCCGGTCCGCGGCCGCACGGTCGTCGATGCATTCCTCGAATCATACGAATGGTCGCTCACGCCGGGAGAGCGCGAGTGGCTCGACGCCCAGCGGCAAAGCTGGCTCTCGATCTGGGAAGTGCTCGAGGTCGATCCCGGCCGCGGCCTGCGGCTCCGCGATCTGCTCACCCTGCAGGAACGATTTGTCCACGAGGTGAAGGGATCGATGGACACGCTGCCTCACCTGATTCTCCTCTGCCGCGTCGTCGAGTCGCGAGGCACCGCGGTGATGGCCGGCACGTATCCGCAGCCGCTGGCGCCGCTCGAGGGGATGCGCGTCGTCAACGCGGTACGCGCCGCCCTGCGAAAGAAAGGCGTCGCTCATCCCGAGCTGCTGCGGCGGCCGGAAACGGCGTCGATGGTCGCGGGACTGTGGGACGAGGCCGTCCATCGGATCCGGACGCGCGGCCTCCCCGAGCTGACCAACACGGATGGCGATGAGCTGCTCCTGATCACCGAACGCTATTCCTTCGATCCGTCGCGGCGCGCGGAGATCGAAAAGAAACTCGCCGCGGCGAAGCTCCAGCCAGAGAGCGACGGCACCTTCATTCTTCTGCGCAAGAAGGACCGCACCGTCCTCGGTTCGGTGAGCATCGGCCAGGGCGAGCTGCGCGTCGAGGCGAATTCATACGCTCGCTCGGACCGGCTCTGCGAGATCGTGGAGGTCGCATGCGGCGAGATGCTGACTGAAGGCCTCGCCTCGCATACGAATCCCCGCGCTCTGATGGGCCGTGAGCGTTCTCCGTCGCCGGCATTCGGCGTAGTGGTCGAATTCAAACGCCAGTACTACCTCGAGCGGTGGATGAAGGATCACATCCCGGCACTCGACGGCAAGACACCGCGCCAGGCGGCGCGCAGCAAACGCGGGCGCGAGCAGCTCGACACGCTCCTGAAACAGATCGAGTACGGCGAGTCGCTGCTATCGGAAGACGATCGCTTCGATGTGTCCGAGTTGCGCGAGAAGCTGGGGCTCACGCGGAAAGTCTGAACGTCGGGCTTGCCGGACGCTCCACTCGAGGATCTACGGCGAGCGGTGGTAGTAGAGGCCTTCGATATTGCGCTTCTTCTCGATCGCCAGCATCGTCGCTTCCGCCGCGTTCTTCGCCTTGATGCGCTTCGCATCCTGCTTTTCTGCTGGTGTGGCGAAGTTGTAATCCTGCAGGGTCTTGAAGGCGGCGAAGTATTGCGCATCGTTGAGCAATGTGGCGAGGCCACCGAACTGCTTGACGAAGCCGGCTCGCTGCTCGTCGAACTTTCTCTTTCCGGCCTTTGCATCGATGGCGGAGTACTTCCAGCTCGGATCGTACGAGAACGGCGTCGCGGGTGACCACGCCGAAACACGTGCCACGACGTCCGCGAATGACTTGGGCTCGCGCATGATCGCCGGGTTGATCGCCGCTCCGATCGTCTGGCTCAGCGCCGCAAGGAGCACGCCCGGACTGTCGCCGCCCGTCTCCGTCGGCGGAAATCGCGCCAGATCGAACCGCGCGCGGAGCTGCGCCGCGTAGAAGAGAAACGCCGCGTCTTGCAGCCGGTTGGAGCGCATCGCCGCTGCGGACGCGATGAAGAGGTGCGGAGCCGGAGCCTGCTGCGAATGCGACAGCACGAACGCCAGCGGAGCAGCCGCTTCGCCCGCCGAGCTCGCGGCCTGGAGCCCCGCCAGCGCCTTGTCCATTTCCGATGTCTTCGTCTCCGCGCCGAGGAGGGGCACAGCGAACAAGACCAGGAACGCGACGGCAGAGCGATACTTCATCGCAAGTGAGAATACGCTCAAAGTGTGCGGCGCCGCCGCCCTCGGCCCGGCGAGGACGCCCCGCGCTCCACTGAAACTTCCGGTTACCATGAGCGCACGTGGAGATCGGAGCGGGGACGCGGCTCGGCCCCTATGAAATCACCGGCCTGATCGGTGCCGGCGGCATGGGTGAGGTCTATCGTGCGCGCGACACGCGCCTCGGTCGCGACGTCGCGATCAAGGTCATTCCCGCGCGGCTGGCCGCCGATCCGCGCCTGCGCGACCGGCTCGTACGCGAAGCCCGCGCGATCTCCAGCCTCGCCCACCCGCACATCTGCACGCTCTTCGACATCGGCCAGCAGGAAGGCATCGAGTATCTCGTCATGGAATACCTCGACGGGCAGACGCTCGCCGACGCGATCGCGCGCGGGCCGCTCCCTCTCGACCAGATGATCCGCTACGGATCGCAGATCGCCGATGCGATCGGCGCCGCGCACCGGCAGGGCATCGTGCATCGCGATCTGAAACCGGGAAACGTCATGGTGACGAAGTCGGGTGTGAAGGTGCTCGACTTCGGACTGGCGACGTCCGGC
>Ga0210377_10003503_pt1 | contig 13509 bp, 9 predicted proteins | sample PLM4_65_b1redo_FD_155480 | JGI IMG/M metagenome (GOLD analysis project Ga0210377, IMG submission 155480) | Groundwater sediment microbial communities from an aquifer in East River, Colorado, USA - PLM4_65_b1 redo | ecosystem: Environmental > Terrestrial > Soil > Riparian zone | place: USA: East...
GACTTTTGCCGTGGAAATCCAGGTCCATCAGGAAAAACGCGATATCCGCCGCGGTATCGGTATAGCGGAAACGGTCGTTAAACTCAATGCAGTCGAAAATGCAGACCGGGTCGGTCAGGCAGATGTTTTCCAGGTGGATATCTCCGTCGCAGTCGCGGATGAATCCGAGGTCTACGCGCTCGGAAAAAATCGCTTCGTTTTCAGATAGAAATGTTTTAGTGAACTTCCTTATTAATTCAAGGTCCCTTTCTGAGACAGAAAGATCAATGAATCTTTCCGCCTGCTTGAAGTTTTCCTCCCAGTTGCGCCTTATCCCTTCCACGCTTCCGTATTCGTCGATGGCGCCGCCGCGTTCGGCAGCCAGATGGAAGCGGGCGATTGCGCGGGCAATCTTCCGGATATCCTGCTCCGTCACCCTCCCTTCGGACAGCATTCTGTCGAGCATCCGTTCTTCGGGGAGTCTTTTCATTTTGACTGCATAATCGATAATCTTCCCATCTCCGCAAAAAGTCGCTCCTGAATGTGCCTCTCGGACCTCCAGCACCCCCAGATAGGTGTCCGGGCAGAGGCGGCGGTTCAACCTGACCTCTTCATTGCAGTAGAAACGGCGGCTGTCGATGGTGGTAAAATTCAGGAAGCCGAAATCGACCGGTTTTTTGATTTTATAGACAAAATTCTCGGTGATAAAAAGGAATGAGACATGTGTCTGTATGAGACGCACGGAATTGGTCAGTTCCGGGTAAGCCTCCGGCTTCAGGAGTGATTTGAGCGACCGATCGTCCATTTTTCATCCTTAACCTGGTGATTTAACCTTAAAATTCTATCAGATTACATTTTTCGCGCAAGCCGGGAATTGAAGATAATCATTTGACGGTGATACCGATTTATGTTAATTTTTCAAAGCAGTTTTCTGATTGAACCGCGGTTGGCAATGCCTGAGGTCAGGCAGAAATAACTTCCCTAATTATCTGTATATAAAACCAGAGAAAATAGGTTAAAGAAAAATACCAGGCGTCGGTATGGGATTTATGTGCGCATGCCATTAATTCTTTATCGATCGGCTGGTGTTTTTTCGTAAAGACGGGTAATATATATATTGCCCGTCATTTCACAACCCAGACCCCACGCTCGCCATGTTCCCTGGATAGGGCATCTGTCGGATGAGCAGGTAACCGTCACAACATCCATTTTTTCGAGAGATATCCGGTAATGAACAAAAAGATCTTTCCCTTCCTGTTGTTGCTTTCGTCGCTTGTCTCGGCATGCGCCTCAAACAGTCTCCACGAACGTCCCGTCGAATTGTCCCCTGCCGCGCTGCCGGTGATCGATATAGCCGAATCGAGAGCGATGTACATGTTCTCGCTCGCGCGGATGCGCATCATTGAAGGCGATCTTGAAGGGGCCATGACCCTTTTGCTGGCAGCCGGCGAAGCGGACCCTGATTCGGCGTATATCTACGCCGCACAAGCCTCTACCTACATGAAAATGAACAGGGTCCAGGAGGCCCTGACAGCTTGCGAAACGGCAATCAAGCTCGACCCCCTGCTTCTGGACGCCCGAGTCCTTGCAGGTAATATCCTGGCCGGGATGAAGCAGGACAAGGAGGCCATCGGCCAGTTTAAAAAGGCGCTGGAAATAGATCCTTCCAAGGAAGAAATATACCTCCAACTGGCGGTTTCCCAGCTCAGGAGTTTTGAGTACGAGGAGGCGGTAAATACGTTGAAGGGGCTTATCAAGGTTATACCGGATTCATCTCTCGGCTATTATTACCTGGGTAAGACCTATGACCAGATGAAGCTCTTTCGGGAAGCGGGCAATTATTACAGAAAAGCCATAGAGATGAAACCCGATTTCGAACAGCCTTATATCGACCTGGGCATTTCCCAGGAATCGCAGGGGAATTATGACGACGCCATAGCTGCGTACAAGAAGCTTCTGGAAGTCAATCCCTTGAATATAAACGTAATTCAGCACCTGGTCCAGTTGTACATATATCAGCAGCGTTTCCAGGATGCGCTTACCCTTCTGCAGAGTATCTCTCACAGCGGTTACGGCGGCCTTGATATCCGAAAGAAGATAGGTTTGCTCTATATGGAGCTGGAGCGTTACGAAGAAGCGATAAAGGAGTTCAACGAAATCCTGAAACAGGAACCGGAGGCTTATCAGGTCCGTTTCTATCTCGCTTCGACCTACGAGGAAATGAAAGATTACGACCATGCCATAGAGGAGTTCAAAAAGATCCCCCAGAGTTCTTCCCTCTATCACGACTCGCTGGGGAACCTGGCATTCGTATATAAGGAGAAGGGCGAACCTGAAAAGGGGATCGCCATCCTCCGGGAAGCCATAGCCGCGCAACCTGACCGTATCGATCCTTATCTGCATCTTTCCGGTTTGTACGAGGCATTGGAACGTTATGACGACGGCCTGAATGCCCTGATGGAGATTGAGAAGCGCTCCCCGGCGGATCCTTCCATACAATTCCGCATGGGAATTCTTTACGACAAGATGGGCAAAAAAGAGGAGTCAATCGAACGGCTGAAAAAAACCCTTGCCCTTGCTCCCGATGACGCCCAGGCCCTCAATTATCTCGGATACACATATGCCGAAATGGGGATCAACCTGGAAGAGGCGGAGAAATATCTGACCAAGGCGATCACCCTGAAACCGGGCGATGCTTTCATCCTCGACAGTCTTGGCTGGGTATACTACAAGTTGAAGCGCTATGACGAGGCGATCAAGAATCTCGAACAATCCCAGGAGCTGATTGAAGACGACCCGACGGTGATGGGGCATCTTGCCGATGCCTATACCGCAAAGCGTGACTGGCGCAAGGCTCTCAATCTCTATCGGCAGATTTTGAAGCAGGAACCGGAAAGAAAAGACGTCGCGGAGAAAATCAAAAAGATCAAGGCGGAGATTGGTGACAAATGAGGGCAAAGTGGGTCGCCTTCCTGCCGTTCCTGCTCTTACCGGCCCTTCTCTTCGCCTGCGACGGAAGCAACAAGGGGAGTGTGACCAGGCACTCAGGCCCGGGCAAGACGGCCTACGGTGACGCCCTGGTTGTCGGCTCCATAGGCGAGCCTTCGACCCTGATTCCGCTTCTCGCATCCGACAGCGCATCCCATGATGTGGCGGGGCTTGTCTTTAACGGTCTGGTCCGATATGACAAGGAACTGAAGCTCGAAGGAGAGCTGGCGGAAAGCTGGGATATATCCAAGGATGGCCTCACCATAACCTTCCACCTGCGTCACGGTGTTAAGTGGCATGACGGCCTTGAATTCACTTCACACGACGTTCTTTATACCTACCTGGTTACCATTGATCCAAAAACTCCAACCGCATATGCCGATGCTTTCAAGCAGGTTAAGAAGGCGGAATCGCCTGATCCTTATACCTTCCGCGTAACCTACGACAAGCCGTTCGCTCCGGCCCTTGAATCGTGGGGGATGTCCATCCTGCCCGCCCACCTGCTGGAAGGAAAGGATATCACCAAAAGCGAGCTTGCGCGGCACCCTGTAGGGACCGGACCATACATATTCAAGGAGTGGATAGCAGGACAGAAACTCACCCTTGAAAGCAATCCGGATTATTATGAAGGACGGCCGTACATCGGGCGCTACATTTACCGGATCATCCCGGACAATTCCACCATGTATATGGAGCTAAAGGCAGGAGGGATCGATATGATGGGGATTTCTCCGGTCCAGTATAAAAGGCAGACCGACACCCCTGAATTCAAGGCCCTTTTCAACAAATACCGTTATCCGGCATCAGCCTATACCTATCTGGGTTATAATCTGAGGCACCCGCTTTTTTCCGACAGACGAGTCCGCCAGGCCCTCACCTGCGCCATCAACAAGGATGAGATCGTTCATGGAGTCCTCCTCGGCATGGGACAGGTCGCCCATGGCCCTTACAAGCCGGGGACCTGGCCCTTTAATCCGCATATCAAGGATTTCGAGTATAACCCGGAGCGGGCGAGATCCCTCCTGGCAGAGGCGGGGTGGCGGAAAAAGAATGATAACGGCATCCTGGTGAAAAACGGCAAACCTTTCCAATTCACAGTACTGACCAACCAGGGAAACGACCAGCGGCTGAAAACAGCAGTCATCATCCAGCACCGGCTGAAGGCTATGGGCATCGACGTGAAGATTCGGGTGATCGAGTGGGCCTCGTTTCTCACCCAGTTTATTGACAAGGGGAACTTCGAGGCGGTGATGCTCGGCTGGACAATCGGTCAGGACCCCGACCTCTTCGATATCTGGGATTCCAGCAAGACCGGCCCCAGGGAACTGAACTTTATCGGTTATAAGAACCCCGAAGTGGACCGTCTCCTGCGGGAGGGGAGAAGCACCTTCGACATGGAAAAGCGGAAACGCTGCTACTACCGCTTCCAGGAGATCCTGGCCGAGGACCAGCCATATACCTTTCTCTATGTGCCGGATGCGCTCCCCGTGGTGAACTCCCGCTTCCGCGGCGTCGAGCCGGCCCCTGCGGGGATTATGTACAATTTCATCAAGTGGTATGCGCCGAAGGAAGAACAGAAGTATTGATAAGGCAGCGTATAGCGGGTAGCGATTAGTAAAACCTGTTCACTATACGCTACCCGCTATACGCTACACGCTAACCGCTATACGCTACACGCTGGCAACTATGATCCGATATCTCACAAAACGCATCCTTATGATGATTCCGCTCCTTTTCGGGATCACCCTCATCACCTTCGGTGTGATCCATATCGCCCCAGGCGAGCCGGTGGAGATGCAGATCGCCATGAATCCCAAGGTGACGGCCGAGGGGAGGGAGCGTCTGCGCAAATTTTACGGCCTCGACAAACCCCTTTACGTGCAGTACGCTCTCTGGGTAAAAAAGCTGGCCATGCTCGATTTCGGCCGTTCCTTCGCCCCTGACAACCGACCGGTGGTTGACAAGATTGCCGAGCGCATTCCCGTGACCCTCTCCCTCAACATCATAGCCCTGATAATAGAATTCGGGTTGGCGGTCCCTATAGGCATACTAGCAGCCATCCGCAGGGACACCATCTTCGACAAGGGGATGACCGTATTCGTCTTTATCGGCTTTGCCGTGCCGACCTTCTGGCTGGCGCTCCTTCTCATGTATCTTTTCGGTGTGAAGCTCGGCTGGCTCCCCATCTCCGGCCTTCACTCCATGGGGAGCGAGAACTTTGGCGCTCTCAGGTGGTCCTGGGATCTGCTCAAGCACCTGCTCCTGCCGGTTTCGGTGGCAGCCTTCGGCAGTCTCGCCGGGCTCTCCCGCTACATGCGCTCCACCATGCTAGAGGTTATCCGTCAGGATTATATAACGACTGCGCGTGCCAAAGGGCTTCCGGAGAGAGCGGTCATTTTCCGCCATGCCCTGAGAAATGCCCTGCTGCCGGTCATCACCCTCCTCGGATTGTCCGTGCCGGGTCTTATAGGGGGGAGCGTAATTTTCGAGACCATCTTCGCCATTCCGGGGATGGGGCAGCTCTTCTACGGAGGGGTAATGGCCCGGGATTATCCGCTTGTCATGGGGATTCTCGTCATTGGCGCCGGCCTGACCCTCATCGGGAATCTGTTGGCGGATGTGGGGTATGCAGTGGCAGACCCGCGCATAAGGCAGGGGAAAGTTTGATGAACGTGAAAGAGAGTTTCTTCTACCAGGTATTCTGGACAAGGTTCAGGACCAACCGGTTTGCCATTGCCGGCGGTGTGGTGGTGATTTTTCTCTTCCTGCTCACTTTTTTTGCTCCCTATATTACCCCTTACGGCCCGAATGACCTGGATCTCTTCCACGTCCTGATGCCTCCCTCATCCGCCCACTGGTTCGGGACCGATGACCTGGGCAGGGATGTCATGACAAGAATGATCTACGGCGCCAGCATATCTCTGGAGGTGGGATTCGTTGCGGCCGGTATCGCCGTAATTATCGGGACCATAGTCGGGCTGGTTGCAGGCTACTATTCCGGCTGGGTCGATAACATCCTCATGCGCTTCGTGGATATAATGCTATGCTTCCCGACATTTTTCCTGATTCTGGCGGTGATCGCCTTTCTCGGGCAGTCCATCTGGTATATCATGATCATCATAGGTCTGACCGGCTGGATGGGGGTGGCGAGACTGGTGAGGGCGGAGGTCCTCTCTATCCGCGAGCGGGAATATGTCATGGCGGTGCGGGCACTCGGCGCAAGGGACAGCCGCATCATTTTCCGGCATATCCTTCCCAACGCCTTATCGCCGGTGCTTGTCTCCGCCACTCTTGGAGTGGCTGGGGCTATCCTCACGGAATCGGCCCTCTCCTTTCTCGGCATTGGGGTGCCGCCCCCCACACCGAGCTGGGGGAATATCCTCACCTCCGGCAAGGAGTATATCGAGTTTGCCTGGTGGCTTACCCTCTATCCTGGCTTGGCGATCACGGTGACCGTCCTTGCATACTACCTGCTGGGAGAGGGGATAAGGGACGCTCTTGACCCGCGACTTACAAGGTGAAAAGACCAATAACCGGAGACCAATATTATGTCGAATGATTCAATAATTAATTCTGAAGCAGTTGAAGAGTTGCAGGTAAATAAGGACGAGTTTTCTCTTGTAACTCAGGAAGACTTTATGCGCGTGGATAATCTCTGCAAGGGTCTGTTGATGCACTTTTACGAGCGCCTGCTGACACAGGGCCTTGCCCCGGAAGAGGCGACTTCGCTGGCAAACGGCGCCGATTACTTTGTCCGGGATTTCCTTGTGGACATCAAGGGGTACAACCTCTTCGATGAGAGGCCTGGAGTAGTCAGGCAGTTTGCCGGCAACTGGTATATCGTCAACACCCTGGACCCTGATATACTGCTGCTCAGTAAACACTTGCAAGGAATCAGGGCCTTTTATGGATATCTGTGCGATCGGAAACTCATTTCAGCGGGATATCTGATGACCCTGGAAAAGGAGTGCGGAATGCTTTCCTTTTACGAAGGGCGCATCGAATCGTTCTGGGGGATCGAGGGGGAAGGTTTTCCCGCATGGGAGATGGAGTGCACCCTAAAAGACGGTTTGAATGCAACCGGTCGAGCATGAAGAGTGGAGAAGCGAAGATGGTGGGACGGCTGGAATTTGCAGAACTCGCGCTCACGGTTGCCGGGAAACGCTGCTGACTTCATCAGGTTCAAGGCCAGCGAGGAACAATTGCGCTGATGGCACTCAGAACAGTAAAGCCGGGAGAGGCATTATTCCATTGATTCCGTGTCAATAAGATGATAATTAAATGAAATCAATTTAATCCAAAGGAGGTAGCATTCATGAAGGGATGGGTATTCAAATGGGCGCTTATGACAGGTCTGCTCTCTATCTGGGGAGCGCTTGCCATGGCATCTTCAGGTGTCGGGGTAACCGCCGACGAGGCGCTGCAAAAACTCATGGACGGCAACAAGCGTTATGTGGATAGCAAGATGACTGCCGGCGCACTGTGTGATGTGGCCAGCAGGGAAAAGCTGGCCAAGGGACAAAAACCTTATGCGATTGTCCTCTCCTGTTCCGATTCGCGGGTCCCGCCTGAATTGATCTTCGACCAGGGGCTCGGCGAGATATTTGTCGTACGTGATGCGGGCAATGTAACCGACCAGATTGTACTCGGGAGCATCGAGTACGCTGCCGAGCATATCGGCTCTCCTCTCATTATGGTCCTCGGTCATGAGCGCTGTGGCGCCGTGACGGCCACCGTTGAGGCTAATGGAAAAGGTGAGGGTAATATAGGAGCGATTGTAAAGGCGATCGCACCGGCTTTGAAAAAGGTAAAGTCGGAGTGCGGAAAGCATAAAGAGTGCGACAAGAAGGACAAGGCGAAACTGATCGAGTGCGTGGTTGACATGAATGCCAGGATGGTGGCTGCAAACCTGGTAAAGCAGTCGAAGGTGATTGCCGAACTGGTGAAAGAGGGAAAGGTCAAGATAGTTGCGGCAAAGTATGACCTGGACGATGGAAATGTGACCCTTTTCGAAGGCAAAAAGTGATCGGTTTACTGCCCTGTTCATTGAGGCACGACGCTTTTCCAGCGGGTAACAATTTCATCGGGTTTAGGGGGGGACAGTGCATGCTGTCCCCCTTTTTGTCAACTTTCCATACCTTCTCCATAAGGGCACATGGCGGGTTGCCGTTGCAATAGTCTCTTTATTTGTTCGATTTCCTTTTACCCCGGAAGATACCCCTCTGCCAGTTCGCGATATTGAGTGACCTGTGCCTGCTGCCATGCCTGGTCCCGCCCCAGTTCTCCCGCCATCAACTCCGCGACCCGAGGTGCGATCTCCATGCTGACCCGCGCATCGAGAAGGAGCGCCCGGGTGCGCCGCGCCAGCACATCTTCGATGGTGCGCGCCCATTCCATGCGCACGGCCCAGATTACCTCGCAGGCATAATAAGGGAGCTTCGGATGAAGCAGTTCTTCCCAACCCGGTTTTTCCGAGGCCAGTTCCCTGACCCTCGGGGCATCGGCGCCGTATACATCCCACGAGGAATTCTCATGGCCGTTTTCCTGCCATCCGTGGAGCCGCAGAGTGGCAGTCGAGGAAGGGCGCTCTTCGAGGCCGGCTACAGCGGCGGCCTGATTTATAGTGTCCTCTCCCATTTTACGGTAGATGGTCCATTTGCCGCCGGTAATGGTGACCAGTCCGGATCCGCTTATCAAAATAGCATGCTCGCGGGAGAGTGATGCGGTATCTGCCCCGTCATCGGAACGGACAAGCGGGCGGAGGCCGGCAAAGGCGCTCAGTACATCGGCGCGGCCGGGAGCTCTGACCAGATAACGGGCTGCATGGGTCAGGATGAAATCAATTTCCTCCGAAAGCGGGCGTGGCTCAAGGGAGACGGAGCTTACAGGCGTGTCGGTTGTGCCGAGTACGATGCGGCCGTGCCAGGGGACCGCGAAAAGGACCCTGCCGTCCGATGTCTGGGGAATCATGATGGCGTTGTCGCCGGGGAGAAATGACCTGTCAAGCACCAGGTGGGCGCCCTGGCTCGGGGCCATTACCGCGCCGGCTTCGATGTCGTCAAGTTGCCTTACCTCGTCTGAGAAGACCCCTGTGGCATTGATTACCCCCCTGGCATTGAGGGTGTAAACACGGTCTTCTTCCAGGTCATGGACCTTCACTCCTGATGTGAGCCCTTCTGTTTTTTCAAGTCCGGTCACCCTCATATAGTTGATCGGTATGCCGCCGAGGTCTTCCAGTGTCCTGGCCAGGGAGATTGCCAGGCGGGAATCGTCGAACTGGCCGTCATGATAAATCACCCCGCCGCGCAGACCTTTGGGCTCCATTGTCGGGAGCCGCTCCAGGGTCTCCTCGCGGCTCAATAGCCGTGAAGGCCCGAGGCCGAGCCTTCCTGCCATCATATCGTAAAATTTGAGGCCGATGCCGTAAAAGGGGCCTTCCCACCAATCATAGAGTGGAACCACAAAGGAGAGGTTGCGCACCAGGTGAGGGGCGTTTTTCAGCAGGTGCCCCCGTTCATGAAGCGCCTCAAGCACAAGCGACAGGTTCCCCTGTTTCAGATAGCGCACCCCGCCGTGGATCAGCTTGGTGCTGCGGCTGGAAGTCGCCTTGGCAAAATCGCTCTGCTCCAGGAGGAGGACCCTGTACCCGCGGCTGGCAGCCTCCACGGCAGTACCGAGACCTGTCGCCCCTCCGCCGATGACGATCAGGTCCCAGATGTGAGTCGGGTCCTTGAGCTGCTGCAAAAGTTCCTTTCGAATCATGATCCCTCCGGAATATATTATTAATAATCAATTGACTGCTCTGGAAGCTCCCATCCCTTGGCACGTTCCAGGGCCCTTTGCCAGAGTCTTCGCAGCCCGGCAGCTTTGTTCGGGTCCATGTCCGGGGTAAAGACCTTTTCCGGCTGCCATTGCAGCGCTATCTCTTCTTTGCTTTTCCAATAGCCGGTGGCCAGTCCTGCCAGGTATGCGGCGCCAAGGGCCGTTGTTTCAACAACCCGCGGCCTGATAACCGGCACGCCGAGCAGGTCGGATTGGAACTGCATAAGCAGATCGTTCACGGTGGCCCCGCCATCCACGCGCAGTTCGGCAAGGGGGATTCCGGCGTCCCCTTCCATGGCGGCAAGGAGGTCGGCTACCTGAAAGGCTATGCTTTCAAGGGTCGCCCGGGCGATATGCGCCGCAGTGGCGCCGCGGGTCAGGCCGGTGATGGCGCCCCTGGCGTACGGGTCCCAGTGGGGCGCTCCCAGCCCGGCAAATGCCGGGACGAGATAGACGCCGCCGTTATCCGGAACACTGGCAGCCAGCTGCTCCACTTCGGCGGACGACTTTATGATGCCGAGTCCATCGCGAAGCCACTGGACCGCGCCGCCGGCAATGAAAACGCTCCCCTCCAGGGCATATTCCGTCTTTCCTCCGATCTGCCAGGCCACGGTGGACAACAGCCGGTTTCGCGAATTTACCGGGGTAGTCCCGGTATTCATCAGCATGAAGCAGCCGGTGCCGTAAGTATTCTTGACCATCCCCGGAGCGGTGCAGACCTGGCCGAACAGGGCCGCCTGCTGGTCTCCGGCCATGGCCGAGATTGGTATGGGGGAAGCGAATATCCCTTCCGCACTCTCTCCATAGACCATGCTGGAGCCGCAGACCTCAGGCAGCATGGCAGCCGGAATGCGGAGCGCTTCAAGAAGCTCTTTATCCCAGGAGAGGGTATGGATGTTGAAAAGGAGGGTGCGGGAGGCGTTGCCGGCATCGGTTCGGTGTTCTCTTCCCCCGGTCAGGTTCCAGAGGAGCCAGGAGTCGACGGTGCCGAACAGAAGCTCACCCGCCTCGGCGCGCTGCCGGATTCCGGGGATGTTTTCCAGTATCCATGAAAGCTTGGTTCCTGAAAAATACGGGTCTATCAAAAGGCCGGTCTTCTCCCTGAAGAGGGGCTCCAGCCCCCGGTTTTTCAGTTGTTCGCACTCCGAGGCTGTCCGACGGTCCTGCCAGACTATGGCGTTATGAACAGGCTCTCCGCTTAGACGATCCCAGACAAGGGTAGTTTCCCGCTGATTGGCTATCCCGATGGCGGCAATGTCTGCCGAAGCAAGGCCGGCGCGGCTCATTGCCTCACGCGCCACCTCAAGCTGGGACGACCAGATCTCCTTGCCGTCCTGCTCCACCCACCCCGGCCGCGGGTATATCTGGCTTAGCTCCTTCTGCGAAAGAGATCGCACCATCCCGTCATGGTCGAAAACAATAGCACGGGAACTTGTAGTCCCCTGATCGAGGGCGAGGATATATTTCATGATCATCTCTATGGCGTACTGATTTGTGAACCCATGAGCAAAATGCCGGGCAGTTTCTTAATCAAAACCATTTTTCAGCCTCAAGATTACTTCGAGATTACTCATGATTTTAAGTTCAGAATCCAGGTAATCCTGAGGTAATCCTGAAGCAGAAGTTTTCTTGTTTGGTCCCGGCATGTCCGGGTGAGGGATGGCATCCGTCAGCGATCCCGGTGGGGAAACTAATTCTCCCCGATCCACTCCTCGTCCGCGTTATAGTCCGTATCCCGCTTTTTGCCGGTAATGTATTCATGAATGGCGGCAGCGACCTTTTTGCCGTCACCCATGGCGAGTATGACTGTTGCACCCCCGCGAACTATGTCGCCCCCAGCAAAAACACCGGGAATACTTGTTGCGCCCTGCTCATCAATGACGATATTGCCCCACCTGTTCAGTCCCAGGTCCGGCGCGGTGGAGGTGAGGAGCGGGTTGGCCCGTGTGCCGATCGCATTGACGACTATATCCACCTTTATATCATATTCCGACCCCTCAATGGGGATGGGCATGCGGCGGCCTGAAGCGTCTTCGTCACCCAACACCATCTTCTCGCAGCGCAGGGAAGCAACCCAGCCCGTGTCGGTCCCGCTGATGGCTGTAGGGGCGGTCAGCATTATAAATTCCACGCCTTCTTCCTTGGCGTGCTTGATCTCCTCTATACGCGCCGGCATTTCGATTTCGCTTCGCCGATATATGATCATCGCTCTCTGTGCGCCGAGCCTCCTGGCGACGCGGACACAGTCCATGGCCGTGTTGCCGCCGCCTATGACGGCAACGCTCTTGCCGCGTATGATCGGAGTCGCAGCATCGGGGTTGCGCCCGGCCTCCATGAGGTTGACCCTGGTGAGGTATTCGTTGGCGGAATAGACCCCCTTCAGATTTTCCCCCGGGATGTCGAGCATGACCGGTAATCCGGCGCCGTTGGCGATGAAAACCGCATCATATTCTGCCCGTAATTCTTTAAGGGTCAGGGTCTTGCCGATAATGACGTTGCATTCGATAGTCACGCCCATCGCCACGAGACGTGCGACCTCTGAGTCAATTATGTTGTTGGGAAGACGAAATTCCGGGATGCCGTAACGGAGAACTCCGCCGGTCTCGTGCAGGGCCTCGAAGATGGTCACGCTATGTCCCTTGCGGGCAAGCTCGCCCGAGGCGGTGAGCCCGGCCGGCCCGGAGCCGACGATCACCACATTTTTTCCTGTTGATTCGGGGAGCGGCTCTTTTGCCAGGTCAGCTTCGTGGATCATGGCCCAATCGGCCACGAATCGCTCCAGATAGCCTATGGCCACCGGCTCTCCTTTCACGCTGCGGACGCATACTGCTTCGCACTGGGTCTCCTGGGGACAGACCCGGCCGCAGACAGATGGAAGGGCATTGTCGTGCTGAAGTATCGCCGCGGCGCGGAGGAGGTCCCCTTCGGCAAGTGCGTTGATAAACTCGGGTATGGAAACCATTACCGGACAGCCTTTCACGCATTGGCGGCTCTTGCATTGCAGGCAGCGCCGAGCCTCCCGGATCGCGCTCTCCAGAGAGAGTCCCCGGTTTACCTCTTCGAAGGTATGGCTACGCTCTTCCCGGTCACGTTCAGGCATATGGACACGGTCGATTGCGAGGCGTTCCTTGGCTGAAAGCTTATTGCTCAAAGGGGATCTCCCCCGGCTATCCGGCACTTGGAATTTGAATGCGGGGGAAGCGACTCATACTCCCGGTAGGTTGTGAGACGGTCTTGCAGGCTTGCAAAGTCCACCAGGTGGCCGTCGAATTCCGGACCATCGACGCAGGCAAACTTCATCTCTCCACCAACCATGACCCTGCATCCGCCGCACATGCCGGTTCCGTCGATCATTATCGGGTTGAGGCTTACAATGGTTTCAATGCCGAACGGACGGGTAAGTTCCGCAACCGCCTGCATCATAGGCACGGGTCCCACGGCAAAGACCGCCTGGGGAGTGCGGAAAGGATCGTTGATAATGTCAGTCAGTTCCGCCGTGACAAAACCCTTGCGTCCCATGGTGCCGTCCTCGGTGGTGATAAGAAGTGTATCGGATATCGCTGCCAGTTCATCGGTGAGTATTATATAGCTGGCGGAGCGGCCGCCGATTATGGTTGTTATCCGTTTGCCCGTATCGAAAAGCGCCTTAACGAGGGGATAAAGAACAGCCGTGCCGACTCCCCCCCCAACGCAGGCGACTCTTTCCCAGTTTCCCAGGTG
>Ga0210377_10003504_pt1 | contig 13508 bp, 11 predicted proteins | sample PLM4_65_b1redo_FD_155480 | JGI IMG/M metagenome (GOLD analysis project Ga0210377, IMG submission 155480) | Groundwater sediment microbial communities from an aquifer in East River, Colorado, USA - PLM4_65_b1 redo | ecosystem: Environmental > Terrestrial > Soil > Riparian zone | place: USA: East...
GGCGGGCCGGCTACGCGCGCTCCTGTGCCGTAGCCACCGGGGCTGAGGCCGAGAGCCTTGCAAGACAGTCTTCGAGGCGGGTCCGATCCTCCGGGGACATGTCGGTGAACTTGATCCCGCTTCCCGGGACGATCCGCGTGGTCCCCTTCGCGACGTCGTAGTTCCAGATCACGCGACCCGTCGCCTGAATCCTCGCTCCGTCGTCGGGCAGCGTGAAAGCGAGCTCCACCTCCGCCTGCAGGGGTAGGGGATGTGGAGACTCGATGAACATGCCGCCGCGGCTGATGTTCGTGACGCGGTTCGAGAGGAAGAGGTCCCTGGTCGAACAGTTCACCGGGATGTCGACACGGTAGCGATCGGGCCTCGGAACCATAAACCCCCCTCATGACCGCGGAGGTGGTCAAACGATTGGAGGCATGAGCATACTCATAATATGAGTATGCTGTCAACCCATTTCTTATCCAGGGTGAGGGAAAATGGGCGTCCCGCGAGAGCAGCGACCTCCCGAAGCGAGAGTTTCTGCGGGGGCTCAGGAGCTGGAGCGGGAAACGGGATTCGAACCCGCGACTTCGACCTTGGCAAGGTCGCACTCTACCACTGAGCTATTCCCGCTCGAGGCAAAGACGAACTATACTAGCCGCGACGTACGCTGAGGTCAACCCGCAGAGCGGCTTGAACCGCCCCGGGGAGCTCTTCGTATTCAAACGCGGCGGCGTAGCCAAGCGGTCAAGGCGGAGGTCTGCAAAACCTCTATCTCCGGTTCAAATCCGGACGCCGCCTCCACCCTGCAAAGTCCCCCGATTCGCTCGTTCTTCTTCGCCTGTCTTCCCCGGGAGGGGAGGGGGGCACCTCACCGCTCAAAGGGCAGCGGCGACCGTCCTCGGTTGAGGACGTAGCGCGCCCTTCCGACCGGCCCATCGGCGACACCCAGGGAGGGTAGCCGGTCATGTCCACCATCGACATGCGGGCCTCCGACGACTTGGCACCGTTCCTGCTCTAGCTGCGGACAGGCGATGCGGGGCAACGTGGGTCCCGCGCCGTTGAGGAGAGGCCATGCGAAGAACGATCACAGTCGTGGCGCTGAGTGCGTTGGCGGTGCTTCCCAACCGGGCGTCGGCGGATGGCTTCGACGTGCGACTCGGGGCCTTCCAGCCGCGCGGACACAGCAACCTGTTCGAGGACGATATAAGCTTGTATTCCAAGAACGGTCGAGATCTGACGATGGGGGACTGGCTGGGAGCCTCGGGCGGAATCGCGTACAACGCGCGGGTAGCGCGCAACGTGGAGCTCAGCTTCCATCTCGACGGCTCCGGGCGGACGATCCACACCGCCTACCGGGACTACGTGACGGAGAGCGGCGGGGAGATCCAGCAGAGTCTCAAGCTCAACGTCGTTCCCCTGGGTGTTTCCCTCCGGGTCGTTCCCACGGGCCGGCACGTTCGCTTCGCCCCCTTCGTCGCGGTCGGGGCGGATCTGGTCTTCTACAACTACGAAGAGTTCGGCGACTTCATCGACTTCGACAGCCCGGACCGGCCGGTGTTCACCGATTCCTTCAAGTCCGAGGGCGTGACGCCGGGGTTCCACGTCGCGGCAGGCCTCCGGTTCGCGCTGACCGATGACGTCCGGCTGGTCGGGGAATACCGCTACCAGTTCGCAGAGGACGACATGGGCGACGACTTCCGCGGGAACCGCATCGACCTCACCGGCTCGAGCGTCACCCTCGGCGTGAACGTGCGCTTCTAGCGACGCAGGCCTCTCGGGAGGCGCGCGTCGGGCGCCGAGACGAGAAGCCGCGACGACGGCGGGGGTGCTACCATTCGGCAGGATGCGTCCTCGCCAGAGCGCCGTGTGAACAGAAGACCCCGGCGCTCCCTGCCCGTGGACCTGAGCCTTATCACGGTCCTGGCGGTGGTCGTGGTCGCGGTTCTGCTGGGGAGCGCGCATCTCAGGCCCTACAACGCGCCCGAGCTCGATCCCCGCCCCGCCCTGCTGCCGCTCTACCTGCTCTTCTCCCTCACCCGGCTGGTCGTTGCCTACATCGTGGCGGTGCTTCTCGCCCTGGGCGTCGGGCACTTGGCTGCGCGATCCACTCTGGCGCGGCGGGTCATCCTGCCGATCCTGGACGTCCTGCAGTCGGTTCCGATCCTGGGCTTCTTCCCGGTGGCCGTCGGCTTCTTCATCGGGGTGTTCCATGGCTCGGCTCTCGGCGTCGAAGCCGCGGCGGTCTTCCTGATCTTCACGTCGATGTTCTGGAACCTCGCCTTCGGCGTCTACGAGAGTCTGATCACGCTCCCGGAGGAGCTCGTCCTGGCGGCGAACGAGTTCCGCCTCCGTGGGCCCCTCCGCTGGAATCGTCTCATCCTGCCGGCGACGATCCCCGGCCTCCTCTACAACTCCCTCGTCTCCTGGGCGAACGGATGGTACTTCCTGATCGCCAGCGAGATCATCGCTGTGGGGCCGGCGCGCTACACGCTGCCGGGCCTCGGTAGCTATCTGGCCCAGGCCGTGACCGTCGGACGCAACGACCAGACTCTCTTGGCCATCGGCGTCCTGCTGGCGACGACCGTGGGGATGCACCTGCTCCTCTGGGGTCCCCTCGACACCTGGGCCGAGCGCTTCCAGCTCGGCGAGAGCGGCGACCACCCGAGGACGCCCCGGATCGCCCGGGCCCTGGGGCGAAGTCGGATCGTGCGCTGGGTGACAGGCTCGATCGTCATCCCCCTCAGTCAACAGGTCCTGAGCACGTCCGGACGGGTTCTTCACTTCGTGGGGCGCAACATGGCCTGGATGGGGGCAGCTCTAGCCCTGGTGGCGCCGGTCGTCGCCGTCTACGGTGGCCGGCGGCTGTACGCGCTCTTCGCCTCGCGGCCCCCCTCTGCGGAGCTCGCCGCAATCCCCGGTGACCTCGCTCTGAGCTTCGCGCGGGTGGCATTCGGTGTCGTCGTCTCCGCCGTCGTCTCGATTCCGGTAGCCGAACGAGTCGCGCGCCATCCGAGGTTCCGGGTGGCGGCTCTGGCGGTGATCCAGATCCTGGCCAGCCTCCCGGCGACGGCCTTCTTCCCGCTCATCGTGGTCCTCCTGACCTGGGGGCTCGGCATGAACGCCGGCGCGATTCTCCTCGCCCTCACGACGATGTTCTGGTACGTGCTCTTCAACGTGGTGGGCGCCGCTGCCGCGATCCCGAAGGAGATGCAGGAAGCCGCCGAGACTCTGGGCCTCCAGGGTCTCCGCTATCTGAGGCGCATCTTCGTCCCGGCGGTCCTCCCGGGGCTGGTGACCGGCTGCGTGACGGCTTGGGGAGCTGGCTGGAACGCCATGATCCTATGCGAGTACATCGAGGCCGGGGGCCGCACCCACAGCGTCAGGGGCGTGGGTGCCACCCTCGATCGAGCGACCTATCTGACCGGGGACATGCAGGTCGTCGCAGCGAGCCTCGGCGTCATGGTCCTCCTCATCATCACGGTGAACCAGTTCTTCTGGGAGCCGCTCTACCGGTACGCGGCGGATCGCTATAAGATGGGTGTTTGAGCCGCGTTGGAGCCTCCCTCTCAATGTCCGAACCCGCCCGAATCGCCGAACCCCCGGTCCTCCTTGGACTCGAAGGGGTGGAACAACTCTATGACGGGAAGATCCGTATCCTTGGCCCGATGGACCTGGACATCTTCGAGGGGGAGTTCCTTTCCCTGGTCGGACCCTCGGGGTGCGGCAAGAGCACGCTTCTGCGGATCGTGGCGGGGGTGTTGCGTCCCACGAGGGGGCGGCTCCGGCTCGGTGGGCGCCCCTTCCGCGGCGTCAACCGCCACGCCGCCATGGTCTTCCAGTCCTTCGCACTCTTCCCCTGGATGACGGTCGTCGACAACGTCGCCCTGGGGTTGGAGGCGCGGGGCATGGGTGTGCGGGAGCGCCTCAAGAAAGCGGAGAAGTACATCGACCTCGTGGGACTGTCGGGATACGAGCGCGCCTTCCCCAAAGAGCTGTCGCGAGGGATGAAGCAGCTCGTGGGGCTGGCCCGAGCACTCGCCGTCGAGCCGGAGCTGCTGTGCATGGACGAACCGTTCTCGGCTCTCGACGTCCTCACGGCCCGGACGATCAGGGATCTGGTCCTGGACCTGTGGGCGTCGTCCGAGGTCACGACCAAGACCATCCTCCTCGTGACCCACAGCATCGAGGAAGCTGTCGCGATGTCGGACCGGGTCGTCGTGCTCAGGGCGAATCCAGGCCGGATCGCCGAAACCGTCGATCTCCAAGGGCTTCCCCGGCCACGCCGCAGCGACGCGCCGGCGGTCCGCGAGACGGTGGACCGCATGTACTCACTTCTGGCGTGAGGTTCGAATGAGTGCTGCCTCCGAGCCGCTTCCCCACGCTCCCATCGGGATGGTCCTGGGCCTCCTCGAGCATTTGCGGGAGACGCCCGCTGGGCGCGAGGATCTCTACAAGCTGGGCGGGCCTCTGGGCTACGAGTTGGACGATCTCCTGCCCGTCACCGAGGCGGCCAAACGCCTGGGCTTCGTGTGCATCGCGTCGGGGGACATCGAGCTGACGGAGGCGGGGCGGGCTCTGGCCGCCGCGGAGGAGCCGGAGAGGAAGCGGTGGGTGGGGGAGCGGCTCATGGGTCTTGGCCTTGTGGCCGAGATTCGAAAGACCCTCGCCGAGAGCGACATCGGCCGGGCCCCCAGGGCGGGATTCCTGGAGCGCCTTCGGGAGCACTTCTCGGAGGTCGAGGCCGAGAAACAGCTCTCGACGGCCCTCGACTGGGCCCGCTACGGCGAGGTCTTCGATTTGGATCCGGATTCCGAGGAGTTCTTCCTCGCTCGATCGGAGTAGCGCTCTCGGATGCACAAGCTCCTCTCCTGGATACAGTTCGTCCTCGTGCCCTGGCTCGGCGCCCCGGGCGTGTTCCTGGCGGCGTTCCTCGACTCGTCCTTCCTGAGTCTGCCCGAGATCAACGACATGATCGTCGTGGCCGCAGCGGTGGCCCACCCCGAGACGTGCTGGCGCGTCGCGGTCATGGCCACGCTGGGGTCGTTGGGAGGCTGCGTCGTCCTCTGGTGGTTGGGGCGGCGGGGAGGCGAGGAGTTCCTGGTGCGGCGCTTCGGAGTCGTGCGCGTCGGCCGCATACGGGCGGCTTTCGAGCGGTGGGACGTCCTGGCGCTGGCCGTCCCTGCGCTGCTCCCGCCGCCGATGCCGTTCAAGATCTTCGTCCTCTCGGCGGGAGCCTTTGGGGTGTCCCTGCGTCGCTTCGTCCTTACGCTGACGGTGGCACGAGGCCTCCGGTACCTCTTCTGGACCCTTCTGGGCCTGCTTTACGGGGAGGAAGCCCTGGCCACCCTCAAGGCGGTAGACCGCTGGTGCGCCGAGAGAGCCGTGCTCCTGGGCCTCGTCGCCGTGGCGGTCGCGTTGGGCTCGGTGGCCGCCTTGGCGTGGCGACGGCGGTCAGGGTCCGCCTCCGCCGCTTGATGGGGAGTCTGCTATCATGACGCCCGGAGCGTGCCGATGATGCGGCTTCGTGTCGGGGTGTTCTGCGCGGGCGTCGTCGTGGTTTCGACGGTCGTCGGGGGCCTGTTCGGCGACCGCGTCCTCGCAGGGGGCGGCCGCCTGTCAGACCACCTCCGGCTCTACACCGCGATCCTCGGCGTGGTCGAGGACCAGTACGTCGACGAGGTCAAGACCGACCGGGTAGTGTCGTCGTCCATCCGGGAGATGCTACGCACTCTCGACCCCCATTCGAACTTCCTCGAAACGAAGGAGTATTCGACCCTCCAGGAGCGCCAGCGCGGCTCCTACTACGGTCTGGGGATCACGGTTCAATCGGTCGACGGGAACATCACGGTCGTGGCGCCCTTCGAGGGGACACCGGCCCATCGACTGGGCATCCGTGCGGGCGACGTCATCAGCCGAATCGAGGGCGACGACGCACGCGGGATGAGCATCGACGACGCCGTCAAGCGTTTGCGCGGACCGAAGGGATCGCCGGTTCACATCAGCATCGTGCGGCAGGGCTACGACGCGCCCCTCGAGTTCACGGTCATTCGAGACGAGATACCGCTTCATTCGGTGCCGTATTTCTTCATGGCGACGAAGACCACCGGGTATCTTCGTCTCACTGACTTCAACGAGACCACGGCCTGCCGTCCCGCGGAGGGGAAGGACTGCGAGAAGGAGCTCGAGAAAGCCCTACGCAGGCTAAGGGAGAGCGGGGCGACGTCGATCGTGCTCGACATTCGGGACAACCCCGGAGGGCTTCTCGATCAGGCCTTTGCCGTCTCGAACCTCTTCCTGCGGAAGGGCCAGCTGGTGGTCTTCACGCGCGGGCGCTTCAAGCGGGACGAGTCGAACTACATTACTGAGCAGGAGAGCCCCTACGGCCAGACGCCCCTGGTGGTCCTCGTTTCGCGCCACAGTGCGAGCGCCTCCGAGATCGTGGCGGGCGCCATCCAGGACCACGATCGGGGCCTGATCATCGGGGAGACCACTTTCGGGAAGGGCCTGGTACAGACCATCATGCCCCTCCGGAACGTGCGCGGCTACGCCCTTGCCCTGACGACGGGGCGGTACTACACGCCCTCGGGTCGGTCGATTCAGCGGGACTACGGCCAGACCGCCCTCGAGGACTACGTCGCCCCCCGGGACCGCGAGCCCTGCGAACAGGGCGTCGGCGACGCGAAGCTGACCGATGCCGGGCGCAAGGTCTTTGGTGGAGACGGGATTACCCCCGACTATTGCGTGGCGGCCCCCGTGCCCGAGAAGTTCGTCGCGCACCTGATCGCGCGCCAGGCGTTCATCAATTTCTCGCTGAACTACGGGTCCTCGGAGGCGTCCGGTGGCGCCCAGATCTCCGGCACCGGTTCGCGTCCGGCGGCCCTCTCGGCCCACGTCCAGCTGGTCGGCCGGGACTTCGAAGCCAACGATCGGGTGCTGGAAGAGTTCCGCAGGTTCCTCGACTCCCAAAAGGTCCGGTACACACCGGCGGACTTCGAAGCAAACCGCGAGGCAGTCGCGCGCCAGATCACCGAAGAGGTGCTGAGGCAGGTCTTCGGGGAAGGAGAGGCGCGGCGGCGGAGCGTGGCCTGGGACCCCCAGATACGGCGGGCACTCGATTTGATGCCGAAGGCGGACTTGCTGCTGCACGACGCCCCGGGGTTCATCGCCGCGCGTGACGCGGAGTCGCGGATCGCATCGTCGAGCGCCGCGCGATAGGGCGCTTCGTCGGCCCCTCGTCTTGCGCTAGCATTGGGGGTTGCCCCGCCCGCCGCCGGACCCTCGGGGGGCACGAATGCCATGTCTCAGTGCATCATCGGCAGGGGGATCCGCGTCCACAACCTGAAGGGCATCGACGTGTCGATCCCGACCCGGCGGCTCGTCGTCGTCACGGGGGTGTCAGGCTCGGGGAAGAGCAGCCTTGCCTTCGACACCCTTTACGCCGAAGGGCAGAGGCGGTACGTCGAGAGTCTCTCGGCCTACGCGCGACAGTTCCTCGAGCGCCTAGATCGGCCGGACGTCGAGTCACTCGAGGGGCTCTGTCCCACGATCGCGATCCGGCAGAAGCCGCCGTCGCGGAACCCCCGCTCCACGGTGGGCACGGCCACGGAGATCCACGACTATCTGCGGATCCTCTTCACGCGGGTCGGCCGGACCGTCTGCGGAAGCTGCGGCTCCGAGGTCGCCAGGGATACCGCGGCAGGGGCTGCCCAGCGGATCGTCGCCCTAGCCGAGGGGAAGACGGTCCTCGTGGGGTTCCCCGCGAAAGTCGGGGGGATGCCGGTCGAAGACCTCCAGGATCGACTGCGGAAGAAGGGCTTCGGCCGACTGCTGATCGGCGAGACTGCCGTCGACCTCGAGGTCGCAATGTCCCGGGCGCCGGTCGAAGAAATCGTAGTCCTGGTCGACAGGGTCGTGGTCGGATCCGGGACCCGGTCGCGCCTCGCGGAGGCTCTCGAAGTCTGCCTCGCCGAGGGTCGTGGGTTTGCTCGAGCGCAGGTCGTGGGAGGACCGCTGCTGCGTTTCTCCGAACGATTCGAGTGCGCGCGGTGTTCCTTGTCCTTCGACGAGCCGGAGCCCCGGCTCTTCTCCTTCAACAGTCCCCACGGTGCTTGCCCTGTGTGCCACGGCTTCGGCAACCTGATCGAGATCGACCAGGACCTCGTCGTCCCCGACAAGGCAAAGAGCCTGAGCGACGGCGCCGTCGAACCCTGGAACAGACCGCAGCACCGGGGTCTGCAATCCGACCTTCGTGGGTTTGCGCGTCGCCACGGGATCCCGATGGACGTTCCGTGGGAGAGCCTGTCGGAGGCGCAGCGGCGTCTCGTTCTCGAGGGCGATGAGGAGTTCCAGGGCGTGCTCGGGTTCTTTCGCTGGCTCGAGGCGAAGAAGTACAAGGTGCAGGTTCGGGTCCTCTTGAGCCGCTACCGCGGCTACCAGACGTGCCCCGCTTGCGGCGGCGCCCGCCTGCGGCCGAGCGCCCTTCAGGTCCGCATGCAGGGCAAGAACATCGACGAGATCGCACGGCTCTCCGTCCGTGAGGCACGATCATTCCTCGAGAACGTGTCCTTCGACGGAGCCGATCAGGCTCTCGGGAGCCACGCGCTCACCGAAGTCGTGAAGCGTCTTCGGTTCCTCTCGGAAGTCGGGCTCGAGTACCTCACCCTCGACCGTCCCTTCGGAAGCCTGTCGGGTGGCGAGGCCCAGCGGATCGCCCTCGCGACGTCCCTTGGGACTGGTCTGGTCGGCACGTTGTACATCCTCGACGAACCGTCGGTTGGGCTTCATCCACGCGACACGGAGAGACTGATCTCGATCCTGGAGTCCCTCAGGGACCAAGGGAACACGGTTCTCGTGGTCGAGCATGAGAGAGCGATCCTGCGCGCCGCGGACCACATCGTGGACCTGGGCCCCGGTGCCGGCGAACAAGGGGGACGAGTGGTCTTCGAGGGCTCCTATGCCGAGCTGCTGCGGGACGGACGCAGCTTGACGGGCAAGTACCTGAGAGAGGAGCTGTCCATCGGCGTCCCCGTGAAACGCCGTCGCGGCAACGGCCTGCAGCTTCTCATCCGGGGTGCGCGGGCCCACAACCTGAGGGGGATCGACGTGCGGATCCCCCTCGGCGCGCTGACCTGCGTGACCGGTGTCTCGGGATCCGGGAAGTCGACCCTCGTCCACGAGGTCCTGTGTGGGACGCTGGCGCGGCGGCAGGGGCGGTGGGAACGCGACGTCTCCGATGTCGGCGTCGTCGAGGGCGGCGAGTTCATCGAGGAAGTCGTCCTGGTCGACCAGTCGCCGCTGGGACGAACGCCACGGTCGAACCCCGTGACCTACACGAAGGCGTTCGACGAGATCCGGGACCTGTTCGCTTCGACCCGCGAGGCGCGGAGCCGGGGCTTCACCGCGAGCCACTTCTCCTTCAACCTGCCCGGCGGGCGGTGCGAGGCTTGCACGGGCGATGGCCGGGTGAGGGTCGACATGCAGTTCCTGGCAGACGTGTACCTGACCTGTGAGGACTGCGCCGGACGCCGGTTTCGGCGAGAGGTCCTGGAGGTGCGATACCGGGATCGAACGATCGACCGGGTTCTCGACATGACGGTCCGCGAGGCTCTCCACTTCTTCTCGGGCCAGGTTCGGCTCGCTCGTCGGCTGCGGGTCCTCGAGCAGATCGGGCTCGGATACGTTCGCCTCGGGCAGCCGGCCACGACGCTGTCCGGCGGTGAAGCCCAGCGCATCAAGTTGGCCTCGCATCTGCTCCGCCGGCCCGGCGTGCGAGTCCTCTACGTGCTCGACGAGCCGACCACGGGACTGCACATGGCCGACATCGGCGAGCTGCTGTCCTGCCTTCAGCGCCTCGTCGAGGCCGGAGCCACCCTCGTCGTCATCGAGCACAACATGGACGTCGTGAAACAGGCCGATTGGGTCATCGATCTGGGGCCCGGGGGCGGCGAAGGCGGAGGACGTCTCGTGTTCCAGGGGACTCCAGAAGGCCTGGCGGCCCATGGAGAGGGTGCGACGTCACGGTATCTTCGGGAGAGCCTGAGCGCTGCCGCGCGTCACGTCGAGGCAGGAACCTGATATCATTCGCGCCGGACTCGGCGCGCATCTCGTTGGGGTTGTGGGGGTACCGATGGTGCACAGCGTGAGGGCGGCGGCGATCGCGCTTTTCCTGGCGAGCGTGGCTCCGGCCCAGGGAGCGTCACGTCCTTCCTTCGACGACCTGCTGGCGAACCTCAAGAGCCCGAACTCCCGAACCCGGGTCGAGGCCATCGCTGCCCTGGGGAAGAGCCGCCGCCGCGAGGCGGTCTCGCCCCTCGCCGCTCTCGTTCACGACCCCGAGCCCCGCGTCCGCCTGGAGGTCGTCAAGGCTCTCAAGGAGCTGCGCGACCTTTCCGGAGTCCCGGCGCTGACGACCTTGATGGCGGACGAGGATCCAAAGGTGCGGCAGGAAACCGTGGGGACCCTGTTGGAGATCTACTGCGACCGCGAGCGCGTCACGCCCGTGAGTCGACTCCGGGAGATCTTCTCCGACGAGGACGATCCCCTGTCGTGCACCCCCTTCACCCGTGTCGATCCCCTGGTCTACCAAACCCTGGCGCGGGCCCTCCGTGACGAGGAGGAGGGGATCCGGCAGGAAGCGGCCCTCGCCCTCGGCATCCTAGGCGGGAAGTCCGCGGTGGCGGAGCTGGTGGCCACGCTTCAGGACGCCGCTCCCTCGGTCCGAGGGGCTGCCGCCGCGGCACTCGGGAAGGTGGGTACTCCCGAGGACGGCAGGAACCTGGTTCCGCTGCTGGCCGACGACTCGAGCGGCGTGAGAAACCGCGTGCTCCAGGCGATCGGTGCATTGCGGGTCCGTGAAGCGGGGCCGGGGCTTCGCGAGCTATACGAGGCCAATCGCCGGAAGGAGGTCGGGCTCAAGGCCCTTGCGTGCTTGAGTCGTGTCGGGGATCCGAACCAGGCCGATCTGTTCAGGGAGATAGTCCAGGATCCGGATCCAGACCGGAAGCGCCTGGCCATCGAAGGATTGGGCCGGATCTCCGATTCGTCGATGCTGCCCGCTTTCAAGAAGGACTACCAGCGCGAGCGAAGCGAGGAACTGAGGTTGGCGTACAGCTTCGCCTTGACGCGCCTCGGCGACCGCGCCTTCCTGGACAGCCTGGTTCTCGGCCTCTCGTCTTCGACGTTCGGGAAGAGATGCCAGGGATACATCGAGGAGATGGGCCCCGAGGTGCTGTCGGATCTCTATCCCTATCTCAGCGACCCGGACGCCGAAGTGCGCGCCCAGCTTTGTGACATTCTCGGCGTTCTCGGCAACCGGGGAACGATCGATACCCTCACTGCGCTGGTGCAGGATCCAAGCCCGAAAGTGGCCGACCGGGCGACGCGGGCCGTCGAGAGGCTGCGCCAGAGCCTGGGTCCGTCGGGGGGAGTTCGATAGGCATGCGGCTCGGCCCGGTCGTCGCGCTGGCGCTGGTGGCGGGTGCCTGCCAACGCCCGTCGCAGCACCAGGAAAAGGCGCCTCCTCCGGTGGCGGTCCCGGCATCCTCGCCGTTGGACGAGGCCCGGAGGCTCCTCAAGGCCGGAGACCCCGATGGGGCTCTCGGCAAGCTCCGGGAGGCCGGCTCGGGAGCCGACGCGCTCTGCACCCAGGGCGTCGCATGGGCGAAGAAGGCCGAGCTGGCGCCGCTGCCGACTCCTCCGCCGTTGCCGAACGGCGCGGCTCGGGGGGCAGCACCTCCTCCGGCTCCGGAGTTCAAGCCGGAGGAGCTCCAAGCGTTGGAGTTCTTCGAGAGAGCCCTTGCGGCCCAGGCCGGCCATCCGCAGGCGAGCCTTGGGCTCGCCGATCTTCTGGCCCCCCATGCGCTGCGACGACACGCCCTGGAGCAGGGGGCTGCTGCGAGGCGGAGGGCAAGACGCCCGCGTGGGGAGACGCCGGCAGAGGCGGGTCCGGACTTCCGTGCGGAACGCGTGATCCAGGCCTATCGGGCGGCTATTCAGGGGGATCCTGCTTCAAGAGAGCCGGTCGAGAGGATGATCGAGCTCGCAACGCGGGTCGGCCGCTTGGACGATACCGACCAGGGCCTCCAAGAGCTGCTGCGCCGGGACACGGAGAGGCCCGAACCCTTCGTCCGTTACGGGGACTTCCTGCTCACCGCCAGGAAGGATCCCCTGGCGGCCATCGAACAGTACCGGCAGGCCCTGATCTGGCGCCCCGACGACACCGATACCAAGGCGAAAATCGCCGACATCTACATCGCCCAGGGGATCGAGTCCTATGGGAAGAGCCAGTATGCGGTGGCCGAAGCGCGGTTCCTGGACGCGCAGAAGTACGCGTCGGACCCGCGCTCCCCGCAGGGGCTCAAGATCCAGGATTACATGGGCAAGCTGCGGACGATCCGCCAGCCGCTGGCGAAGTAGCAGCGCACTGTCCCAGGGCGATCAAAAAGGATTGTGGCCGTGGCCAATCTCGTCGACATAGACGAGAGCGCCTTCGTCGCGTGCACCGGGCTTGTCAAACCGCGTCAACAATTCGCCGCCGACCGTCAACCCATGCCCGGTGTACCGGACGCCGGGACCGTCCTGCAGGAACGGGTCGTAGATGCGGACGGAGTAGGGGCTCCCGCCCGGCGGGAAGTTCACCGGAACACCGGAGGCGACGCCTCTCCAAACGTGGCTCTGGCCGACGGGATCGAGCTGGATCTCACCGCCGGTTCGCATCCAGCTCGCGAAGAATATGACGGGGTCGGAGCACGAGCCGGCAGTTGCGACGCAGCCATTGGGCTGTGTGTACTGGATGGTCACGGAAACCACCGTGGGGAACGGGACAGGGTCGGGGTCCTCCGGGCTGGTCGGGTGAAAGTCGTAACATCCGCCGACGGCGAGGGCGAGCGACAGCAGGGTGACCTTCGCGAACCCTCGCCGCATTCCCAAGCTCATGGGGGCCACACCCCCCTGCAGCGTGACTACCGTCATGGCGTCTTCCTCGACGGGATGATAGCATGTCGAGTCTGATGTCGGTCCCCTCCAGCGACCTGATCCTCGTCATCGACGACGACGACGCAGTCCGCAAGAGCACCATCGCCCTTCTCCACGGCCGGGGCAAGCGGACGCTCTCGGCCGCGTCGGTCCGAGAGGGCCTGCAGCTGTTCTCCGAGAGGCACCCGGGTGCGGTCTTGCTGGACCTGAAGCTCCCCGACGGCGCGGGCCTCGACGTGCTCCGGGAGCTGCAACGGCAGGCGCCCGGAACGCCGGTCGTCGTCATCTCGGGCTACGGCAACGTCAGTGAGGCGGTGGAGGCGATGAGGGTCGGTGCGACGGACTTCATCGAGAAGCCCGTGGCCCGAGAGCGCCTTTTCGAGGTGCTGGATCGCGTTCTGCGGCCTCCGCTGCTGGGCGGCGAGACTGACCTCGACAAGGTAGCCGATGGCTCGCGGTACGGGATGGTGGGGCGCTCCGAGACGATGCGACGCATCTATCAGCTCGTGGAGATGGCCGCGCCGACGAAATGTCGCGTCCTCATCGCGGGCGAG
>Ga0210377_10003505_pt1 | contig 13501 bp, 8 predicted proteins | sample PLM4_65_b1redo_FD_155480 | JGI IMG/M metagenome (GOLD analysis project Ga0210377, IMG submission 155480) | Groundwater sediment microbial communities from an aquifer in East River, Colorado, USA - PLM4_65_b1 redo | ecosystem: Environmental > Terrestrial > Soil > Riparian zone | place: USA: East...
GACGAACGCGATGCGGGACATCGCCGAGGCGCGGCAACGACGCAGACGGCCCCGCGCCGCCGCGAACCCGAAGGGCGCATGGGGGTTGCGGCCCCATGCACCCACATCGATTCCTCCTCGCGCCTCGCCTGGGACCCGCAAGCCCCATGCGCGCGACCCACGCCATTACTCGGACACACTCCTACGCTCCACCGTTTGATGTCTCACCTGGGGAGCCCTCACTTGACGGTGCGTTGGCCTTCAGCCAGAGTCGGGGCATGAGACGGGTCTGGCGTCTTGGGTTCGCGGGGCTGGGGAATGTGAATCGGGCGCTTCTGAGCATGCTCGAGGAGCGGCGCGCGGAGTTGCAGACGCGGTGGGGGATCGAGTTCAAGGTGACGATGGCGGCGACGTTGCGGCGCGGGGCGGTTGTCGATGCCGCCGGACTCGAGACCTCGCGACTGCTGATGGGGGAGTGGCCGGCGGGGCCGGCGGCCCTGCGGGCGATCGGGGAGGCGCCGATCGATCTGCTGTTCGAGGGGACGACGCTTGACCCGGTCGCGGGGGAGCCGGCGACGGCGCATGTGCGGGCCGCCCTCGAGCGCGGGGTCTCGGTGGTCAGCGCCAACAAGGGGCCGGTGGCCTTCGCGGCGCGCGACCTGATGCGCCTGGCGCGGCGAACCGGCGCCGGCTTCCGTTTCGAGTCGGCGGTCGCCGACTGCCTGCCGATCTTCGACCTCGTCGAGGCCGCGGTGCCGGTGGGCCGCATCACCGGCTTTCACGGAGTGCTCAACGCCACCAGCAATGTCGTGCTGCAGGCGGTGGCGCGCGGGACGCCGCCCGATGACGCGGTGCGCGAGGCACAGCGGCTCGGGATCGCCGAGGCCGATCCCGCCAACGATCTCGATGGCTGGGATCAGGCGGTGAAGGCGGTCATCCTGGCGAACGTGCTGCTCGGGCGTGACCTCGTGCCGGCCGATGTCGAGCGCACCCGGCTCAGCGATGTCGACCCCGGATGGCTGCGGCGCGAGGTGGCGGCGGGGCGCGTGGTGCGGCTGACCGCGGGCGGGGGGCTGACGGGACCGGCGCGGGTCGCGGCCGAGGCGCTCGATCCGGGCTCGTTCCTGGCGACGCTCGGCGAGGCTTCGCTCGGCCTGGTTCTCGACACCGAGATGGCGGGCGCGATCCGGGTGGCCAGCACCGACCCCGGCGTGGCGCACACCGCCTACGGGATGCTCACCGACCTCGTCGCCATCCATCAAGGGCGGCGGCTGGTGCCGTCGCCCTTGCTCGACTAGCGCCGGCCGGGTCGACGCCGCGCATGCCGTTCCCGGCCTTGCCGGCCGACCGGCGCCGGGTGGCGTGCTACCATCCGTCGCCCATGCCAGGTCCGCAGCGCATTCTCCCCACACCGGTCACCGTCGTCCTGGTCGCCACGGCGGCCGCGGCCCTGCTCTCCATCGCCTGCGGCGCCGGCACGCCCGAGGGCGGAGCGGGTGGCCGCGCGGCCGCCGCCAACGGTGGGCGGCGCCCGAACATCCTGCTCCTCACCGTCGACACGCTGCGCCCCGACCATCTCGGCTGCCTCGGCTACCCGCGCCGGACCAGCCCGCACATCGACGCGCTGGCGCGGCGCGGTGTCATCTTCCGCCAGGCGATCACCGCCGCCGGGCGCACGGTGCAGTCGTTTCCGTCGATCCTCACCGGTGTCTATCCGCCGGTGCACGGGCTGCGGCACGAGGGGCAGGACAGCGGCATCCTCGAGGGTCGCCTGACCCTGACGCGGGTCCTGCGGGACAACGGCTACGATGCGTTCGCCGTGACCCAGGGGCTGAATGTCGGGCTGCACCGCGACTTCGAAATCTACGACCCCGACATCTACATCGGACCTGACGGCGAGAAGGTCTACCGCCCTTCGCGCGACGATCGCGACGCCAGCGTCAAGGCGATCGCCTGGCTGCGGAGCCGCCGCGGCAACCAGCGCCCGTTCTTCCTCTGGATGCGTTACGACGCGCCGCACTGGCCGTACGCGGCACCACCGCCGTACGGCGAGATGTTCGATCCCGGATACACCGGCCCGCACACCTTCAACGCCGGGCAGAAGCCGGAACCGCGGCGGGGCGACATGATCTTCGGGATGACCCGCCTGCCGCCGCGCGAGGTCGAGCATGCGGTGGCGCACTACGACGGCGAAGTGGCGTTTTCCGACCAGGCGATCGGCGACCTCATGAAGGCGATCGACGCCATGGGGGAGACGGCCCGCACCGTGGTCGTCGTCACCGCCGACCATGGAGAGGGGCTCGGGGAGCACAACTATTTCTTCGAGCACGGGGCCTACCTGTACGAACCGATCGTGCGCGTGCCGCTGATCGTGACGGCGCCGGGGCTGCTGCCCGAGGGGAGAGTGATCGCCCCGGTGACGCGCACCATCGACATCATGCCGACGCTGCTCGATCTCGCCGGCATTCCGGTGCCGGAGGGGCTCCAGGGGCGCAGCCTGGTGCCGCTGGCGCGCGGCGAAGACCACGGCCCGGCGCCACCCGCGTACTGCGAATCGGGGCGCAACTACTTCAAGGAGAATCCGCGCCAGTTCATCGAGGGGACCGCCGGGAAGTGGCGGATGATGCGCGACGATCGATTCAAGCTGATCCTGATCCCGCGCGATCCCGAACCGATCTGGGAGTTCTATGATCTCGTCGCCGACCCGGGCGAGACGACCAACGTCATCGATCGGTTCCCGGACGACGTGGCGCGGCTGCGCAGCGCCCTCCTGGCGATCGTCGCCGGTGACCCGGGGCGCGATGACCGCGACGAGCCGCCGCTCAACGACGACCTCGAGGAGCGGCTGCGCTCGCTCGGCTACGTCGGCGGGGGCGACCGGCCGTGATCGGCCGGCGCCGGCCGGCCCGTTGCGCCGCCGCCACCGCGCTTCTCCTCGCCGCGCTCGCCGGCGCCGCCTGCGCCCCGCGCCCGCGGGCGGGAGATGGCATCGTCGCCGGCGGCGCGCGCTTCACCATCCTCACGCCGGAGTGCATCCGCATCGAGTATGCGCCGTCGGGGCGCTTCGTCGACGCGCCGTCGCTGTTCGCCGCCACGCGTGGCGCCGCTCGTGCTGGGCGTGACGGGCGCGGTCGAGGGATCGCCGCGGCGATCGAACGCGACGGCCGGCGCCTCACGATCGATACCGGGCGGATCCGCCTCGTCTTCCAGGACGACGGCGCCCCTCCCGGCCCGGAAAACCTCCGGGCCGAGATCCGCGGCGGTCCCGCCCCGATCGTCTGGACCCCGGGGGCCGCCGACGCGCAAAACCTCGGCGGCACGCTCAAGGCGCTCGGCGGGGTGCGCGGCCCGGTCGACCTCGGTTCAGGGATCCTGTCGCGCGGCGGCTGGTACCTCCTCGACGATTCGCGCACGCCGATCTTCACCGCCGACGGCTGGATCGAGGCGCGACCCGAGGGTTCCGGCACCGACTGGTACCTGTTCGGCTACGGCCGTGACTATGCCGCGGCGCTGCGCGCCCTCGCGGCCGCCGCCGGTCCGGTGCCGATGCCGCGCCGCTACGCGCTCGGTTCGTGGTACTCGCGCTACTGGCCGCTGCATGCCGACGATTTCCGGCGCATCGTCGAGGAGTACCAGGCGCACGCGGTCCCCCTCGACGTCATGGTGATGGACACCGACTGGCATCGCGACGGCTGGACCGGCTGGTCGTGGAACCGCGAGCTGATTCCGGACCCGCCGGGGTTGTTGAAGTGGCTGCACGCGCAGGGGCTCGCGGTGACCCTGAATCTGCACCACGCCGGCGGGGTCGGCCCGCACGAGGACGCCTACGTCCCATTCATGCAGGCCCTCGGGGTCGATCCCGCATCGCGGCGCACCGTGCCGTTCGACGCCGCCGGCCGGCGTTACCTCGAGACGCTGTTCGCCAGCGTGATCGATCCGCTCGAGTCGGCGGGGGCCGATTTCTTCTGGATCGACTGGCAGCAGCTGCCGAGCACCCGCCTCGCCGGGCTCTCGAACCTCGCCTGGCTCAATGACCGGCACTACCGGCATTCCGAGCGCGGCGGGCGGCGCGGCCAGATCCTCAGCCGCTGGGCCGGCTGGGGCGATCAGCGCAACGCGATCCAGTTCTCGGGCGACGCCGACGCGCGCTGGGAGGTGCTGCGCTTCGAGGTGCCGTTCACCGCGACGGCGGGCAACGCCGGCGCCTTCTACTGGTCGCACGACATCGGCGGCCACCGCGGGGCGCGCGACGCCGAGATGTTCACCCGCTGGGTGCAGTTCGGGGCGATGAGCGCCGCTGTTCGCCTGCACTCGACGCGGGCGGAGAACCTCGACCGGCGACCCTGGACCTACGGCAGCCCGTGGCAGGAGTCGATGGGCGAGGCGCTGCGTCTGCGCGCCCGGCTGTTCCCGTACATCTATTCGAGCGTCTGGCGCAGCCACCACGACACGCGGCCGCTGCTGCGCCCGATCTACCTCGAGACCCCGCTGGACGAACGCGCCTACGACAACCCGCAGGAATACCTGCTCGGCGACGCGCTCCTGGTGGCGCCGATCGCCTCGGAGGGTGTGGGCGCCGACCGGCTGGCGACCCAGGCGGTGTTCTTTCCACCCGGCCGCTGGCGCGACTGGTTCACGGGCGAGGTGTTCGCGGGCGGCGAGGAGGCGATCGTGACCGCGGCGATCGACGAGTTCCCGCTGTATGTCCGCGAAGGGGTGCCGATCCCGATGCAGGGTCCGGTCGAGCGGATGGCGGCGGGGCCGCCGTCCGAGATTGTCGTGCGCTGCTGGCCCGGCGAGCCGGGCCGATTCACGCTGTACGAAGACGATGGCCTGACCACCGCCTACCTCGACGGCGCCGGCGCGACCACCGACCTCGGCTGCGCACGCGACGGCGACCGGGTCACGGTGACCGTGGCGGGCGCCGTGGGATCGTTCGACGGTGTCCCCGAGACGCGCGCCTACGTGGTCGAAGTCGCCGGCGCCGAGCCGGCGCGCAGCGCGCTCATCGACGGCGCCCCCGCGGCGGTCGAGCGCGATGAAGCCGGCGGGATCAACCGGATGCGCATCCCGGGCCGCCCGATCGGTCGCGGGGTGCGGGTGGAGATGGTGGCTCCCACCGCCGATGAGGCGGGGCTCCGTGCCGCGGCGGCGCAACGCCGCGCGGCGCACGCCATCGGCGCGGCCACAGGCGCCGGTGAGACCACGGGCGCCGGCGTGGACGATCCGATCCTCCGCGGCGCCGCGTATGCCGCGCGCGGGCTCGCGCTGCACCGCAAGACCGAGGGGCCGTACATGATGGGGGGCGCGGATCTCCTGGTGGCGCAGGATCGCACCGGGCTCACGGCAGGGCCGGTGCTCCTGACCGTCGAGGAGCGGGCCGGCGACGATCGGCGCGAGGTGCTGCGGCAGGCCGCCGACCCTCTCACCACGCTGCGCCTGCCGCTGCCGGCGTTCCCGCAGATCGCCGATCCCCCCGTCGGCGTGCCGCTGGTGCGCACCGCCCGTCTCGCTTTCAACAGCGGTGGCCGGCCGGTGGTCGTCGCCCGCGTCCTCGATCGGCAGGAAAGCCTCCTGCGCCGCTTCAGCATCGCGGGACCGTTCCCGTATGAACCCGGTTCGCCGCTCGCCGCCCAGGTCGGCGGGCCCGAGTGGAGCCCCGGCGCGCCGCCGCCGCGTATGGAAGACGCCGCCGGCCGGCCGATCGCCTGGCGGGCGGCGGCGACGAAGGGGGACGGCACCGTCGACCTGCGCGCCGTCTGGGATGAGGACGCGCGCCTTGCCTACGCCCTGTCGGTCATAGGCTCGCCGCGCCGGCAGCCGGTGACCCTGCGCGTCTTCTCGGACGACGGCATCGAGATCTGGCTCAACGGGGAGAAAATCCACGCGCACGACGTCGTGCGTGCGCTGGACATCGGCCCGGACTTGGTCACCGGCACGCTGCGGGCGGGGCGCAATGTCTTGCTCATCAAAGTAGCGAACGTGGTTCACGGCTGGGCGTTCCGGGTCGGGATCGAGACTCACGATGGCGTGGTGGAGGAGGCGTTCGTGAGCGGGGGGCGGCCATGAGGGGGGCGGCCGGGCGCGCCGCCTTGCGGGCGATGGCGTTCGCTGCCGCGCTCGCCGCCGCAGCCGCCGGCGCCGCCTGCGGCGGGAGCCGCGGGCGCCCGCCCGACATCATCTTGATCACCGCCGACGATCTCAGCTGGGACGACATCGAGCCGTTCGGCCATCCGGTGGTGCGCACGCCGCATCTCGAGCGTCTCGCCGCATCCGGGATGCGGTTCGAGCGCGCCTTCCTGACCTCGGCGTCGTGCAGCCCGAGCCGCTGCAGCACGGTCACCGGGCGCTACCCGCACTCGACCGGCGCCGGCCGCCTGCACGACCCGCTGCCGGAGGAGCAGGTGACCTTCCTCGAGGGGCTGCGCCGGGCGGGGTACGACATTTCCCTCGCCGGCAAATGGCACCTCGGCAAGGCGGCGCGCTCGCGTTTCGACCGCATCTACGCCGAGACGCCGCCGGGCGGCGCCGGCGCATGGCGACGTGCGCTCCTCGAGCAGCCGCGCGATCGCCCGTCGTTCCTCTGGCTGTCGGCCTCCGACCCGCATCGCCCCTATGCCGACATCACCGGCGGCCGGGAGCACCAGCCCGAAGATGCGGTCGTGCCGCCCTACCTCGCCGACACCATGGAGACGCGTCTCGACTTCGCGCGCTATTACGGCGCCATCGAGCGGCTCGACGGCCTCATCGGCGCGGTGCTGGAGGAGATCGACCGGCAGGGGGCGGCCGGGCGCACGCTGGTCATTTTCATGAGCGACAACGGCCGGCCCTTCCCGCGCTGCAAACCGACGGTGTACGACTCGGGGGTCCGGACGCCGCTTCTCGTGCGCTGGCCGGGGCGGGTCGCGCCGGGAACGCTGAGCCGGTCGCTGGTGAGCGCCGTCGACATCGCGCCGACGATTCTCGAGGCGGCCGGGCTGCGCGCACCCGGCACGATGCAGGGCCGCAGCATGCTGCCGATCCTGGCCGATCCCGGGGCGGTCATCCGCGACCATGTGTATGCCGAGCGCAACTGGCACGATCACCCGGCGCGCGATCGGATGGTGCGCACGACGGGTTACAAGTACATCCGCGACTTCTATCCCGACCTGCCGGCCACCCCGCCCGAGGATGTCCGGCGCAGCCCGACGTTCCGTTCGATGGAGATGTTGTTTGCCCGCGGTCTCCTGAGCCCGGAGCAGGCGAACTGCTTCATCGCCCCGCGTGCGCGCGAGGAGCTCTACGACGTCGAGACCGATCCGCACGAGTTGAGAAATCTGGCGGATGACCCGGCGCACGCGGCGACCCTCGGAGAGATGCGACGCGCTCTCGAGGCCTGGCAGCGCGACACCGACGATCGCGACACGCTCGGGGCACAGCCCGCCGGTCCGGACGCGGCCGGTCCGGACGCGGCAGGCGCCGGGCGCTGAGGGGCGCGCCCGGCCGCCGTCGCGCGCCGGCGCCGCCGGACCGCCGGCGGGTGCGTGCTATCATCCGCCGCGCCGGAGGCGCGCCGTGATCACCATCATCAGTTGGTGCCCGGACGAGGGGTTGAAGGAGGGCTTCAAGCCCGCGGACCTGCCCGGCCTGCTCGCCCGCGCCGACCGGGTCGTGTGGGCCGATTTCTCCTCCCCCTCGAAGGAGGAGATCGCGCTGCTCACCAGCGTGTTCCACTTCCATCCCCTTTCCATCGAAGACTGCGATTCGCGCCGCCAGCATCCGAAGATCGAGGACTACGGCGACTACGTCTTCATGCTGGTGCACGGGGTGCATCCCGACAGCTCGGCGCGCGAGTTCCGCACCCGTCGGCTGAGCCTCTTCATCGGCCGTAATTACCTGGTGACCCATCATCGCGACAAGTCGCGCAGTGTCGAGCACGCCATGGAGGCGCTGCGCCGGAATCCCAAGGCGATGTCCGAGGGCTCGGACGGGCTCCTGCACCAGATCCTCGACTACCAGGTCGACCAGTATCTCGTCGTGCTGGAGAACTTCGAGAAAAAGCTCGACGAGATCGAGGACCACATCTTCGCGATGTCGTCGCGCGAGGTGCTGACCGACGTGCTCGCCTTCAAGCGGTCGCTGATGCGGCTGCGGCGCATCGCCGGTTATCAGCGCGACGTCCTGATCAGGCTGGTGCGCCGCGAGTTCCCGATGATCGACGAGCGCAGCGTCTACGGCCTGCGCGACGTCCAGGATCACCTGGTGCGGATCACCGACCTGGCCGATACCTATCGCGAGCTGGTCTCCGGCGCTCTCGAGGCGCACCTGTCGATGGTGTCGCAGCGCACCAACGACATCATGCGGGTGCTGACGGTGGTCTCGACGCTGTTCATCCCGCTGACCTTTCTCGTCGGCGTCTACGGCATGAATTTCGACCACATGCCCGAGCTGCGCTGGCGCTACGGGTACCTCCTGATCTGGGCGGTGATGATCGGGGTCGGCGGCGGCATGTACCTCTTCTTCCGCCGTCGCGGCATCTTCGGAGGGCCGCGGGATTGAGCCGCGGTGGCGGTGCCGGACGGCGGCGCGCGGCCGCCGCGGCCGGCGCGCTGGCGATCGTCCTGGCGGGCGCGGCGGCGGGCTGCGGATCCGAGCCGGCCCCCGAGGCGGATCTGATTCTCCGCAATGCGCGTCTGGCGCCACGGGACGCGAAGGAGGCGGTCCCGGGCGGGGGCGCCGGTGCGTCGATCGCCCTCGCCGGCGGGCGGATCCTGGCGGTCGGCGACGAGGCGACCGTGGCCCGCCACCGCGGCAGTCGGACCACCGTCGCCGATCTCGGCGACGCCCTCGTCGTCCCGGGGCTCGAGGATGCCCTGGCGCGGCCGCTTGAGTCGGGGGAGCGCTGGCTCAACGACGCCGGCGGCGGCACGATTTTCCTCGACCTCACGGCGGCGGAGACCGAAGAGGATGCCGTGCAGCGGGTGCGGCAGCGCGCCCGCGCTCTCGGCCCGGGTGTCTGGATCCTCGGCAGCGGCTGGGACCCGGGACGCTGGGTCGTGGCCCGGCCGCCCGATGCCCGCCTGCTGTCCGACATCGTGCCGTACAACCCGGTGTTCCTCGTGCGCCGGGGCGGCGCATCGGCCTGGGTCAACCGCAAGGCGCTCGATGCCGCCGGGCTCGGCCCCATCCCGGTCCCCGTCGCCGGGGCGGATTGTTTTGCGATCCTCAGACGGGCGCCGGCCCTGACCGCCGACGAGCGCCGGGCGGCCATCGAAACGGCCCTTGGCCGGTCGGTCGCCGCCGGTGTGGTCGCGGTGCGGGCGGTCGCCTCGACCGGTCGGCTCGGCCTCGAGGACCGCGCGGCAGCGCCAGGGTCGGTGCTCGATACGTGGCGCGATCTCGCCCGGCACGGCCGGCTGCCGGTGCGCGTCGCGCTGCTGGTGCCGGCGCCTTCGGCCGCCGCCGAGGCGCTGGTCGCCGCGGGTCCCGAGTCCCATCCCGGCAGCGGGCGGCTGGAGATCCGCACGCTGCTCCTCGATGCGAACGGGATCGATCCGGCGCAGGGCGACGCCGCATGGGCGCGCCGTGGGGCGGCGGCCGGATTCGACATCGCGGTGACGGCGCTCGACACCACCGGGATCGACACCGCCCTCGCGTGGCTCGCCGAGGCGCGCCGCGCCCGCGCCGCGACCGGAGTGCACCTCGTGCTCGGCGCCGGTTTCGCCTTCGCCGACCTGGCGATCGATGCGCTGGTCGGGACGGGGGTCGAGGTCGTGATCGAGGCGGCCCCCGCCGATGTCGACGCAGCCGCCGCGCTGGCGGGCGCGTTGCGCCGGGCCGGCATCGTGGTCGCGGCCGGGACGGGGGCCGACGGTCCGCTCCCGGCGGCCATGCGGCGCTATGCCGCCGGGCCCTGGACCTCCACGCTCGCCGCGGGCGGGCCCGCCGATTTCCTGGTTCTGCCGGGTGACGCCGGGTCGTTCTCGTCCGACCCCGACCGGGCCGCGCCGCTGGCGCCGCTGGCCGTACGGGTCGGCGGGGTCGAGGTCTATCGCCGCGGGTCCGCCGCCCGGCCCCCGGGCTGAGTGGCGTCGATCGCCTCGGCGCCGATGACGTTCGGGATGGGCCAGGCGAGGTCCGGGCCCTGGTCCGCGCCGGAATCGTCGACGGTCCCGAGAAACTCGAACTCCCGCCCGCCGCCGCGCACGAACAACTGCGCCTCGTGCCCGCCCTCGACGTACATCGCGTTCTTCAGATCGATCGGCAGCTCGAGCAGGGTCGCGATCAGGTCGTGGGTCGTGTGCGGCGCGCGCGCGTGGATGAACAGGACGCGCCCCTGGCCGTCGATGCCGATGGCGGCGGTGCTCCAGGCGTGCGGCTGCTGCGACCAGACGTTGCTCCCGTGGCAGGAGACCATGCGGATGCTCTGCACCAGCGTGCGGTAGGCGCGCCCCACGGTCTCGAAATCCTGGCAGTCGCGGTCGATGATCTGCACCGGCGGCGCCTCCGGTTCGACGGGGTCGAACGCCAGCACCGCCTTGTCCTTCGAGAGCCGCGGGTTGTTGACATGCCCGGTCGTGCGCATGAGCGACACGCTCGATCGCAGGTCGGCCTGGTACATGCTGGAATTGATCACGGCGGCCAGGTGGTGCCGGTCGGCCCAGGCGCGCGCGCTCAGCGGCTGCCCTTCGGAGGGCGCGGAGGCGTTCAGCAGCCGCAGGCGGAAGCGCTTCGGATCGAGCCGCACGATGTGGATGCGGTTGTCCTTGCCGCGGGCGCGGGGCGAGCCGAAAGTCCCGAGCTCCATCCCGGGGACCAGGTCGCTCCACGCCGCTGCCGCGGTCGCGGGGATCGCGGCGGCGGAGGGCGCGGCAGCGGGCGCAGCGGGTCGGGGCGGCGTTTTGCCGGGCGTGGCCGGGCCGGCCACCAGCAGGACAAGAAGCAGTCCGAGCATCTCCCCCATTCCCCCGCGGACGGCGCGACCCGGCAGCCGCATGTCCTCGGTCACCGGATCGACTTCCGAATTCTACCGCAGCGCCGCCGCCGTAGAATGAAGCCGTCATGCGACCAGGGATGCTCGTGCCGATCATCGCCCTCGCCCTCTCCTGGGGCGCGGCCGCGGGTGGCGCGCGGCCGGCCGCGACCGCCGGCGCGGAGGGCGCGGCGCATCCGGCCGCGGCCATGAGCGCGTCGGCCCCGATCCTCGCCGGGGCCGCGTCGCGACCGATCACACCCGAGCTGGGGCCGAGCGCAGCGCCGGTCCACCTGGCCGGGGGCGCCGAGGGCCGCGTCGCGGCCGGGGTGCGCGACGAGCTGTCGGCGCGGGCGCTTGTCCTCGAGGCCGGCGGCGGCGCGGTCGCCATCGTCGTCCTCGATCTCTACGGCCTGGCGATCGACGACGTCGGGCGGATACGCGCTTCGATCCGCGGCCGGGCGCCGGCCATGCCGCTCACCGGGATCCTGGTCGCCTGCACCCGCGACCATTCGGCCCCTGACGCCACCGGCCAGTTCACGCCGGCCGGCGTGGGTGTCGATTCGGTCTGGCTCGAACAGGTGGTGCGGGCGGCGGGCGATGCGGTCGAGGAGGCGTGGCGCACGCGCCAGCCGGCGCGGCTGTCGTTCGCCGCCACCCACCTGCCGCGCCTGCTCCTCGACGCCCGCCAGCCGCCGCGCTACGATGACGACGCGACGCTCGTGCGCATCGAGCGGTCGGAAGGGAAGGTCGGGATCGCGACGCTGGCGTTCTTCGCCGGCAGCCCCGAATCGCTCGGCCGCCGCGGGCGGCTCGTCTCCGCCGACTACCCCGGCGAAGTCCGGCGGGCGCTCGAGGACGCCTTCGGCGGCCCGGCGCTCCTCATTGTCGGCGCCTCCGGCGGGTTGATGGTGCCCGTGCCGCCGGCCGCCGGCGCGTCCGAGGAGCCGCCGGTCGCGGTCGGCCGTGCACTCGCGCGCGGGCTTCAAGTTGCGTGGTCGGGGAGGGCCGAATCGCGCCAGGGGCTGCCCGCCGACATGACCGGCGGCTCGATCGCCTTCCGGGCCGCCCCGGCGCTCGTGCCGATCGACAACGACGCCTTTCGGGAGTCCCTGGCCACCGGCCGCCGGCGCGGCCGGCTCGACGACGCCGGCCGGATGGCCAGCGAGGTCGCGCTCGTGACGCTGACTTCGGCCGGCGGGCCGGTGCTGGAGATCGCCTGCCTCCCCGGCGCGATCTACCCCGAGCTGGTCAATGGCGGCATCCAGGATCCGCAGGATACGGCCGCCGACCGGCCGGGCGATGCGCGCGAGACACCGGCACACTCGATTCTGCGCGCCCCGATCCGGCTGGTCGCCGGCGCCTGCGGTGACGATCTCGGAGACATCATCCCGGCCTCGGAGTGGGACGAGAAGCCGCCCTTCGCCTACGGACTCAAGGCGGCGCAACGGGGCGAGGAGTCCTCCCCCGGGCCGCGCACCGCCGGCATCCTCCTCAAGGCGCTCGCCGACCTGATGCGGTAGAATCGCCGCTGCATCCAGGAGGATCCGCCATGTCCACGCCCGCCGGTCCCAAAGTGACCTACGCCACGCTCGCCGCCGGCCAGACGCCCGAGTTCAGCCGCGCCTACGACGACGCCCTCGAGGCCGTCCGCGGCCGGCTCGGGCGGGCCCACCCGCTGTACATTGGCGGCCGCGAGGTCACGGGCCAGAAGAGCTTCACCGACACCAATCCGAGCGACACCCGCATGGTGCTCGGCAGCTTCACCAGCGGCACGCGCGACGATGCCAAAGCGGCGATCGCCGCGGCGCGCAAGGCCTACGAATCGGTCTGGCGCGAGACCGGCTGGAAGGAGCGGGTCGCCCTGGTGCGCAAGATCGCCGCCGCCATCGAGAAGCGGCGCTTCGAGATCGCCGCCGTGATGAGCCTCGAGGTCGGCAAGAACCGGATGGAAGCGATGGGGGATGCCCAGGAAACCGCCGACCTGATGACGTACTACTGCGATCAGGTCGAGCGGCATCAGGGTTTCGAGACCCCGATGCAGACCCTCTCCGAGAAGGAGACCAACCGCGACGTCCTGAGACCGTACGGTGTCTGGGTGATCATCGCGCCGTTCAACTTCCCGATGGCCCTCGCCGGCGGGCCGGCCAGCGGCGCGCTGCTGGGCGGCAACACCGTGGTCTTCAAGCCGGCGACCGACGCCCCGATGACCGGCTGGATGCTGACCGAGGCGGTGCGTGAAGCCGGACTTCCAGATGGTGTCTTCAACTACGTGACCGGTCCGGGTTCGACGGTGGGCGAGGAGCTGGTCACCAACCCGGACGTCGACGGCATCCTGTTCACCGGCTCGCGCGACGTCGGCTTCGACATCTACCGCAAGTTCGCCACCCACTACCCGAAACCGTGCATCGCCGAGATGGGGGGCAAGAACCCGGCGATCGTCATGCCGAGCGCCGATCTCGACGAGGCGAGCGAGGGTGTCTACAAGTCGGCCTTCGGGCTGCAGGGACAGAAGTGCAGCGCCTGCTCGCGCATCTACGTGCACAGCTCGATCGCGAAGCCGTTCACCGA
>Ga0210377_10003506_pt1 | contig 13494 bp, 10 predicted proteins | sample PLM4_65_b1redo_FD_155480 | JGI IMG/M metagenome (GOLD analysis project Ga0210377, IMG submission 155480) | Groundwater sediment microbial communities from an aquifer in East River, Colorado, USA - PLM4_65_b1 redo | ecosystem: Environmental > Terrestrial > Soil > Riparian zone | place: USA: East...
ATATTCGAAGTCGCGCATTATTCAACAGGGTCGCAAAGATATCAGACTTTTGCGGCCTTTCTTATTTGGAGGAAAATCAATGAGCACCGTGACCTATCGGCAAAACCATCTGGAAAGGCAGGAACAGCTGAAAAAGAAGAAACTGGCCGCAGGCCTGGTTTCAGACCGCTTTCCCGGCATTTCGGAAATTGTGTTTCGCCTGACCTATTACCAGCGCGGCCAGCACCCCGTCCTCATGGTGCGGACGTTGAATTTTCTTCCCACTGATTATGCCTACTTCCACATGGATTGCATGCGGGAAGAGTGCACCAATGGGGGCTTTGACCTGCTGCCGGTGGTCGCCGGCCTGGTCAAGGACCGTAAAAAAACGGTAAAGGGAAAGATATGCTGCGATGGAAAAAATGAGGACCTTGTCACCGGCCATGCCAGCATTGCCTATGAGGTGAGCGTCCAGAGCGCCAAGCGCCTGAAATAAGCGCCGTTCACCCGCGTACCTCATGATTCAGAAATGAAAAGCCCTCCGGCTGTCCTGCCGGAGGGCTTTTTCGTTCCCTTTCGGGACGGGAAAACGCCCGTTCCCGCATCGCCTTATTCCCCCCAGTCGGGCCTGGAGGCGTTGATCGTCGCCTTTGCCGCAAGGATCATCTCCTCCACGTCCTCCAGGTTGACGCTCCGGGCGTCCTCTTCGTGGATATATCGCCATCGTTCAAAGGCCTTGTCAAGTGTATCAAGATGCCTCACCAGCTCGTCCGAGGACAGCTCGGTATTGGAGAACTCGTCGAATTTTTCGAGAATCACCTTCTTTTTCCCGTCGCTGAGGTTCCGGAACAGCTCGGCTATGCCATAGATTTTGTCTTCCCGGTCCTTTCCTTCGAGGGCCAGGAGGCATTTGAGATACAATTTGAGCGACAGTGCCGCGCAGGTCACTGCCGGCTGCACCAGATGATGGGAGGGCGCGGACGATGATGATTGTTTCATGAGGATGTCGGCCCCGCGATAATACGCGTTTGCGGAATCATACAGCCGCCGTTCTGTCAGTATGTCCATACTGTTCTCCTTTCCGGGGTGCCGGGAATGAAATTAAGAAGGGATGCAGCGTATGTTACCGGCATTATCCTATAGGAGGATGTGATGAAAATCAACGTAAAGTTGTAATTTTACCCATCGTCCCTTCGTCTCTCGTCCTTCGTCCCTCGTCCCTCGTCCCCCTGTCTCCACGTCTCCCCGTCCCTCTACCCCGGGCGAACGCGTATCCGGCCCTCCTCCCCCTCTCTTCCTTCAACGGAGATGTCGGCTGCCGTGAACCGCTGCACGACCCAAATGTTCGTGAGCAGGTGCCGGGTGACGCGGCTGGTCGTGAATTCCGATGCGCTTTCGGAAAGAGCGCAATAGGGAATGATCTGATCAGCCAGATGCGGATCGAGGGCGCCCGTGGCATCGAGATACTCGAACAGCAAGCAACAGGCCTCGTCCGCCACGGCTTCGGCCCGCTTGCCGGGCGCGCCGAGCGCTTCGAACCCTGCCGTGATATTGTCGAACTCCGCAAGAAGAAAGACGAACGTTCCTTTCCCGGGCGACGGCGCGGAAACGAGCTCGATGGCCGCGTCCACGCCCCGTTGCCGGAGCGCGTTCAGTGCCCGGCTGCGCTGACGAACGGCGATGTCTTGCGGCAGGTTCGAGACCGCCGATATCCCGCTCACCCCCTTGAGCTTTCCCCGCACGATGATCGCGTTCAACGAAAAGGCGCTCATCGGATCGATCCGCGCAAAGACCCTGCCGCCGCCGATGGGGTACCAGCCCCATTTCTCAATGGAAAGATCCACGGACGCTCCCGCGCGGGTGAGCGCGTTCGAGAACACCTGCCGGAGATAGTGAAAGGAGGGGCTCCAGGGCGCGTGGGTGCCGCCCGACAGCGTTACGGTCGAGGGTCGTTCCGCGAAACAGAGAGGAAGCATGATCGTCTGAAGAACGAGGGAGGTGCTGCCGGCGCTGCCTTTTTTCTCCGCAACGTCGAAGGCGTAATCACCGCCGGCAACGGGGCCGGGCGAGAAGCGAATGGCCGTGGACGACAGCCCGGCCCCCTCCACGCGGGCGTTGCAGATGGCTGCCGCGGCCTTGAGCGCCGTGAGATGCTGCGGCTGCAGTCCCGGCTTCTTGCGCGCCTTGCGGATATTGTCGATCTCGATCTCTCTCCCGAATACGCAGGAGAGCGCGAGGGCCGTACGAAGGATCTGCCCTCCGCCTTCGCCGTAGGAGCCGTCGATCCGAAGAATTTTTTTATCAAGAGGCCCGCTCATAACCTAACCCGGACAAGCCGGAACCAAAAGGGCAAAGTAAAAAGGCGTCTCTCGCAACCAGGCGCAAAGGGCGCAAAGGAAAGCTTAATTCTTGGTTTTAAGAAAAACCCAAAGCATTGCTTTCTTGTTTCACATTGCTTTTCTTTGCGTACTTTGCCTGCACCCAGCGATTACGAGTGCTCAGCGCGAGTGCAGGGCGCGTCTTTGCGAGAAAATTTATTCCCATTTTGCGTAGAATTTGATTTGCAACTAACTATACACAGCGTCAAATATAATTGCTCAAAAACTGTCATTTTGGGCTTGATATCGGCAGATTCACCATAACTACATGCGCAACTATTTATGTCGCTGAGTATAAAAACCTTTAACACGTCTCATCTTAAAATTTAAGCAATTTTTTGAGTCCGGCCCTGAACCACCCCTCACCTTAATCCTCTCCCCTGATGGGAGAGGAAACAAAACATTCCCTCGCCCCATCGGGGAGAGGGCTCGGGTCTTGCGCCCGCGTTCTCGTAGCCTGCTGCTGCCATATCGCGGCCACAGGCGAGAGCAGGGTGTGAGGGGGGATCATTGCATGTCACTTCGGTCTGAGGCCTGCCTCGCCCATCTCTAGTATACCTGATACTGCGGAGAGACCCGGCAGCACGGGAAACCGCTTCAAGCCGGCCTGGGCATCGTGATATAATACTCTTACGATAACCAGGAAAGGATGCTCCATGTTGAACGAACCGGTCCTCCTCCGATGCACATCCTGCGGAACGCTCAACCGCGTGCCCTATGAGAAATTGTCCGCCCATCCGGTCTGCGGGCAATGTAAAGCAGCGCTCGATTTCCCCCGAGCGCCGGTCACGGCAACGGCCGTGACGTTCGATCGGGAGATCTTCGACTGGCCGGAGTATGTGCTCCTCGAATTCTGGGCCAAGTGGTGCGGTTACTGCCGCATGGTGGAGCCGGTGGTGAATGACCTCGCGTCCTGGCGGGCCGGGCGCCTGAAAGTGGTCAGGGTCGACATCGATGCCGAACCCGGCCTGGCAAGGCGCTTTACGGTGAAGGCCACGCCTGCCTTTATCGTATTCAAGAACGGCACGCAACTCGCGCGCATGGACGGGGCGCCCAAGGAAAAACTGGACCTGGTGCAGTGGCTCGACCAGATCATGAAGTAGAGGGTCTTGCCTTCACTAGGCCGGTGCTCGTCTGTGGAAAAAACCTGAAACATCACAGATGATCACGATCCTCTTTTTTTTGGGCAGCTCATCGCTTAGCCGTGCTGCATGCCAGAGTGCAAGTTGGTTTTATAACACTATTCAGCGATCCAGATGCACTTTCGCTACGCACGTGCAGACCCGATGTTCTCATTTTTTTCATTTCGCGGGCATGCTTGAGCACGGCTTTCGCGTCAGAGCTACCCGGCGCAGGGGTAGGTCAAAAGCTTTAAATTCTTTTGCTTTTCCAGAGGCCCCTGCATCCCGCGAACAGGTCCGCGCTTTACATGCCCCGTAGAGAGCCCGGCGAACCACTGATCATGCATGCGCGTGCGCAGCGTAAGCGCACATGGGTTGCCGAATCGATAAGTAAAACAGAAGATATCCTGGCATGTCTGCGCGGAGCTGTGAGTGGCGGTGCAGAAAGAAATAAAGGATCCTGCACATCGCAGATGATTGTGATCCTTGTTTTTTTGGGCAGCTCAGAGAAGCTAGAAGTTTGAAAGGTGAAGTTCGAAGTTTTTCGATTGTTTTTTTTCTTTTCCAGAGGCCCCTGTAACGCGGGGAGATGGTCGACATCCTGTACGGCATCGCCTGCCCCGCCCAGGGCAGGGGCCTCTGGGAAAAGCAAAAGATTCACCTCAGTTGCCCTTCCCAATGTCCACGTCACGCACGCGTGCGACAAATCCTCCGGGCATTTTCCTGTTGACAAAAGTCGGCAATTTTATTATGCTTTCTACCCACCACACATACTTTCAGGAGGTTTTTTAACAATGTACATCGATCAGCCCCTGCGGCACTTCATGGACAAGCTTGCGAGCAAATCGCCGGAACCGGGCGGCGGCAGCGTGGCCGCGCTCACGGGAGCGCTCGGGGCCGCGCTCGTAAGCATGGTGGCCAACCTCACGCTCGGCAAGGAAAAATACAAGGACGTTCAGCCGCAGGTGGAGGCCCTGCTCAGGGAATCGGAGAAGCTCAGGACCGAGATGCAGGACCTGATCCAGAAGGACACCGAGGCCTACGGCGCGCTCTCCGCGGTGTACAGGATGCCGAAGAACACCGACGCGGAAAAAGCGGCCCGCACCGCAACGATGCAGGAGGCCCTCAAGAAGGCCTGCCGGGTCCCCTTTGAGATCGGGATGAAGTCGCTCGAGGTCGCCGGGCTCGCCCGGCGGGCGGCGGACATCGGCAACGTGGCCGCGGTGAGCGACGCGGGCGTGGCCGTGCTCCTGGCCCAGGCCTGCGCCCAGAGCGCGGCGCTCAACGTCAAGATCAACGTGAACAGCATCAAGGACGAGGCCTTCAACAAGGAAACCTGGGCGCGCATGCAGGACGCGCTCACGCAGGTGGCGGCGCTTGAAAAGATCGTGATGGAAACGACGTACAGGAAGATGGGATAGAGTAAATGCACCCTGCACTCGCGCAGGGCACTCGTAAACGCTGGGCGCAGGCGGAATGCGGAATGAAATCGTCATTACTCAGCGGCTTCGCATGAAGCAACGCCATTACATCGGAGAAAAAGCGTCAATCCGCAGATTTCGCCGATGGACGCAGATTTAAAACGAGTAATTCAGGCTGGGTTTAATCTGTGAAATCTGCGTAATCTGCGGACAAATCTTCGCCTTTCTCCGTGTTCTGGGTTAACAGAGTTTTTTCATCTAAAATACGAAGGCCTCTCTTTATATGAAATTTGGATTTTGATATTTGAAATTTACTCCTAAGGAGAACATATGCCGGCAAAACTGTTGACGGGTAAGGAAGTGGCTCAGAAGTTGGACCAGGACATCCAGAAGGGCGTCCAGGAGCTCAAGGCGAAGGGCGTCAACCCGGCGCTCAGGATCATGATCGTGGGCGGGGCCGAGGATTCGGTCTTTTACGCCAACAGCGCAAAGAAGATGGCGGAGAAGAACGGCCTCATCTGCGAGATCGAGCAGCTGCCGGCCGCGACCGGCCAGGACGAATTCGTGAACATCCTGAAGCAGCGGAACGCGGACAGGAACATCCACGGGATCATCGTGATGAGGCCCTTTCCCAAACAGATCAGCGAGGACGTGGTGAAGCACATCCTCGCGCCGGAAAAGGACGTTGACTGCTTCAACCCGGTGAACGCGGGCAAGATCATGGCCGGCGACATGACGGGGTTCCCGCCGGCCACTCCGCAGGCGGTGATGGAAATACTCCGGTTTTACCAGGTCCCGATGAGCGGGAAGGAAGCCGTGGTCATCGGCCGCTCCATGGTCGTGGGCAAGCCCATGTCCATGCTGCTGTTGGGCGAGAACGCCACGGTGACCGTTTGCCATTCGAAGACCAGGGACCTTCCCGGCGTGTGCAGGCGCGCCGATGTCCTCGTGGCAGCCATCGGCAAGGCAAAAATGATAACCAGGGACTACATCAAGCCGGGCGCCGCGGTCCTGGACGTGGGCATCAATCCCGAGGGCGACAAGTTCGTCGGCGACGTGGACACCGAGCCCGCGAAGGATGTCGCCGGGGCGATCACGCCCGTGCCCGGGGGCGTGGGCACGGTCACTACCCGCGTGCTGTTAAAGCACGTGGTCAAGGCGGCGAAACTGCAAAATGCGTAAAGTCTGATACACGATGCAGGATGCACGATACAGATACAGGATCACGGTTATATTAACAGTACTTTGCTAAAGCAAAACCCGGAAGGCTTGACGCCCTCCGGGTTTTTCACTTCGTCAGATAATTTTCCTTTATTTCCCCGCATACGCACCCTAATACAAACGAAGTAAATATTGTTAATCCCAGAACGCCCCCTCTCTCAACCCTCTCCCCTCTGGGGAGAGGACCAAGGTGGGGCAAAGCAGTAACGAATTGAAGCTCCCTGCAACAAATGAAGGTTCGTATAGGCATCCGCGGGGAATGCGCTCACTCCAGAATTCAAATGCGTTCGTGTTAATTACCGCCACAACAGTCAAAAAAAATCCCCCGGAAGGATGTTCCTTCCGGGGGATTTTCGTTTGCTTATCAGCCTGGCCGGGATTCAAACCGGCGCGGCATCATGCTGCGTTTAGAACTTGAAGCTCAGGACGCCCTGAATACCGGTTGCCGCATCCTGATTAGTTTCGACGCCGGCAACCATACCTTTATATGCATCGCCGGGCATGAAGTAACCGACCTGCCAGTTCCAGGACAGATTGTCATACATCGCCCAGTTGATATGGGCGTCGATCTCTTTTCCGAGGTCGTTCGTCGTTTCGCCAGCGTCGTTAATTATATCCTCGGTTGACTGCAGCCACCACAGATCCACGCCCACGTTCAGGGACTTGGAAGCGGCAAAGCTCGCACCAACGCTGAGCGCCGTGGTGTTGGCAAAGCCGGTATGCACTTCTCCGGCCCCTGCCGGACCGACAGCCGCACCAACTACGTTCGAGCCCGCCGTGGGGATCTTGTACTCATACAGGAGCGTATAATGCTGATCAGCATCCAGTATGGTTACCATTTCGTTATAATCGGTGTCGGTGGCCTCGTTGCCGGAACCGCGTGCAGCGGTGAAATTAACGGTAACGGGATCCATGGCCATGTTGCCCTGGAGGACGATCTGGTTGCCTTTGAACTTTGTGTCACCCGCGGGGGTCTTTATCTTCCCCATCTGGTAGTCGATTTCAGCCTTCAAGTTAACCGGGCCGAGCACGCCGTTAAAGTTCAGACCGACATTTTGCAAATTCATACTTGCGCCAGAGCCAGCAGGTGCAACGAGCGTTGCCCGGCGGTCGTTCACGCTGGTCAGGTCAATGCCCGCGGCCATGGTATCGCTGATCTTGAACACATCGAGGAGCGCATAGCCGTCGATATCGTCTGCCTGAGCCGAGGAGCCTTCATAGGCCTTGATATCAACGAACGCAGCCGTGTTGGCGCCGGTCACATTGGCAACCACCCACGCGTCATCGCCGTACTTCATGTTGCGCAGGAACCAGCCGTTGCCGAGCTGCAGGAGCTGATGACCCACGTTCACGTTGACCGGAATGCCGGGGAGATTGAAATTGATCCATGCCTCGCGAAGATCGAGGATGGAATGATTAAGTCCTCCCCCTGTTGTATTGTATTCACCTGTCAACGTGGAATTATCCGCTTGTTTCTGTTCAAGCCTGCCAAAGGTGTCCCAGTCGTTCTCGATGGAGATCCTTCCCTTTACATCGCCGGCCTTGGCATCGATAGTGAGCCGCACCCTCTCCTGGGTGTCCCTGGTGTTGCCTGCGTCTGCAGCAGGGGCATCGTCATTCAAGTTCAGATCGTTGAAATCCCTGCTCCGAATGTCGATCGAGCCGCTGACGGCGATGTCCGCGGCAAAGGCCGCGGTGCCCAAACAGCTTAGTGCCACAACTACGAGTAACACAACAAACTTCTTCATCGTTTATCCTCCCTTATGTAGTTTTGTCCCGGGTTTTCCCGGAACGTTTTTGACTTCTTCGTTAGATGTTGATCTTGGAGCGATGCTGCGTTGTTGCCGTTGCTTTTAGTTGCTGCGGAAATTAAGAGACTGACTCATCCCTCCTTTCATTAACTGAAGCTGAAATCCGCAATGGACCCAACCTGGCGCATGAACGACACCTGTGAGTATGAAACAAAGTGAAGTTCTGATTTTATGCTTTGCTTGTGTGCTGATGGATGCCGCGAAGCAGTTGCCCGGCATTCAGGTCCGGCTGTCTTCCGCGAGAAGATGAGAGAACGATATGGAGAGCTGATAGTGGACATCCTCATAGATTTATCTGTCGTGTAAATCTACCACTATTACCTGCCGCTGCCGAACTGCGTGAATTACGAACTGCGTGAAGGAATTGCCACAGAAAAAATTAGAAAAAAAACTTAAGAAACGTTGGCTGGAATATATCAAAGATGTCTTGTCAAGTCAAGGATTTTCTACACAGGCGTGTTATGACGATTACAGAAAGTTGCGTTTTTTGGAAACTCTTTTCGCCCCCCTGTGAAAACAAATTAATATTCTTATTTTCATGCTTGAAAGCGTCAAGTCATGATACGGAAAAATGCTTTTAGTTTCATGATCGGTCTTGAATGATAGTACCTACGTACTACAGCGTCGCTTTCCGGAAAGTCCCCCCTCACCCAACCGGCTCGACTGAGCTCGCCGAAGTCCTCTCCCCTCAGGGGAGAGGATCGCCCAAATGCTTTTTCCCGTGTCATGGTTTTCGTGGACCGGACGTATCCATAAGGGCGACCAGTTTGCTCCAGTCAAAGGACCGGAGGTTCATGATCTGGGACCGGACAAGCCTGATCGCTTCGGCGAGGGCGCCTTCCCTCTTCAGGCCGTAGAACGGCAGCACCGAGGCAAAGGCGCGGTCCGTATAATCCGCGACAGGCATGAGCACGTCGTCCCGCCTCGTGTAGTAGGGGTCCTCGCCCGGGGCGCAGGGCGCGGTGAAAACGTTGAATTGCCGGCACCCGATGGGCCGGACGGGATGGATGGAACAGGCCTTGTCGATCAGAAAGGGGCAGGCCTCGCCTGCCGCGCTGTGCGCGAGGCGGTCTCTCAGGACGTCCCTGCCGGGCGTCGCCGTTTTTTCCGAGACATACCAGTAGATGCCGACCAGTTCGTGGGGATAGAGGGGCAGGTCTTTTTGGTGCATGCAGCAGTTGCCGCAGCCTTTGCCGCAGGCAAGCTTCTTCTTCCGCTTTTTCTCCTCGTCCCGCACCGCTATCGCCACGCCCGTGTCCGCGACGGCGTAGGCGTCGAGGAGCATCGGAAGCCAGGGCAAGCGCGCCTCGTCGTCGGGAAAGCGCACGCGTCTCGAAAGAGCGCCGCTCTTTTTTTGCATGGATTTTTTCATGATGCCCTGCTTTTCCTAGAGAATAGGAAGGTCCGGCACGATACCACAGGCAAAGAGAAAATTCAAGAGCTGCCGGCCGCACTTCCGCTTTTTCCCCTTGTGTTTTTGCCGGACCTGTACTATCTTCATCCCGGGAAGGAGGCCGGTCCCGTTGCGTGCCGGTCATCTTCAAGGTCCTGAGCGGCGCAGGCGTGACCGGCTGACTTATTAACGGTCTCAAAATAGAATCAACATAGTTCTAAAATCTCCCCCGGCCCCTCTTTTCCAAAGAGGGGAGTACCTCCCTTTAAAAAAGGGAGGTTAGGAGGGATTTTATAAAATGGATGTCAATACTATTATGAGACCGTTAATAAGAGAATTCATTGCGAACGCCGGGGAGAAGCATCATGACGGCTGTTAGAGAGGAAGAAGAGCGCCACGCCAAGGGCTTGGGGCCGGCAGTGTTCTGCCTGGCCATGGCCCTGTTCTTTGCGGCCGGGATCCATGCCGGGCCCGACGCCTATCCTTTCAGCAAGGGGAGCGCGCGCCTGTCGCTTTTGGTCGGCAGCAATACCGCCTTCAACCAGGACTACAGCGTCATCGGCATCGGCGGCGGATACTATCTGACGGACGGGCTGGAGGCGGGCCTCGACGCCGAAACCTGGCAGGGCAACTCTCCGCACATCTACCGGATCAGCCCGGAGCTGCGTTACGTGCTGTACGCGGTCCAGCCCGTCAAACCCTATGCCGGCGTGTTTTACCGCAGGACCTTCATCGAAGACCACGGCGACCATAACGAGGCGGGGGTCCGCGCCGGAGGGATCGTGCCGGCCGGACAAAGGGCCTATTTCGGAGCGGGCGTTGTCTATGACCTGCGCCTGAACTGCGACAAGAGCGTTTATTCTTCCTGTTCCGATGTTTATCCTGAGCTCATGTTCGCGGTGATGTTCTGAATAAAAACGAGATCCTTTACAGAACTTTACAGACGTGTATCTTGAACTCTGAGTTGTTAATGAAAGAATTTGCCGCAAAAGGCGCAAGAAGCACAAAGGGATATTAAGGGTCTCATAATAGTATTGATATCAGAGCGTTTTTTAAATCCCCCCTCACCTCCCTTTTCCAAAGGGAGGAACACCCCTCTTCGGAGAAGAGGGGCCGGGGGAGATTTTAGATGATGTCGTTTCTATTTTGAGACGATTAATAATAGGCTATCCTGATTTATGTGAATTTTGTGCTTTTTCGCGGCAAAAAAATCTTTTAATTTTATCTAATCCTCTTGAGCTTTCGTAACTAAGGAATTAAATTCTTCTCAAATCGGAAAGAAATTTGCCGCAAAAAGGCCACCCTGCATTCGCGTAAACACTCATAGGCGCTGGGTGCAGGCAAAAAGCACAAGAGTAATGTCTTGATTTTTTGCGAATCTTGCGCATCTTTGCGGCCAAATCGTTTTGGTTCCGGCTTGTCCGGGTTAGGAATAAAAATAGTATCGGTCTGGGGCGTGGCCTCGTTAAGTTTCATTGCCTCTTGAAAACAACGATCCCCAGCGGCGGCAGGGTGAGGTCGAGCGAATGGCCCCGGCCGTGGGTCCCCCCGGGAGAAGCCGTGACGCCCCCGAAGTTCCCCTGTCCGCTCCCGCCGTACATCTCCGCATCGCTGTTCAGAAGCTCTCTCCAATACCCTCCCGAAGGGACGCCGGTCCGGTAGTTATGCCGCGGCACGGGAGTGAAGTTGCACACGACGAGGACCGCATCGTTCGCCGACCTGCCCTTTCTGAGGTAGCTGATCACGCTCTGCTCGTGGTCGCTGCAATCCACCCACTCGAACCCCGCGCCGTCGAAATCAAGCTCGTGCAGAGCAGGCTCATTCCGGTAGAGGCGGTTCAAGTCCCGTACCCACTGCCATACCCCGTAATGGGACTGAAACCGCAGGAGGTGCCATTCGACGCTCTGCTCATGACTCCATTCCGCCCACTGGCCGAACTCTCCGCCCATGAACACGAGCTTCTTGCCCGGGTGGGTATACTGACAGCCGAACAGGAGCCGGAGGTTGGCGAGTTTCTGCCGGTGGTTCCCGGGCATCTTCCCGGCAAGGGCGCCTTTGCCGTACACCACCTCGTCATGGGAAAGCGGAAGCATGAAGTTCTCGAAAAAAGCGTACCAGATGCTGAAGGTGATCTCGTTCTGGTGGTATTTGCGGAAGACCGGGTCCACTGCGAAGAACTTGAGCGTGTCGTGCATCCAGCCCATGTTCCATTTCATGCCGAAACCGAGCCCGCCCACGTGCGCGGGACGGGAGACCATGGGCCAGGACGTGCTTTCCTCGGCAATGGTCTGAACGTCGGGGAAGGCCCGGTACACCTCGCGGTTCAGGCTCCTGAGAAAATCGATGGCCTCGAGGTTCTCCCTGCCGCCGTAGATGTTCGGGACCCACTCGCCGTCAGCGCGGGCATAGTCGAGATAGAGCATGGACGCCACGCCGTCGATCCGAAGGGCATCGGCATGGTATTTATCGAGCCAGAACAAAGCGCTGCTGATCAGGAAATTGCGCACCTCGTAGCGGCCGTAGTTGAAGATGTGGCTCGTCCACTCGGGATGGAACCCCTTGCGGGGGTCCTCGTGCTCGTAGAGGTGCGTTCCGTCGAAATACACGAGTCCGTGCGCGTCGCCCGGGAAGTGCGACGGCACCCAGTCGAGGATGACGCCGATCCCTTCCCGGTGCAGGCAATCGATGAGATACATGAAGTCCTGCGGCGCGCCGTAGCGGCTCGTGGGCGCGAAAAATCCCGTGACCTGGTATCCCCACGATCCGTAAAACGGGTGCTCCATCACCGGCATGAACTCAACGTGCGTAAAACCCGTATCCTTCAGGTACTCGGGAAGATAACCGGCCATTTCCCGGTAGGTGAGAGAGCGGTTGCCTTCTTCCGGAACGCGGCGCCACGAGCCCGGGTGCAGCTCATACACGGAAAACGGGGCGCTCAATGAGTTCCGCGCGCGCCGGTCCTTCATCCACGAACCGTCATTCCACTCGTGGCCCAGGTCCCACACGAGCGAGGCCGTTCTCGGCGGCGTCTCCCAGGAGAACGCGAAGGGGTCCCCTTTCTCCGCTTCGTGATTATTGGACCGGGAACGGATGTGATATTTATAGAGCGTGCCGTGGCCTATTCCCGGGATGAACCCCTCCCAGATGCCCGATCCGTCGCCCCTCACTTTCAGTTTATGAGCATCCTTGTTCCAGCCGTTGAAATCGCCCTTCACCGAGACTTTCGACGCGTTCGGCGCCCATACCGCGAAGAGCGTTCCCGCCGCGCCGTCAACGGTCATGGCGTGCGATCCGAGCTTTTCGTACAGTCCGAAGTGGTTCCCCTCTTTAAAGAGATAAACATCGTGGTCCGTCAGGCGGCTCACGCCGTAAAGCACGGCCTCCTGCTTTTTCACCTTCGTTGTCATGCATCTTCCCCCGAACTTACGGTGTAAAGTATATCATATCCGGCCCGATCATGATGACGACGCCGCACGACGGCCGACGAAAGGAACTATTAGTTACTGATGAATTAAATTCTACATAAATAAAAAGAATATTAAGACGAAAAACGTACAAGCCTTATCTCGCGCGAAGCCGTAGCCTGCTGTTGCCATAACGCGGCCATAAACAAGGCCGCAAAGAACGACAAAAACAAAAAGGGACCTTGGTTTAATTCAAGACTTACAAGCTTTTCTTTGCGCGCTTTGCGGCTTTGCGCGAAATTGCTTTGCTTGGTTCCGGCCTGTCCGGGTTAGGCCATATCCTCAATGAACGGTTTGACGCCGGGCTGAAAAAATCCGGCTGAATTAAAACGATATTCGATTATGCGATTGAGATCGATCAACGAGGGCGGTCATGGAAGTTCCGGCGTCATTCTTCTTTCAGGATCCGCCACAGGCTCGTCCTCGAAATGCCGAGCACCTCGGCGGCTTTTGATTTATTGCCGCCCAGCATGTCCAGGACCTTCTCCGCGTAATCTTTATTCAGCTCCTCGATGGTCTTGACCCGGTCGGGCTCAATGGTCTCGATCTGGAACATCTTGATGGTCTGGGGCAGGCTTTCGGGAGTGATAAGCGGGCCCTTTTCGAGGATGATCGCCCGCTCGATGATGTTCTCCAGCTCGCGCACGTTTCCCGGGAAACTGTAGTGCATCAGCACCTGCATCGCCTCTTTGGTGAAGCCGGTGAT
>Ga0210377_10003507_pt1 | contig 13493 bp, 26 predicted proteins | sample PLM4_65_b1redo_FD_155480 | JGI IMG/M metagenome (GOLD analysis project Ga0210377, IMG submission 155480) | Groundwater sediment microbial communities from an aquifer in East River, Colorado, USA - PLM4_65_b1 redo | ecosystem: Environmental > Terrestrial > Soil > Riparian zone | place: USA: East...
AAAGACTGAAACTAAGTTGATTGATGAGTTACTAAGTGGCGTGTAAGTGGGTACTAACTCAACCGTTGATAGTTACGCCAATTAAACGCGATTGTAGCTACTCCACTCATGAACAAAAAGGCACGAGCTATCATCGGCATGTTACTGGCACTAACTCCAAACCATATCATCACAGGACCGAGTAGGAACATGTCCACAAGTCGGATAGCTTGCGTCTCTCTGGATGTAGGTTCGTAGGTCAGCATGTTATGAACCTACTCCGGTCATCATACCGCTAGCTATGGCAAAGTCAAAGCTGAAGTAGGCTTGCTCCTCGCTCGTCAGTCCGCTTATGACTGAGTGACCTACAGCGACGACAGATCCATCGTTATAGAACTCGACAGACCCGTCTATCTCGTCCCATGTCATGTCGTCGCTATGATCGTAGTTGGGTTCAAACTTCAGAGCCATAAGTCACCTATGGGACAAGTAGTAACAGGCTACCCCTAGCGTGAGTCGATGCTACTCCCGTGTTGTTTGCAGTCACCACCCAGAACGTACGAGAGTTAACCGTCTTGGTTGTGTCCTGTGCATGTTCGGACGTTGATAGCCAGGCATCGAATAACTGACCTGAGATTTTCCCCTCGTCGGCATTGTTGATCCTACCCCAACCAAGCAGGGCTTCAGTCAACAGGAATGCGTCATTCTGCCATCGGTTAAGACGGTTCCAAGATGGGGAACCGATCATGGCACTCATCGGCACAATCAGGCGCGGGACTCCTTGGTCCACACCGATGTTATTGTTATCGTTCGAATGCCATATTGTGCCGTTGTAGCAATAGGACCCTGTTCCCATGTTGCCAGACTCGCTAAAGCCTATCCTGGTTCTAAACGAAGGTCTGACAGATACTCCGGTGTCGGATTCGGCGTTACAGTGACTCCAGAAAATCTCAGTCGCTCCGCTTGATGCTGGAACCCAAAGCGTTCCGAAGCAAGCGAACTCTCGGGCTTGATTCGGGTTTGCCGTGAACACGAAAGCATGGAAAGGACATGCGATTACTCGGAAAACCTTTCCAGCCGCAGGGAGTAGGTAGCATGGCGTGTTTTGAACCCGTATTCCGTCAACGCTTCTGACGAATACGCGGGCGCAGTTACCGGACCCTTGGTCGAACAGACGGACCCTGAATTGAAGGCCCTGAGCGGTTAGGCCCGATTGCATCAGGACATCCGCAGAGCCACCGCCCGATATCGTAGTCCATCCGGCTGAGGCTAGCGCCGTTTCAATCCCCGTGACTATCTCCTGCCTTGTTCCGACCGTAGTAGTAAAGGTCGAATTGATGTTTGGTCCACCGCTTAGTCTTAGTCCCATGTTACTCGCTCCAATACACTATCACGATTGAACACTGAGCCTCTACGACTACCTCAAGACCTTCACTGAGACTGCTGGCGAATAGGTAGCTAGGCCAGGACGTTGCAAGATTAGCTCCCATGGACCCGGCAACCGGAGTTAGTTTCATGGGCCATAGAAGCTTGCTAGCTCCACTCCAGAATTGAACGTCATCCGAGCTATCCGATGGAGTAGTGACGCAATACGCGAAGACTTTCAATTGCTTGCCGGATTCAGCGGGCGCTATCGCTACTCTTCCGGCGGTAGCCAGGAACACCGATTCGGTCCTGAATACGGGGACCTGAACTCCAGCCGCTAGACGGTCAACAGCCGCAGCAAGTTCGGACAGTGAAGTGAACGAAGCCGATCCGCCCGCCCCGCCCGCGCCGCCGCTTCCGGCGAAAGCCCCGCCCGAACTTCCGCCGGAAGCTCCGGAAAATGCCGCTTCCATCTCACTCTTCCGGGTGAAGAGGTAAACGAAAATTGCAGTAACTATACTTACGAAAATTCCGGCGATAATTTCACGTCTCATCGGAGCTTACCTAACCCTTCCGACAGGACTCTAGCAGCTTCCCTGTTTGGACGCCATCCGGCGCGAGTCCTGAATGTACCTAATGACTGTTGTTGTTCGTTTCGCGCCGCCGGTTCCTGTATGCGAGCGCAAGCATCGGTCCTAAGCCAGTAACGAAGGAACCTCAAATGGTCACCTTCGAATGACAGTATAACCCTGTCGTCAAATAGCCGAGTATCGCTGAAGTTAAGAATCTGGCATGAAGCGCGAAGAGTTACCGTTCCAGCAGAGCCTATCTGTGGTTGCGTCTGAGATACCATTGAGACATCGAATCCCCTGTTTCGCGCTGTCGTCAATATCTCAGCCACGTATCGCCAAAACCTGTCGATAGTTTCGGCGTATCGTTCCCAGTACCACTCCGGCAGCCAAGGATAAGGGTTTGGGCGCATGTCAGATTATCTCGTAATTAAGAACGCCACTTCCGCCAACATACATAGGCCCGCGCCATTCAAATTTCATGACTCCATCGGAAGGAGAGAACGACAGTCCGGCTCCTTCTATGATCGCCTGTGGTTCGGATGACACCTTAGCGTTGGTTCCGTTAAGCAATTGAAGGTATACGAATCGGATTTGGTTACCCGGCAGTGCCGCCAACTGCCTAGGTGTACTGGTTAGGTTAATTGTCATTCAATCACCAGAGGCCAGGGAAGGAGCCTCAGCCGCTACAAGTGGGCACTTGGTCTGAAGTAGAACAAGTGAAAGCTTCGTGTTTATCTCAGTCAGTCTTCGTTCGATACTGACTATGTAACCAACGGAAGCGCCGCCGATGGTTAGGGCCGTTCCTACTATCAAGTTTAGATCCATGGGACTCCTTACCAAGTATCGTCATAGCCCGAACTCTGAACGATGTTAGCCCCAGTGTCGTATGTGATTACGGACGTAACCTCTTCCGTCCATCGCTTGCGGAATGCAATCCACGCAAGAATTGCAAGCATAACCGCCAATGCCTTCTTTCCGTTCATCGGTTGAAGGCCCCCTGTTTCGCGGCGTACCAGATGAAGAAGCCGATAACGCCAATCAGCAATATCGTTTTGGCGTCAATCTTTCCGCCGGAAAAGAGTCCGCTTCCCACGTTGGATGTAATCAAACTTCCCGTCGAAGGGGTTCCCGGTGTTATGCGAACACCGGCAGGGCGGTAGTAACTGAACCAGTCCCACTTACCACCTGCCTGCCTATCCGCAATCGCTCTCGATCCCTCGCTACCGAGAGCCTGTAACCGGGTTACAACTTGCGCCCAAATTTGATCGAACTTTTCGGCGCAAGACGAAGCGCTAATGTTTCCGGCTTTGAAGTCGTCGTAGTTCTGAATCAGGACACGTTCGGCGCTATTGACGATAGCAACGGCCCTTTCACGAGCGTCGCCACTGCCACCACCATCGAAAATGTCAGCTACTGTTTCGATGTCTTCGCCTACTTGCCCAAGGTCGATGTTTCCCAAGTCAAAGGACATGTTTCCTCCCATTTGTGACTGTCCAGAAAACCCAGAAGGCAGCGACCAGCCACCGAACATGTAAGCGTCCGTATACATGGACGCATCATAACCGGCCCCGCCGCTAAATGGATCGTCGAATCCCAACATGGCTAACTCACGTATTTGGACCACCCGGAGTCACCAGCGACGATAGCCGCTAGTATGGCTAGAAAGTAGTTCATACTCACCGCGCCATTCTGCTTCCCTCCGCCGGTATCTCCAGGAGCAATATACTCGCCAGGGGTTCCCGGTCCTGTCATAGTGCCGAATGCGGCATCCTTCCAGACCGAATAGGGATATCGCGGGTTCCCCCCTACAAATACGGAACCATCGGCATTTCGGCCATAACCTCGGTCTTCAGGCGCGGGAGCCGGATCGCCGTATATCTGGCGGTAATAGAAGCCCCATTCGTCCCAACCAAGATCGGTTCGCCCTGTTCCGGCGAGAGCCGCCGATTGAACTTGCTCATCCATAGTCAATGCTCCTGTCGTGTTACCCGTCGTTTCCGGCTTGGTGCCGGACCCGGCAGGGCTGGACGTGGTTGTCACACCGGCCTTAGCGTCCGTCTGAGGGACGCTTGTAGGACTGAACCTGCCGGTGTTTGGATCGAACCTAAAATCAGGCCCAACGCCATAGCCTACCGGCGCATAATTCGGCTTGTCCAGAGTTACCGGCTGAGATCCACCAGAGTACTGGACTGTTACCGCCCGCTGAATGTCATACTGTCCGGTTTCAAGATCGGCATTGGGTTTAGGCGGAGCCCAGGACGGAATGTTTCCACCGATCTGTCCTTCGGAATCAATCCATACATACTCCCCGTCCTTGACTACCCAACTGTTTGGAGCAGAAGCCGCTTGCGCCGAAGCGTCGGGAAGAGAGTAGCTGAAATGAACAGATCCGGTCCATGAATCAAGCTCTCGAATGATAGCCGGACTAGTTCCCGCTGCTACCATGTCCAAAGCCCTGTCGATGTTTGGGTCCAAACCCCTAGGCGGAAGCGGAGGATAACTGAATCCGTATTGCTCCGCCTGCTCGTTTGGGTCCATCGCTGGTACTGGCATAACTTATCCTCCCGTAGCTGCTTGCAGCTACCCGGCGAAATACATAACGCTTCCGCCAGCAATCAGCCAGAAAGCCGTGTTTGTTTGAACCCCGTCGCCAATCGGAAGCGACATTTTCGGAATAGCGGCATCGACTCCATGAAGAAAACCGCTTGATCCGAAGACTTTTCCGTCTGTAACCACATCGATTACCTGAAGCGCAACACCGGCAACAAGTAACCTGAGTCCCCATGTTCTCATTTTCTGCCTCCAATGTAGATAACAAAGGCCACCCCAACCACTGCGAGTAGAGCTATCGAAGCGATTGAAATGGTGGTCTGAGTGTCAAAAATCGGCTCTCCGCTGCCTAGCTCGTATTTGTCTGCGGTAACGTCCCATACAGCCCATAGACGCTCCCGGATTGCATCGGCCAACTGTTTACCGATTACTCCAGCTTCAGCGCTAGTTGCGGGATGGAATTGCACGATGATCTTACGGAAGCCTATCAGGGAATCAACATCGACCTTTAACACGTTATGACCAAGACTGACAGCGGACTCCCTGACTTGATCCTCGGATATAAAGAACTCCGGCAAGAAAGCCCCATACGTCATAGTGACCGTTAAGGTATCCGAACTGGTAACCGGGTCCATCGGTCCAATCATGGTCATTTTAAGCCTCCAATAATTGCGGTAATTCGCTGAACTTATCGTAAATTGATACACCCAACCGGGAAGCCACTATATTGGCCCAAGCATCCGATTTATCCCCCCCGGTATAGACCTTCGCAACATCCAGGATTGACATGCCGGTGTCGTAATAAGAAGACTGTCCAGATATCATACTCTCGATCTGATTGTATAAGGCGTTCCATCCGGCTTGCTCTGTTTCGAATTGAATGAGAGAGCCACCGCTTGTGATGGAACCGGGATTATTGCGGCGTTTCGGGAGCGTATCGCCAGCATAGAATCCCTCTGCTTTGGCGATTGCTTCAGCGATTAAAAACACGTATTGCTGCGAACCGGGCGGATTCGCAGTCCGCCCGATTAGCAGCAACATCAACAATGCTACAGCTAGAAGCCACACGACCGTCTGAACCCCTACCGGCTTCTAACCGTGCTTGCGAGCGGGAGATTCTGAATTTCCTCCCACATGAACAGAGCCGCCTGATTTGCAGCCCCGGCGACATCGGCTTCGAAGAAAAAGTCAACTTGCCCTGAAGACCCGGAGGTCAAGGGATGAGCGTCGAAGCTTTCGGCCAGGATGCCGTTTTTCGCGAAGTCGATAAAGCCATACCCCGCGCGAGAATAACCGCGTGAGAGAACATTTTCCACTCGGATCTGTTCCTGTAGCGGCCAGAAACGGACAGGTCGATTGATCCCGCGATTGATCTTCAGGTTAGTGAAGATGGACTCACTCAGGGCCGCATAAGCATTGTTTCCGCTCGTTACGGTCTGTTTTGTCCCGGTCTTCGCGATGATACCGCGCATGTAGTTTCCACGCGGAATGTCGATGAGCCGCTGGCCCGTCGCCGAAGTCGTCATGAGGGAACCGGATACTTCCGTGAAATACCGGAACACACGGCCCGGAACCCGGTTGACGAAGCGGCTTGCACCGGCCAACGCCCATAGCCCTGCCACACGCGCCTGTGGGGAGCCGGACGCCGAACCATAGGCCGTTAGAGTAGGCGCCGTTCCCGCGCCGAATACAGATACGGCATCGCCCCATTGGAGAGTCAATTTGAGGGTGTCGTAGTTGGGAACGTCCAACAGATACGACGGTTGCTCCCGTGGCGGAATTCCCAAGGGAACGAAGGGCACGACGATATGGAACCGAAAATCGTTCGTTGCCGATCCAGTGAAGGACCATGCTGTCGGCAGACTCGGAAGCGCATTCAAGGAGAACAGATCGGAGATGAACTTCGCCTCTGCGCCGCGCAAGTCATAGAACTTTTCTTGACGCTGCCGGACCCGATGCGTTCCCTCAACCGTGAGACGCTCGATCAATTGCGCGATACCGTCCCCAGACAAAGCCGATGGACCGGCGGACGCTGGCATAGTGGCGCGACCCTCGACGGTGATTAGAAGGCCCCACAACCATCGAGTATCGACGATCTGTCCGCCTTGCGTTGGAAGGTTGGTCGGAGTGTTCGCCGCAAATCCGATGTTGGCGATATGCTCAAACCGATTCAGTGTGGTAAGCGCGAATGGTGTCATGTTAAGCTAGTCCCCTTCCGGTCTTGCGACCAAACGAGAAAGCCGTAACAATGGCAAGGGTCGCGAGAGTGAGTTTCAGCAGTTCGGTGAAGTTCATGCCTCCACCGCCTTTCTGATAACCCACTCGTAAAGCAGGCCAGCGATAAAAGCCGCCGCTGCCAGCATTACGATGCGTTCGTTGCTCATGGGCTATTCCCCTGTAATCAAATTCCAGAGACTCGGCTCTGGGGGCAATTCAGCCTTAAGGGTAGACGGGTCTGAACTGGGTGTCAAGAGTCCTTTTTCATGCGACTTTCGGACCCTTTCGCGAAGCTTTCGATTTTGCCGGGAAAGCCTCTCGATCTCTTGCCGGTTGACTCTCAAAAGCTCTCTAACCGGATCGTCTACCGGCTCGACTGATTTTGGGGCCTTCCCCGGCGTTGGCGCTAGTTCTACCGGGTCCGCCGGGTCCGCCGGTACTTCCGGGTCCGCCGGGTCCGCCGGGTCCTCTACGTTCGTGGAAACCGGCTCGTCGTCGTTTTTAGATTTCGGCATCGTTGCTCCTATTGGGACATGCCACTCTTCCGGCTTGTCCCAGATTTTCCAGGACGGTTCGCCCCCAGGTTTCAACCACCAGTGAACGACATGATGCTGAGGAAGTTTTGAAACTGCCTCCGCTACTTCCGACCCGAAATTACCTTCAATCACTTCCACATCTCGTTTCAGATACGTGTGGAAGAAAAACAGATCGCTCGCCAATCCACGAACAGTGGAGTGTGTCTCGGATGGTCTATGAAGCGTCTGAATAACGCTGATATCGTCCGGCGCTTGCCGGATCAAACGCGCGAGAGCCGGTTGTATGAACTGCGGACGCTGAAGAAACGAAGCTTCATCGACGATCAAGGTATAGTCGGACCATCTCCACTGTCCGCCGTCCAATTCGTCCATGAGGCCTTGGAAAGCTTCGTCCGGCTCGCCGTCCGTTCCGGTTCTGAAAACTGACAGATCGTCTTCGATCCCATGCTCCGCTGAAGCGTAAAACTGATAAGCGTTGAATTGGGAACAGGGATCGAAAATGATTACCGGCTTACGACGGATCGCCAGCGCTAACGACAGGGCTAGCGTTGACTTTCCCTGTCTCCGCCGTCCCCATATTACCGCGTGTCGCATCTTCAGCCGCTTTCTTCGTCGCTTGCATTGCTCGAATCTGTTGTAATGCCCCTGCTTGCCAGCTTGCCAGCAGCGCGAAGAGTGCGATTTCATCGCCCCAACGTCCGGTGAGGTTATGCTTATCGACAACTCGCGCGCCAGCCGCCGCGATCATACCGGCCAATGGCTCATGAGGCCCTATGGCGTTCCTACAATCCGCATTCGACAGATCGAACTTGCTGGACAGCATAGCCGCTTCGACGTTCCCAAGCCCGGTCAGAACCATCTTGATTAGCTCCGGGTCCGTTTTCTCGATAGGCGCTTGCTGCCGGAAGGCATCCTGTAGCCGATTCCGAACGTCCGGCTCCAGCCGGGAGAGATCCAATCCGCCGGTTTCATCGTAGTGGAGAATGATTCTGGGTCTTCGTCCCAGTGGGATGGCTTGCCGGACGGTGGGGGGAATGTCTTGTCCGGCGGAAGGTTCCATGGTTTCCGGTCCTAGCGCCGCCGCTTCGGATTCCGGTTCTGTTTGAGGTTTGCGTCTTTTTGCCATAGGGAAATGGTACTAAGGCATCCGAAGACGGTCAAGGGTCCGTTTTGACGCGCGTTTGGGAACCTTTCGCGCTTAAACGAAAGGGTCCAAAACCCTATGGAATAAGGAATTGTTTTTTAACAGGTCTATGTTCCGGCCAGTTTCGGAACCTTTCGTTTGACCGCGTTTGGTTCCGATTGGCCTTGCATATAGGAACCTTTCGGTATAATATGGGTCTGGAGGTGGTCTTTATGGCCTTTGTTCGCTTCGTCCGGCAAGTTGGAACCGGCGGAAATCGGGTTCCCGTGCCGATCTGGGTGAACCCGCGATATGTGATTGCAATCACCCGTCCTAGACCCGGAGCAACAAGCTCCGAGATTTACGTTGATGGGCAAGAATCCGCGCTAGAGGTGGAAATGCCAGCGGAGGAAGTTTCCAGGATAGTTTCAGCCGGAATGGAGTCCGCATGGTAGGACTAGAATCCCTGGTAGACTTTCTCTCCCTCGCCCTATGGTCCGGCTCCGTAATGGGAGAGCGACCAGTATCCGTTATTCTGGTAGCTCCCCCAGGAGCCGGGAAAACCTCTCTCTTGGAAAAGTTCCAAGGTGAGACTGCTATTTTCGTCTCCGATTTGACCTCACGCGAGCTTTCCTCGCTGATCCGGGAACACAAGAAAGCTACCCATATACTGCTAGGTGACATGCTGAGTCTGTTCGGACATAAAGCCTCCGTGGTCAGACTCACTTGCCGAATGCTATCGGGATTGACAGGGGAAACCCTCAAAACGGATTCATTCACAGGGAAAGAACACGAAGACGGCGGACGCCAGTTAGGGCTAATTACCGCCATTCCGCCGGATGATCTCAAATCCCGCGCCATTTCCGGACAGCTACAGGCGGGCGGATTCGCTACACGGTTTCTAACCTTGCGATATGAATACAACGCTTCGACCGTTCGGAAAATTCATGACTACATTAGGAGTGACCGTTACACGCGCGAAAAGATTCAGCCGTTTGTTATCGACTCGGAAAAGCAGCTTGTAACGATCAATCCTCAACTCTCACGGCAGATACAGGACCTCGCCTTGAATCTCAAACAAGATCCGCTCGGAACCAGAATTCATCATTCCCTGAGGACTCTGGTGAAGGCCCACGCGCGCCGCCGCAGGTCTGCCACTGTTTGTGAAAAGGATTTTGCGGCGCTAGAAGCTCACTCGGCTTTCTTCAGCCGGGACGGGAAAATCCTGTGACCGGATTCGATATCGTCCAAACAGTCGTTGTCACGTTTTGTGCGGCAATGGCAATTCAAAACTTTCGCGCGTTTCGTCAGACTCGCGCTATCCTGAGAAGACTAGGAGCAATTCAGTAATGGCAAACCAGAAGAGAAGCTTTTCCGCCCAAGTGAACGCCGATTCGGACGGCGGACTCAAACAGAAACTATTGCACGGGAGCGATATCCCCAAGCAATTCGACGGTGTTGTCGTGAAGGTCAAGACGGTTCGCGACTCACCCGCCAACTTCAACGCGCCGTTCATCCTGGATTTTGACGAGCCGTTTCCTTACGGTTGCAAAAGTTGGGCCATGAATATGACCAATGCCGCTATCGCCGCATCAAAAGTCGGCGACGACCCGGACGCATTGATCGGAAAACGGATTTACCTCAAGATCATCATGACCGATAATCCGAAGACCGGCGACGTGGTTCGGAGTCTCACTATCGCGAAAATCGAAGGGGAGAAAGCCGCCCGTGTCGATACTACTGCCAAGAAACCTAAGCTCGAAAAAGCGCCCAAGACGAGCGAGGGAATCACCGAAAAAGATCTCCCATTCTGAAGACCCGTTTCTGGACGGTCTGAATGTCGAAGACTTCACAGTCGCGAAGGGTCCGGTTTCAACGCCGGACCCTCGTCCTGTATTCAGTGAACCGTTTCCAGCCGGACATGCTCATCTATTCGAAATTATCAGTGAAAGGGGAATCACTCCGGCAACAACCGAAGAATCAGCTATGGGGAGCCTCAGGGCCGCTGCCAGGGGAGAGCCGGGAGTTTGGTATCTTCTCAATAAGCAGGGGAAACAATGGCGTCGTGCGAGATGGACTCATTCAGACGCTAACTTATGCTGGATTTACAGAGTGGAGGAAATCAGACGTGGAGAAATCTGTTATTACAGCCAGGACGCCATCGACGACACCGACGACATCGGCATCTAGGCGTCATTATACAGTGAAACTGGAATTCGACTGCGCACCGGATCTGTCGGTTACTGTTATGAACGCAACAATCAGGGCGGCGCTTTCGATGTTTGGTTCAAACCGGGATCGAAGCGGAGAAAGAATTGTCCCGGTGTCTTTTGAGGTAACGGACAATGGCTTGGTCCATCCGTAATTACAACACATTCGTCCGGCAAGCTGGCGAACGATTCGGCTTGAATCGCGCACAAGCCGGACAAATGTATCGGAACATGAGCGGACGGATCGGCCGTCCGCTTACCGGCTCCGATCTGTCGAAACACCCCAGGATTGCCGGACAGGAATCAAAACGCGCTCCCAGGTCTGAAGCTGCCACCAGGGCCGCTGCTACCCGGCGAGAATCGCTCCAGAAACGATCTGAAGCCGCCCGAAGGGGTTGGACTACCCGGAAGGAAAATCAACGCCTGAAGCGCGCAGAGGAGCGAAAGGCTAAGAAACTAGTCCGGCGGAAAGGAACCGAACCGGCTCCCGTCGAAAAGCAGCGAACAATCCACGATGCCGAAGAGTGGTTAGAGTATTACGACGACGACGACGACGCCGACTATGAGGATTGGGAAGGGACACCGGAATATGACTCGACGAAGTAAACGCGGAAGTGGAACGAGACATCGCGCCGTGTCAATTCAGATTCGCGTGAAGGTCCATCGTCCACTGAAGCTGAAACTCACGAAAGCTTTCTTGGCCGATGCTGTTAGATACCGGATTCAAAATGGTGAAGACTTGCCGGGAATCGAAATAACCGGAATCGTCTGGGAAAAAGCGGACAAGGTTTATCGGTACGAAGACGAGAATGCCATAACTCGCGCCCTGGAAGCCGCCGGACGTATGTTCAAATTCGATCCCAGTGTTTTTCACCCGGTTCGGGAAGGTTAAGTGTCAAACGTGCCACACCCGGACCTATTCCGACTACGACAATGGACGCCATGCTCCTCACTTGCGGCCATTCTGGGCCGTTGCGCGCATAGTCGGACTAAGACCTCTTTGGGTTCGATACGACCGGACCCGGCGAGGTTGGCACGTCATCATTCAGTGGAATCGCCGTATGTCGGACTCCGAATTGGTTGCCTTACAGTTCGCACTTGGGAGCGACAGACGGCGCGAGACTCTCAATCTGATGAGAGTTATGTCTCGTCCATCGGACCCGAAAGGCAGGAACCGATGGAACATACTATACGAAAGGAAACTCACGAAATGAGCAAAGAGAAGTCGAGGGTTTTGCAAGACATTTTCGGGTTTGGATACGATTGCCAAACCGGAAAACTGTATGACCCGGATGGAATCGAAACCCGGTACACGTTCGATTGCACACCGGGATACAATCCGCTTCAGTATGCCAGCGACGAGACGGCCAAGGACATGGCGTTCATGGTCGCGGCGTGCTGTCTGCCCGATCCGTCCATAGAGGTCCAGACCGTTCAAAACCTCTTGTCCATGGTGCCACAAGGGAGAGTAGTCCGCGTTGTCAATCGCGGCAACGGGGCTATATGCGAAATGAACGCAGGGCTTCTGGCAAGCATTATGGTCCGTTACGGATCTCATGAGAACGGACTGAAACAGCTTGTCGCCATTGTGCGGGCGGAATTGAGCCGCCACGGAATCGCGACTAACCCGGAGCCTCAGACCAGTCGATGAGCCTGACTGCCTACTCAGCCGCCGTGTATCTGGCCTACAGGGCCGGTTACAACGCGCGCAATGCGGGAGACGCTGTTACCACTTGCCCGCATAACCAGAGCATCGCCCGTACCTTCTACCGCTCTTGGATGCGCGGTTACTGGGAACGGGATAGCAAGGGACTGGCGATTACAATCCCGCAGTCTCAGAGAAGGTTGCAAATTGGCAAAAGACAAAACCGCCCCCAAGAAACCGAGAGCGAAAGCCCCGGAAAACGAAACTCTACAATTGAAGTTGGCGAGACTCGGAAACCAGCGAGTCAATCGGGCACTCAAGACAATGGATGCTGTAGCTCGTCTAGTGGCCTACAAGCCGACAGACGAGCAATCCGCCATGATCGTCAACTCTCTCTCTTCGAAACTGACCGAAGTTAAGGCGCGATTGTCCGGCTCGAAAGCTTCCGCCGGATTCGTCCTCACTCCGGTTTCCTGATTCCCTCAACGGACCCGGAGGAAACTTGTGCCGGGTCCGAACTTTGGAGACTATATGCAATCAAGAGACATCTGGAGGATAGCCCACTTAGCAGCTAATGAGTGTGAAGTTGCATTAAAACTTCACACACCCATGAATAGCCCGCATGAGGGATATGCCGTAATCTTAGAAGAGGTTGACGAGCTTTGGGAGCTTGTCAAGGGCCACCATTCCGAATCCGACAGGGATAGAATGAAGAAAGAAGCAATCCAAATCGCAGCTATGGCGATTAGATTTGTAGGTGAAGTTCTGGAGGAAAAATGAAAGCAAACAATCGCATCCGTGATTTGAGCCGCCGGACAAGCGGACTCATGTATACATCTGGTCCCGAATGCGGGATCGGAACGCTTCAGGGAGTCCGCCTCTGTGGACTCACCCGGAAACAGAAGCTCTCTCATTGGCGTACCGTTCGAGCTAGAACGCCGATTCCTACAGCACCTAAACCCGCTCCGCCGCCGCCTAATCCGCCCGCCGCCTACACCCGATGGACCCAGCCTGTATCGTTCATCCGTAAAGTGTGGACCTGGATCAAGGGAGCATTCGGACTCCGATGAAGCCAAACTATCTCTCTCTCGATTACTTCCGGCAAGGATGGAATGCTAGACACGATGGGGTTATCACCTGTCCGCATGATAGCCCGTTCGCGAAGGAACATTGGCACACCGGGTTTAGCACGAGACACAAAAGCTCTCACAATGACCTATCGAAACTTACTCGCATTCGTAACATGGTTCCTAGCGACCTTGACTCGTGGGCGAAGTGGAGTAGGTTGGTTGGTAA
>Ga0210377_10003508_pt1 | contig 13490 bp, 12 predicted proteins | sample PLM4_65_b1redo_FD_155480 | JGI IMG/M metagenome (GOLD analysis project Ga0210377, IMG submission 155480) | Groundwater sediment microbial communities from an aquifer in East River, Colorado, USA - PLM4_65_b1 redo | ecosystem: Environmental > Terrestrial > Soil > Riparian zone | place: USA: East...
ACACGAGCATCTCGTATGCCAACGGCTTTGCGTGGAGCGAGTTGGATGATGCGGATGTGTTCCTGACGCCGCCGCCATTCTCCTCAGGCATGACCGAGTTTGAAACCCTGTTCCTGCAAACAACACTCCTGGGCGAAGGGCAGAAATTGGGCTGGTTCAATGCCGACCAGATCATGGCACAGAATTATCGCGACCGCGACCTGTTGGTCTTCAACAGCATGGAGAATGTCGTGAATATGCCAGGACCCAAATTCGTCTACGTGCATTTGATCCTGCCGCATCCGCCGTTCGTGTTCGGACCGGATGGCGAGTATACCGACCCTGCACAGTTCTGGGATGAGAACAAGAAGTACCCTCTTGAAAAAATGGCGGAGGGCTACAAGAATCAAGTGACCTTCCTCAATCAAAAAATGCTAACGCTGTTGGATACGATCCTCTCTGGCTCTGATACACCCCCCATCATTATTTTGCAGGGCGATCACGGTCCGTGGTCCCAGCCGAACCCGCAGCACTTTTATATTTTGAATGCCTATCACCTGCCGGGGCACAACGATGAGCTGTATCCGGCCATCTCCCCGGTCAACACGTTCCGTCTCGTTTTCAACGATTACTTCGGCGGCAAGTATGATATGCTCAAAGACGTGAGTTATTATTCCCCTGTGCCCAAGTTGTATGAGTTCAGGACCGTTTCCCATCTCTGCCAATAATATGCCAACCATCCTTTTCACTGCACCCTATATGATCCCTTTTGTGGATCGCTTCAAACCCGTCTTCGCTAAATACGGCATCGAATTGATCGTCCCCGATGTGCAGGAACGCATGGAAGAAGCTGACCTGCTACAATATGCGGGACAATTCGACGGAACCATTTGTGGGGATGACCGCTACACCTCGCGCGTGCTGGGAGCTTGCTCCCCGCGCCTGAAGATCATCTCCAAGTGGGGGACGGGCATCGATTCGATCGACGCCGAAGCCTGTTCCCGTTATGGGATCAAAATTGGACGTACCCTGAACGCTTTCACCCTGCCCGTCGCAGACACGGTGCTGGGCTACATCCTGGCATTTTCCCGCCGCCAACCGTGGATGGATAAGGAAATGAAAAGCGGCAAGTGGGAGAAGATCCCCGGCAAGAGTCTCAGCGAATGCACGCTGGGTATCATCGGTGTGGGAAATATCGGCAAAGCGGTGGCACGCCGCGCCAAAGCCTTTGGTATGAAAACCTACGGCAACGACATTGTTGACATCGACCACGTCTTCATTGCCGAATCCGGTATCGAGATGACCACTCTCGAAAAGCTGTTGAAGAATTCCGATTACATCTCCATCAACTGTGACTTGAATCCTACATCCCATCACCTGATGAATTCAGACACGTTCGCGCTGATGAAACCGAACGCCGTGCTGATCAACTCTGCCCGTGGACCGATCGTGGAAGAACCCGCGCTCATCTCAGCACTTCAAAACAAACGCATTGCCGGGGCAGCGCTGGATGTCTTTGAGGTGGAACCATTACCCCTGGATAGTCCGTTAATGAAGATGGATAACGTCATGCTCGCCCCGCACAACTCCAATTCCAGCCCCGCCGCCTGGGAGCGAGTCCATTGGAATACGATCAAGAATTTACTGGATGGGTTGGGGATTCCGTACGAAAACCTTGGGTAGTACACGGATTTCGCGGAAGACACGGAGTTATCTTGATTTGACGGAGAAAACCCATGGATGCAAGGAAAAAGTTTGAGGGCAAGCATTCCGAACTGACCGGAAAAATCTTAGGCGCATTCTTTCAGGTTCATAAGGAAATGGGATTTGGGTTTTCTGAGAAAGTGTACGAATGTGCGTTAGAAGTCTCGTTGTTGGAACTTGGAATGATCGTGGAGAAACAAAAAGAGATCAAGGTTTATTATCATGGGAAGGTAGTCGGTGACTATAAAGCCGATATGATCGTAAACAATGTGGTGTTGCTTGAACTCAAATCGGTGGAGAAGTTGATTGATGCTCATGACGCTCAATTACTTAATTACTTAAAGGCAACAGAGATTGAAGTTGGCTTGTTACTGAATTTTGGAAGAGAGGCTGAGTTTCATCGTAAAATCTACGATAACTCACGCAAAGGCTCGCTGTCATGGACGAAGATTCCGTAAGAATGAATCTGCTTCCGTGAGATCTGTGTACAAAAGAAAGAATCACATGACAAAAACAGTTCTTATCACTGGCGCAGGCGGAGGGATTGGTCGTGCCTGCGTGCATCACTTTGCTACGAAAGGCTGGCAGGTCATCGGCGTGGACCGTGCGGACTTTGGGGATGATTTCCCGAAGAATGGGCGCTTCATCAAAGCCGATATCTCCCAACCCGACTCGGTGGAAGTGATCTTCCAGCAGGCAAGAGAATTCAGCCCCACGCTGGATGTGTTGGTGAACAATGCCGCGGTGCAGGTTGCCAAGCCGCTGATCGAAACGACCGTCGAAGAATGGGACGCGGTCATGGCATCCAATTTGCGCTCGATATTTCTGTTCGTCAAGCTGGCGCATCCGTTGCTGAAAGCGGCGGGAGGTGGGGCGGTGGTGAATGTCTCGTCTGTCCATGCCATTCAGACCTCCGCCAATATCGCCGCCTATGCTGCTTCCAAAGGCGGCTCGCTGGCATTGACGCGCGCCATGGCAATTGAATTTGCGCCCGATAACATCCGCGTCAATGCCATTCTGCCCGGAGCGGTGGATACTCCCATGCTGCGAGCCGGGCTGGGGCGCGGTCACGTCGGTCACGGTGACATGCAGGAACGACTCGATAACCTGGCGCGCAAGACTGTCAGTGGAAAAGTGGGTCAGCCCGAAGAAATCGCCCATGCCATTTACTTCCTTGCCGATAACGAGCAATCCTCCTTTATGACGGGGCAGGCGCTGGTAGTCGATGGTGGCGCCACGGCACGCTTGAGCACGGAATAAAACACCTATGAAAGAAGAAAGAGGAAAGATGTCTCTTTCTTTCGAATTATGAGACAAACCCTCAAACAAATCGTCCCACAGCCTCTTTGGCATTTTGCGCGCGATAGCTATGATGCCGTTCGTCGTATTCCCGAGCTTCCTGATGCCTATCTGCATCCCTGGCGGCGGGAGAGTATCAAGCGTCTTGCCGCGCTAAAGGATATTCATAAAGGCAAACGCGCTTTTATCATCGGCACAGGTCCCAGCCTGAGAAAGACCGACCTCAACAAAATAAAGAATGAGATCACATTTGGTTTGAACCGCAGCTATGTGGCTTTCCCCGAATGGGGATTTTCCACCACGTATCTGTGTGTCACCAACGATCTGGTCGTCTCGCAATTCGTGGACGATATTAACGCTCTCACACTCCCAAAGTTCATCGCGTGGCGTTCGCATCGTCACTTTTCTCCTGAATTGCCAATTACCCAATTACCGACTTTCGTTTACACAACCTATACCGGTCCACGTTTTGCAACCGATATCCGTGGACGTGTGTGGGAGGGCGCAACGGTTACCAATTTGGCGCTTCAGATCGCATATCATTTGGGAATTGAAAAAGCCATCTTGATCGGTGTGGATCACAATTTCGCATCCAAGGGCGAAGCAAGTAAAACCGTTGTCTCCCAGGGCGACGATCCGAATCACTTCATGCCGAATTATTTTGGCAAAGATACAAAGTGGCAACTGCCTGACCTGGACACGTCCGAGATCGGGTACACGTTTGCGCGCGAAGCGTATCGCAAAGCCGGGCGTGAAGTGCTGGATGCCACCATTGGGGGCAAGTTAACGATCTTCCCAAAAGTGGAGTACGAGTCCCTTTTTTAACGGGATCAAACCGACCCGTCGTATGAAGCGTTCATCATCCTTCTCTGCTGTCCGTTGGTTATTGATCCTGACGTTAGTCATCGGTCTACTATTGTTGTTGGTATTTTTCCTGCCATTCGAAACAATTGCTAATTGGCTAAATCGCCTGGCATCGGATGGAAGTTTCGAATCCTTTACGGTGGAGAAATATCAAGCTCTATCGAAACTGGTCGGCGTGCTTGGCTTGATATTGACCGTCCTACCGGCTCTTGCACTGGTCAGATGGGTGGACGCTCAGAATGCAATGGAAAAGCTGGCGGGCCAAATCCGCGATTTCAATGGATCGTTGCGAAACGATGCGCGTGTTTTCTTCAAGAGGTTATCTCTTTCCACATGGTCTCGCACTGAGCTGGCGTTGATGGGTGGACTGATACTGGTTGCATTGATCATGCGTCTTGCCAGTTTATACATTCCGCTTACGCATGATGAAGCGTATTCCTATAATGCCTTTGCTTCGCGCTCCTTGTGGGTGACGATCTCAGATTATCACCTGCCGAACAATCACGTGTTGCTGACCATCATTATCAATATCCTGACGCATGTATTTGGAAATCATTTGTGGCTGATCCGGCTTCCCACCATCGTTGCAGGGATCTTGATGGTGCCTGCCGCCTACGTGCTGGGCAGGAGGCTGTACAGCAGGGAAGCGGGCTTGTTGGGCGCGGCGCTCGTGGCGGTCTTCCCCATCCTTGTGGAGTATTCGGTGCTGGCGCGTGGTTATGCTTTTGTAAATCTTTTTACGTTGCTGGTCCTGATTTTTGGAGACCAACTGCGGAAAGGTAAAAATCGTTTTATCTGGCTCTTGCTCATTGTTACGAATGCTCTTGGCTTTTTTACAATTCCCATCATGTTGTTCCCGTTCGGGGCGTTGTATATCTGGCTTTTTTTATCCTGCATGATCGGCGACATCAGCGGGTACCGCTCAAAAATTGACTTTCTCAAATACTGGCTGGTCAGCGGATTTGCTTCGGCATTCCTGACCGTGTTGCTCTACGCTCCGATCTTGGTCGCCGATTCTGAAAACTTTTTCGGGAATTCCTTTGTCGCACCCGTAAAGAAGAAATTGTTTGCCGCCGTGTTCTGGTCAAGAATGGACGTTGCGTGGACGGAATGGATGCAGAAAATACCAGGCTGGCTGATTGTTATAGGAGTGGCTGGCTTTGTGGTGGGAGTTCTTTTTCATTGGAAGATATCCAGACCGAGAATCCCTTTGCAGTTGACCTTCTTTCTCTGGATCGCCGCCTACCTGATCACCAGACGCCCCGATATGATGACGCGCATGTGGCTGTACCTTGCCGCACCTTTGTTGATCTGGTCAGCGGGTGGGATGGTCGAAACACTGCGATGGGTCTCCGGCTTCTTTCGGAAAAAATTATCCCTTGCTCAAATTTTTCTCGGCGTTTCTCTGGTGCCCGTATTTTTGTACGGGCTCTTTATCATTCCAACCATCCCCGCGCGCTGGAACGAAAAGAGCAGCGTGGAAAGTGCTGCCCTCTATTTCAAGGATACTCTGCATGAGGGCGACCTTGTGACTGCCACTGTAGAATTCTTCCCGCAGTTACGCTACTATTTTGGCATGTATGAGATCGACCAGGATTATCTGAGAAAATCGGGCGGATTCCAACGAGCCTTTATTGTGATAGGCAGGGAGCGGAACGAGACATTGGAGGACGTTGTACCCATGGTGGGCAAAAAAACCAATCGCCCGGCGGTCAACATGGATACGCTGCAGATCGTGCTGGACCTTGGAGATTTAACCGTTTATGAAGGGGAACCTGCTCCATGAATTTAATGCCTCCTCTCGTTTCCATTGTTACGCCATCCTTCCATCAGGCGCGTTATCTCGAACAGACAATGCGCTCCGTGTTGGAACAGGATTATCCAAATATCGAATATCTCGTCATCGATGGCTCATCTAAAGATGGGTCGGTGGATATCATCAAAAGATATGAAAGCAGACTCGCCTTTTGGGTCTCCGAAAAGGATTCGGGTCAGGCGGAAGCCGTCAATAAGGGATTTGCGCGGGCATCGGGTGAGATCGTCGCCTGGTTGAACTCGGATGATTATTATTTACCCGGTGCTGTGTCTGCTGCGGTAAAGATATTGCAGGAAAACCCGGATGTAGTTTTGATCTATGGCGATATGCTGGCAGTGGACGAGAAAGGGCAGACCACCAACCTCATGAAGTATGGGCAGCTCTCCCTGGCAGACCTGTTGTGCTTTCAGATCATCGGCCAGCCCAGTGTATTCTTTCGCAGGGATGCACTCCAGCAGGCGGGATTACTCGATGCCACCTTTCATTTTTTACTCGATCATCATCTGTGGATTCGTATCGCTCAACAGGGAAAGTTGTTGCATGTGCCCGAGGTCTGGTCGGCGGCGCGTTATCATGCCGAAGCCAAGAACCGTGCCAAAGCCGCGGAGTTCGGTCACGAGGCGTTCCGCATTTTGGATTGGGCGAAGAGCCAGCCGGGTTTAACGGAAACATTTTCCGGCGTGGAAAGACGCGCGCGCGCTTCCGCCCACCGCGTGGACGCGCGTTACCTGCTGGATGGCGGTCAGCCCTGGTCCGCCTTGAAGGCGTGGATACGTGCGTTGTTCATCCACCCGCCGACAGCGTTGAAGCGCTTGAACATTTTTGTCTCGGCGTTGTTGAATTTAAGTGGGTTGGGCGCGCTGCGAGAATCTATTTTGCGCCGCCGCCAGCGCTCGCATTCGACGAATAAGTAAAAAATCTGAATCTGATACAATTAATGGACGCATGTCCAACTCATTCTTTACGACTCGCATCGCGCGGACGCTTGCGCTTGTTCTGCTTTTCAGCATTTCGCTTGCAATCCGGCTGTACGACCTGACTGACCTGCCGCTTGATTTCCATCCGACGCGCCAGTTGGTTTCGGTCATCAAGGCGCGTGGGTTGTATTATGCCGAAAGGCAGCCGGATGGCATACCCACCTGGCAATTGGAAACGGGCATTGCACAGGCAAACCGCAAAGCAGATATTGAGCCGATCATCTTTGAGAAACTAGTTGCATTCACATACCGCTTCACAGGCGAAAAGATCTGGGTCGCTCGCATCTATTCATCCTTGTTCTGGCTGGTCGGCGGAGTCTTCCTTTTTTTGCTGGTGCGTGACCTGGTTTCGTTCGAAGGCGCATTGCTCTCGACGGCGTATTATTTGTTATTCCCGTATGCGATTCTCGGAAGCAGAAGTTTTCAGCCTGACCCTTTGATGGTGATGCTGATCCTCGCCTTCTGGTGGATGTTCCATCGCTGGACGGACCTCACCCGACCTTTCAGGTCGCCCTCTCCTATTAGGAGAGGGGAACAATGGATAAAGGCGCTTCTGGCGGGACTTTTGGGCGGGCTGGCGATATACATTAAGTTTTCCGCCGCCTTTTTCGTGATCGGCGCCGCGCTTGGGTTGGCATTGTCCCGTTTCACGTTGCGCGAGCTGTTGCGGAATATTCAGGTGTGGGCGATGGCGGTGCTTGGCGTTCTCCCTGCGGCGGCTTATATCATCTACGGAACTTTCATCGCTGGCTATCTCGGCGGGCAATTCAGCGGGCGCTTCATCCCATCGCTGTTATTGAACCCGTTGAATTATCTGGCGTGGCAGACGAAAGCCAGTCATGCTGCTGGCGCGGTGTTCATCGCCCTGGGGCTGCTGGGATTCTTCCTCGCCAAAGAGCAGCGTGTACGGATCTTTTTGTATGGTTTATGGGGCGCGTATATTCTTTACGGATTGTTCTTCGATTATCATATTGCCACGCACGACTACTATCATCTGCCGTTCATACCGATCGTAGCGGTGTCGCTGAGTCCGCTGGGGGATTGGTTCTTCGCTCGTTTGACGGAAGCCACTTCCAGCCGGTGGATGCGAAGCGCTGTGTACGTCATCCTGCTCTATGCTGTGCTGGCGGTCGTGTGGGACGTCCGCAATGAGATGAAGGCAGTGGATTATCGTCCGCAAGCCGCGATGTGGGCAGAGATCGGCGGGAAGGTGGACCACAAAAAGAATGTTGTTGGCCTGACGCAGGATTATGGTTCGCGCTTGCAATATTGGGGGCTGACGACCGCTGAAAATTGGTACACTTCAGGGGATGAGTATTATCTTGAACTGCGCGGCAGCAAACCGTTGTTCGATAAGGCATTCGATGAAGTGATGAAGCGAAGGGATTATTTTCTTGTGACCGATTTCGACGAGTTGAAACTTCAGCCTGAGTTGAAGGCGCGCTTATCCATGTATCAAATTTTTGCAGAGGGCGATGGCTATGTTATCTATAACCTGCGTGAATTAAAATGACTGATATTTCCCATCCCATCCTTGTGACCGGCGCACATCGCAGCGGAACCACGTGGGTCGGCAGGATGCTTGCCGCCGATGCGAACACGGCTTATATCAGTGAGCCGCTGAATGTGTTGCATCGCCCCGGTGTATTCCGTGCCAAGGTCGCACACTGGTATCAATACATCTGCGACGCGAATGAAAAAGAATTTTTGCCCGCCTACGAAGAACTGCTCGATTTCGATTATCACCTGTGGGACGAGATCCGTTCCATCCGTTCGCGCAAGGACTTCCTGCGCATGGGGCGCGACTTCCTCGTTTTCTACAATGGTTCGTTGCATGGGCAGCGTGCCCTGCTCAAGGACCCGTTCGCGGTGTTTTCGGCTCCGTGGTTTGCACAGAAGTTGAATTGCAAAGTGGTTGTGACGGTACGCAACCCCGGTGCATTCGCGAGCAGCCTCAAACGTCTGAATTGGAATTTTAATTTCAACGATCTATTGGATCAACCGTTATTGATGCGCGATCATATTGGAGAATATCGGGATGAGATGCGAGCCATCCAAACAGATGATGTCATCGGACAGGCATCCTTACTCTGGAAGATCATCTACCGCTCGGTTCATGCTGCCCGTGAGCTGAATCCAGATTTCATTGCCGTTCGCCACGAAGACCTTTCGCGTGACCCTGTAAGTGGATATCGCGACCTGTATGCGAAACTCGGTCTCGATTTCACTCAAAAAGTGGAAGGGACCATTCTGAACTCGAGTAGTTCTGAAAACCCCGTGGAACTCTCGCGCAAGAAGGTCCACTCGGTGAAACTCGATAGCCGCGCCAACATGGACAACTGGAAGAAGCGCCTGACCGAAGAAGAGATCGAACGCATCCACAAGATGACGGAAGGTGTCTCCTCTCTGTTCTACGCGGATGGGGAGTGGTAATGAGCGATCAGCCGCTTGTTTCCATCATTACGCCATCCTTCAATCAGTCGCGTTACATCGAGGCGACCATTCGATCCGTGCTGGGGCAGGATTATCCATACATCGAATACATCATCGTGGATGGCGGCTCGACCGACGGCACGGTGGATGTCATCAAGAAATATGAGAACAAACTGGCGTGGTGGGTGAGCGAAAAGGACAAGGGTCAGACCGACGCCATTAATAAAGGATTTGCACGCGCCACAGGCGACATCCTGGCATGGATCAACTCGGACGATACCTATGAGCCTGATGCGATCTCTGCGGCAGTGAAATACTTGCAGCAATATCCTGAAGTAGGAATGGTATACGCCGATTGCAACTTCATCAACGAAGACGGAGGCGTGATCGGCAAATTTGGCTCGGCTCAAACCGATTATCGCTTGCTGCGTCAGGGCTATGTTCACATCCCGCAGCAGACCATGTTCTTCCGCGCGGATTTGTGGAAACAGGTCGGACCGCTCGACCCGTCGTTTTACTTTGCGATGGATTACGACCTGTGGACGCGCCTTGCCGCACGCACTGTGTTGAAATATCTGCCCGGTCAGGTATGGGCGAACTTCCGTTTACACACCTCCGGCAAGACCATCGCCGCCGATGACCGCTGCTGGCCCGAGATGATGCGCGTCCATTATAGGGATGGCGGCTCGTTCTTTTCGTTGATCGTGGCGAAGTATTACATCCGCAAATTGATCGCACCGCTGTGGAATTGGCGAAGAAGAAAGATGTTGAATGTGTAGGGGCGCAGCGCCCCTACACGCCCTAACGGAAATTGGAATCTATGACCTGGCTATTCTCTCCTCCCTCTCTCGATGATTTTACCCGCCTGCTCAAGGCCTGGCACTTCTGGTCTGTGGGCGTGCTGATCGGCGGCTTGCTCGGCGCGGCGGTATATTACATCGCTCTACCGCCGTATCGTGCTCACGCCACCGTTCTCGTGGATTTCAATCTCGAACAAGCCTGGCCCCAGGAGACCGACCGCGAGCAGTTCTACTATCTCGAACGTGAAACGCGCAAACTGAAGGAGATCGCCTTCTCGGACACCGTAATGGAATCGATCATTGAGAATAACCGGCTGAACACGGTCACGGAATTGCGTAATGAGAAGTTATCTCTCAGCCAGCCTGCCGAGGGAGGCTGGCACTTCTTTGCCACGGATAATGATCCGCAACGAGCGGAGGAACTGGCTTCGGCGTGGGCACGCGCCTTTGCAACACAGGTCACTGCCCAGGTGGTATCGGCAGAGGGATTGAATGCTTTCATTCAAGTGGACGTGACTCAGGCGGCGAGCCTGCCTGTGGAGCGCAGTCTCTCGTTGAGCACCTATCTCTTTACAGGTGTGATCGGGTTCATGGCGCTGGCGTCCATTCTTGTTTTATTCTTTAACTTTGGACAAAAATCCGATTCCGAAAAGGGTTTATCCGCTTCGTGAAGAACGCGTTGATCTATTTCTTACCGCGAATTTTGCGAATTCTCACGAATAAAATTCGCGCAAAATCGTTGACTTCGCGGCAGAGCCTTTTGACTTTCTGGGCAGAACGATAGGTTTCAAAATGAAGGCTTCTATTTTGGATCGATTGTCAATGGACAAAATCGCGCGCTTCCTGTGGGGAGCGGCGTTGTTCTGCCTGCCGGTGACGAGCTTTCGCTATTATCCGCTGTTGGGGGGAGGCACCTTCGTCCGACCACTGGCGTTGTATCCCGTTGCGCTGTTGATGCTTGTGTTACTGATCCAGTTTTGGCGTGGGAAGACAACCATTCCACGCGCGGGGGTGCTGGTTCCGCTGGCGGCGTTCGTGCTGTTCACTTTAACGGCGAGCAGCTTCGGGGCGTGGCTCGATCCGCTGCCCATGCGCGGACAGGAATATTTTGGGCGCGTCATCCGCGCCTGGGCGACAGTCGCCATCGGGTTATCCTTTTTTGTATCGGCGCTGTGGATGAATCGCAGTGAAGAGGATGTGCGGTTTTCCGTCCGCTGGATGCTGGCGGGCTTTGTCATGGATGTGTTGTGGAGCGGCGTGCAGATGATTGCGCTGTACACGCCGTTGCTCGAAAAGGAGACCGTGACACACTGGCAGCTTTTGTTCTCGGTGCGTGAATTGACCATCGCGAATCGCGTCTCTGGCATGGCGTATGAACCAGCCTGGCTGGCGGGGCAGATCGCAACAGTCTATTTGCCGTGGCTTTTTGCGGCGCTTCTGACGCATGTGCGCGTCACTCGCTTCCAATGGTTTGAGATGGTCTTGTTGGGTTTCTCCGGTTTGTTACTGTTGACCGCCTTATCGCGTGGCGGCTTGCTTACATCCGGCGTGGCGTTGGTGTTGACCTTCCTTTTGGCAGGCAGGGCGGAATTACGCGCGGCATGGAACTGGTTTGTTTCCGGTTTCAAGCATGGAAGCGGCGCGTTTCTGCGTGCGGGCATGATCGTTGTTATGCTCGGGGCGCTGGCGGGCGCGATCTTCTTCCTGAGCCGAAATGATTATGTGGCGAGCCTGTTCCACTCGGACGCCGACAGCCTGGAAGAGTTCATCGTGGATAATTACGCCGGTGCACGCGGCGCCTACACGGCTGGAGCGCTGGGAGCGTATAAGGAGAGTCCGTTCTTTGGCGTGGGGTTGGGTGCCAGTGGTTTTTATATCTATGACAATCTGCCCGACTGGGCATTGACCTTTGTGCCGGAGATCGCCAGACAGTTAGCCCCGGCGAGTCATTTGTATCCCAACCCCAAGAATATGTACGCGCGCCTGCTGGCAGAGACGGGCTTGATCGGTTTTGCATTTTTCGTTATGTATCTTTTCTCGGTGCTGGGTGATGCTCTGCGTGCTTTGCAAGACGGCACAACCTTTTCGCGTTATCTTGGCATTGCCGCGCTGTTTTCGTGGATCGCCATCCTGATCTATAACGCCACGCAGGATTCGTTCGCCACGCCGAATATCTGGATCAACTTTGGAATCCTGGCGGGGATGAGTGCCGTGGTGGTGAAATCAAACTATGCTTTCCACGCCGGAGACGGCGTGGAAAGCGCCGCCGATGACGGCGGCTTGAGCAATCAATCGCGGGAGACATCATGATCGTTCTTTCGGCGGGGATGCCGCGCGCGGGTTCGGCATGGCATTACAGCATCATCCATGACCTGATGGCAACGACGGGCGGCGCTGAGGCGAGCGATATCCGCGTGAAGTATCGATTGCAGAATATCCTGACGCAGGGCAACTGTAATATCGGAGTGCTTTCGGCGCGGCGTTTGGGGATGGTGATGATCCCGGCCTTGATGGGGAACACGTTCGTGATCAAGGCACACACCGGACCGACGCGTGCCTCCCGCCTCTTGCAACGACTGGGCTTGCTGCGCGTCACGTACATTTACCGCGACCCGCGCGATGCCATGCTCTCCGCCTTCGAAACCGGACAGGATGCCCTGCAGGAAGGCCGCATCAATGCCTTTTCGCATCTGACCGATTTCAACAAGAGCCTGGATTTCATCATGGACTACGTCCGTATTTGGGAGAAGTGGACCCATGAGAAGAATGTGCTGCTCACGCGCTACGAAGACCTTTTGTCGAATTACGATAACGAGATCAGGCGTCTGGTTGGATTCCTCTCATTAAACGGAGACAACCCCGAAGCTCGGAAAGTGAGCGAGCGTTATCGTCCCGGGGCGGCAGAGGCGCAGGGCGAATTACATTTCCACGTGGGCAAGGTTGGGCGCTTCCGCCAATCCTTTACGGAACAGGAGCAGGCTGTTTTGCGAGATAGACTCACTCCGTATTTGCCGCGCATGGGGTATGAGGCATAGCCCGTAATCATCCTGTAAGGCAGGCGTGGGAAATGGATTAATCTTTTTCGAGTATCATTACCTATGATGCGTACGTTCGAGACCCCCTATGTTGCCGATTTGTTCGCTGCACTGATGCGCTGGATCGTGCTGGTGGGTCTGCTCGCGTCGCTGGCATTGAATGACAAGCTCGTTCACATTTCTGCCTGGCCCCTGGTGCTCATTATTCTGTGGAATATCCTGCTAAGCATCATGGCAGGGCTCAGCCTGCGCCTGCGCCGTTATCACCGTCAGGTGGTGTTCGGCTTCGATTTTCTGCTGGCGGCGTTGTTCTTTTGGATCCAGGGCGGTCTGACAAGCCCGGTGGCATGGGTGGGGCTGCTGCCCATTCTCACGGGCGCGATCTATTTCGAAATGATGGGCGCCCTCGGTGTGGCAGTGGTGTTTGCCGTCGTGCAATATCTGGTTTCCCGTGACCTGTTCGTTACATCCTTCATTGCCGCCGCCAGCCGGGTATTGTTGACCTTGTTGTTCGGGCTGGCGGCGGGTCTGGTGGGGCGCTTCGCCATGCGGCGTCTGCGCACTGCGCGCCAGTTCCGGTTGG
>Ga0210377_10003509_pt1 | contig 13489 bp, 10 predicted proteins | sample PLM4_65_b1redo_FD_155480 | JGI IMG/M metagenome (GOLD analysis project Ga0210377, IMG submission 155480) | Groundwater sediment microbial communities from an aquifer in East River, Colorado, USA - PLM4_65_b1 redo | ecosystem: Environmental > Terrestrial > Soil > Riparian zone | place: USA: East...
GGTCGCCGCGTCCGCTGCCGAGCCTCACGACCTGTTGCCGCACGCCGAGGTATTCCTTGCCGTCGGGGCCCTTCATCGTCTCGACGATGAACACCGTGTCGCCGTAGGGGGCGTAGAGGATCGACGACGCCGGCAGCGCCACGACCGCGGCGCTCTCGGGCAGGACCACCTGGGCCCGGACGTACATGCCGGGGTGCAGCCGACGTTCCGGGTTGGCGAGGGTCGCCTGCACCTGGACGTTGCGCGTCGCCGCATCGACGACGGCGTCGATCGCCGTGACCCTGCCGTCGAACGAGACGGTGGGCGGGCCTTCGATCGACACCCGCACCGCGCCGCCGACCTTCACCCGGGTGAGCTCCTGCTGCGGCACGGCGAAGTCGACATGGATCGGGTCGAGCGATTCCAGGGGCACGATCGGGTCGCCGCCGGCCACGTACTGCCCGCGGTGCACCTTGCGGATGCCGAGGACTCCGCTGAACGGCGCCCGGATGGTCTTGCGATCGATGGTCGCCGCGATCTCGCCGACGCTCGCCTGGGCCATGTCGAGCTCCGCCCGGGCGGCATCGAGATCGGCCTGCGACACGACACCCTCCTCGCGCAGCCCCTGGGCGCGCTCGAAGTTGGCGCGCGCCAGGGCCAGGCGGGCCTCGGCCGCGGTCTTCTGCGCCGTCTCCTGGCGCGTGTCGAGGCGCACGAGGACGGCACCGGCGGCGACCTGCCGCCCCGACTCGAAGCCGATCGACTCGACGATGCCGGGCAGGTCGGCGCTCACCACGACCCCGTTGACCGCCGTGACCGTGCCGATGGCGTCGAGGGTCTGCTCCCAGGTCTCCTGGGTCGCGACGATGGTGGTGACCGCCTCGGGCGGGGGCTGGTAGGCCGCCCCCTGCGCCATCGCCTCCTGGACCTGGCGGAACTTCACGAAGCCGATGACGCCCAGCAGGGTCACCACGGCAACGAGCATCAGCAACATCCGCTTGAGCATGTCGGCAAGCCTCACTGGGAGCCCGGACAAACGGTCCACTCGGGGGCGCCGCCCCCCCGGACCTTCGGGGGCGGAGGGTGCACCCATCAGCGGACCTGGGACGGGCTGGGCGTTCCGTAGAAGACCGACATTCTAGAAGAATCGGGACGCCACCGCCAGTGCCGGGCCTTGCCGGTGCCGGGAAAGGTTTGAGGGGCAGGGCCCGGTCCGAACCAGGGCCGCGGTCAGCAGGGTGGGTGAGGGGACAGCCGGGCGCCCCGTCGCCGGGGTCGGAAGTTCAGGGCTTTCAGGAGTGTTTTCGGTGCTCTGCGGCGATCCGCAGAAGCGCCCTGGCCAGCTTGCCCTCGTGGTGGCGGATCTTGCGGGTCACCCGGTCCTCGCGCAGCAGGTCGCGATCGACCGGCCGCGCGCCGAGGGATCGCATGGCCACTGAGGACGGGGCGACGGGAATGGCGCCGTCGCGGGCGTAGCGGCGGCGCAGCGCCGGGGCAATCGCGCGGGCGTTGCCGAGGTAGTAGTCGACCAGGCCCGCGCCGGCGATGCGCGCCAGCGCGGCGAGGTGATCGGCGGCGGTGAAGCCGTCGGTTTCTCCCGGCTGGGTCATGAGGTTCCCCACGAACACCTTGGGGGCGCGCGAACGGGCGATGGCGCGCGCTACGCCGTTCACCAGCAGGTTGGGGATGACGCTCGTGAACAGGCTCCCCGGACCGAGCACGATCAGATCGGCCTCGCGCAGCGCCCGCAGGACGCCGGGCGCCGGTCGCGGGTGCGGCGGATCGATCATGACCTGGACGATCGGCGCCCGCGAGCGCGAGATCCTGCTCTCGCCGCTGATCAGCCGCCCGTTCTGCAACCGCGCCCGCAGCGCGACGTTGGCGAGGGTCGACGGCAGGATGCGGCCGCGGATCGCCAGAACCTCGCCCGAAGTCTCGATCGCCTTCAGGTAGGAGCGCTGGCAGTCGGCGAGCGCGGTGAGGATCAGGTTGCCGACCGAGTGCCCCCCCAGCCCGTTGCTGCCGCGGTAGCGGTACTGGAACAGGCGCGACATCAGCGGCTCGTTGTCCGACAGGGCGACCAGGCAGTTGCGGATGTCGCCCACCGGCAGGGCGTTGTAGTCGCGGCGCAGGCGGCCGCTGCTGCCGCCGTCGTCGGTTACGGTGACGATGCCGGTCAGCGTCCCGCCGGTGGCGGCGATCGGGTCCTTGAGGGCGCGCAGCACGACCGGGAGGCCGGTGCCGCCGCCGAGGGCGACGACGTGCAGCGGCCGCGCCCTCCGGACACGATGGCCCCGCGTGGCGTCGCCGCCGCGCGCCGCGGCGCGGGCGGGGCGGTCCTTGCGGGTCTGCGGCGGGCGGCTCACGTCATCTCTCCGGTCGCGATGCAGGCGGAATTGGAATATAGAGGTCGTCCGGGAGGCGGGTCAAGCGAAGCCCGCCGGCGGCGCCGGCGGCGCGGGGTTCACTGGAGGCGGAACGCGGTCTCGCCGCCGGCCGTCTGGCCGGTGAGGTTGTCGGTGAGCGTCACCCGCACGCGGTACGCGCCCGGACGCCAGCCGGTGATCGGCAGCGAGAAGCCTTGGAAGAACCCCTGCTCGCGTGTCAGCCGGATCGGCTGTCCGAACGGCTTGGGACCGTCCGCGCCGGGGGCGTCGACGAGGACGCGGTACTCGACATCCATGTCGGGAAGCCCTTCGATCGGATCGAGGGCGGCGCCGACGACCTGGTAGTAGAACGCCAGCTCCTCGCCCGGCGCGAGAACCGGTTCGAGCCGGGGGACGATGCGCAGCCGGCCGAGAACGAACGGCGCGACGTAGTCGGGCCCGGCGCGCTCGGGCTGGTGATCGAGGCGCGCCGCCAGCCTGACCGGGCCCACGGTCAGGCCGGCGCCGAGCTTCTCCGGCACCTCGACCTCGTCCCGGAACGATCGCACGTCGGGGTCGCCGTGGCGGACGAGGACGTAGTAGACGGCGTACCGGCCCGGCCGGACGAGCGCGCCTCCCTGGAAGATGCGCCGGCTGTCGCGCGCCGCGCCGAGGTCGCCGGTGCCGGGACGCAGCGCCCGGCCGCCGGCGAGGTCGTAGACGCGTCCGGAGCCGTCGATGGCGGCGATGCGCGCTGCGACCTCGACCCCGGGCGGGGTCCCGTCCGCGCCGGCCGGGAACACCGACTCCGGCACCCACAGCGTCAGGACGACCAGCGCCTGGCCCGGGCCGGCGCGGAACACCTCGGCGCGCGCCGCCAGAGCCGCCGGGTCGGTCGCCCCGCCCGCGCCGGCGGCGCCGCCGGCCGGCGCCGCGGCGGTCACCTGGTCGAGGAGGCGCCGGGTCTCGGGCTGGCTCTCCACCTGCATCGCCTGCAGCGCCAGCGCCGCCGACATCGCCGTTTCGCTTGCGAACAGGCGGAGGTTGGTCGTCAGCCGATACTCGCCGCTGGCATCGCGCACGAAACGCACCTGTGTGTTCGGGCTGGCGGTGGTGCCGGGCGGCGGGTCGCGGTAGGTCCAGGTGATCACCGGGGTGTCGCGCTGCTGCAGGGTCGCCTCGTCGAGATCGTCCGGCGGCCCGAGGAGGATCAGGATCTTGCCGCGGTCGGTCTTCCAGCCGGGCTTGGTCGACTCGGCGGCGAACAGGCGTGTGGCCGCCGTCACCCGCCGGCCGAACAGGATGCGGTACTCGTTCTCGGGCGTGGAAGGGTCGGGGTCGCGGCTCTGCCAGAAACTCCTGATGAAGGCGGCGCGCTCGTCCTTGGTGGCCAGGCGGCGGTACGCGTGATCCTCGTCGGCGCTGAGGATGTAGCGCACCGGCCCCTCGCGCCAGACGACGGTCGGGGTGTCGAAGTCGCCCGACTTGAGCGCCGCGCGCCCCTCCTTGCGGGCCTGCCGGGGATCCTCGGCGGCGGCCGCGGGGGCGCCGGGGGCCGGCGTGGTCCCGGCCGCGGGTGCTGTGGTGGGGCCGGCCCCGGCGGGCGTGGTGGTCATCGCGGCCGCCATCGCGACGGCCAGCAGGGCGCCGACGGCGAATGCCCGGAGGGCGCGGGGGCTCGACATCTCGCGCACGACCTCCCCCGATCGGGCGGTCTCTATCCGGCGCCGCCGCCGGCGGCCGAGGGCGGCCGGCGGCGCACCGCCGCGCGCATGTAGTCGCGGTTCATGCGGGCGATCGTCTCGATGGGGATCCCCTTGGGGCAGGCGGCCTCGCACTCCGCGTGGTTGGTGCAGGCCCCGAAACCCTCGGCGTCCATGGTCGCGATCATCCGCAGGGCGCGCCCCCGGCGCTCGGCCTGGCCCTGGGGCAGCAGGCCGAGATGGGAGATCTTGGCGGCGGTGAACAGCATCGCCGACGCGTTCGGGCAGGCGGCGACGCAGGCGCCGCAGCCGATGCAGGCGGCGGCGTCCATCGACCGTTCGGCGTCCTCCTTGGGAACCGGGATGGCGTTGCCGTCGGGGGCGCTGCCGGTGTTGACCGAGATGAACCCGCCGGCCTGGATGATGCGATCGAGGGCGCGCCGATCGACGACCAGGTCCCTGAGGACCGGGAACGGCGCCGCGCGCCAGGGTTCGATGGTGATCGTGTCGCCGTCCTTGAACGATCGCATGTGCAGCTGGCAGGCGGTCGTGCGGTCGCGCGGCCCGTGCGCGGCGCCATTGATCACCATGCCGCAGGTGCCACAGATCCCCTCGCGGCAGTCGTGGTCGAAGGCGATCGGCGTCTCGCCGCCGGTGATCAGACGCTCGTTCACCACGTCGAGCATCTCGAGGAACGACATGTCGGGGCTGATCTCCTTCGCCTCGTAGGTCACGAATTCACCCGAAGAAGCCGAGTTGCGCTGGCGCCAGACGATCAGGGTGAGGTTCATGGCTACTTGTAGCTCCGGGTGGCGAGCGCCACGTTCTCGAAGGAGAGCGGTTCGATGTGGCGTTTCGGCGGCCGGCCGTCGCCCTGGTGCTCCCAGGCCGCCACGTGGCAGAAATTATCATCGTCGCGCCGCGCCTCGCCGTCGGGCGTCTGGTACTCCTCGCGGAAGTGGCCGCCGCACGACTCGCGGCGCTCGAGGGCGTCGAGGCACATCAATTCGGCCAGATCGATGAAGTCGGCCACCCGCCCGGCGTGCTCGAGCGACGGGTTGAGCTCGCCTCCCTCGCCCGACACGGTGACGTTCTTCCAGAACTCGTCGCGCAGCGCCGGTATCTTCGCGAGCGCCGTCTTCAGGCTGGCCTCGGTGCGTCCCATGCCGCACCCCTCCCACATGATCGTCCCGAGCTCGCGGTGGAAGGAGGTCGTGGTGCGCTTCCCCTTGACCGACAGCAGGCGGCGGAGGCGCTGGCCGGCCTCGTCGACCGCACGGCGCGCCTCGGGATGGTCGGCGTCCGTCTTCGGCAGCGGGTTGGCCGCCAGGTAGTGACCGATGGTGTACGGGATGATGAAGTAGCCGTCGGCCAAGCCCTGCATCAGGGCGCTGGCGCCGAGCCGATTGGCGCCATGGTCGGAGAAGTTCGCCTCGCCGATGACGTGCAGGCCCGGCAGGGTCGACATCAAGTTGTAGTCCACCCACAGGCCGCCCATGGTGTAGTGGCTCGCCGGGTAGATGCGCATCGGGACCTTGTACGGGTCTTCGTCGGTGATGCGCTCGTACATCTCGAACAGGTTGGCGTATTTCTCGCTGACCGCAGGCCGGCCGAGCCGCTTGATGGCATCGGCGAAGTCGAGGTAGACACCGAGCCCGGTCTCGCCGACACCGCGCCCCTCGTCGCAGACCTTCTTGGCGGCGCGCGAGGCGATGTCGCGCGGCGCCAGGTTGCCGTAGGTCGGGTACATGCGCTCGAGGTAGTAGTCGCGCTCCTCCTCGGGGATCTGGTCGGGCGTCCGGCGGTCGCCCTTGCTCTTCGGCACCCAGATACGGCCATCGTTGCGGAGCGACTCGCTCATCAGGGTGAGCTTCGACTGATGCTCGCCCGTGACCGGGATGCAGGTCGGGTGGATCTGGGTGAAGCAGGGGTTGCCGAAGGCGGCGCCCTTGCGGTAGGCGCGCCAGATGGCGGTGGTGTTGCAGCCCTTGGCGTAGGTCGCGAGGTAGAAGACGTTGCCGTAGCCGCCGGTCGCCAGCACGACCGCGTCGGCGAGGTGAGCCTGCATCTCGCCGGTCACCATGTCGCGCGCCACGATGCCGCGGGCGCGGCCGTCGATGACGATGATCTCGAGCATCTCGTGGCGCGAGAACATCCGCACCTTGCCAAGGCCGATCTGCCGCTCGAGCGCCTGATAGGCGCCGAGCAGCAGCTGCTGGCCGGTCTGCCCGCGGGCGTAGAAGGTGCGCGACACGAGCGCGCCGCCGAACGAGCGGTTGGCGAGGACGCCGCCGTACTCACGCCCGAAGGGCACGCCCTGGGCGACGCACTGGTCGATGATCCCCATGCTCACCTCGGCCAGGCGGTGGACGTTGGCCTCGCGGGCCCGGAAATCGCCGCCCTTGACGGTGTCGTAGAACAACCGCCACACCGAATCGCCGTCGTTCTGGTAGTTCTTGGCCGCGTTGATGCCGCCCTGGGCGGCGATCGAATGCGCCCGGCGCGGCGAGTCCTGGTAGCAGAACGACGTGACGTTGTAGCCCAGCTCGGCCATCGAGGCCGCGGCCGAGGCGCCCGCGAGACCGGTGCCGACGATGATGACCGAGTGCTTCCGCTTGTTGGCCGGGTTGACCAGCTTCATCTCGAAGCGGTGCCGCGACCACTTGGTGTCGATCGGTCCGGAGGGGATTCCCGCGTGCAGCTCCATGGGCGCTCCTGGCACTCCTAGCGCACGATCCCGGCGAGGACCGCGAGCGGAATCGAGATGTTGCCCGCCACGACCAGGCCGGTGAAGACCGCCGCGAACCCGCGCCGCAGACCGTCGTAGCGCGGATGGGCGAGCCCGAAGGTCTGCGTCATGCTCCAGACGCCGTGGTACATGTGCAGGCCGAGGGCGAGCATCGCGACGATGTAGAAGGCCGACACCGGCCACACCTGGAAGCCGGAGACGACGTTGGCATAAACCGCGCCCTCCTCGAAATGCGGGTGCGCCGACCCGATCGTCAGATGCATGAGGTGGTACACGATGAAGAGGGCGAGCAGCGGGCCGCTCCAGCGCATCGTGCGCGACGCGTAGGTCGACTCGCGGCGGCGGACCTGCCGGTAGGCGACCGGGCGCGCCGCCCACGAGGTGCGGGTCAGCGACCAGGCGGCCCAGATGTGCAGCCCGACCGCCAGGAGCAGCGTCGCGCGCGCCAGCCAGATCCCTCCGCCATGCAGGAACGCGCGCAGGAAGCGGCCATAGGAGTCGAGGGACTCGGCACCGAGGTAAATCTGCAGATTGCCGATCATGTGCCCGACGACGAAGCCGAACAGCACGACGCCGGTGGCGGCCATGACGATCTTGCGGCCGACCGTCGAGGCGAGGAAGGCCTCTCCGCCGGTCGCCGCCGGCGCGGCGGTGAGGACCTGTGCCGTGGTGGTCGTCATAAGGGGCGAATCATAGCACCAACGCGCGGGCCGGGATCCCCCGTCGCGCCGACGCCGCGCCCCCCTTCAGGAGACTTTCTTGGCGGCCGGTTTCTCGCGGATTTCGACCTTTTTCATGACCACGTCGCGGATGGGGCGCGCGGCGACACGGGCGCCACTTCCGCCCGCGGTCGGCAGGTTGGTGATCGCCTTGACGGTCTCGAGACCCTGCGAGATGCGCGCGAACACGGTGTAGCGGCCGTCCATCTCGGGTTGCGGCGCGACCGCCATCATGAAGATGCTGCCCGATTCCTCGGCGCCGGTGTACGAGTTGCGCACCTGCGCGACCGAGCCCGCGAGGATCTTGAGACCGTTCGGCTCGGTCGGCAGGGTATAACCCGGGCCGCCGCGCTCGTCGCCGGTGGTCGAGCCGCCGAACGCCGCTTCGCCCTTGATCGTGCGGTGGAAGATCTTGCCGTCGAAGAAGCCCTGGTTGGCGAGGTCGATGAAGTTTTTCACGTGCATCGGCGCCAGGTCCTTGTAGAAGTCGAGGACGATGCCGCCGAACTCGGTGTCGATGACCGCCTGGTAGTCCTTCGCGGCGTCGTATTTCTTGATGACCCGCGACATGATGGTCTTCTCCGCGATACCGGGTCCGCTCCAGGTGATCTTGTAGCTGCCGAGCGCGGTCATCTTCGGGAACAGGGTGTTGAGGTTGACGATCTGGCCGAAATAGCCGTTCGGCTCGAGGAGCTTCGGCTGCCCGTCCTTCTGGGAAGGCGCGGTCTTCGTCTTGTCGAGCTTGCGCCCCTCGCTGTCGAACACCTGGAACCCGGCCTCGATCTCCATGCCCGGGTTCGTCCAGGGCGACTTCCCATTGTTCTTGAACAGGATGGTGACCTCATGCGGGTCGCCGGCGTAGGTGAGCGTCTGCCGCGTCTCGATGTGGACGTAGAGATCGCCGGCCTCCTTCGACCCCTCCTGCGCCCGTGCCGGGGGTGGCGCGAACATGAGGAGGAGGGCCGCGGCGCCGAGCAGGCCGGAGCGTCGCACTGTCGATGAAGCGGTCATCGTCAACACCTCGAAAAGTATGGTCCACAAAGGGAACGCGCGGCATGACGCCGCGCGACCCGTAATGCTACCCGAGCGTCCAGGGGCTGTCAAACGCCGCGCGCCTTCGCGGGTCCGCCCGGAGGGGCGGCGCCGCCGCCCGCCGGCGTCGGTTTCCCGACGTGGCCGTCCGTCCGCCGCCGGCCGGTGTGATCCTCTAAAAGCCTTGCTGGACGCGGCTTTTGGCCGTATATGGAGTTCGCCCGGCGGCTCCGACGGATCGGGACGGGGAGGCAGCCAGTCATGTGGTGTTCGGGTTGCGGGTCCGTGTTGACCGCCGGGCATTACTTCACCATCCCGGTCGAAATCTGCGGCGATTGCGGCGGCACCTGGCTCGACGAGGGGCGCCTCAAATGGGTCCTCGAGGTCGGTCCACGCTCCCTGCCGGCGGATCGCTCGCGGCAGATCACGAAATTCGCCGCCAGCACCCGGGCCTCCTTCGGCCTGTTGACGGCGGAGACGCGCCGCATCGTCAAGTGCCCCTACTGCATCACCGTGATGCGTCCGGTCAATTACTCGGCGAGCTCAGGGGTGGCGATCTACCGCTGCATCTCCGACCACGGTGTCTGGGTGCCGCGCGGCGGGCTCGACCGCCTCGTCGTGTTCGTCGACTCCTGGGATCGTTACCTGAAGTCGGCGCGGCCGTACTTCGCGGGCATCGCGCAGCACGAGCGCAAGCGGTTCCTTCGCAAGAGCTGGATCTAGAACACCCTCCATCCCCATCATCGCAGGCGCCGAAGGCGAAAGCGGTCGCCGCGGGGCACGGGTCCGGCTCGCTGCGCGAGCCTCCCCTCCGCCTCGCCTCGCGCCGCCCATCGCGCCGCAAACCGGCGCGATGGGGCCCCGGCGCTCGGTCTCGGAGGGCCCCGCGGCGACCGCTTTCGCCTTCGGCGCCGGGCCGCCGGCGGAGGGCTCCTGATCCGAACTCGACTCCTCTCTCTCATCACCCCCCCTTCCCTTCCATGCACTCTCTCCACCTCCGTGAAGAGGTTCGCCAGTCGAGCCTGGTCACTTGCGCTTGGGGGTGCGGGTGAGGGCGAAGGCGGTCACGTGCGAGGCGCCGGCGGTGCGGAGGGCGGTGGCGCAGGCTTCCATCGTGGCGCCGGTGGTGACGACGTCGTCGACCAGCAGGATCGAGCGGCCACGCAGGTGGCGGGCGGCGGAGGGGCGGGCGGCGAAGACGCCGGTGAGGGCGGCGAGACGATCGCGGCGGCCGAGGCCGACCTGGTGGCGGCCGCGACGACGGCGGACGAGCGCGCGCGGCAGGATCGGCAGCGCCAGCTCGCGCGCGACCCCATGGGCCAGCAGCGCCGCCGGGTTGTAGCCGCGGCGCCAGCGGCGCGTCCAGTGGAGCGGCACGGGGACGACGATCGGCGGGAGACGGCCGCCATCGGCGCCGTCGTGAGCCGCGCCGTCATGACCCGTGCCGTCGGACGGCGCGTTGCCGCGGCAGGCGACCTGCCGCGGCAGACGGCGGGCCGCCGCCCGGCCGAGGGGGATGCCGATCGGGTCAAAGCGCTCGAACTTGAGCAGGTGGACGAGATGACGCAGATCGCCGCCGTGGTCGGCGGCCCAGGCGACGGCGGCGAGGGGGCCGCGCCGGGGGCGTCTCGAACCCGGCGACCAGGCGAGGCGCTCCCAGCAGTCGGGGCAGACACCGCCCTCCTGGCGCCACGGCAGCCAGCCGTGGCACAGCAGGCAATCGGCGGGTAGAAGACTTTCGAGGACGAACGCGGCGACCTTTCGCGCCGCCGCCGGCACTCCGATCAATGGCCTATCCCACGAGCAGGGACCGGCCCTCCATTTCCGCGGGGATCGGGATCCCCATGATCTCGAGCATCGTCGGGGCGACGTCGGCCAGCAGGCCGCCGTCGCGCAGGCGCCGTCCCTCGAAGCCGCGGCCGACGACATGCACCGGAACGGTGTTCATGGTGTGCGCGGTCACCGGCCCGCCGGTGCGCGGGTCGATCATCTGCTCGGCGTTGCCGTGGTCGGCGGTGACGACCGCGACGCCGCCGAGGCGGAGCACCGCCGCGGTCACCGCGTCGACGCTGCGATCGGCGACGCGGCAGGCCTCGACCGTCGGCTCCATCTTTCCCGTGTGGCCGACCATGTCGGCGTTGGCGAAGTTGAGCACGACGACCTGGCGCGGCTTGGCCTCGAGGCGGCGCAGCACCTCGCCGGTTACCTCGCGCGCGCTCATCTCGGGCTGCAGGTCGTAGGTCGCCACCTTCGACGAAGGCACGAGGCAGCGCTCCTCGCCGGGGAACGGCTGCTCGACGCCGCCGTTGAAGAAGTAGGTCACGTGGGCGTACTTCTCGGTCTCGGCGATGCGCAGCTGCGGCAGGCCGTGGGCGCTGACCACCTCGCCGAAGGGCGATCGGATCGGGTGCGGCGGGAAGGCGACCGGCAGCGACCAGGTCCGATCGTAGGTGGTGAGACAGACGTAGGTGGACAGGACCGGCGGGGCGGATCGGCGGAAGCGCTCGAACCCCTGCTCGGTGAAGGCGCGGGTCAGCTCACGCGCGCGATCGGCGCGGAAGTTGAAGAAGACGACCGCATCGCCGTCGCGGACTGCGGCGTCGCGCCCGGTCGCCGCCGGGCCGGCCGCGCCATCGATCACCGACGGCAGGACGAACTCGTCGCCGGTGCCCGCCGCGTGGGCCGCGTGGACCGCCGCCACGGCGGCGGGAAAGCGCTCCCCCTCGCGCAGCACCAGGGCGCGCCAGGCCTTCTCGACGCGGTCCCAGCGATTGTCGCGGTCCATCGCCCAGTAGCGGCCCGACACGGTCGCGATGGGCGGGTAGCCGCGCGCCGCCAGCCGCGCCTCGATGCGTTCCACGTAGGACACCGCGCTCATCGGCGGCGTGTCGCGGCCGTCGAGGAAGGCGTGCAGATAGAGGCGCGCAACGCCCGACGAGCGCGCCAGGTCGATGAGCGCCTCGCAGTGGTCGATGTGGCTGTGGACGCCGCCGTCGCTGAGCAGCCCCATGAGATGCAGAGCGGCGCCGGGCCGCGCGGCCGCCGCCATGGCCGCCCGCAGCGCCGGGTTGCGCGCCAGCTCGCCGTTCGCCAGCGCGCGGTTGATGCGCGCGAAGTCCTGCAGGACGACGCGCCCGGCGCCGAGACACAGATGCCCGACCTCCGAGTTGCCGATATAGCCGGGGGGCAGGCCGACCGACTCGCCCGAGGCCTCGAGCAGGGACGACGGCCATTCGCGCTGCAGCCGCTCCATGCACTGCGGCGCCGCGGCGGCGATGGCGTTGCCGTCGCGGCTGTCGCTGTGCCCCCAGCCGTCGAGCACGACAAGAACCATCGGCAGGCGCGGCTCGGCGGCCATCCCCCTAGCCCTCCTGGCCTTCGACGGTGTAGACCGGCGCCGAACTGAGGCCGAGCTCCTCGACGCCGCGCTCCTCGCGGAAGTCGACGGCGAGGGTGTTCCACTCGCCGCAGCGCTCGCAGTGCTCGGACCATTCCGCGTAGCGCCGCGCGCAGGTGGCGCAGGCGTACTCGGCCCGCAGCGCCTCGGCCTGCGACAGGAGCGTCTCGAGCTCGCGGATCGCCTCGCGATAGTTGCCGTGGCGCTCGTGGATCCGGGCGAGGCTGTAATGCAGCGCCGGGAAGTGCGCCACCCGGCTCTTCATGCGCATGAATTCGGCGAGCGCCTCGTCGAGCATTTCCAGTCGGAGGTAGAGCTTGCCGAGGAAGAAGCGCGGCAGGATGTCCTGGCGGCTCTTCCAGACCGCCGACTTCAGCGCCTCGATGGCGCGCCGCGGCTGCTCCTCGCGCAGGTAGTGGTCCTCGATCGTCGTCAGGAAGATCGGGTGCCCGGTGGCCTGCCAGCCCTCGTCCCAGGCCTCGACCGCCGACTCGGGCTGGCCGAGCGCCGTCAACGCCCGTCCGAGACGCAGGTGCGCCGGCACGAACCCCGGGTCCATGCGGATGAGGCGGCGCAGCACGCCGATGGCGTCGCGCGGGCGGCCCTCGTCGAGGTGCCGGCGCGCCAGCATCAGGCGGATGGCGAGATGGTGCTTCTTCTCGGAGCGCGGCGGGCGGCCGAGACCCGACAGCAGCTCCTCGATGCGCTGCTGGATCTCCCAGGCTTTGTCCCAGGCGCCCTCGCGCATGCAGATGGCGCGGAACTGCCGGTAAGCGTTGAGCGACCGCTTCGGATCCATGGCGATGATCCGGTTGAGCACGGCCTTGGCGTTCTCGGCCGCGCCCGATTCCTCGTAATCGGCCACCAGCGAGTACAGCGGCGCGACGTCGCCCTCGCGGGCGCGGGCGGCGCGGCGGTGGTACTCGATCGCCTCGCCGAAGCGCCGCAGCATGCGCAGCACCTCGCCCCCCTTGAGGAGCGCCTCGAAGTGCTGGCCGTCGATCTGCAGGGCGGAGTTGAAATGCTCGAGGGCGCGCTCCTCGCGCCCGTTGAGCATCGCCTCGACGCCGCGGACGTAGTGCTCCTCGGCATCGCGGGCGGCGTTCTGCTGCCGCCGCGCCCCGAGAGAGCCGAAGAAGCGGCGCGCGTCGCGCAGCAGCCCGAACAGCAGCGGCACGAGCATCGAGAAGCCGCTGGCGAACAGGATGCACGACCAGACGGGCATCGACAGCCCGTGGCCGAGGAAGACGTGGCGGTCGAGGACCTCGCGGTTGGTGGTGTAGACGATCGACAGCACGGAAACGACGATGGCCCCGATCGTCAGATACAGGACGGTCCGGATCTTCATCGTGATCCCCGCGTGCCGTGGAGGGCGGCCCGGGCGGCTAGAGGAGGCCCTTCTCCCGCTTTTCCTGACAGGTGATGCAATGACTGGCCCACGGCACCGCCTCGAGGCGCTTGCGGTTGATCTCCGCGCCGCATTCGAGGCACTGGCCGAAACCGCCGGTCTCGAGCCGCACAATCGCCTCGTCGACCTTCTGCAG
>Ga0210377_10003510_pt1 | contig 13486 bp, 10 predicted proteins | sample PLM4_65_b1redo_FD_155480 | JGI IMG/M metagenome (GOLD analysis project Ga0210377, IMG submission 155480) | Groundwater sediment microbial communities from an aquifer in East River, Colorado, USA - PLM4_65_b1 redo | ecosystem: Environmental > Terrestrial > Soil > Riparian zone | place: USA: East...
GGCCCAAAACAGGCATTTCCTGGAACTTTACAAAGAACGATGCTCGAAACAAATTGAGCCGACTCTACGATACTATTAACAATTAAGTTTACAGCGCACTAGTGAATTGATAAATAAAATGGAAGAACTTCGTGTGCGCATAAAGAGTGAAATGCAGAAAGATTAGAAATATAAGTGATTCTGAAATTAATTGCTTCACGCTGACCGATACTACCTCCCCGGCTTGATCTTCCCCATCCTCTCCGCGAGCTTCGTTGTTTCATCGAGCAGCTTCTCTATCTCGTCCAGCCCCCGGTCCCAGAAGGCGCGGTCCGTGATGTCGATGCCGAGCTTCGCGAAGATGTTCTTCGGTGAATTCTGGAGATTCCTCTACGAACCTTCACTTCGCGCATTCCCCGCAGCTTGCTGAGGGGTTAGCGAGCGAATACGATTATGTTCTTACCTTGAGAATCGAGATTCCCTGCAGCTGCCTATACGAACCTTCATTTGCTGCAGGGAGCTTCAATCCGACAGTCCTGCCGAGAGAAATTCCTTTACCTTGTTGACGAACGCCGGGTCCTTCTTGACGGAGTCCTGGAGCGACTTGGAGATGAGCAGGCCGCCCGCGTAGGAATAGACATAGAAGAAATACCTGATATGGCTCCAGTAGACCGATAAAGCCGTCTAGCCCCCCTTCTAATTTGGAAGCAGGTTTTTTCCTTGACTCTCATCCTACCGGAAACTATAATCAATAAAGATGAAGCCAGCGATGAGATTTGATGTCGAAAAGACCGTGCAATATTGGATGGAAGGCGCGGACTATGATCTGGACGTGGCAGTGGCCATGTTTGAAAAAGGGAAATATCCCTACACGCTTTTTATGGGGCATTTGGCGCTGGAAAAACTGCTCAAAGCCCTGGCGGTCAAGGCAACCGGCAATCATGCTCCCTATACGCATTCACTTCCGTTGCTCGCCGAAAAAACCGGCCTGAAAATGCCGCAAAAGACGATGAAAGCGCTGGCAAGATTCATGGAATTTCATTTTGAGGCGCGGTATCCGAATGATCAGAAAAAGTTCTATCGCAAATGCACCAAGGCGTTTACAGCACGAAATCTGCAAAAGATGAATGAGGTGTTCTTATGGTTGAAAAAGCAATACGGCAAACAATAAACGCCTTTATCAAGGAATTGAAAAGGAAGAAAATAAAAATAGCCAAGGTTGTCCTTTTCGGCTCTCGCGCCTCAGGGCGGGCGCACGAATACAGTGATATCGATGTGGCAGTAGTATCGCCCGATTTTGGAAAAGACCGCTACCGTGAAGGAGCGAATCTTTTTGAAATCGCCTGCGCTATTGATCCCCGAATCGAACCTGTCCCGATTTCGTTGTCATCCTATGAAAACGACACCTGGATCCCGATCATTTACGAGATCAGAAAAAACGGCATTGAACTGCAAGCAGCATAGACAAGCTAATCTCCCTGAATAGTTCCAGCCAGCAGCTTGACCCGACCGCATAAGACGGCGGGTCAACCCCGCATTCCTGCCCATATTTCAACCGTTATTCTGCCTCTCCTGTTTATCGATCACCGTTACAGAAATAGCAGATACTACCGCGCCGCCTTGATCTTCCCCATCCTCTCCGCGAGTCTCGTCGTTTCATCGAGCAGCTTCTCCACCTCGTTCAGGCCCCGGTCCCAGAAGGCGTGGTCCGTGATGTCGATGCTGAGGTTCGCGAAGATGTTCTTCGGTGAATCCGAAAGCCCTGCAGACAGGAACCCTTTGACCCTTTCGATGAAGGCCGCATCTTTTTTCACGGCGGCCTGAAGCGACTTCGAGATAAGAAGCCCGCTCGCATAGGAATAGACATAGAAGAAATACCGGATATGGTTCCAGTAGACCCACCAGTTCTCCGATCCCGGTGATTGTTCCACGGCGTTTCCCATGTAGGCCGCCATGTGCTTTTGGAACAACGCGCCGATCTCTTCTTTGGACAAATATCCCTTCTTCCTGTACGCCTGGTGAAGCTCCTGTTCGAAGCGGTAACACGCGGCCTGCCGGAAGATCGACGAAACATCGTCGTTCAATTTCTGCATCATGATCGCGAGCCGCAGCTCGTCATCGGCCGCGTGGAGGACCTCTTCCAGCACGAAATCCTCCATGAAGGTGCTGGCGACTTCGGCGGTCGAGGTCGGCGTTCCGAAATCGAGGGCGTGCTGTTTTTTCCTGATCAGCTCGTTGTTGATGCCGTGGCCGAGCTCGTGCGCGATGGTCAGCACGTCATGCAGTTTCCCTGAATGGTTCAGAAGGATGTAGGTGGGTTGCGTCATAAGATGGTGGATGCAGAACGCGCCGCTGTCCTTGCCCTTTTTCGGATAGGCGTCGACCTGTCCGTTCTTGATGAACCCCGCGAAGATGCCGGCGAACTCTGGGTCGAGCTTGTCCATGACGGTGTAGACGAGGTTCACGGCCTTCGGGTAGGGATAGCGCTTTGCCACCTCGCCGTACTCGACGTTCCGCTCGTGATACTTGAGCTTCTTGACCTTGAGCAGTTTCGCCTTGAGCGCATAGTAGCGCCTGGGGATGTCGAACCGTTTTGCCACCGATCCTATCAGCGAGTCCACGACCTCGTTCTCGATGTCGTCGGCGAGGTGCCGGAGCGCGTCGGGCCGCGGCGTTCCGCGAAGCTCGTCGTCGATCTTCTTGTTCTGGAGCACGGAATTGATCTCCGCTTCGGCAACGTCCGCGTGTTTGCTCAGTATGCCGTTGAAGGCCGCCGCCGCCGCGTTTCGCACCGGTTTTCTTTTGCTGTTCATGAGGCTCGTGATCTCTGAAAAAGGCCTCACCTTTCTCTTCCCGTCCTCCAGGACCACGGCGCGTTCTTCCCTCGACAGAAAACCTTCGGTCATTTTCGTCCAGTTGGAATACGAGGTTGCTGACTTGAGATTCATGATCTTTTCTTCGGGCTCGCTCAAGTGATAGCGCGCTTCCGCAAAGATGCGCTCCAGAAAGTGCCGGTACTTCCCGAGGGAAGCGTGCTCGATGAACTTTTTCTGGTGTTCGGGCTTTATCCGGGCAATGCGCAGGTGAAAGAACTGGCTGTCGTTCTCGATCTTCTTGCTGAACTCCTCTATCTTGTTGTACTTTGCCTTGAGCTTGGGGTCGTTCTGGTCCTGCTGCGTCCTGAGCCAGAAATAGTATCCTTCGTCCCCATCGGCGCCGTAGCCCCGCTTCCACTCTTCATAGTGATCGAGCGCCTGCTTCAGCACCTCGGGATCAATGAGGTAATCGGCCCGGTCTTTCCAGGCGTTAATGAACTCGTAGCTCTTTTGCTCCACGATCTTCCGCTTTTCTTCCATGCGCGGATCGTTGTCGCTTGCGAAGAGCGGTTTGAGGTCCCAGGCGGTCTGTTCGACCTTTATGGATGGTTTTGGCGACGGCTTGTGCGTTCGCGGCGATGTCCGGGGCATGTTTACTCCTTTAACCCGCACAAAAATTCGGTGCTTCAAGTATACAAAAAAAGACGGGAAAAGAGTGAAATAGTTTACCCTGTTAGAGAACTTGTTCTCTAACGGGGTGTGCGCTCTGCGGCAAAGATCATGATGTTTTTTATTTTCCTTTCCTTGGATTTCCGCCTGCGTTCCTACAGGCAAAAAACGCTTGACAACTCTGTGAGACTATGGGATTATTTACCCGAAGTTCGGAAGTCTTTGTTGCAGAGAGGTCGCAAAGATTGTTCGCTTTGCGGCTTTTTTTGTGATCTTTCCGCAAGCTTCAATTTCCAAAGAAGGAGGTTCGAACCTGAATGGCAAATGGCACCGTAAAGTGGTTCAATGATTCAAAGGGATTTGGATTCATTACCAAAGAAGACGGCGGAGATGTTTTTGTACACTTCTCAGACATCCAGGACAGCGGCTTCAAGTCGCTGGCCGAAGGCCAGAATGTGACCTTTGACGTTGTTGACAGCCCCAAGGGCCCCAAAGCAGCGAACGTCGTAAAAGTCTGATACTCCAGCCAAACCTTAAACAAGGCAGCTCCCGTATCACCGGGACCTGCCTTTTCTTTTGTATCCCTCTCTCGTTTCCCCGCAACCGATCTAAGCAGCCGGTTTCAATGCGATCATGTTCAGCGCGCTCAGCGCCTTATCGTAGTCCGGATGCTGGGACTGCTCATGGACGAGCTCCTTGTACCGCACGATGTTGTCCTTGTCGATAATGAAGATGGACCGCGCCAAAAGCCGCAATTCCTTGATCAGGACGCCGTAGGCCTCACCGAAGGACGCCTCCCGGTGGTCCGAGAGCCCTTTTACCCGGTCGATGCCGGCTGCCGTGCAAAAACGGGAAATCGCAAAGGGAAGGTCCATGCTGATGTTCAGCACCACGACATCCTGCGGCAGCGATGCAGCCTCGTGGTTGAACCGGCGCGCCTGCAGGTCGCAGACCGTGGTGTCAAGCGACGGGGTAACGCTGATTATCTTGACCTTTCCGGCGAAAGCGTTCAGGCCGACCTGGTTAAGCTCGCTGTCCAGAACAGTGAAGTCCGGCGCCTTGTCGCCGACATTGATGTCCGGCCCCATCAGGGTGAGGGGACTTCCTTTCATGGTTATAATGTTCTTCCGTTCGTTCATAAGGTTACCTCCTTCTTTCAATGTCATTCTGCTTATGATGAAAGCCGTATACAGCCACATTCACTACTTCTCTATTAAAGAAGATAGAGTATATCCTGTATATTGTCAAGGTCGGCGTCTTTTGGCGCGACCGTGGCCCCTGAGTCGCGGTAAAGGGCGGTCTTCGGCAAATCCCTAGAGGCTGTCGACGTAGGCCAGGCAATGAAATATGCCTTCATCCTCTTTCCGCTGTTCATCGGCGTAACTCTTCTCAAGGTAAAAACAAAAATATTGAGCCAAGGGATTTTTTTGTAGGATTAATCCTACAAAAAAATCAGACTTCTCCCGATACCGTTTTTTATAGGCCTATGATAGACTTTTTTTGTCATATAAAAGGATTATGCCATCTGGGTCTTTACACAGTCATTAAATTATGACAAGGCGAACAGGAAATGGGATATGTACATGAGATCGAAGTGTCCGGAAGCGTCCTTTCAGACGAAGCGGCAATAATCATGAAGAACAGCGAAGAAATGAAACAGGAGGCCGGCGCAAAAAGGATACTCGTGATGGATAATGATGAGATCATGAGGACCGTCATGCGCTTTATTCTCGGAAGGGCAGGGTATATGGTATATTCAGCGGAGCGCGGCGAAGAAGCCATGGCCTGCTATAGAGAAGCGCTGAATCGCGGTCATCCCTTCGATGCCGTGATCCTGGACGGGAATATCCGGGGAGGAATGGACACGAGGGAAACGCTCGGGAAATTGCTCGAACTGGACCCCACTGTGAAGGCGGTCGTCACGAGCTGCGATCGCGACGATCCGGTGATGACCGATTTCAGGGAGCACGGGTTCAGGGGCGCACTGATGAAGCCCTTCACGAGCGATGAACTGGTGAGAGGAGTGCAAGCGGCAGTCAACGGAGCACATACGAAAAACATTCTTCTCATTGATGACAACTACTATTTTTTAACAGGGCTTATGATGAACCTCTGCGTTTATCTGAAAAACTGCAATATCCTGACTGCGGGAAACGGCGGGCAGGCCCTGGAAATCATGGAGTCTGTTCCTGTGGATTTGATCGTGACCGACCTTGAAATGCCTTTCATGGACGGGTATGAACTGGTGGAGTCCATCAAAAAGAAACATCCGGACCTTCCGGTATTCGCCATGACGGGCTGCGTAGCCCGGGAAACGGAGAAAAAGCTCGCGTCCCTGGGCGCGGCCCGGTGCTTTATAAAGCCCTTTGTTTTTAAAGAACTGGCGGACAAGGTCGCGGCCGAACTCGGCGCCCTTTCCCCGGTCGCGGCCTAGCTTGCCTTTTGTAGTTTAAAAAATCGGCTCTCTTGCCGGGGGGGAACATGAAATCCATACTGCTGCTTGAAGAAGATTTTGAAGGAAGAGCGATTCTCTCGAAGATGTTGAGGCGACGAGGGTATCACGTAATGCCGGCGGAACACGAGACCGCCGCGCTCGCTGTTCTGGATTCCGGCAGTCCTGTAGACCTCGTACTTGCAGGGGCCACCTACCGCAACAGGCTCGAATTTCTGGCCGATCTTCGCGAGCAATGGAGCTCGGTGCCCGTCGTCTTTCTGGCGGACCACCACGACGCCGAATCGAGATTGCGCGGGCTTGCGGGAGGATTTTATGTATCACCCAAGCTTAATTTATATCTTAACACGAGGCCCATCGAGTTTTATGAGCTGGACAAGCTGATCCGCAGCGTTCCGGCCCCCCAGGGCACCGGCCGCGCCGCAGGCATACGCGCGACGTGAGCATCACAGTTTCAAAATAGTCATTCGCAGGCGACCATTGACTGATCGGTAAAATTACGCCTGCAGTGCAGAAGTGGATGCCATACCGCAACAGTATGGACCACACGTTGAGGTTAAAACAGGTTGTTGTAAATTTTACGCAATGATCCATGGGTACTGTTTTCCGAATCCGCTGTGTTGATTACCGTCCGCGCTCGCCTCGGGCGCCTTAAGTTTTCTGCTCTCTTTCTACTACCCCCTCATTGCCGGAAACGTGTTCAAGTACGCACTCAAAAAAAGCGCCGAAGGATACATGTCCATGAAGCCGTGCGATACGGCCGGTCTCAATAGTTATAGACGCAGTAAATAATTTTTGAAAAGACGAGCTCGCGGCGAGCAGCGGTCTATCTCCCTTGGGCCGGCTGTTGTTGACAGGCATGTCCCGCTCTGCTATCCTATGACCGCCTGCATAATTCTCGCAGCAGTGCGGCGCGAAGAGTCCGGTGACGGATTTCAATTACGCTGCTCCACAAAGGTAGAATAGAGTGAAATTTTTCTTCTTTTTTGCTTCCCTCATTATATTTCTCTGCTCATGCAGCGGACATTTGTTGCCGTCGCGACAATCCGATCCTTCAACAGTGCCCTTTTCGTATTGCGACCTCCTCAACATGCCTTCAAGACCGTATCCGGCCATTGAGCCGAAACCTTACCTTGGGATATACTTAGCTGCCGGAAAACCAGATCAATCCGCTCAATCGTGCAAGGAAAACGTTTATATACAGGTAGGCGGGGTCATACAGGGGACGCCGGCCGCAAAGGCAGGCATCAAGGACGATGATATCATACTGTCAATGAACGGCACTCCTGTTTGCAACGATGAAGAGCATATCCTGTCGTCTTTCAAAAAAACGATCGAACAGCAGAAAATAGGATCATTGGTCGCCCTGGATATTCTGCGCAACGGCCGGAAGATTTTCCTGACCGCCGCCCTGGAAGAGCTGCCGACCCATGTTCAGGGGGAAGCGAAACACCCGGACATCGGAACATGCCCGGAACGGGCTTCGATGCTCGATAAAGCCCTGCGCGCGCACAATGCGCTTTCCGCATACGACACGATACTTGATGACCTGTATAAACGGTCAAACCTGGTGCATAATCCGGGCTCGGCGTACGAAAAAAATTCTCATCCGCTCCAGTTGAGCGAGGTGACGTATCTCCTGCGACACCCCCTGGCGGCGGGAGAAGTCGCTAAAGAATCGTCGCAGCGCGTCACCACGCCCCTTGAGGAGACGCATTGGCAGATGGGCCCCGTCTTCCAAAGGGCCGCAGCTCTCCTTGATATCGAGCTTGCCCCTTCCGGGCGACCGGCCGAAATCAGCTTTCCCGCGCTCCTTGGTGCCATGGAGGACGCAAAAAAAAGAGTTGAAGAGGCACTCGGCAATCTGACGCCCAAAGAAAGGGCGCTGCTGCAGAGTAAGGCCCTCAATCCCATGGACGATGCCGCGTGGAACGAGGTCCTGGATATTTCGACGAAGGTGGACCGGGCAAAACTCTTGAATGCATTAACTCCCCTCCTTTCTTTTTTGACACGGGACAACTTGGCGCTGTTAAAAAAGGACCTCATCAGACGGTTTGGAAACAATAAAGTCCCGATCCTCTATGAAGCCGTGACGCCCATGGGGAAGGTGATCGTCGGCGGCGCGGGGCCCAATGTATATACCGAGGACGCGGCCCTCATTCTCGATCTCGGCGGCGATGATCTGTACCTGAATAACGCCGGCGGGACCCGGCCCGGGATGCCGGTGGCCCTGGTAATAGACTGGGGAGGGAACGACCATTACCTGGGCCGGGAGAACTTTTCACAGGGTGCGGGAGTCCTGGGCGTCGGCTTTCTCATCGATCTCGGCGGGGACGATACGTTCGTTTCATTGGAGGGAAGTCAGGGGGCGGGCTTTTGGGGCGTCGGTGTCCTGTATCACGGCGATGGAAACGGAATCTTCAGTGCGAGCAGATTTTCCCAGGGCATGGGACAGATGGGCCTCGGCCTCCTGATGAACAGAAAAGGGGATGACCGCTATCTCTGCTCCTATGGGGGACAGGGACTGGGCCTGCTCAACGGCGCAGGCCTCTTGATCGATGAAGCAGGAAACGACTTTTACCAATTGGGAGGCCTGGAACCGGACTTTCGTGATCCCGCCAAGGCGACGCAAAGCTTCGGGCAGGGGTTCGGGCTGGGAGTAAGAGCGGAGAAAGAGATGAACGGAGCGCCGGGCGGGCTAGGCATGCTCATCGATAAAGAAGGGAACGATACTTATATCGCGGATTATTTTGCTCAAGGCGCGTCCTATTACTACGGCTTAGGCATCCTGGACGACAGGGCCGGCGACGACCAGTACCTGTCCGGACGCTATTCCCAGGGCGCGGGGATCCATTCCTCCATAGGGGTCCTCATCGACCGGAGGGGGAATGATTTTTATTATGCTTCGTTCGGCGTGGCGCAGGGTATGGGCCATGATTACGGTGTGGGTTATTTAGAGGATGACCGTGGAGACGACCGTTATCAGGGTGGGGTTTTGGTGCAGGGAGCGGCTACCAACGGAGGTCTCGGCATATTGATAGACCCGCGGGGGACCGATCTCCGCACCTCTACCGCCAACGGTCAGGCCTACGCCGAGGGAGAAACCGGCATGGGAATAATGATCAAGAAAGGACGCACGGTCGATGCTGCTGACTTCAAGATCGGAATTAAGAAAGAATAATGCTTTAAATCTCTTCTCAAGAAAGCAAAATTGACGTGAATAGCCACGTACTCGATGTTGCAACAAGCAAACCTGTTTCATCAAGCCCTTACGTTTTCTTCCTCTTCTCCAACTCCCTCTTCACCGTCGGAAAAGCATTCAAATCCGTATGCGGCAGGAAGAGCGCAGAGAGGTACTCATCCATGAAACTGCGCGATACGGACAGCTCCACGTAGGTCATCCTGTGCGCGATCTCTTCGGCCTCGTGCCGCAGACGGTCGCAGAGGAGCGCGTAGTAGGCGCCTATGATCGAGGTGTTGCCGAGGAACTGGAACTTCTCCACGGGGAGGTCGGGCAGCATGCCGATGGTGATGGCGCGCTCGACGTCGATATACCGGCCGAACCCGCCCGCGATGTAGAGCTTCTCGATGTCCGTAAACTTCATCCCCATATGCGCAAGCAGCGTGGCAAAGCCCGCATAGATCGCGGCCTTGGCGCGGATCAGGTTATCCAGGTCCGCCTCGGTAATCACGATCTCCTTATTGATCGCGCTCTCGACCCGCCAGGCAAGCACGTACTCCAAGCCGCTCTCACCCTTGCGGATGCGCTTGGACCCGAGCTCTTCGCGTATTTTCCCCTTCTGGTCGATGACGCCGTTCAAGTACATCTCTGCCAGGGTATCGATCATGCCCGAGCCGCAGATGCCGATGGGCTTCACGTCGCCGATGACCCGGTAGTTCACATCGTACGTTTTAGGGTCGATCTCCACCTCTTCGATGGCCCCTTCCATGGCGCGCATGCCGAACTTGATGCCGCTCCCTTCGAAGGCCGGCCCGGCCGAGCACGCCGCGGTCACGAGCCAGTCCTTGTTCCCGAGCACGATCTCGCCGTTCGTGCCGATGTCGATAAAGAGCGAGACCGCGTCCTGCTTGTGGATCTGCGACACGAGTACGCCGGCGGTTACGTCGCCGCCCACGTAGCTTGCCACGTTCGGCATGGAGTAGACCATGGCCTGGGGGTCGATCTGGAAACCCACGCTCTTGCCGCGAATGAGCGGGAAGAAGGTAGCGACCGGGATGTAGGGCTCTTCCCTGATGAACTGGGGATTGATGCCGTAGAACAGGTGCTCCATGGTGGTGTTGCCGGCCACCACGATGTAGTCGATCATGCCCGGGGGCACGTTGTTCTTCTCGGCCAGCTCCGCGAGCATGGTGTTGATGTTTCCCACGGCGAGTTCCTGGAGCTCTTTGAGCCCGTTCCGCTCGGTGGCGTAGACGATGCGCGTGATCACGTCGTCCCCGCACTTCACCTGGCTGTTGTAGGTCGAAGCCTGGCCGATGACGTTCCCGTTCGCCATGTCCACGAGATAGACTACCATGGTGGTAGTGCCGATATCGACCGCTGCGCCATAGCGCGTGCGCGTGGCGTCGCCCTGGAATATGTCCAGAACTTCCAATACCGCGCCCACGTTGAAAACCGAGACCGTTACCTTCCAACCCCCTTCCCTCAATACGTGCGGCAGCTTCTTCAGCACGAGGTAGTTCATGTGGAGGTGGGAGGCGTCGAACCCCGCCTGGTCGAGGGCCCTGCGCACCCGTTCGAAATCCGGAATGTTGTCGTCGAGTGTCGGCGGGGAGAGTTCGAGACAGACACGGCTGATCCGGGATTCGAGACATCCCCCGGCCTTCGCCATGAGCTTCAGGAGCTCTTCTGTCTTTGCGCCCGTTGCGATCTTGTGCTTTGCCTGCATGCGCGACTCGGGCGGGATCTCGACCACGAGGTCGCTCTTGACCCGCGAAAGACAGGCGAGCGAATAGCCCCGCTCCGCCTCCTCGGCGCTTAAAAAGGAACGGGACTTGCCGCTCTCGGTTTTTCCTTCTTTAATGACGACCTTGCACTTGCCGCAGTTCCCCTTGCCTCCGCAGGAGGAAAGGACATACAGGCCAGCGGCCTTCACGGCCCTGAAGAGGTTGGCGTTGTCATCGACCGTAATAGAGATATCATCGGGTAAAAAAGTGATCTTGTGTTTCATTGGCTGAATATAGCAGGGTGGGGAAGAAGGGTCAAGAAATTTTGTGACGTAATTCCCCAGTTGCGGGGACGGCGACTCTTTCGCCCTGTCGCACCAGCGCGCAGACAGCGCGTGTTCCGCCCGGGTTGGATATGGCCCGTCCCGGCAGTATGTTTGCTGCGCGCCATTACAGGAACGATGCCGAAACAGCCTCTCATGAGGCGCGCTCCGAGCGCGCCTGTCGCTCAAGGGCTGCCGTCCTCTCCGCCTTTGCCCTGACTGAGGGCCATTCTATAACAGTTTTTTTTGTTGCATAAAAAAAATAATATGATAGAATCGTCATGTTGTTGACAGGGCCTGCGAACGCCTTTGACGGGGTGAGGCGGCTGTTTTATAGAAAAAGAGCATTGCTGCGCGTTAGCTGTCCGGCAGGTCCCGCCCGTCGCAGACAAGGTCGAGGACGTGAAGGCATTTCATGAGCACAGAACGAATCGCATAAACCAGACATGAACCTGTTCGAAATCATCGGCTATCCGCTCTTTGTTGTTTCCGTCCTGGAAATCATCCTCGGCCTCATCCTGCTCAAATACAATCCGCGCAACAGCCCCGTGAACAAGGCCTTGGCGGCTTTTTCACTCTTCGCGGCCGCTTATGCCCTCGTCACCTCGTTCATGTATATCCTCGCGTCCTACGGTCTGGACATCACCGTCCTCGCCCGGGCCAACTGGATCGGCTGGCTGATGATCCCCGCGGGGATACAGTTCATTTACTACATGAGGGACGAGAACAGCAGGGCCGCCGGTGTCGCGGGCGCCATTCTCTATCCCTTCTGGCTCATCGTCCTTTGCGTGAGTGTGTCAACGAACCTCATCGAGAGCGGCAATTACACGCTCATCCCCTATATCGACCGGTCCGGCCCCCTTGGCAAACCCCTCCGCGTCCTGGGGATCGTCCAGCTCTTCTGGGTCATGTACGAACTCCTCAGGCTCAGGCGGCAGGCGAGCGGCATCAGAAGGGCGCAGCTGAATTATTTCATGCACGGCATGCTGATCTTCGCGGGAGGAGGAACGCTTGTCGCCGGCGTTTTTCAATTGTTCGGAGGGTTCGGTCTCGAACCGGGGCTGGGGTCCTATTTCAGCCTTCCCTGGGTCGCCCTCACCGCCTATGCCGTAACACGCTACCGGCTGTTCGATATCCGGACCGTCATTTCCCGCGCTCTCTCCTTCGTGCTCCTGTCGGTCATCATTATCGGCAGCCATCTCGTCCTCTTCAAGCTCTTCGAACCGGCCCTGGGACCGACCTTCGCGAGCCTCGTCTCGCTCACGCTCATCGGCCTGGCAGTCTTAGGGACCACATTCAGCCGGAAAGTGCAGGCGTGGATCAAGAGCGCCGTCATGGGGGACAAGCACGACTACCAGAAAGTCCTGGGGGAATCCATCAAGGCAATCGCCACGATCCTGAACCTTGACGACCTTTTGCAGTTCATCATCAACAGCATGAAAAAAAGCCTGAACGTGGACGGCGTCGGCCTATTTTTGAAGGAGAAGAACGGACAGTACGGGTTGCGGGTCGGCTTCAGCGTCCACGAGCGAATTGCCGGAAACCGGTCCCTTCATAAAATCGTGGTCGACCGGATGCGGGACACAAAACGGGTGGTCATCAGGGAAGAGCTGGAAGCAGGCGGTCCGGGAGATGCCGGGACCATTCCATATTTAAAGGAAATAGGCGCCGAAGCGGTCATTCCCCTGATCTGCAGGGACCGGTTGCAGGGGGTGCTGACCCTGGGCCGGAAAAACAGCGGAGAGCCGTTCACCCCTGTCGACATAGACCTTCTGGAGGCGCTGGCAATCCAGGCCGCCGTGGCGATCGAGAACGCCGTGCTCTATGAGCAGATGGAGGAGAAGGTCCGCGAGCGCACCCGCGAGCTCGATGAGGCGAGAAAGGTCGCCGAGGCCGCGAACAAGGCGAAGTCGGAATTCCTCTCGAACATCACCCACGAGCTGAGGACGCCGCTCAACTCGATCATCGGCTTTTCCGAGGTCATGCGGGAGGGCACGGCGGGGCCGCTCTTGCCGGACCAGCAGGCGTACCTCAAGGATATCTGGGAGAGCGGCAAGCACCTCCTGCGGATCATCAATAACATCCTGGACCTCTCGAAGATCGAGGCGGGAATGATGGAGCTTGAGCACGACGAGTTTTACCTGAAGGAACTCCTGGACGGGAGCCTGTCGCTGTTCCGTGAAAAGGCGCAGAGAAAGCGAATAACGCTGGTCGCGGAGATCAGCGACGATGTCGATATGATCACCGCGGACAAGACGAAGATCAAACAGGTGACGCTGAACCTCCTTGCCAACGCCATGAAATTTACGCCCGACGGCGGGAGTGTGGGGATAGCGGCA
>Ga0210377_10003511_pt1 | contig 13484 bp, 13 predicted proteins | sample PLM4_65_b1redo_FD_155480 | JGI IMG/M metagenome (GOLD analysis project Ga0210377, IMG submission 155480) | Groundwater sediment microbial communities from an aquifer in East River, Colorado, USA - PLM4_65_b1 redo | ecosystem: Environmental > Terrestrial > Soil > Riparian zone | place: USA: East...
CTTCCGCATTTTGAGTGAACGTTATCGCAACCGACGAAAACGTTTTGCCATCCGGTTCAATCTGATTGCCGCTATTTGCAACTTGGAACTCAAAAAGGCTTAAGAATCTACTTTTGCAAGAGGTCTATTGTTAGCGGAATTGTCTCCGCCATCGGCGTTGTCTTCCTGATCGTCATGTTCGCGCTCTTTGCGACACCGCTCAAAGCGCTGGGGCTTACGTTTGGCTTGCTCAACGATATTTGTGTGGCAATCCAATATCTTTTGGCAATCCCGGTGGCACTGGCTCTCTACCGTATTCTGCTGCCGCACAACCCGCCCTTGATCCGAATTGCCACTGTTGTTGGCGTCGCGGCGATGGTGGCGGTTATCGTGCTGCAACTGCTGCTCATATTGAATGTGATGCCGTTTGAACGGCAGGTGGTGTGGGTCTCGCTGGCGATGATCGTAGGCGTAGGCGCGTGGCTGGTAATCACAGGGCTGGTGGCGCGATCCACCGGGAAGCTGCCCAACAGCGTCCTGATGAGCGTCATCGCTGTGCCGTACTTAGGTTACCCGGTCTGGGCCTTCTGGCTGGGACAGCATTTGCTCGGCTGGTGAGTAAATTGGCGACTCCAGAGGCGCGCTATGGCAAACTTAGAGATGAGATTGAACCCCACCCGCTTAGGCCAAAACACCATTGTGGTCGTGCCACGATTTCCTCCCCGCGTTAATAGCCCACGCGCCGCGTTATTGGCGATGAAAATCTCCGTGACGACTTGTCCCATGACAATCGCTTTCTGAACCATATCCAAAGGGGAGTTCTATGAAACTGGTCCTTAATGATGGCGCTGTTTACATGTTAGACAAACCACAAATTACGATCGGGCGCTCACCCAGGAATGACTTCGTATTCATGGACGAGCGTGTTTCGGGCAAACATGCGTTGATTTCGATGGACGGCGACGCTGTCATCCTGAGCGACGTGGGCAGCTCGAATGGAACGTTCGTCAACAACATGCGCCTGAGCGAGCCGATACGCTTGATGGACGGCGATGAAATTCGCGTGGGAGACACGCGCCTGACGGTGGTGGACGACACCGCCCGCCAATCCGATGTTGTCCGCACACAACTCGATTTTCATCCAGAGCCAGCCCTCCCGGACACGCCCGCGCCCAGCCCCACGCCACCCGCCATGCCCGCGCCACCGCCGCCAATGCCAGCCTCGCCAGCGCGCCCGGTGACTGCCGCCCCACCAAAGCCTGCTTCACGCCAGTGGATTGTCTGGGCTGTGGTCGGCGTGGCAGCCGTGTGCGTGCTGGGGATTGGCGTCATCGTGGCCGCGCAGGCAGTTCAAACAGGGCAGGCAAATGCGACCGGCACGGCTGTGGTTGTGCAGCGCGCCAACGGGACAGCCACCGCTGAGGCCGCCAACCGCCGCGCGACCGAAACGACGCTCGCAACGATGCTGGATGATCTGGCGGCTATCTGTCGCGGCACACGGGGAGGAAGCGAGTTCGACTCGTATACAGGCGGCTCAGGCGTCCACCCAATTGCCCTGATTGCTCAGGAGGATAGGACTTTTCACGAGTGGGATTCCCAGCTGCCATCTGATTGGAGAGACGACGATTGGTCGCGAATCCAACTGGCAGGCTGCGTCAGCGCTGAATGGGAGACTATCGAAACCTGCGACTACTCCGGGTTCACCAAACTTTTCCGGGATCAACAACATCTCACGTTGAAATTGGTCTCCGCGCAGTCGGGCAGCGTTATCGACAGTAATGAGTTTTGGGGCACAACCCCTGAAGCGTGCCTGCTTACGGAAACATTCACAACGTTCAATGGCATCACCATGAACAAGACGAAACAGGGCGATCCTGTCAGCTATAGCGTGGTCAAAAGCTGGCTGGCGGCCTACGCGGCGCCTTAGTCTGGCGGCCCGCAGTGTCTTGCCATGCAGGGGCGGGCCTGAATTCCGCCCTTGCGGCCACTTTGAATCGAATTACGTCGCTGTTTCCACCATCTCCGGCTTCGACGAATCGGCGGAAAACAGCGGCGCGTCAGGCAAGTCCGTCTCGATGTCCCGCACCGGGCGAAACAGCAGGCTGCCAAGGCTGACCATGATCCCAATCGCCCCGGTGAAAATGAACATCATCGCGATGCCCGCCCCTGGGCCAACGCCGACCAGCGGCCCAAAGATAACCGCCAGCTTGCCGCCCGGCAGCATAGTCGGCCCGGTGATCCCGTCGGCGATTGGCCCCGCGATCAAAAATCCCAGCGCGAACAGGCTATCGCTGATCAAGAAGCGGGCCGCGAACACCCTCCCCTGCACATCCGCCGCGACTTTGGCCTGCCAGATCGCCTGATCGTTGGCGATGATCAGCGGGACGAAAAACTCGCCGCAGAACCCGGCCACGATCCAGAAGGGCAGGCTTTGCCCGAACGCGAACACCAGATCGCCGAGCGCGAACGACATCGCCGCGCCAATCAGCACGACAACCACGCGGCGTTTCGGGCCGCCCCACGCGCTAACCACTAGCGAGCCAACCAGCGCGCCCGCCCCCAACGCCGATTGAACGCTGGCAAGGGCCAACTCGCCGCCCCCGGCGCGGGCAAGGATCATCGCGGGCAGCACGGAGAAATAGGTGATGCTGGAGAACAGGCTCGTCAATGCAAAGAACGCCACCAGCCCCACCAGCCCCGGCTTGGAAAAGATAAAGCCAAAGGCAAACCGCGCCTGATGGGCGAAGCTGCCTTCCGCCGCCGCGCCATGCTCGCTGCGCGGCGGGCGCGGGATGCGGACAATCAGCATCGCGCCAATCGCGGCGAAGAAGGTGATCACGTCGATGGTCATGATCCCGTCGATATGGATAATCGGCAGCAGAATCCCGGCCAGAAATGGCGCGATCACGCGGCCCACCGCGCGGGCCATCGAGCGCATCCCGGTGGCGCGAGCGTACTGCTCCTTGGGGACTAGCATAGTGGTCGCGGCGATATACGCTGGAATCTGGAACGCTTCGCAAATGCCAGACAGCGCCTCCCCGACAAATAGGTGCCATACCTGAAGGTTGCCGGTGGCGTACAGCGCCAGCATCCCGATGGTTGCCAGCCCCGCGCCGAGATCGGCTGCCCACAGGATCACGCGGCGGTCATAGCGGTCAATCGCCACGCCCGCGATAGGGCTGACCAGCAGCCCGGAGCCGATAGCAAAGAATCCCAGCAGGGCCAGCGTGGTGGCCTGACCCGTTTGCTGGTATGCCCAGATCAGCAAGGCGAAGCGGGTCATGGCCGTGCCCAGCAGCGACACAATCTGGCCCGACCAGATGATCAGAAAAGTCTCCATGCCTTTGAACAGCGTTCTGCTTAACATCATTCCCTCAATAAAAAAGTAACGACAGTAACGGCAGTAACGACAGCGGTTGAGTTTCGTTCGGCTTTGAAGAGAAGGTAGAATCGAAAACCGCCGCGAGTCGGGGCGCGCTCGCGGCGGTTGAAGGGTCGAAACGATGACTCTATCTCTTACTGATGCCGGGGCGCGCCTGTCCTATCGCGGCGAATCCCGCAAGCTGCATATCCGTTATGGCGATACGATCAAACAAGAATGCCACAGCTTTATCCTTGATTAAACTGCGCCAATTATAGCGGGAGACGCGCCGCCAGCCAAAATTATGGCAAGAACACCCAGCTTGTTGTCACCGCGTCGTAAAGCCGCTGCATATCGGCGGTGACTTCGGGCAGGGCTGTCGACTCATTCGGCGAGAAGATCAGCACAAACACCGCCGAGCCGTCCATCACAAAGATTGTCCGCGAGGCCAACCGCCCCGGCATCCCATCAACCAGCACGGCGGGCAGCCCGCCGAGCGTGATCGCCGTCTGCGTTAGCGGAAAATCAGGCGGGACGCCGCCCAGCGTGTCCGCCGCGCGCTTTTGGACATAAGCGTCCAACGTCAAACCAGCGGGATCGTCGGCATAGATATTCAGCCACGCCAGATCGGGTTCCGGCCCCGACCCGTATTGCGGGCCATGAATGGAAATAACCCCGTGACCGAGATTGTTCTCGTTGGCAAAGTCCGCAGGGTAGAAGAAACAATAGCCGCCATTGATAGCATCGTCGAGGCGGAACACGAGCCGATCCGCAGGCGGCGCGTCGGCGCAGGTTTGAGCAGGGGCGGGCGCTTCAGTGGCGGTTTCAGAGGAAGACTCGGTCGCGCCTGCTGCGCCCGCGACGGGGGGCGACGTGGCGATAGGCGGGGCAGGATCAAATGCGGCGTTGCATCCCAGCGACGCGACCACCAGCGCCGCCAGGACGATAGCTCCATGCTTGCTCATTTGCATCAATCATGATCTCCGTTAACAATAATAAGGCCAATTGAATCAAGAATGCCCGATTAAGAACGTTTCAAAGCTGCCCTGAGTTCCGCGCCGCTAGACGCTCGCCGATTTGCCTGCGGGCGCAGTTGCCAACAAACGCCAGTGGCATTATACTCGTTGATGGGCGAGGAAAAGCAGGGGGAAAAGGCAAAGAGGTCTTATGGCTAGTCCAAGCGATGACAAAAAAGCGCGCGGCACCGACCCGTTGAAGGAAAAAAAGCCGGGCGACGAGGTCAGGGCTACCGCCGAAGTAAAGAGATCAGCGGGAATCTCGGCGCTGGCCAAGGAAGCAGACCGCCTCCAGTCAGCGGTAGAGGCGCGGTTGGAGAAACCTGACCCCACCAGCAAACTGGACGCAGACGATCTTTCCCTGATTCCTGAATCCAGCCGTCTGGCGTTCGGAACGCAGCCGGACAGCGTCAAGTGGTATCGCAAAGTGCCTATCAGCCTCGGCACGACCGAGCTGCCCAAAGATGTCCCGCGCTGGCGAGTCGAGATCGAGGGGCTTGGCCCGGCAGTTGAACCCCTCGGGTTGGATATTCTGGGCGACGCAGTGCTGGGGCGCGGACGGGTAGGAACACAGCCCGCCGACCTTGACCTGGATTTGTACGGCGCGCTGGAACAAGGCGTTTCTCGCCGCCACGCGCTGCTTCGCCCAACAGCGAATCACCTGTATATTATCGATCTGGGCAGCACGAACGGAACGTTGCATAACGGCTTGCCGCTTGGCCCCGGCATCGCCCGGTCGCTCAAGCATAATGATACAGTGACGCTGGGACGACTGTCCTTCACGCTCAAGCTGATTGACGGGCCGGGCCTGCGCAAATCCCCCTCGCCTCCATCTGAACTCGCGGACGAGGGCGAACGAACCCGTCCTCTGACCGAACAAACCGGCGGGGTGGCCGCGCCGTATGTCAGAAAGACGGAAACCAACTTCCCCAAAGTGACCCCAGAAGTTATAGAAGCGCATCAGAACAAGCAGGAAGAGAAAAAACAGAGCAAGCGGGAAGAAAAGAAACAGAACAAGGAGTAAGATTGTTCTGTGTTCGCAATCAAGAGGGGACACTCGTCATCGGTGTCCCCTCTTGATTTTCGTTAGCCGTTCATGACAGCGAAGAATAACCCCCGCCCCTGCGCAAGGCGTCAGCCGTTAGTATCCCGACTCCAGATCGAGGATGCCCTGCTCTTTGGCGCTGCGCAAGGCCCAGCGGTAGACATAGATCGAAGCGACGAAGAACGCCAGCGTGAACGCCGCCAGAATGCCCAGCAAATCTATTGTGTGGTAGGACGCCAGCGTTGGGAAGCCAATTTGGCCCGGCCCCAGCAGCGCGCGGCGCATCAGTTCCAGCCAGTACGTCACCGGAAAGATAAAGCCCAGCGGCCTCAACCAGAACGGCAGAACGTCCAACGGGAAGATCGCGCCGCTGAACAGGTACAGCGCCGCTGACACAGCGTCGCCAAGCTGGAAGTTATGGCGGGCCATTTGCATGCTGACCGAGCCAAGCATCGCGCCCATCGAACCCAGCGCGATGATCCCCAGCGGCAGCGCTATCGCCAGCAACGGCCAATCAATGACCGACAAACTGATCGGCAGCTTGAACACGATAATGCCAAAGCCTATCGTGATCAGCACGGAGACCGAGCCGATCAGCATGCGAGCCACCCCGCGCCCCCACAGATAGGCGAAATGGTTGATCGGCGTGGTGTGCAACTGCTTGGCGACGCGGTAATGCTCGCGGTCGTCGATAATCACCCAGCTTACCCCGGTGATCACCATCCCGACCATGATATACAGGGCGTTGCCGAGGTAGATATAGGCGAAAATCGGCTTGCCGGTCTGGCCGCCCGTGATCACGCTGTACATCAGCACCAGAATCATCACCCCGGCGACGGGGCGGGCGACCGAGTAGATAGCGAACAAGAATGGGTCGGCCCAGTTCGATTCGATCTGCCAGCCCAGCCACGACGCCATCAAAAAGGCCCGCAAGGTGTTGTTGCGCCGGACAAAAGGCCAGTCCAGCACACGATCTGCAAGGGTCATCATGTCCCCCTAAAAAACAGTTTCGAGTTCCAAGTTCCGAGTTCTGAGCAACGACAGCCACTTCTTGATGTTGGCGCAAATCGGTGACACTAACACTCCGGTTCAATTCACGCCCCTTGCAAGCCCGCCACATTGCCCGGCTTGGGTTCGTCCTCCGTCTTGCGGCGGAACGTGAATCCCCAGCGGTTGTTTGATTTCGGCTCGTCTACTGGATCCGCTGCGCTGCTGGCTGGCTCTTCGTCATACGTCGCCAGATCGATGTCCGGCAACCGATCTAGCAGGTTTGCCATTTGCGCGCGTATCGCCAATTCATTATTGATTGTGTCAGCCATTTCCCCCGCTCCTGTGTGTCACTTCCTGCGTTCGATCAACCGGCCTTCGCGCCGACCGATCTCTTCCAGCTTCTTGAGCGCGCCCTGCGCGCCATATATAAATATGGCCGAAAGCGCTGCCAATATCAATAGCTCTAAGGTCACGGGCAGAAAACCCGATGACGGCCCGCCGGAGAAAATCAACTGGCGCATGGCGTCCAGCCCCAGCGTTAAAGGAATGATAGAAGCGCCCGTCGCCGCGATGCCGCCCAGCTCCTTGACCGGGAAATAGAACCCGGAGGCCAGATAGATCGGCTCCTGCATCAGGTTAGATAGATGCCACGCCTCGCGGCCCGCCGCCAGAAAAACGGAGGCGAACATCATGCCCATGCCGTACAGGGCCGCCATCGTCAGGAAGAAGGTCAGGATCAGCAGCGGCACGCTGACAATCTGGTAGGCCACATTGAACGCCAACGAACAGATGACAATGATGGTCACGGCGCGGGTGGCGGCCATAAACAGCCCGCCGACGCTCATCCCGACCAGAATCGCCATCACCGGGCCGGGGCTGAGGATATACAGCTCCAGATTGCCCTGATCCTTGTCCCAGTAAAGCTGGCTCGCCATCGACCACAGCACATTCAACCAGAAGGCGGTCATCGCCCCGCCCAGCACGGCAAAGCCGACGTACTGCGGCGGGGCGTTGAGCGCCCGATAGACATAGACGTAGCCAGCCGTCCCCATCAACGGCAGGATGGTTTCAAAGAACACCCAGCTTCGCTCGCGCAGGCTGCCCACAATACGCGGGTAAGCCCGCGCCCACACCATCGCCCAGAACAACTGGAAGCCCGTCGCTTTGTGAACGCGCTCGACGCTATTCATCGCCGCCTCCGCGCTTGGAGGTGTCCTCGTTCAGGCCGCGACCGACCATTTCGACAAACACGTCTTCCAGCGTCGGCTCGCGCTTTTCCAGCGAGATCAGGTTCGAGCCGCGCGCCGAGAGGTGGGCCAGAACGCCGGTCAGCGCGTCCTCGCCGTCGAGGATCAGGCTCATCTCGACGTGACTGTTGACTTCGTTCACCGTGACCTGACGGACGCCTTTGACGGTTTCGATCATCGCTTCCTTGCTGGGGCGCGGGCCAAGCGGGCTGACCTTCAGGTTGAAGACCGCTTCGCGCTGCAAACGGCGCTTGAGGGCCAGTGGCGTGTCGAGGGCCAGCAGCTTGCCCTCATCGATGATCGCCAGCCGGTCGCATAGTTCGTCAGCTTCGGCCATGTAGTGCGTGGTCAGCAGGATCGTGCCATCCGGGCGCTGCTTCAACCAGTCCTTGACAAAGCCGCGCACCTCGCGGGCCGCGCTCACGTCAAGGCCCAGCGTTGGCTCGTCCAGAAAGACCACGTTCGGGTCGCTGATAAAGCCGCGCACGAAATTCATCTTCTGGCGCAGTCCGGTGGACAGGTCGGCGATTTTGGTCTTCTTGCGATCCGCCAGCCCGACCACTTCCAGCATCTGCCCGATGCGCTCACGGGCGACAGCCGATTCCAGCCCATAAAACCGCGCGAACATCCACAGGTTCTCTTCGACGGTCAGCAGGCCGTAACCGCTGGTTTCACCGCCGCTGACCATTGAGATATTGCGGCGAATCTGGGTTGTGTCTTTGGCTACGTCGTAGCCGTCCACTTTCGCCACGCCGCTGGTCGGCAGCAGCAGAGTCGCCAGAATTTTGATCAGCGTAGTCTTGCCCGCCCCATTGGGGCCAAGCAGCCCGAACAATTCGCCGCGCTGCACTTCAATGCTGACGCCATTCAAGGCGATCAGTTCGGACGGCGCATTCTTGTCTTTTGGGCCGCGTATTTTGTAAACGCGGGTGACATCTTGAGTCTCAATAGCGAGTGATTGGTTCATGTCCGCTTTGCTGCCTTTCACGTTTTCCACCTTTGGCTCATCTACAGAAACTACCGGCGTTGCAACAGGCGCGACAGTCATGGTCATCCCCCTTCCAGTCAAAATACTTCGCCACATAGAAACACAAAAGCCGCAGGTCTTTAACAAGATGCCTGCGGCGGCTACATAAATAATAACCGCAGGCGAGAGCTTGCTGGCCTGCGGCTGATGAACCGAGCTTAAATCGGCGTCAACAGGTGGCAGGCGCGCTGCGCGAATCAACAACGTTAGCAACAGCCCCTTCACGAATCCGAACTGCCATGAGTGTGATCATCATAATTTTCGCCTGCCTCCTTTCATAAGTTGCCACCAGTTTAACCCGGCAGGGGCGACGTTGTCAAGAGGCAAAACGAACAGGGTTATTTTAGCACACAAGTTCTATGATAGTCAAGGCATTCACTCGGCGGGCAAGGGTATCGAGGCCTGGCCCAGCGCATAGCGCCAGCCAGCGGGCGTGCGGACATAGGTGTCGCTGAACCAGAGCTTCTCATCAAACGGCTTGCCCTGATACATGCCCTTCTGCCATAACAGGGCCGTGACTACGGCGGTGTCGCCCCACACGCGAACGACCTGCTCCAACTCGTCCTGCTTGTCGTAAATCGCAGATTTGTTCTTGGCGGCATCGATCAGTTCGGTTCTCGTGCGAGTCTGGCCTCGCCCGGTGATCAATACGAAATCGTCGGCCAATATCCGATCCATCGTTTCGGCGTCGTTGGCTTTGACCGCCGTCTGATATTCGGTGTCAAGGGCCGCGACGGTGGCCCGATCTTTCTCGGCTACGTTTTGCATATGCTTCCCCCCGGTTATGTCATCAGTGCTTTCAAGAAACAGCGCGTTAGATATGTATCTATATTAGATAATAGTCTAATTGAAGATCTTTGTCAAATCGAAATCAAGGGACAGCCGATATTGGCTAAGAACGTTTGGAAAAGCGATGCCGCCACGCCAGCCGGAGGGTATCTTGGATGGTGCGCCCGACGCGCATCTTGGTGGGGGTGGGTTTCAAATCATAATGCAGAATGAAGGGGACTTCGCCGAATTTGACGCCCGGAAGATGCGAAAGCTGGATCAGAATCTCGACCATGCAGGCAAAGCCTTTTTCGGTGATGAACTGGTCGCCATACTTTTCGACAGCGCGGCGAACCGTGTCGGCGCGGTAGGCCCGGAACCCGCACGAATAATCCCGAACGCCGCGCACCGGCAGGGCGATCTGGAACAGGACGCTCATCACCCAACTGTAAAACTGGCGGATGGCCGGGACGCCGTAGACCTTCGCGCCGGGCCGAAAACGCGACGCGACCACCACATCCAAGCCCTCGTCGGCAATCCGGCGCGCCATCGCGGGGATGGTGTCCGGCGGCTGGGTGTTGTCAGCGTCGCAGGTGACGATGATGTCGCCGGGTTGGGCGTCTTGCAGGGCGGCGCGGAAGATCGTTTTCATGCCCTCGGCGAGGCCCTTGTTGCCATTGTGTTGAACCAGCCCCACCCAGCCATTGGCCTTGGTATAGGCACGAACCGTCTCGGCAGTCGAGTCGCTGCTGCCATCATCGACCACAATCACGCGCAGATCAGGCAGGCTGGCGGCGCGGACGGCGGCAATGGCATCCAGCAGGGGCGGCAGAGCTTCTTCTTCATTAAAGGCAGGCATGGCGACAATGATCACGCGGGCGTCTCCGTGTGGGGGATGGAACGCCCAAAGTATACCATTGGCGGCAGGCCGCTGGCGACATTACTTCATCAGTTTCCGATTTGCATTATTGATAAATCTCATACTAAAATCCGATAATTATCACTAACAGAAATGCTTACTTTCAAGTATCATCGAATTCATTTCGCCAAATCGATCCTGACCAAACAGGGAGATCTCAAATGTCCGACAATCCAGTTCGGCAGGCAGTTGAACTTGCGAAGGCTGGGCAGAAGGACGAAGCGCGCAAGCTAGTCGCGTCTGTGCTTCAGCAAGACGGGAATAATCCTGACGCATGGATTGTTATGGCGCAGCTTGTTGATGAGCCACAGAAAGCTATCGATTGCTGGCGGCAGGTTGTCCGGTTAAGACCGGGCGATGAGAAGGCTAAACAGCAGATTGAGCGCCTACAATCCAAATTAGCTTCGCCGCCACCCCCGCAATTCGAGTCTCTGGGCGCGAGGGAAACCGCTCCAAGACCCGATTTACATGCCGCCCCTGTTGTTCACCCGACCGAGCAAGCTACCAAGAAATGCCCCTACTGCGCGGAGACAATCCTTGCCGAGGCTATTAAGTGCAAATATTGCGGAAGCGATCTTCGCTCTCAGCCTGCTATACCACAGCCAGCCCAGTCAGTCAGTGGATTCAATCCATTTGCGACCCCGCCGTCAAAGTCTGCTGAGTTTGAGGGAGAGCAGACGATTATGACGGCGCGCCTTTCCCCTTGGACACTTATGTTTATTCTGCGCGTCATCTTCACAATAGGTTTGTATCTGTTCTGGTGGCGGCGTGAAGAAATCATTATCACCAATCGGCGAGTGATTGCACGCACAGGATTGATTGGACGAACTGAGCGAACGGCTCTGTTAAACCGAATTCAAGACGTGGTTATCAGGTATGGTTTGCTAGGTCGGGTGTTTCATTATGGCAATGTAGCTATCGAGACTGCCGGAAGCCTCAGAACTGAGTTTGTTGCAAGGGGCTTCGAGAATCCTGAGCTAATCAAAGAAACAATTATGAAGTTAAGCTGGGGAGAAAATGTCAAACCTATTACGAGCAAGCAGTCCCCTCTTGTACCTACCCTTGTAGGATTAGGCTCTTTGGTAATTGTCATTGGCCTTTGCTGCGGATTGCCTCTTTTGGCTTCAATGCGAGCCACTGCCAATTCAACTGGATCGAAACCAAATACGGCTAACCAATCATCGAGCGCGAGTAATTCAGCGACTAGAGGGCCACGAGCAACCTCAACTACCCGACCCACAAGAACTCCATCTGGGCCAACGGCTACAGCAGGCCCATCTAGGACACCAGCCCCAAGTTACACGCCAAGACCTACAGAGACATCAGCTCCAACGTCAACACCATATCCTACCGCTACCTCGTGGCCTCCCCAACAAATTGGCCCGATTCACGATTCACTGCAAGACAATACCTATACTGTAATTATTACACTAAAGTCCTACTATTATGTTCGGAAGATTGACTTTAGTGAGGCAAAATCTGGCAACACATTCGTTGTCCCCGAAGTTAATGTTAAGAATCTTGGCCCAAGTTCAGGCTTGTCGGTTTATACTACAGATTTTCAAGTGCTTGATGCAAACGGAGTGGTTCACCAACAAGCCTTTGCTTCACTAGACTGCATGTTGGATTTAGTACAACTTACTTCAGGAGGCCAAGTGAGCGGATGCGTCGTGTTTGAAGTTCCCGATTCTGGTAGTCTGGAACTGATTTACGCGCCATTTCAATATGGAAACTTAGAAACGGGGCGCTATATATCTTTCAAAATTCGATAATGGCGTGACATTTCGTACTATTTAGGGGCTGGAATTAACCCGCCCCTTCAAGCGTTGAAAACATTCTTTTCCTTGTGGTGGTTGAATCTGTCCACGTGTGTCAAAGATGGCTAGTTTTTCGCGCAGTTGGGGCAACGCGATGATGCGGCGACCCCACCTCCTGCTTCGCGCGGCGGCACGACTCAATCGCGGCGAGAAAGTCGGCAATCATGATACGGCAGGATGGCCCTTCCCGATCCAGCGCCGCCGATGCCGCCGCCACTACCGTGTTCAGAATATCGCCGCCGGACAGCCCGTCGGTGGCGGCCACCAGCCTATCCCAATCGGCGCCAGCCAATTGAACAGGCAGCCGGGCCGGGATGGTCTGCCGCCACAGCCGGGCGCGGCCTTCGGCGTCGGGCAGCGGCATTTCGATATGCCCCAGAATGCGGCGGACAAAGGCCGGATCATAGTTGCTGGCGAGGTTGGTGGCGAACACCGTCACCCCGGCGAACTGGTCAAGCTCCAACAACATCACCGAGCGGCTGACATTGACGGCGTGATCCGACCCCTGCGTGATGTTGGTCAGGCGCTTGCCGAGTATCGAATCGGCCTCGTCAAAGAACAACAGCGCGCCGGACTCGCGGGCTTTGCGGAAAGCGGCCTTGATGTTCTTGGGCGTCTCGCCGACATACTTGGACTCGATCTCGGCGTAATTGGCGCGGATGATCCCCATGCCCAGTTCGTGCGCGATGGCTTCGGCGGCGAAGGTCTTGCCCGTCCCCGGCGGGCCATACAGGTTGATCGCCGTGCGCCCGCCATACGGGTCGATTTCGCTGAGGCCAAAATCATCGTACAGCACATGGTGATATTTGATCTTGGCGAGCAAGCCCTGAAGCTGAATTCTGGCCGTTTCGGGCAAGATCAGATCGGTCAGCGCCCGGCGCGGCGATTCCACCATGAACAGGTCAAGCCGCCGCGCGACGCTGTCTGCTTCGATGGCGGTGGGCTGGGTGGCGCTATTGCCATTTCCGTTCGGGGAAGTCGGCTTGCGATGAACGGGTTTCTTGGCTAAATCATTTTTCATGGTTTGGTCTCTATCTCGAAAACTATTAGGCGCGCTGGCAGGCGCCTCCCCTCTTGCAAAGGCAGCGACTCTAAGCGGGCTACTGATGTAAAGTCCACTGAAAGTGGACTCACTCCCGTGACAACATGACTTGAATTTGCGGCCTCTACCTACGCCTCTAAGAGAGTGTTTCATAATTCGTAGCTTAACCCAATCTTTAGCCTACACTGCCGTTTAGAGACGCTGTTGACGAGCTTTTCAATGGGCCATTTAGCCTCAAAGCTCGATCAAGCGATTATTTATGAAACACTCTCT